>Ga0182743_1003384_pt1 | contig 12945 bp, 11 predicted proteins | sample eDN3rd30CKraftOP_FD_128522 | JGI IMG/M metagenome (GOLD analysis project Ga0182743, IMG submission 128522) | Enriched Organic Plus compost microbial communities from Emeryville, California, USA - eDNA 3rd pass 30_C Kraft OP (version 2) (version 2) ... | reverse complement strand
TCGGTATTCATGATGATAGAGATTCTATCGTTTTATCGCAGCGATTCTGCGGACGACGGTGCACCGTTCCTTGCAACAATGTGTCGCAGGAGAACGTATGAGAAGCAAACTGTTCGTGCCGGCCTCGCGGCCGGAGCTGTTCGACAAGGCTATGAACAGCGCGGCCGACGCGCTGTCCTTCGACCTGGAAGATGCCGTGGCGCCGTCCCGCAAGGACGAGGCGCGCGAAGTGCTGTCGGCCTGGCTGAAAGCGCCGGGTCGGATCAAGAACGAGAAGAAATTTATCGTTCGAGTCAACGGCATCGATACGCGGCACTTCGAGCCCGACCTGCGGGCGCTGGCCGGTGCGCCTGTGGACATCGTCAACGTGCCCAAGCTGGAGTCCGCCGAAGACGCCTGCGCGGCCGCCGACGCGCTGCGCGCGCAGGGCTTGGCAGAAGCGATGCTGCTGGCCAACATCGAGACGCCGCGCGGGCTGCGGCAGGCCGCCGAGATCGCCGCCCACCCGCGGGTCTGCGGTCTGCAGCTGGGGTTGGCAGACCTGTTCGAACCGCTGGGCATCGCCCGCTACGAGCCCGCCACCCTGCGCCACGTGATGCTGGCGCTGCGGCTGGCCGCGGGCGAGAGCGGCAAGTATGCGCTGGACGGCGCCTACGCGCGCGTAGCCGATGCGCAGGGGTTCCGCGACGAGGCGCAGCTGGCGCGCTCGGTGGGGCTGGCCGGCAAGTCGTGCATTCATCCCAGCCAGGTCGCGCTGGCCAACGAGATTTTTGGTCCCACCGCCAAGGAAGTGGAGCAGGCTCGCCGCATCGTGGCGGCCAGCCGCGAGCACGCCGGCGTGGGCGCATTCCTGATGGACGGAAAAATGATCGATCGCCCCTTCGTGGACCGCGCGCAGGCCGTACTGCGCGCCGCAGGAGAACAGGCATGAGCGCCAGCGCGCTGCCCCTGGCGGGCATCCGGGTGCTGGACCTCAGCGCCTACATCGCCGGCCCCTACGGCTGCACGCTGCTAGGTGACCTGGGCGCCGAGGTCATCAAGGTCGAGCCGCCCGAGGGCGACAACCTGCGCAAGTATCCGTCGACGCTGGCGGCCGAGAGCCGCGCCTTCCTGGGTATCAACCGCAACAAGCGTGGCCTGTGCCTGGACCTGAAGCAGGAGCCGGGCTACCAGGTGCTGTGCCGCCTGGTGCGGGAGGCCGACGTGCTGGTGCACAACTTCCGTCCCGGCGTGCCGCAACGCCTGCGCATCGACTATGACACGCTCAGCACGATCAACCCGCGCCTGATCTACTGCTCCATGACCGGGTACGGCGATCGTGGGCCGATGGCCCGCCACGCGGGCTATGACCAGGTGCTGCAGTCCATGACCGGCATGGCCGCCTCGCAAGGCAAGGCCGACGGCCCGCCGGAAGTGCTGTACGGCTCGGTGGTGGACTACTATGGTGCGTCGCTGATCGCAGGCAGCGTGTCGGCCGCGCTGTACCAGCGCGAACGCACAGGCCGCGGCCAGGCCGTGGAGGTTTCGTTGCTGGGCAGCGCGCTGGCGATGCAGTCGGCCCGCCTGGTGTGGGCCGAGGACGAACCGCTGCGCATCGAGCGCGACATGCGTTCGGGCGGCATCACGGGCATCCACCCCGCACAGCAGGGGTACCTGTACATCTCGGCCAACACCCCGCATTTCTGGCGGGCGCTGTGCGAACATCTGGGCCTGCCGGAACTGGCCGACGACCCCCGCTACGACAGCGTGCGCAAGCGCGCCGCCGCCGCCGACGAGCTGATCCCGCTGGTGCGCCGGGCGCTGGCCACCGCGCCGGCGCACCATTGGGCCGAGAAGTTCGGCCAGAGCGTACCGTGTTCCGTCGTCAACCGCGTGGAAGACATGTTCGATCATCCGCAGGTCCAGGCCATGGGCTTCATGGGCGAATACCGCAATCCGCAGGCCGGCGGCTATCGCGGCCTGGCACGCTGGGCCGGCTTTGCGGGCGGCCCGGCCGCCGAGGCCTCGCCGCCCGCCGGCGCCCCAGGGCTGGGCCAGCATAGCCGCCAGATCCTGGGCGAACTGGGCTACGACGAGACGGCCATCGCCCGCATGCTGAGCACGGCCGCCGTGAAATGACAACGATCCACCGGCAACGTCCGGACGACAAGGAGACGCGCATGGCGCAGCACCGCTGGACGGTTCGCCCGCCCCGTTCCAACTGGGGCGATTTCGGGCCGGACGATCGGCTGGGTACCCTGAACTACCTGCAGCCCGAGCAGAGGCTGGCCGCGGTGCAGGAAATCCGCGAAGGCCGGTCGTTCTCGCTGAGCCTGCCGCTGGACGTGCCGCGCGCGCCGGTGCTGAACCCGCGCCGCAAGGGTCCGTCGATACGGCCCGCCGAGAAGAACGGCGTGCCGTTCTACAACTATCCGCTGGCGCGCGACGTGCCGGGCGCCACCGATGTCATCAGCGACGATCGCGTGACGCTGTCGCCGCAATACTCCACCCAGTGGGACGCGCTGGGCCACGTCGGGTCGCTGTTCGACCCGCACGGCACCGGCCAACCCGTGCCCACCGGCTACAACGGTTTTCGCATCAGCGATCCCCCCGCCGATCCCGCGGACTTCCGCGGCACCCGCGACCTCAGCATCGCGCCCATGGCCACCCACGGCATCCAGGGCCGCGGCGTGCTGGTCGACCTGCGCCGCCATTTCGGCGACGCGTTCCGGCTGGTGTCGCACGCCGAGCTGATGGACGTGATGCGCAAGGACGGCGTGACGCTGCGCCCTGGCGACGTGCTGTGCCTGCATACCGGCCTGGCCGACCTGGCGCTGACGCTGCCCGACGACCAGCAGGAGCGCCTGCGCGACAGCTGCTGCGTGCTGGACGGTAATGACGCCGAGCTGCTGGCCTGGATCGCCGACAGCCGGATCGCCGCCATCGCGGCGGACAACCATGCCGTCGAGCGCCGCAACCACACGCTTCCGGGCGGCCCCGGCCCGCTGCTGCCGCTGCACGAACAGTGCCTGTTCAAGCTGGGCCTGCCCCTGGGCGAGCTGTGGTACCTGACCGAACTGGCCGGCTGGCTGCATGCCAACGGCCGCAATGCCTTCTTCCTGACGGCCGCGCCGCTGCACCTGCCTGGCCTGGTGGGGGCACCCGTCAATCCGATCGCGACCGTGTAACCGGGCCGGCGCGATCCAGACAACAACCCCGGCGATTCCAGATCCTGCACAGGAGTGAATGTAGACATGTCGATTCGACCTTATCTGATGGGGGCCGGCCTGGCCCTCAGCGCCACGCTGGCCGGTGCCCCGGTCCACGCGGCCGACTATCCCAGCCAGCCCATTTCCCTGGTCGTGCCGTACGCGGCCGGCGGCGGCGCCGACAACGCGGCGCGCATCCTGGCCAAGGCGCTGGGCGAGCAACTGGGCCAGAGCATCGTCATCGAGAACAAGAGCGGCGCCAGCGGTTCGATCGGGGCCTCGTACGTTGCCCGCTCGGCGCCGGACGGCTACACCGTGCTGTACGACGCCTCGGCCTTCTCCATCAACCCGGCCCTGCGCAAGCTGCCCTACGATCCGCGCAAGGATTTCATCCCGGTCTCGCAGGCCGTGCGCGTGCCCAACATCATGGTCGTGGCGAAGGACTCCCCCTTCAATACGCTGAGCGACTTCGTCAATGCAGCCAAGGCCGAACCCGGCAAGTACACCTTCGCGTCGTACGGCCCCGGCAGCCTGGCGCAGATGGCCGGCGAGCTGCTGAAGAAGGACACGGGCATCGACATCGTGCACATCCCCTACAAGGGCGGCGCGCCCGCGCTGGTGGACGTGATCAGCGGCCAGGTCCACACCTATTTCGCCAATGCGGCCTCCAGCCTGGGCTACGTCACCGGCGGCCAGCTCAAGGCCCTGGCGGTAACGTCGAAGCAGCGCATGTCCGACCTGCCCAACGTGCCCACGGTGGCCGAATCCGGCATCAAGGGTTTCTCCGTGGAAGAGTGGAACGGCTTCCTGGTGCCGGCCGGCACGCCGTCGCCCGTGGTCGAAAAACTGCACGCCGCCGTGCAGGCCGTGCTGGCCCGCGATGACGTGAAGACGGCCCTGAGCAAGCTGGGCCTGGTGCCGGTGGGCAGCTCGCCCAAGCAGTTTGCCGACTTCATCGACAGCGAGATCCTGCGCTGGACCGAGGTCGTGAAGGCGAACAACATCGTCACCAACTGATCGCTGCATGGGGGCGCGGCGATGGTCTTGTTGCCGCGCTTGCTGATCATGCAGAGTGTGCGGTGCGGGTTCTGAGTGCTTTAGACGCTTGTGCCGGCCGTGCCGGGGCCGGGCCGGCCAAGTCCCAGCGGCTCGGGCGCGCCACGAGGCGCCCTCGGCCCCGCTGCGCGGGGCTGCCCTCGGGCCAGCTGGCCGTCCCGGCCCCGGCACGGCCGGCGCAGGCTCGCCACATCTTCAGGCATCCGGCGCACCCATGCGCCGATTCGCGCGAGTGGCATCATTCGCCGATTGCGAATGGCACGGCCATGCGCATATGCACCCAAACCACAATGAACGCCCGCATGCCAACGCCCGACGCATGCCCCTGCCGTGAGTCCCTGTGGGGTGCCGGTGGGGTGTCGCCGGCCAGTTGGCCCGAGGGCAGTCGCCCGCGGGGCGACCGAGGGCGCCTCGTGGCGCGCCCGAGCCGAGGGACTTGGCTGGCGGCACCCCACCGGCGCCCCGCAGGGACGCCTCAATAGAGACATTCTTCGCAGGCACAAAACAAGAAAAACCTGCAGCGCAGATTCGGCGCGAAAAGAAAAAGGGCGAGCTGAAAACGGCCCGCCCCGGAAAAGCGAGTGGGCCTCCCATACAGGAGGCCCGACCCTTCAAAGCACACGGCGCACCGGCGCGGGCTATACGGGGGGATCGCTGCTCGTCACTCGCGGCCTACGGAGATAAGCCGCCTGTGTCCGGATCGCCCGATGCCGGCGCGCCTGGAGGTTCTGCTCAACCCCCGTGCTTAGAACCGGTGGCGAAGACCGACCGCGACGGCGGTGTCCTTCAGATTGTCCTGGAACGCATAGTTGTCGGCATACGACGCGTACGCGTACAGGTTCGTGCGCTTGCTCAGATCGTACGTGTAGCCCACGCTGTAGATGTTCGTGTTCTCGCCGCCGCCCGTCAGCTTGTCGCTGTTGGGATCGGCATGTTGCCACGACGCCAGGATGGTGCTGGCGCCCAGCGGCACCTTGGCGCCCAGCATGTACGAATTCGCGCGGAAGCCGTCCTTCAGATTGAAGTTGCCCAGCTTCTGATACCCGGTGGGCGTGGTGCCCAGGTTCTGGCCGATGAACCAGCCGTCGCGCGTCTGGCTGAACGCCGCCACCAGCTTGACCACTTCGAAGTCGTAGCCGCCGCCCAGGATGTACTGCTGGATGCGGGCGCTGTCCTGGCCGCCCACTGCCGCGTTGGTCGGGTTCAGGCGGTCATACGTCGCAACCAGTTCCAGCGGGCCGTTGGCGTAGCGCAGACCGGCGGTGATCTCGCGGTTGTTGTCGTTGGTGGCGAAGCCGGTGTTCTGGCCGTTGGTCTCGCCGTCCTGGTGGTCGTCGGCGTTGAACGAGTAGCCCACGCCGAACGAGAAGCCGCTGAAGTTGGGCGACTGGTACAGCACCAGGTTGTCCAGGCGCATCGAATTGGCAGCGCCGAAGGTCGAGCCAATGTTGGCCAGGTTGTAGCTGGTGCCGAACGGATCCAGGCTGTCGAAGTACTTCGACGCCATGTTCTTCTGGCGGCCGAATTCGATCTGGCCCCACGTGGCGTCGGCCAGACCCACCGTGGCCTGGCGGCCGAACAGGCGGCCGTCCTGGGCCGAGTTGCCGTTCTCGTTGTTGATGCCCGCTTCCAGCGTGAAGATCGCCTTCAGGCCATCGCCCAGGTCTTCCTGGCCGCGCAGACCGAAGCGCGAGCCGCTGCTCGTGCCTTGCGTGGCGCCGATGCGGCTTTGCTTGAAGCCGTTGCCCTTGACCTGTTCATAGCCGATACCCGCATCGAGTATCCCGTACAGCGTGACCGAGTCGGCAGCGTGCGCCGCGCCGGCGAAACCCGTTGCCAGGGCGGCAACAAGCAGTGTTTTTTTCATGACGGACTCCTGAATTTGTTTTGGCTCCAGACCTTGTGCCAAACAGGGACCCAAGGCTGTTGAGCTGAGGGGAGTCTAGGGTTTGCACCGGTGGTGAAAAAGATCACGATCAGGAAAAGACTTTTTCATCCCGCTGTGCAATCTGGCGGTAGGGTCTTTTTGCCCTGTGCTGTTCCTATGGAAATGCATTCATGATGACCATCCTATAATTCAATGGCCGCGCGAACGGCATGGGCAACGTGTTGCGGCAAGGAGACACGAATGAGCATGGTGGAAGAAATCGGCGGCGGACTCAGCGGGCTGGAGCAGCTGCGCGCGCTGATGCGCTCCGGCCGCAAGCCGGGGATCATGGTGTCGCTCGACCTGGAGTTCATCGAGGTCGAGCCGGGTCGTGCCGTGTTCGCCGGTGTGCCGGGCGAACACGCGTACAACCCCATCGGCATGGTGCATGGCGGCTATGCGGCCACGCTGCTGGATTCGGCCTGCGGCTGCGCGGTGCATTCGCGGCTCGAGGCAGGGCAGGGCTACACCACGCTGGAGCTGAAGGTGGCCTACCACCGTGCCGTCACGCGCGACACGGGCCTGGTGCGCGCCGAGGGCAAGGTGCAGACGCTGGGCCGGCGCGTGGCCTTTGCCGAGGCCTCGCTGACGGACGCGCAGGGACGGCTGTACGCCACCGCGACCTCGACGCTGCTGGTGTTCGATCGGCCGGCCTGACGCCGGCGGCGGTCTTTCTCTATATGGCTGCGATGCGCAGCGCGCACCGCGTGACGGTTTAGCGGGCCGGCTGGCGGCGCGCGCCGGCGTTGCAGGAGGCCGGCTGGCCATCGGCCTGCGCCAGGAACTCGCGCGCGGCGGACAGGATCTGCCCCGAGACCGCATCGCCGCGCGTGGCGCGGGCCAGCGTCAGCGCGCCCACCATCGTGGCCAGCTGCGCCATGGCCGTGCGCCGCGCGGCCGGGCCTGTCTCGTCCTGCACGGCGGCCAGGGCGGCCAGCAGCTGCTTCACGCCGGCCACGTAGGCATCGCGCACGGCGCTGTTCTCGTCATGGCGGGCCACGTCGGCGGCCAGCGCCACGGCCGGGCAGCCCTTGCCGGGATTGTCGCGGTGTGTCGCGTTCAGGTAGCCGTCATGGATGGCCGTGCGTGCGCCGGTCTTGCCGTGCTTGTCGCCCTGGGCTGTCCAGCGGCCGGCCGCTTCGTCGAAGGCCTGCTCGCATGCCAGCGCGGCCAGCGCATCCTTGGATTCGAAGTGGCCGTAGAAGCCGCCGTGCGTCAGGCCGGCGGCGGCCATCAGGTCGGCGACGGTGACGCCGTCGAGCCCACGTTCTCGAAACAGTCTGGACGAGGCGGCCTCGATGGCCGCGCGATTCTTGTCGGCTTGTTCCCGTGATACCCGAGGCATCGCCGCTCCTTCGATCAAATGGCGGCCGCACAAGGCGGCACAAGCGCGCGGCGCGGCCGCTCAGCGCACGTAGTAGATGCGCATGGCGTGCTGTTCGGACTGCGCATCCGTGACGCGAATAGTGACCGTGCGCGGGGTGAAGTCCTCGGGCAGCGTGATGGTGCCCTGCGCGTGGCTGTAGCGCTCCAGCTTCAGCGGCACCGGGTCGGCCGTGACGGTGTCGCGCCGGCCGCCGCGGGAGGTGCCGGCCACCTCGAACGTGATGTTGCCCTGGAAAGGCCGCCCGGTGGCACTCTCGCGCATGATCAGCGTCTGGTAGGCCAGCTGGCCGGACTCCTGCCGGCGGAACGTGGCCCAGCGCACGCCGATGTCGCCGCCGCGAGGATCCGGCGCCGCGGCTTCCTGGAACACCTCCAGGTCCTGCGTCAGTGCGGCGATGCGCTCACGCGCCTGCGCCAGCTCGTCGGTAAGCTGCTGCTGGGCGGATCGCGTCGTGTCGCGCTGCGTGCGGGTCTCGTCGAGCTGCATCTGCAGGCGCTGGCGGTCCAGGTTGGCCGTGCTGAGTTCGGAATGCAGCTGTTCGGACTGCTCGGCCGTCAGGCGCTGCGGGCCGTAGTTGGTTTGCAGGAACAGCACGCCGCCCGCGCCCAGCAAAATGCCTATCAGCAGCAGCACCAGCCAGCGCGGCATGCGCCGGGTACGCTTGCCCGGCTGGTAGACCGAAGGTTTGAAAACGGCGCGCTGCGATCGTCCGAACATCCCCATGCAGAAAACTTCCTTTGCCTTGTCTTGTGGCCGGGAGAGGGGCGCTGGGCCGGCCTCGGTGCCCGGATCAAAATACCAGAGGATAACGTGTCGGGCGTGGCGCAGGGCCGCGCGGACAACTCTGGTTGCGTACGTTGATAGGTTGATACCGCGGCCGGCGTTCAGCCGGGCGACAGCGCCGCGTCCAGTTCGGCCAGGCGCTGCGGCGTGCCCACGTCGACCCAGCGGCCCATGTGGCGGTCGGCCAGCACGGCGCCGCGCGCCATCGCCTTGCGCAGCAAAGGCGCCAGCGGCGCGGGCCGGCCCGCGGGCACGTCGGCGAACAACGCCGGCCGGTAGATGCCCACGCCGCAGAAGGTATGGCGCGGGTCGCCCTGGGTTGTCGCGCACCCGTCTGCGCCCAGCGCGAAGTCGCCCTGCGGATGGTGCGGAGGATTATCCGCCAGCAGCAGCCAGGCATCGGCGGCCCGGTCCTGCAGGCGCTGCGCCTGCGCGGGGGCGCCGGCCGGATCCCAGTCGCACCAGATGTCGCCGTTGATGACCAGGAAGGGGGCATCGCCTAACAGCGGCAGCGCCTGCGCGATGCCGCCGGCCGCCTCGAGCGCCGTGGCCTCGGGCGAATAGCGGATGCGCACGTTCCAGCGCGCCCCGTCGCCCAGGTGCTCGACGAGCCGCTCGCCCAGCCAGGCATGGTTGATCACCACATCGCGCACGCCCGCCGCGGCCAGGCGCTCCAGGTGCCAGACGATCAGCGGCTTGCCGCCGGCCGCAAGCAGCGGCTTGGGCGTGTGGTCGGTCAGCGGACGCATGCGTTCGCCGCGCCCGGCGGCCAGGATCATGGCGCGCATCAGAAGGTGTACCCCACCTGCGCCTCGCGCCCGTCCAGCCGGTCGAGCAGCTTCAGCAGCGGGGCGAACGCGCCGTAGCGCTGCGCCACCTGGCGCACGTAGCCGTTGACGCGCGGCATGTGCGCCAGGTAGCCCGACTTGCCGTCGCGGTGGTGCAGGCGCGCGAAGACGCCGAGGATGCGCAGGTTGCGCTGCAGGCTCATCCATTCGTAGGCGCGGTGGAACTCGGCGAAGTCGGCGTCGACCGGTAGGCCGGCCGCGCGGGCCATTTCCCAATAGCGGATGGCCCAGTCCAGCTGCTGGGGCTCTTCCCACGTGGTGCGCGCGTCGGTGACGAGCGAGGCCAGGTCGTAGGTGAGCGGGCCCGCCAGCGCGTCCTGGAAATCCAGGATGCCGGGATTGGGGCCGTGGCGCGGGTCTTCGCAGACCATCAGGTTGGGCGAATGGAAGTCGCGGTGCACGAATACCGGCTGCTGGCCGGCGCCGCTGCCGGCCAGCAGCTGGAACACCTGGCGCAGCGCCGCCGCGCTCTTGTCGTCCAGCGCCATGCCGTGGTGGCGGCCCACATACCATTCGGGGAACAGTTCCAGCTCGGCGGCCAGACGCGCCGCGTCGTAGGCGGGCAGGCCCGTGACGGGCGCCTGCTGCATGCGGACCAGCGCGGCCAGCGCCTCGCGGTACAGGGCCTGCAGGCGCGCGTCGTCCAACCCTGCCTGGATGCGCTGGTAGTAGGTGTCGTTGCCCAGGTCCGACAGCAGCAGCAGGCCCTGTTCGGGCGCCTGCGCCAGTATCCTGGGCACGTTCAGGCCGGTCTCGGCAAGCAGTCCGCCCGCGTGCAGAAAGGGGCGCACGTCTTCGTGGGGCGGCGGGGCGTCCATGACGATGGCGGTGCCGTCCGCGGCATCCAGGCGGAAGTAGCGGCGGAAACTGGCGTCGCTGGAGGCCGGGCGCAGGGTATCGGGGCGCAGGGCGAGCTCGCCGGGCAGGCTGCGCAGCCAGGCGTCGATCTGGGCCAGGCGCGGGTCGGGGGCGGTAGTCAAGAGGCCGTCTCGGGGGATGGAAATCAAGGAAATCCGGGCGCGGCGGCCCGGGCGCGCGGGCCGGATCGAGCCTGCGCGCGGCTTCTCTATAATACCGGGTCGTTCCAGCCCGTGCCCGCCACGGCGGCTGGTGGGTCTTCACTGTCGATAAGGTCTGTTTGCTCGTGCGCATGGTCCGGTGGTTGATCCTTTCCGCAATCAGCGTCGCCGGGGCCGCGCAGGCCCAGGTCGGCCCGGATTCGGCCGCGTCGGCCACCGCGCCGAAGGTCGAGGTGCCCGGCCTGCGCTTGTCTCCCGGCCTGCGCACCAGCACGCGGCTGCGCGTGCATCGGCCGCCAGACGACAAGATCCCGGCCTACCTCGAGGCCGACCAGATCGACGGCAGCCCGGACGACCAGCTGACCCTCACCGGCAACGCCCAGGTGCGCCGCATCGACGGCGTCATCAAGGGCGACCGCATCCACTACGACCGCAGCACCGGCGACGTCACGATCGACGGCAACGCCCGCCTGATGCGCGAGGGCACACTGGTCACCGGCCCGTCGGCACGCATGAACGTCGACACCTACAGCGGCGAGATCGAGCAGCCCAACTTCTGGATCGGCGCCAGCGGCGGTTCAGCCAAGGCCTCCCACGCCGACATCTTCAGCCAGTCGCAGATGCGCCTGACGCAGGTCACCTACAGCGGCTGCCCCTGCGAAAAACCGTCCTGGTACATCAAGGCCGACAGGCTGGACCTCGACTTCGACGAGAACGAAGGCGTGGCGCGCAACGGCGTGCTGTACTTCAAGGACGTGCCGCTGTTGGCCTCGCCCTACCTGACCTTCCCCGTCAAGCAGGAGCGCAAGTCGGGTTTCCTGGTGCCCACCTACGGCACCACGAGCAACAGCGGGCTGGACATCTCGCTGCCGTACTACTTCAACCTGGCGCCCAACTACGACCTGACGCTGACGCCGCGCTACCTGGCCAAGCGCGGCCTGCAGCTGGGCGCCGAGGGCCGCTACCTGGGGCGCGACTACAGCGGCGTGATCGAGGGCACCTACCTGTCCGGCGACAACGAAACGGGCTCCGACCGCTGGATGTACCGCTGGCTGCACCAGCAGCGGCTGGGCAACGGCTTCTACGCCGACTGGGACGTGGCCGACGTGTCCGACGACGACTACTTCCGCGACATGTCGGCGCTGGGGCTGAACGAGGCCTCCACCACCTACCTGCCGCGCCGGGCGCGCATCGGCTGGACCAGCCACTACTGGCAGGCCTATGCGCAGGTCTATAAGTACCGCACGCTGCAGGATCCCGACGCACCCATCGCGCCGCCCTTCGACAAGGTGCCCGAGTTCTACCTGAACGGCTCGCGCTACGACTGGGGCGGCTTCGACGTCGAATGGGAGTCCACCGCGGTACGCTTCCGCCAGTCGCTGCTCAATGGCGCGCGGCTCGCTCCCGAGGGCGACCGCTTCCAGACGTACCCCACCGTGGCGTACCCCATCGTGCGGCCCGGCTGGTTCGTCATTCCCAAGGTCGGCGTCAACTACACCAAGTACCAGACCAACTGGCACCTCGGCGCACCCGGCTCGGGCGGCGACTGGTACGGCCTGGGCAGTTCGGCAAACTACGACCGCAACAATTCGCGCACCGTGCCCATCGGCTCCATCGACGCCGGCATGGTGTTCGAGCGCGATGCGTCGTTGTTCGGCCGCGCCGCGGTCCAGACGCTGGAACCCCGCGTGTACTACCTGCGCGTGCCGTACCGCGACCAGTCCAACCTGCCGGTGTTCGACACCACGCTGGCCGACTTCAGCTTCGCCCAGGCCTTCCAGGAAAACATCTACGTGGGTGGCTGGGACCGCATCGCCAACGCCAACCAGCTCACCTTCGGCCTGACCACCCGCTGGCTGGACGCCGACACCGGCTTCGAACGCCTGTCGCTGCAGGCCGCGCAGCGCCTGTATTTCGAAGACCAGCGCGTCACGCTGCCGGGCGAGACCCCGCGCGACAACGTACGTTCGGATTACCTGGTGGGCGCCAGTGCGGCGCTGACGGACACCCTCAGCACCGACCTGGCCGCGCAGTACAACCCGTACGACAACCGCTGGTCGCGCACGTTTGCCTCGATCCGCTGGGCGCCGCAGCGCCTGACCTCGATCTCGCTGGCCTACCGTTACCAGCGCGACCCGCTGCCCGGCGTGTCCTACCAGCCGCGTGGCCAGAACCAGGTCAGCCTGGCGATGCAGTGGCCCATCACCAACCGCTGGTACGGCGTGGGCCGGGTCGATTATTCTCTGCGTTCGGAAGACGCCACCAACGTGGCCATTGCCGAGAAGCCGCGCGTCACGCAGGCGATCGCCGGCGTCGAGTACAAGGGCGACTGCTGCTGGACCGGCCGTATCGTGTTCCAGCGCTATGCCGTGTCCGCCGCTGACACCAACACCGCGCTGTTCCTGCAGCTTGAACTGACCGGCCTGGGTGCCCTGGGCACCGACCCGATCGGACTGCTGAACCGCAGCATCCCGGGCTACCAGCCGGTCACGCCGAGGCCTGTGTCCGGCACGTCATTTGAAAGGTACGAGTAATGCGTAGATTGCTGAACCGGCGCCATGCGCGCGCAGGCCTGCCGCGGCTGACGCTGTGCGCGGCCCTCGCCGCGGCGCCCGCCTTCGGCCAGGGCCTTCGCCTGCCGGGCGCGGACTCCGGTGCGCCGGCCACCATCATCACCCCCACCGCGGCTCCGCGAGCTTCCGCTCCTGCCAGGACGACCGCGCCCGCCCCGGCAGCC
>Ga0182743_1003383_pt1 | contig 12945 bp, 11 predicted proteins | sample eDN3rd30CKraftOP_FD_128522 | JGI IMG/M metagenome (GOLD analysis project Ga0182743, IMG submission 128522) | Enriched Organic Plus compost microbial communities from Emeryville, California, USA - eDNA 3rd pass 30_C Kraft OP (version 2) (version 2) ... | reverse complement strand
CTTTTTCTGACGCATGCATACCACTACGCTGCCGCGGGCCCTGCGTCCGCGCCAAGCCGAACGCGGCACGGGCTGGCTGGCCGGCGCCGCCCTGATCGCCCTGGCGGTGCTGGCTCCCCTGGCTGCCCTGGGGTGGTGGGCGCTGCACGCTGACCTGGCGCATTGGGCGCATTTGGCCGCCAATGTGCTGCCCTACGCCCTGTCGAACACCGTCACCCTGCTGTTGGGAGTGGGCATCGTGGTGACGCTCCTGGGCACCGGCGCGGCCTGGCTGGTGACCGCCTACGACTTTCCTTCCCGGCGAGTACTGACCTGGGCGCTGCTGCTGCCGCTGGCGGTGCCCACCTACATCATCGCCTTCGCCTACCTGGACCTGCTGCATCCCATCGGCCCCGTACAGACCGCGCTGCGCGCCGTGCTGGGCTACGACAGCCCGCGCCAGTTCCGCCTGCCCGACCTGCGTTCCATCTACGGCGCGATCTTCGTGCTGGGCTTCGTGCTGTACCCGTACGTGTACCTCAGCACCCGGGTGATGTTCATGACGCAGGCGGCCAGCCTGCTGGAGGCGGCGCGCACGCTGGGCGCGGGGCGCGCCGGCGTGTTCCTGCGGGTGGCGCTGCCGCTGGCGCGCCCGGCCATCGCGGTGGGCGTCAGCCTGGCCCTGCTGGAAACGTTGAACGACATCGGCGCCTCGGAATTCCTGGGTGTGCAGACGCTGACGGTATCGGTCTACACCACGTGGATCACCCGTTCGGACCTGGCCGGCGCGGCGCAGATCGCGCTGGCCATGCTGGCGCTGGTGGTGGGGCTGATCCTGCTGGAGCGCCACGGCCGCAAGCGGCAGCGCTATGCCAACACGCAGCGCATGCGGCCCATGCAGGCCCAGCGCCTGCGCGGCCCGGCCGCCGTGCTGGCCGCGGCGCTGGGCTGGATTCCGGTGCTGCTGGGCTTCGTCGCGCCGGCGCTGTACCTGCTGGCCGAGACGGCCAAGCGCCTGCACCTGGTGGGCGGTGTGTCGGACCAGTTGCTGGCGGGCCTGGGCAACACCCTGGTGCTGGCGGCCTGCGCCACGGTAGCCACGGTACTGTGCGGGCTGGTCGTGGCGTGGGCGGGCCGTACGCTGCGCGAGAGCGCGCGCATCAACCCCGGCCGGGCCTGCGCCCGCCTGGCCAGCCTGGGCTATGCCGTGCCCGGCACCGTGCTGGCCATCGGGCTGCTGACGCCCTTCACGCTGATCGACCACGCGCTGGCCGACCTGTTCGACTTGAACCGGCTGGTGCTGATGGGGTCGATGGCGGCGCTGGTGTGCGCCTACACGCTGCGCTTTCTTGCGATCTCGGCCGGCGGCATCGAGTCCGGCCTGGCGCGCATTCCGCCGTCGCTGGAGCAGGCCTCGCGCCTGCTCGGCGAGACAGCCGGCGGCACGCTGCGCCGGGTGCACCTGCCGCTGTTGCGCCCGGCGCTGGCGGCCAGCGCGCTGCTGGTGTTCGTCGACGCCATGAAGGAACTGCCCGCCACGCTGCTGCTGCGTCCGATGAACTTCGACACGCTGGCTACCTGGCTGTACGCCGAGGCCGCGCGCGGCACCTACGAGGAAGGCGCGGTGGCCGCGCTGGCCATCGTGGCCGCCGGTCTGCTGCCGGTGATCCTGCTGGCGCGCACCCATCTGAAGATAGGACACTGACACCGTGGCAGACCTGCTCGAACTCGACCGCATCCTGCTGGGCTACGACACGCCACAGGGTTTCAAGGCCGTCGTGCGCGACCTGGCGCTGAGCCTGCCGGCCGGCCACATCGGCTGCCTGCTGGGCTCGTCGGGCTGCGGCAAGACCACCGTGCTGCGCGCCATCGCCGGCTTCGAGCCGGTGCGCGCGGGCCACATCGCGCTGGACGGCACGATCATCTCCTCGCCCGAGGTGCAGGTGGCGCCGGAGCGCCGCCGCGTGGGCATGATGTTCCAGGACTACGCGCTGTTTCCGCACCTGACGGCCGGGCAGAACGTAGCCTTCGGCCTGCGCCGGCTGGCGCGCGCCGAGCGGGCCGCGCGCGTGGCCGAGATGCTGGATCTGGTGGGCTTGCGCGTGGCGGCCGACAGCTACCCGCACGAACTGTCGGGCGGCCAGCAGCAACGCGTGGCGCTGGCCCGCGCGCTGGCGCCCTCGCCCGACCTGCTGCTGCTGGACGAACCGTTCTCGAACCTGGACGTGGACACGCGCGAGCACCTGGCCTTCGAGGTGCGCGACATCCTCAAGGCCACCGGCCATACCGCCATCCTGGTCACGCACAACCAGGCGGAGGCCTTCGCCATCGCGGACCGCATCGGCGTGATGGCCGGCGGCCACCTGGCCCAATGGGATACGCCGTACAACCTGCGGCATCATCCCGCCGACGAGGCGGTGCGCGACTTCGTGCGGCGCGAGGAACTGGCCGAGCAGCGCGAACAGGCCTACGCGCGCGGGGCATAGCCCGGGCGCGGGGCCTGTTCTTCAGTGGCGCGGCTCGGGCAGCGGGATGAACTCCGTTTCGTCGCCCGGCACCGTCTGGCCGAAGCGGTTGCGCTGCCAATCCTGCTTGGCCTGTTCGATGCGTTCCTTGCTGCTGGACACGAAGTTCCACCAGACGAAGCGCGGCCCTTCCAGCGGCTCGCCGCCCACCACCGCGAAACGCGCCGGCACGGTGCCGGTATTGGACAGCGTGACGGGCCGGCCGGGCGCAAACACCAGCAGCCGGCCGGCGGAATGCTCGATGCCCTCGACGCTGACGCTGCCGTGCACCAGGTAGGCCGCGCGCTCCTCGTGCTCGGGCGCCAGCACCACGGTGGCGCCGGGCTGCAGCGCGACATCGCCGTAGAACAGCGGCGACAGCGTGCGCACACCCGAGGTGCGCCCGAACAGCGAACCGGCCACCACCTGCGCCCTCACGCCCTCGCCCTCGACCACCGGCTGCACGTCCGTGCCGTAGTGCACGAAGCCCGGATCGGTCTCTTCGTGCTCGCGCGGCAGGCCCACCCACATCTGCAGGCCGGACATGCGCTGGTCCACGGCCCGCGCCTCGGGTGAGGACCGTTCGGAATGCACGATGCCGCGGCCGGCCGTCATCCAGTTGACCTCGCCGGGCAGGATGGTCTGGGTATGGCCGGCGCCGTCGCGGTGCACGATGGATCCGTCGAACAGATAGGTGACAGTGGCCAGCCCGATGTGCGGGTGCGGCCGCACGTCCAGGCCGGTGCCGGCCGGCATCATGGCCGGTCCCATCTCGTCCAGGAAGACGAACGGGCCGACGGTGCGGCGCTGGATCGAGGGCAGCGCGCGGCGCACCTCGAAATTGCCGATGTCGCTGGTGCGCGGCACCACGATGGTTTCGATGGCGCCTTCGGGCGGCGTGGCGAGCGTGGACATGGAAAATCTCCTGGAGCAATGGCTGGACGGCGGCCGGCGGCGCAGCCGCGATAACGCGCGTACCGGGTGCCGGCACGACGGGCCGGCGGGCAAGCGGGCGCGGACGGCCCGGCTACGATGCCACACTTGCTCGTGGCACCGCCACCGCGCCCGCCCCGGGGCTCACGGCAGGTCGAACACCAGCACTTCGGCGCCGTTGCCCTCCGAAAGCTCGACGGCGGCCTCCTCCGTGACCGCCAGGCCGTCGCCGGCCTGCAGCGCCTGGCCGTTGGCCGTGATGCTGCCGCGCGCCACGTGCACCCACGCGCGGCGGCCCTCGGCCAGCGGCAGGCGGCCGATCTCGGCGCCGTCGAACAGGCCCACGTACAGCCGCGCGTCCTGGTGGATACGCACCGAGCCGTCCGCACCATCGGGCGACGCCACCACGCGCAGCCGGCCGCGCTTCTCCACGTCGGCGAAGCGCTTTTCCTCGTATTCCGGCACGATGCCGGTCACGTCGGGCTCGATCCAGATCTGCAGGAGGTGCGTGGGCCGATCGGGCTGGGGATTGAACTCCGAGTGCAGTACGCCGCGGCCCGCGCTCATGCGTTGCACGTCGCCCGGGCGGATGACCGAGCCGCTGCCCATGCTGTCCTTGTGTGCCACGGCACCCTCCAGCACGTAGGTGATGATTTCCATGTCCCGATGGCCGTGCGTGCCGAAGCCGCGGCCGGCGGCGATGCGGTCGTCGTTGATCACGCGCAGCGGGCCGAAGCCCATGTGCTCGGGGTCGTAGTAATTGGCAAACGAAAAGGTGTGATGCGTATCGAGCCAGCCGTGGTTGGCGTGGCCGCGCTCCGCACTGCGTCGAACCGAGATCATGGCAAACTCCTTTTGAATCATTGAATGGTCTGAGCCGGCTGGCCGGACCAGACATTTCCCGGAACATCCAGGGCATGACGGAATTGTGCGCGGCGGCGCGAAGCTTGAGGGTGAGTGCGATTGATGAGAATATTCAAAATATTTGAATGATCTATCGCCACGCCAAGGAGGCCCGCGCCATGGACCAGCCGATCACCCCCGAGCTGCTCGCGATGGTCGATGCCATCGCCCGCCACGGCAGCTTCGCCCGCGCCGCGCGCGAACTGGGCAAGGTGCCCTCGGCCGTCACGTATGCCGTGCGCAAGCTGGAGGACGGGCTGGACGTGCTGCTGTTCGACCGCAGCGGCCACCGCGCCCGCCTCACGCCCGCGGGACAGGCGCTGCTGGAGGACGGCCGGCACGTGCTGCAGTCGCTGGACGAACTGGCCTATCGCGTCAAGCGGGTAGCCACCGGCTGGGAGGTGGAGCTGCGCATCGCCGTCAGCGCGGTGCTGCCCTGGGCGCCCCTGTACGACCTGATGGAGGAATTCCGCGTGGCCGGCCCCGGCACGACGCTGCGCTTCTCCAGCGAGGTGCTGAGCGGCACGTGGGACGCACTGGCCTCCGGCCGCGCCGACGTGGTCATCGGCGCGGACGCCTCGACGGCCCCCGCAGGCGCCTTCCGTTCACAGCCGATGGGGGAAGTGCAATTCGGCTTCTGCGTCGCCCCGCAGCACCCGCTGGCGGCGCTGGGCCGGCCCCTGACGGCGCGCGACATCGCGGCGCACTGCGCGGTGGTGGTGGCCGACACCTCGCGCGACCTGCCGCCGCGCACGCGGGGCCTGCTCAACCGGCAGCCCCGCATCGTGATGCCCGACATGCAGGCCAAGCTGGAGGCCCAGCTACGCGGGCTGGGTTGCGGCTATCTGCCCTTGACGCTGGCCGCGCCTTACGTGGCGCAAGGGCGCCTGGTGGTCTGCCCCACCGACGATGCGATCGCACCGAACGAAACGGTGATGTATGCCTGGGCGGCCCGCCAGCCGGGTGCGGGGTTGGCGTGGTGGCTGGAGAAGCTGCGCTCGCCGCGGCTGTGCGAGCGGCTGCTGGGGCTGGGCTGAACGCAGCAGCACGCCCCGCAGGCCCGCGCTCAACGCAGCGGAAAACCGAGTTCGCGCAGAATGCGGCTGAGCTGATAGCGGCCCTTGCGCGGATCCACGGCAGCCAGGCGATTGACGATGTGCCGGGTCCACAGCGGGTGGTCGATGGACTGCTTCTTCCAGAACGCGTCCAGCGCCTCGTCGTAGATGCCGGCGGCCTGCGCCTGCGGCTCGGTGTCGTAGTGTTCGTGATGCAGCACCGCCGTTTGCGGCAGGCGCGGCCGGATATGCGTGGCGACCGTTTCGGATGGATAGCCGATAGCCATGCCGAACACGGGAAAGACGTAAGGCGGCAGGCGCAGATCCTGGGCAATGCGGCTGACGTGGTTGCGCACTGCGCCCACGTACACCACCCCCAGGCCCAGCGATTCGGCGGCCAGCGCTGCGTTCTGGGCCGCCAGCGCGGTATCCACCGCGGCCATCAGCATCGACTCCAGATAATCCGTGCCTTCCAGGTCCTCGCCCTGCTGCTGCGCCAGCCGCCGGGAGCGCGATAGGTCGGCCAGCCAGACCAGGAACAGCGGTGCCTGGCGCACGAAATCCTGGTCGTCGGCCATCCCGGCCAAGTGATCCTTGTGGTCCGGATCCTGGACGGCCACCACGCTCCAGACCTGCAGGTTGGAGGAACTGGAAGCCGACTGCGCGGCCGCCACCAGCGTCTCGGGCAGGTTGGGCGGCACCGCTTTGGGCTGGAAGGCGCGCACGGAGCGGTGCCGCAGCATCTGCCGGATGACGGCGTGATCGATGATGTCGTAGGCCAGCCCCGGGCCATAGCGCTCGGCCAGCAGCTCGGCAACGGCCGGCCCGGTCGCCGCCGCGCCGGGTGTGGAACCGGTGTGCATCGCCCTACTCGTCCTCGATGCCCAGCTCGCGCAGCTTGCGCGTGATGGTATTGCGGCCGATGCCCAGGCGCGACGCGGCCTCGACGCGGCGGCCGCGGCTGGCGTCCAGCGCGCTCTGCAGCAGGATCTTCTCGAACTGGCGCGTCAGCGTCGCCATGACGGCCGGCTCGCCACGCTCCAGGCGACGCTGCGCGTCACGCAGCAGGGCGTCCTGCCATTCGCCGCCCGGCTCCGCGCCGACGGCGGCCGCGGGGCCTGCCGCCACCCCATCCACCGCAACGGCGCGCGCCGCCGCCGGCACGGCCGGCGCCTGCTCCATCGCGCGAATCTCGGGCGGCAGGTCGTTGCGGTCGATCGTCTGGCCCGGCGCCATCACGGTCAGCCAATGGCAGAAGTTCTCCAGCTGGCGGACGTTGCCGGGGAAGTCGAAACGCGTCAGCACCGCCGTGGCGTCGGGCGTCAGGCGCTTGACGGGTACCCCCAGCGCGCGGGCGCTGGCCGACAGAAAGTGATTGGCCAGCGCGGGGATGTCCTCCACGCGCTCGCGCAACGGGGGCAGGCGCAGCCGGATGACGTTCAGGCGGTGGAACAGGTCTTCGCGGAACATGCCCTGCTCCACGCGCTGCTCCAGCGGCTGGTGCGTGGCGGCGACGATGCGCACGTCCACGCGCACGGGCTGCGAGCCACCCACGCGATAGAAACTGCCCTCGGCCAGCACGCGCAGCAGCCGCGTCTGCAGCTCGATGGGCATGTCGCCGATCTCGTCCAGGAACAGCGTGCCGCCATGCGCCTCTTCGAAGCGGCCGCGGCGCAGCGTGTTGGCCCCGGTGAAGGCGCCGCGCTCGTGGCCGAACAACTCGGCTTCAAGCAGGTCACGCGGAATCGCGGCGGCATTCAGCGCCACGAAGGGGCCGCCGGCGCGCGCGCCGTGGCCGTGCAGCGCGCGGGCCACCAGCTCCTTGCCGGTGCCGGACTCGCCGGTGATCAGCACCGTGACCTTGGACTGTGCCAGGCGTCCGATGGCACGGAACACCTCTTGCATGGCCGTGGAAGACGACTGCGTCATCATCCAGCGCTCGCCGTTCTGCTGGCCGTCGGACGGGACCGCGGCATCGGCCGGCGGCTCGGCTTCCTGCATGGCACGCTGGATCAGCGCCACGGCCTCGTTGACGTCGAACGGCTTGGCCAGGTAGTCGAACGCGCCGCCCTGGAACGCGGACACGGTGCTGTCCAGGTCGGCGAAGGCGGTCATGACAATGACCGGCAGGCCGGCGTGGCGCTCCTTTATCTGGCGCAGCAGCTCCAGGCCATTGCCGCCCGGCATGCGGATGTCGGAAACCAGCACGGAAGGCGTATCGCGCGAAAGCGCGTCCAGCACGTCCGCAGCCTGGGAAAAGCTGCGCGTGGCGATGCCCGACCGCGCCAGCGCCTTCTCCAGCACCCAACGTATGGCCTGATCGTCGTCGACTATCCAAACGGGTTTCATCAAAGTGGGGGCTCCATCGGTAAGACCAGGCGGAATTCGGTGTGCTGCGGGCGCGACTCGAATTCGATGAGGCCTCCGTGCTGCTGCACGAAATCCTGGGCCAGGCTCAGGCCCAGCCCGGTGCCGCCGGGCCGCGCCGTGACCAGCGGGTGAAAGATGCGTTCACGGATGTGGTCGGGCACGCCCGGACCGTTGTCGATAATGGAAAGCACCAGCGCCAGCCTGTGGCGGCGATGCGCCAGCATGACCTGCCGGGCCACGCGCGTGCGCAGGGTGATCAGGGGCGGCGGAACGTCGACGCCCGCTTTCTGCAGCGACAATTCCTGGGCGGCGTTGCGCGCCACGTTCAGCACGGCCTGCATCAGCCGGGCGGGATCGCCCTGCAGGTCGGGCACCGAGGCGTCGTAGTCGCGCAGCAGGCCGACGCTGTCGCGGAACTCGGCCTGGATCAGGGCACACACGCGTTCACAGATCTCGTGGATGTTGACGGGCTTGGCGTGCAGCGGCACGCGCTGGGGGCCGCTCAGGCGGTCCACCAGCGCCTGCAGGCGGTCGGCCTCGGAAATGATGACCTGGGTGTATTCGGCCAGGGCCGGGCTGGGCAGCTCGGCCTCCAGCAGCTGGGCCGCGCCGCGCAGGCCGCCCAGCGGATTCTTGACCTCGTGCGCCAGGTTGCGCAGGAGCTCGCGGTGCGATTCGATCTCGTCGACCAGGCGATGGTTGCGATCGGCCAGCATGCGCTGCTCGATCTCGCGCGTCTCGATCATCACGGGCCAGGGCTGCCCGGACAACGCGACGGTGGTGACGGTGACCTCGAGAGATTCGGTATTGCGCCGCAGGGACGACAACTGGCGCACGTCGGCGAAACGGCCGGCGGCCGCACTGTCGATGGAGGACTGCAGCTCTTCGGGATGGTCGTACAGGTTTACCGCGGCCTGCCCGCGCAGTTGCTTGCGGGAACGCCCGAACAGGTCTTCGGCGGCGGCGTTGGCGTACTCGATATGGCCGCGCTCGTTGAGCAGGAAAACGGACGTGGCGAGCAAATCGAAGGCATCTACATTCATCGTCGAAGCACCAGAGCGGCCATGGGAGGGCCCTCGGCCCGTGACAGCCGCCGATGGCCTTGCCCTTGCGCCGGCGGCGTGCGCCGCCGGCCAGGCGGGTGGGCCAGGCGGCCCACCCCGCAGCCCATCACAGGCTGTAGTACATGTCGAACTCGACCGGATGCGTCGTCATGCGCAGGCGCTGCACGTCGGCTTCCTTCAGCGCGAGATAGGCATCGATCATCTCGTTGCTGAACACGCCGCCGCGGGTCAGGAACTCGCGGTCCTTGTCCAGGGCTTCCAGCGCCTGGTCCAGCGAGGCGCAGACGGTCGGGATCTTCGCGTCTTCTTCCGGCGGCAGGTCGTACAGGTTCTTGTCGGCCGGATCGCCCGGGTGGATCTTGTTCTGCACGCCGTCCAGGCCGGCCATCATCAGGGCCGAGAACGCCAGGTACGGGTTGGCCAGGGGATCCGGGAAGCGGGTCTCGATGCGGCGGCCCTTCGGGTTGCCCACGTAGGGAATGCGGATCGAGGCCGAGCGGTTGCGGGCCGAGTAGGCCAGCTTCACAGGGGCTTCGAAGTGCGGGACCAGGCGCTTGTACGAGTTGGTGCCCGGGTTGGTGATGGCGTTGAGCGCGCGGGCGTGCTTGATGATGCCGCCGATGTAGTACATGGCGAACTCGGACAGGCCGGCGTAGCCGTTGCCCGCGAACAGGTTCTGGCCGTCTTTCCAGATCGACTGGTGCACGTGCATGCCGGAACCGTTGTCGCCGACGACGGGCTTGGGCATGAAGGTGGCGGTCTTGCCGTAGGCGTGGGCCACGTTGTGCACGACGTACTTCAGCACCTGGTTCCAGTCGGCGCGCTTGACCAGCGTGCTGAACTTGGTGCCGATTTCCAACTGGCCGGGCGCGGCCACTTCATGGTGGTGCACTTCGACGGGCACGCCCATCTGCTCCAGCACCAGGCACATTTCCGAGCGCAGGTCCTGGAAGGAATCGACCGGGGGAACCGGGAAGTAGCCGCCCTTCACGCCGGGGCGGTGGCCGAGGTTGCCGCCTTCGAATTCCAGGCCGGTGGACCAGGGGCCTTCTTCCGACTTGATCTTGACGAACGTGCCCGACATGTCGGTGTTCCACGTGACGCCGTCGAACACGAAGAATTCGGGCTCCGGACCGAAGTAGGCGGTGTCGCCCAGGCCCGAGGACTTCAGGTAGGCTTCGGCGCGCTTGGCCAGCGAACGCGGATCGCGGTCATAACCCTTCATGTCGGAGGGTTCGACCACGTCGCAGGTCAGGATCAGCGTGGCTTCCTCGCGGAACGGGTCCAGATTGGCCGTGTCCAGGTCGGGGATGAGCAGCATGTCCGACGCTTCGATGCCTTTCCAGCCCGGGATCGACGAACCGTCGAAAGCCTGGCCGCTTTCCAGCTTGTCCTCGTCCACCACGGAGGTCGGCACCGAGACGTGATGCTCGCGACCCACGGTGTCGGTGAAGCGGAAATCAACGAACTTGACTTCGTTGTCGGCGATCTGTTTTAGAACGTCTTTGGGGCTTGCCATGTCATCTCCATTGGTAAAAGCGCGTCGGTAAGGCGGTTCACCGCCTATGGCACCAGGTAGGGAAGCAATATGCGTGCCAGGTTCGGGCCCTGGGGTTTTCCGCAGGGGCGGGAGCGTGCGGAAAATATAGCACCACAAAGGTGCACATCGTGGTGCATAATGCACCACGATGGGGCGTCACGACGCCAGGAACATTTCCTGCAAGTCGTTCAAGAACCGCCAACCCAGGGCAGTCGCCTTCAGGCGGGTGGGGTCTTCATCGAGCAGGCCGCGCCGGGCGGCTGCTTCCAATTGGTGCGCGATGGCGGCCAGCGACAGGCCGGTGCGCTCGGCAAACAGACTGGCCGCCACGCCCTCCTTCAGGCGCAGGGCGTTGAGCATGAACTCGAACGGCAAGTCGTCCGGCCCCAATTGACGGGTTTCGGCGACGTGGCTGCCGTCGCGCCGCAGCGCGCGTTCCATCCAGGATTCGGGCTGGCGCGCCCTCGCCTCGCGCACGATCCGATCGTGGAACGACAGCTTGCCATGCGCGCCCGGGCCCAGGCCCAGGTAGTCGCCGAACTCCCAGTAATTGAGGTTGTGGCGGCAGCGCGCACCCGGACGGGCATAGGCCGAAACCTCGTAGCGCTGCAGGCCGGCGCCCGCCAGCTCGGCCTCGACCGCGTCCTGCATGGCGGCACTGGCGTCGTCGTCGGGCAGCTCGCGCGGCGGATACTTGGCGTAGACGGTGTTGGGCTCCATCGTGAGATGGTAGAGCGACAGGTGTTCGGTGCCGAACGACAGCGCCTCGCGCACGTCGGCCAGGCAGCCCGCCAGGTCCTGCCCCGGCAGGGCGAACATTACGTCCAGATTGACGCGCGTCACTGCCCGCTGCGCCATGGCGATGGCCGCGCGCGCCTGGGCCGCGTCGTGGATGCGGCCCAGGACGGCGAGCTTGGCGTCGTCGAAACTCTGGATGCCCAGCGACAGGCGGTTGACGCCGCTGGCGGCGTAGTCGCGGAACCGCCCGGCCTCGGCCGTGCCCGGGTTGGCCTCCAGGGTGATCTCGGCGTCGGGCAGCAGATTCAGGCAGGCCCGCAGCATGGCCAGGAGCTCGTCCAGGCCAGCGGCCGAGAGCAGGCTGGGCGTGCCGCCGCCGATGAACACCGACACCACCTGGCGGCCCCAGATCAGCGGAACGGACTGCTCCAGATCGGCACGCAGGGCGTCCAGATAGGCGCGCTCCGGGATCTCGTCGGCGGCGTGCGAGTTGAAGTCGCAATAGGGGCACTTGCGCACGCACCAGGGCACGTGCACATAGACGGACAGCGGCGGCAGGCTGGTCAGCGTGGCCGTGCCGGCCGGCATGACCGTGCGCGGACGCGGCGCGCGGCCGTCGGGATGCAGAGCAATGGTGCGGGCCATGCAGATGGAATCGGAAATCGGCGTGGCGGCGGCCGGGTCAGACCGGAACGCCGGCGGAAAGCGCGTCGAGCAACTGGCGCAACGCGCGGGCACGGTGGCTGACGCGGTTCTTCTCGGCCGGTGCCAGCTCGGCGGCGGTGGCGCCCAGGTCGGGCAGCAGGAAGTGCGGATCGTAGCCGAAGCCGTGCTGGCCGCGCGGCTCATCGACGATCTCGCCATGCCAGACGCCCTCGCCGATGAGGGGTTGCGGATCTTCCGCGGCACGCACCAGCACCAGCAACGCCACGTACCAGGCGCGCCGGTCGGGCTGGCCGGCCAGCTGGCGCACCAGCAGCGCGTTGTTGGCGGCATCGCTCTTCTCGCCGCCATGGCGCTGCGCGTAGCGGGCGGAATACACACCCGGCGCCCCGCCCAGCGCCGCCACGCACAGGCCGGAATCGTCGGCCAGGGCCGGCAAGCCGGTATGCGCGCTGGCGTGGCGGGCCTTGGCCAGAGCGTTCTCGACGAAGGTGGCGTGCGGCTCCTCGGCATCGGAGACACCCAGTTCTCCCTGGGGGACCAGTTCGATGCCCAGCGGCGCGAACAGCGCCGAGAATTCGCGCAGCTTGCCGGGATTGCCGGAGGCCAGCACGACGCGGCGCAGGGGTGTACTTACGGACATGGTGTTCATCGGACCGATTGTATAAGCTTGCCGGCAAGGCCTCGCGTCACACCCCCGAGACACGCCGGGCGAACCTCGACCGGTATCCTGATGCCCGCGTCACCCATGTCCTCTACACCCGCCGGCCCGAGCAGCAACGCGGAGCTGGCGCGCATCCTGCGCACCGGTCAGCTGCACGTGCTGTGCCAGCCGGTGGCCGATCTGTTCCATGGCCGCATCCACGGCTATGAGAGCCTGGTCCGCGGCCCTGCGGGCAGCCCCCTGCATCTGCCGGGCGCGCTGCTGCAGGCCGCGCGCGATGCCGGCCGGCTGGAGGAACTGGAGCTGGCCAGCCTGCGCGCGGGCCTGAGCGCCTACGCGGCCCAGGAATACCGGGGCAAGCTGTTCCTGAACCTGTCGCCGGCCACTCTGCTGCAATGCTGGGAACAATGGGGGGCACAACTGCCCGAGCGCCTGCTGGCCCACAACGGCCTGCCGCCCGAGAACGCCGTCATCGAATTGACCGGACACGACCCGGCGTACGGCAGCCTGCGCGAACTGCTGGCCGCCCTGG
>Ga0182743_1003380_pt1 | contig 12946 bp, 13 predicted proteins | sample eDN3rd30CKraftOP_FD_128522 | JGI IMG/M metagenome (GOLD analysis project Ga0182743, IMG submission 128522) | Enriched Organic Plus compost microbial communities from Emeryville, California, USA - eDNA 3rd pass 30_C Kraft OP (version 2) (version 2) ... | reverse complement strand
CAGTGGATCGAGCCGGTCGAGAAGCCCCAGCGGCCGGAAAGGCGGAAGCCGCCTTCGACGCGCGTGACCTTGCCGACGGGCTGGTAGCTCGACGAAGCGAGAGTCGAGGTGTCCTCGCCCCAGACCTCTTCCTGCGCTTCGTTGTGGAACAGCGCCAGTTCGTAGGGGTGGCAGCCGACAACGCCGTACATCCAGCCGGTGGACATGCAGCCTTCGGCCAGAGTCTTCTGCACATCGTAGAAGGCGTTGGGATTCATTTCATAGCCGCCCCAGCGCTTCGGCTGGAGAATGCGGAAGAAACCGGCTTCCTGCATTTCGGCAATGGTTTCGGCCGGAACGTCGCGTTCCGCAACGCATTTGCGGGCGCGTTCTTTCAGCACGGGAACCATGGCGCGCGCGCGCGCCACCAGTTCTTCATGCGTGGGGATGGATCCGGGTGTCGTGGACGGAGCGGCAGTGGCCATCTTGGCGTTCTCTCCCATAGAGCTCGAATCAAACGGGCTTACAGCGAAGCATTCGTAATTTTTTGTGCCATGTGATACGCAAATCGTCAATTGAAAAGCATGTTGGCTTTGGATATGAGTGTTTTCGAATCTGCTTAACCCATGCCGATTGTTGTTCGGCGTGACAGTGTGGGAGAAAAGCCGTTGTCAGGCAAGTTTGCTGTTGATCTCACTGGGTGCGTGGCCATCGTCACGGGCGGGACTCGGGGCCTTGGGCGCATCATTGCCGCGACCATGGCGCAGGCCGGGTGCAAAGTCGAAATCTGCGGGCGTAACGAACCGGACGATCTGCCCGATGGCGTGGCTTTCCATGCCGCGGACATTCGCGATCCGGATCAGGCCAAGGCGTTTGTCGATGCGGTCGTCGCCAAGCATGGACGGCTGGATTTCCTGATCAACAACGCGGGCGGTTCGCCGCATGCCGAAGCCGCGACGGCCAGTCCGCGCTTCTTCGACGCGATCATCAAGCTCAATCTCAGCTCGGCGATGTATCTGTCGCAGGCGGCCTATCCGGTGATGAAGGCGGCCGGGGCCGGCAGCATCGTCAACATCGCCAGCGTTTCGGGCATCCGGCCTTCACCGATGACCGCCGCTTATGGCGCGGCCAAGGCGGGCCTGCTCAATCTGACGCAGACTCTGGCGCAGGAGTGGGGGCCGGACAACATCCGGGTCAACGCCATCATCCTGGGCCTGATGTCGACCGAAACCGCCGAAGCGACCTATGGCGACGAGGACGCGCAGGCCGGGGTTGCCAGGTCGATCCCGCTGCAACGCATGGGGATGGGCGAAGATGTCGCCGGGGCCATTCTCTGGCTGTGCTCGGACATGGCCGGCTGGGTGAGCGGGGCTCGCCTCAATGTCGACGGGGGCGGCGAACGCCCCTATTTCTTGGATTTGCTGAAAGGAGCCTGACATCATGGGAGTGAAGGCACTTGGATATGTGATCGTCGAATCCGCCAAGATGGCGGATTGGGATCATTTCATGGCCGACGTCGTCGGGACGATGCGTGGCGAAGGCGCGCCGGACGGTAGCGCGTTTTATCGCGTCGACAGCCGCCCGTTTCGGTTCTGGATTCGTCCGGGCGCGGAGGAGAAGTTCATCGCCGCGGGCTACGAAGTGGCCGATGCCGCTTCGCTCGAATCGCTGAAAGCGGCTGTCGCGGCGGCGGGCCGCCCGGTGGAAGACGGTTCGGCCGAAGAAGCCGCGGTGCGCGGCGTTGCCGCGTTCTTCCGCACCAGCGATCCGGCGGGCAATGGCCTCGAATTCTTCCATGGCGACAAGCGCGATGATGTCGCGTTCGTTTCGCCGGTGGGTGTTGAAGGGTTCGTGACGGGCGACATGGGAATGGGTCACGCGGTGTTCGCCGCGCCCAATTTCAACGAAACCCATGATTTCTATCGCAATGTCGTGGGCTTCCGCGACACCGATATCCCGCGGTTCCATTTCAGCGACGATCCGGCCGATCCGGGTATGGGCATGGCTTTCATGCACGCTGACAACGGCCGCCACCACTCGATCGCGATTGGCGAAATGCCGCAACCGCCTTCGGGCTGCATCCATCTGATGCTCGAAATGAAGACCATTGCCGACGTGGGCAAATGCCATGACCGCATGCGCGCGGCCAAGGTGCCGGAAAGCGCCACGCTCGGACGGCACGTCAACGACCAGACCTTCGGCTTCTACATGCAGACGCCGGGCGGGTTCGATTTGGAGATCGGCTGCGATCCTCTGGTGATCGACCCAGAGTCGTGGGTGCCTACCGCTCATCTCCAACCGAGCGAGTGGGGGCACCTTTGGGCCTGGCAAAAGGCTCTGGAAGAGCAACAGGGGGCATGACGCCCGGCTGCTGCGAAGCTGATTTTCTGAAGAAGGTAAGCGAATGTTAGACAAGCGGATGAGCGCGGCGGATGTCGTCGCGCAGATAAAGGATGGCATGACCATCGGCATTGGCGGCTGGGGGCCGCGCCGCAAGCCCATGGGGCTGGTGCGCGAACTCCTCCGTTCGGATGTGAAGGACCTCACGGTTGTCGCCTATGGCGGCGCGGATGTCGGCATGCTGTGCGCGGCAGGGAAAGTGAAGAAGCTGATCTTCGCGTTCGTCTCGCTCGATGCGATTCCGCTGGAACCCTGGTTCCGCAAGGCGCGCGAAGCAGGCCAGATCGAAGTGCTCGAACTCGACGAAGGCATGTTCCAGTGGGGCCTCAAGGCCGCTGCGTTCGGCCTGCCGTTCCTGCCGACCCGCGTGGGTCTCGGCACCGATCTCGCCGAACTGGGCGGGCTCAAGACGGTTCAGTCGCCTTATGAAGACGGCGAAACCCTGATCGCGATGCCCGCTATCAAGCTGGATGTGGCGCTGATCCATGCCAACCGCAGCGACTGGCGCGGCAACGTGCACCTGCTTGGGCCCGACTCGTACTATGACGAATGGTTCGCCAAGGCGGCGGCCAAGACTTTCGTTTCGTGCGAAGAACTGGTCGACAAGATGGAAGACCACTACGAAGCGGAAGCGCATGCGAATGTCTTCGAACGGTGCTTCGTCAATGGTGTGGTGCATATGCCTTATGGCGCGCATCCCAGTTCCATGCCCCCGCACTATGGCTGGGACATGAAGGCGTTCAAGGCCTACGCCGCTGCGGCGAAGGAACCGGGCGACTGGGCGGCCGTGGCCGATCGCTTCGTGGGTGCGAGCGAAGAAGCCTATCTGGAAAGCGTTGGTGGAAAGGAGGCGGTGGCGGGTCTTCCGTTGCCGATATTCTGATGACTGAAGTATCTCTGACTGAACTGTGCATCTTTGCGTGCTCGGAAGCTTTCCGCAACAACGGTGAAGTGGTGGCAACCGGCGTCGGCCCCGTGCCGCGTCTGGCGGCCAGCGTCGCCAAGCTGACTCACAGCCCGGAACTGATGATGACCGATGGCGAAGCCTATCTGGTCGAACAGCCCGTGCCGCTGGGCCCGCGCAATTACGACGATCGCAAGCGTGCGGGGCACCTGCCGTTCTCGCGCTTCTTCGACAGCGCGGTGTGGACCGGCCGCCGCCATGCGATGGTGACGCCGACCCAGCTCGACCGTTTCGGGCAGATCAACCTGTCCTACATGGGCGGCACGTATCAGCAGCCCAAGACGCAGATGCTGGGTGTGCGCGGTTTCCCGGGCAACACCATCTATCACACGAACTCGTTCTTCTTCCCCGCGCATTCGGCCCGCGTGTTCGTGCCGGGCGAAGTCGATATGATCTCGGGCGTGGGGTACAACCCGGCGAAGCGCGTGGCAGGCGGCAACTATTCGGGCGTCGACCTGCGCGTGATCGTCACCAATCTGTGCGTGATGGATTTCGGCGGCAAGGACAATGCGATCCGCGTCGTCTCGCTCCATCCGGGCGTGACTTTCGAGGAAGTGCAGGAAGCCACCGGCTTCGAACTGGAGAAGGGCGATCTTACCGAAACCCCGATGCCGACTGCCGAAGCGCTCGAAATCATCGCCAAGCTTGACCCGCACAATATTCGTGCGACTGTGATCAAGGACAACCCGCCGGCGAAGAGGACTGCATGACGCAAGCAGCGAAGCCCGTACTCGAGGGATTTTTCACGACTGGCGAGAACCCGGCTTTGCTGGGTTCGCGCTGTGTCAAATGTGGCACGTTCTACTTCCCGTCCGTGGAAGGGTTCTGCCGCAATCCTGACTGTGATTGTTCGCAGTTCGAAAGCGTCGAGCTTTCGCGGACGGGCAAGCTGTGGTCCTTTACCAATGCCTGCTACAAACCGCCGGAGCCGTATATCGCGAAAGAGCCGTTCGAGCCTTACGCGATTGCGGCTGTCGAACTCGCCAAAGAGAAGATGATCGTCCTCGGCCAGGTGGTCGAGGGCGTCGGCGTCGAGCAGCTCAAGGCCGACCTCGAAATGGAACTGGTGCTCGAAACGATCCCCGATGCGGTGGAACCGGAAGGCAAGCTGACCTGGAAGTGGAAGCCCGTGGCATGACGCAGGAAATCGCAATCATCGGCGCGGGTATGCACCCCTGGGGCAAATGGGGCCGCAAATTCGTGGAATATGGTGTCGAAGCGGCGCGTGAAGCGCTGGCCGATGCCGGTATTTCGTGGCGCGACGTGCAGTTCGTGTCGGGCGCGGCAACCATGCGGTGCGGCTATCCCGGCTATGTCGCGGGCGCCACGTTCGCACAGGCGCTCGGCTGGCAGGGCGCCGAAGTCAACACCAGCTACGCCGCATGCGCCTCGGGTTCGCAGGCGCTGGCCGCGGCCCGGGCCAAGATTCTGTCGGGTCAGGCCGAAGTCGCGCTGGTGATCGGCGCGGACACCACGCCCAAGGGCTTCCTCGCCCCGGCCAAGGGCGAACGCCCGGACGATCCGGATTGGGTGCGTTTCCGTGTGGGTGTCACCAATCCCACCTATTTCGCGCTCTATGCGCGCCGCCGCATGGAAATGTACGGCGATACGCAAGAAGATTTCGCACGGGTGAAAGTCAAGAATGCCGAACACGGCTTCACCAATCCCAAGGCGCGCTATCGCAAGAAGTTCACCATGGAAGACGTGGCGGCATCGGCGATGGTCGCCGATCCGCTGCGTCTGATGGATATCTGCGCCACGTCCGATGGCGGTGCGGCGCTGATCGTGTGCAGCCTCGATTATGCGCGCAAGATCGGCAAGGCGAACGCCCCGCGCATCGCCGCGATTTCGACCGTGACGCCGACATTCGCTTCGGCCGTGATCGAAATGCCCGACCTTGCCACCGACAGCGCCGTGGCGATGGACGCGCACAGCTTCCGCGCCGCCCTGCCGCGCAAGGCATACGAAGAAGCAGGCATCGGCCCCGAAGACGTGTCGGTTGCCGAAGTCTATGACCTGTCGACCGCACTTGAAATGGACTGGATGGAAGACCTGCAGCTCTGCCCGCGCGGCGAAGCGGCGGGGCTGGTTCGCGAAGGCGCCACCCGTATCGGCGGGCGCATGCCGATCAACCCTTCGGGCGGCCTGGCCTGCTTCGGCGAAGCCGTGCCCGCGCAGGCCATCGCGCAGGTGTGCGAACTGACATGGCAGTTGCGTGGCCAGTCCGGCGACCGGCAGGTGCAGGGCGCCAAGGTCGGTATCACAGCGAACCAGGGCCTGTTCGGCCATGGATCATCGGTGATTGTAAAGGCGTGATGGCGCGCTTATGCGCGACAGGGGTGGCCGGTGCGGATGATGGTATCCGCCCGGTCGGGAGGACTTCATGAACGAACTGGATCGCCTGGTCGAACCGCCCAAGGCCGACATCCACTATGAAACCGAGGAGCCCGTCCGCTACGAAGTGGTCGGGCCGGTTGCCCATATCATTCTCAACCGTCCGAAGTACAACAACGCGCAGAACAGTCAGATGACTTATGCGCTGGATGCGGCGTTCCGCCGGGCGGTGGACGACGATGCCGTGCGCGCCATCGTGCTGCGCGGCGAAGGCAAGCACTTTTCCGCCGGGCACGATATCGGCACGCCGGGCCGCGATGTCACGGCGAGCTGGGACCGGGTGGGGCTGCTCCCCGATCATACCAACAAGCCGGGCGTCGAATTCCTCTATACGCGCGAGCATGAGGTCTATCTCACCATGTGCCGCCGCTGGCGCGACGCGCCCAAGCCGACGATCGCGGCGGTGCAGGGTGCCTGTGTCGCGGGCGGCCTGATGCTGGCTTGGGTGTGCGATATCATTGTCGCCACCGACGATGCCTTCTTCCAGGACCCGGTGAACCGCATGGGCATTCCCGGCGTGGAATATTTCGCGCACGGTTTCGAACTGCCGCCGCGCATCGCCAAGGAATTCATTCTTCTGGGCGAACGCCTGCCGGCGGAACGCGCCTACAACTTCGGCATGGTCAACCGTTTGACCACGCGTGAAAACCTGCTGGCCGATGTCCAGAAGCTGGGCGAGGAACTGGCTGCCCGCCCGCGTCTGGGCAACTGGCTGACCAAGCAGGCTCTTAATCACGTCGAGGAGCTGCGAGGGAAGCGCAGCGCCACCGACGCCCATTTCCACATGCATCACTTCGCGCATGCGCAGAGCGACCTGCTGTCGTCGAACAGCCTCGGCGGCATGGATGCGAAGTCGATGGCGGCGGCGAACAAGGCCGCTGCGGACAAGACGGATACCGAATGATGAGCAATGCGTTGAACACGATTCTGGTCGAGCGGCTGGGCTGCCGCGTGCCGATCATCCAGACCGCGATGGGCTGGGTGGCGGAACCGAGCCTGGTGATCGGCTCGTCCAATGCCGGGGCTTTCGGTTTCCTCGGCGCGGCGGTGATGACTCCGGACGAAGCGCGCGAAAAGCTGCTGCAGGTGCGCCGGGGCACCGACCGTCCGTTCGGGGTGAACTTCCACTCGTTCCAGCCGGGCGCGGATAAGATCGTCGACCTGATTATCGAGAACAAGGATCAGGTGCGCGCAGTCAGCTTCGGGCGCGGGCCCAACGCCAAGATGATCGGCCGTTTCCGCGATGCCGGCATCCTCTGCATCCCGACCGTGGGTGCGGTGAAGCACGCGCAGAAGATGGTCGAACTGGGCGTCGACATGGTCAGCGTGCAGGGCGGCGAAGGCGGCGGGCATACCGGTTCGGTGCCGACCACCGTGCTGCTGCCGCAAGTGCTCGATACGGTTGATGTGCCGGTAATCGCCAGCGGCGGCTTCGCCGATGGGCGCGGCCTCGCTGCGGCGCTGGCTTATGGCGCGGTCGGCATTGCCATGGGCACGCGTTTCCTGCTGACCCAGGAAAGCCCGGTTCCTGAAGTGACCAAGGGCGAATACCTGCGCGCCTCGACCGATGGCATCGTGTTGACCACCAAGCTGGACGGTATCCCGCAGCGCATGGTCCGTTCGAAGCTGATGGACCGGATCGAAAAGTCGGGCAAGCTCGGCATGTGGGCGCGGGCGATCGAAGCCAGCATGGCGATGAAGAAGCAGACCGGCGCTTCGTGGATCGAACTGCTGAAATCGGCCAGGGGCATGACCTCGCACGGCGCCATGCCGCTCAAGCAGGCGATGATGGCCGCGACCATGCCGATGCTGATCCAGAAGGCCGTGGTCGATGGTGATATCGAGAACGGCGTCATGGCCACCGGCGTGGTCGGCGGACGCATCACCGAAATTCCGACCTGCCAGGAACTGATCGACCGGATCGTGGCCGAAGCGGAACAACGTTTGCAGGCACTGTGCGCCACCGGCGCCTGAGGAGATTGATATGCCGATTACCACGACCATCAAGGACCGTATCGCCGAGATCGTCTTCGACGTGCCGCCGGTCAACGCGTTCGACAGTGCCACCTGGATGTCGATCCCGGGCATCATCAACGAAGCGGCGCGTAATCCCGAAGTGAACTGCATCCTCATCCGGGCCGAAGGGCGCGGGTTCTGCGGCGGTGTGGACATCAAGGAAATGCAGGCGCATCCGGAACGGATCACGATCCTGAACCGTGGCAACTTCCTGACGTTCAAGGCGATCCACGAAGCGGAAATCCCCGTCGTGGTGGCCGTGCACAAGTTCGTGATCGGCGGCGGCATCGGCATCTGCGGCGGATCGGACACGATCATCGCCGCTGACGACGCCTACTTCTCGCTGCCGGAAGTCGATCGCGGCGCGATGGGCGGAGCCAGCCACATGTCGCGCATGCTTCCGCTGCACAAGGTGCGCGCGGCGTTCTTCACCGGCGGCAACATCCCGGCGCAGGAAGCCTATCGCCTCGGCGCGGTGGAAAAGGTCGTGCCGCGCGCCGATCTCGAAACCGAAGCGCGCGAATTCTGCAAGGTGATCGCCTCCAAGTCGCGCAAGGCGCTGGTCATCGCCAAGGAAGCGCTGAACGGCCTCGAAGCGCGCGATGTAGATCGCGGCTATCGCTGGGAACAGGGCTTCACGCTCGAAATGTACATGCACGAAGACAGCCAGAAAGCGCGTGACGCTTTCGTGGAAACCGGCAAGGCGGCATCGTTCTGATGGATCTCTCGTACACTCCCGAACAGCAGGCGTTCCGCGCGGAAGTGCGCGCCTGGCTCGAAGCGCATGTTCCGGCGGAGCCGCTGGAACATTACGACGCCACTCGCGAAGGGTTCGAAGCGCACCGCAAGTGGGAAGCAACTTTGAAGCAGGGCGACTGGGGCATGGTGACCTGGCCGAAGGAATACGGCGGCCGCGGCGTGGACCTGATCCAGTGGCTGATCTTCGAGGAGGAATACTACCGCGCCGGTGCGCCGGGCCGCGTCAACCAGAACGGCATTTTCCTGCTCGGCCCCACGCTGATGGAATTCGGCACGCATGAACAGAAATCCCGCTTCCTCCCTCCGATGGCCTCGGGCGAGGAAATCTGGGCGCAGGCATGGTCCGAACCGCAGGCGGGCAGCGATCTTGCCGGGGTGCGCGCCACCGCCGTGCGCGAGGGTGACGAATACGTGCTCAACGGCCACAAGATCTGGTCGAGCCGCGCGGTCTTTGCCGACTGGGCTTTCGGCCTGTTCCGCGAGCCGGGCACCGAACGCCACCACGGCATGAGCCTGATCTTCTTCCCGCTCAACGCCCCCGGGGTGACGGTCAACGCGATCAAGAAGATCAACGGCCATGTCGGCTTTGCCGAAATCTTCCTCGAAGACGTGCGCGTTCCCGCGTTCAATCGCCTCGGCGATGAAGGGCAAGGCTGGCACATCTGCATGGCGACAGCCGGTTTCGAACGCGGGCTGATGCTCCGTTCGCCCGCGCGCTATCAGGTGGCGGCGGCCAAGCTGGCCGAACTGTGGGAAGCGAACAAGGAAACCGCCGATCCGGCGCTGGCATCCGAAGTCACGCGCGCGTTCATGAACGCGGAAGCCTATGCGCTGAACATCTACCAGACGGCATCGCGCCTGATGGCGGGGGCCAAGATCGGGCCGGAAGCGTCGACCAACAAGATCTTCTGGTCGGAACTGGACATCCATCTCACGGAAACCGCGCTCGCGATCCTCGGCCCCAGGGCCGAATTGACGCAGGAAGCGCCGGATGCTTATGCGTACGACTGGATGGACGATTACATCTTCGCTCTCGCCGGGCCGATCTATGCCGGTTCGAACGAGATCCAGCGCAACATCATCGCCGAGCGTATGCTTGGCCTGCCGCGCAAGTAAGGAGGGGCACTGTGGATTTTACCCTCAATGACGAACAGCGGATGTTCGCCGAAACGGCGCAGACCCTGTTCGCGGACACCTGCACGCCCGATCACTGGCGCAAGCAGATGGAAACCGGCGAAGCGCGCGACGATGCACGCTGGCAGGCGATTGTCGAAACCGGCTTCACGCTGTTGCTGCTGCCCGAGGAATCGGGCGGCCTGGGGCTGACCGAACTCGATTTCGCGCTGATCGCGGAAAAGGCGGGCTATGTGGTGTTGCCCGAACCGCTGGCGGAAAGCGCGGGCGTGGCGGCTCCGCTGCTGGCGGCGCTTGCGCCGGGCAGCGATGTGCTGGCCGATCCGTCGGCCACGATTGCGATTCAGCATCCGGCCAATCTCTACGTGCTCGATGCCGATCTTGCCGGGGCGATCATCCTGCACAAGGATGGCGAAGCCTGGCTCGCTACGCCCGATCAGGTCACGCTGACGCGTGAGGACAGCATCGATCCGTTCCGCCGCCTGTTCCGCGTGGAATGGGATGAGGCCAATGCCACGAAGCTGGGCAAGGCGGACTGGGATCTGGCGCTGGATCGCGGGGCGCTGTTCTGCGCCGCGCAGGGCCTCGGTCTCGCGCAGCGTTCGGTCGATCTGGCGGTCGCCTATGCGCAGGAACGCCAGCAGTTCGGCAAGCCCATCGGCAGCTATCAGGCGGTGAAGCATCACCTCGCCTCGGCGCAGGTGGCGATCGAATTTGCCCGGCCGGTGGTCCTGGCCGCAGCGGCCGATATCGCCCGGCAGGACATTCAGGCCCGCGCCCGTGTCAGCCATGCCAAGCTGGTGGCGCTGGAAGCGGCGGAAAAGGCTGCCCGCGCGGCCATTCAGGTCCATGGCGCCATGGGCTATAGCTGGGAAGTGGACGTGCATCTCTTCCTCAAGCGCGCATTGGCGCTGAAGCAGTACTGGGGTACACCAGAGTTCCATCGTGGCCGCATCGCGACCCGCATGTTCACCCAGCCGATTGGCCCCGATCAGACCTTTGCTCGTGAGACTGAAAATGCCTGAAGCCTATATTGTCGACGCCGTCCGCGCTCCCACCGGCCGCAAGAAGGGCAGCCTTGCCCATATGCATCCGGCCGATCTTGCCGCCCATCCGATCAGCGCGCTGGTCGAACGCACGGGAATCGATCCCAATGCGGTCGAAGACGTGGTGTGGGGTTGCTGCGACACCATCGGCGGCCAGTCCGGCGATATCGGCCGTACGGCGTGGCTGGTGGCTGGTATGCCCGAACATGTCCCGGGCGTGACTATCGACCGCCAGTGCGGTTCTTCGCAGCAGGCGCTGCATTTCGCCGCGCAAGGCGTGATGAGCGGGACGCAGGATCTGGTCGTTGCCGGCGGCAGCCAGGCGATGAACCGTATTCCGATCTCCTCGGCGATGATCGTCGGCACCCAATTCGGGTTCGAAAATCCCTTCATCGGCGCCAAGGGCTGGGATGCCCGTTATGGCACCGAAGATGTGAACCAGATCAAGTCGGCCGAAATGATCGCCAACAAGTGGAACATCAGCCGCGAGGAAATGGAGCGCTTCAGCCTCGCTTCGCACCAGCGGGCGCAGGCGGCGACGGAAAACGGCTGGTTCGCGTCTGAAATCGCGCCGCTCGAAGGGCTGGATCGCGACGAAACCATCCGCCCGACGACGACGCTGGAAGGCCTTGCCGCCTTGAATCCGGTGAACGAAGGCGGTGTCATCACCGCCGGTGTCGCCAGCCAGAACTGCGATGGCGCGGCCGCCTTGCTGGTTGCCAGCGAACAGGCGGTGAAGGATCACGGCCTCAAGCCGCGCGCCCGCATCCATCACATGTCGGTGCGCGCCGACAATCCGATCTGGATGCTCACCGGCCCGATCCCCGCGACCAAGTATGCGTTGCAGAAGGCGGGCATGTCGATTGACGATATCGACGTGTTCGAATGCAACGAAGCGTTCGCATCGGTGCCGCTGGCATGGATGCAGGAACTGGGCGTGCCGCACGAGAAAGTGAATCTCTATGGCGGCGGGATCGCGCTCGGCCATCCGATCGGCGCGACCGGCGCCCGCCTGATGACGACTCTGCTGAACGTGCTGGAGCGTACCGGCGGCCGTTACGGTCTGCAGACGATGTGCGAAGGCGGCGGGCAGGCCAACGTCACGATTGTGGAACGCCTCTAAACGGCGTTTGCGTTGCTGCGCCTCATTCGTTTGAGGCACGTTTTCCCTGCCGGCGCCGGTTCTTTCCGAACCATGCTGGCAGGCCGGTTGGGGAGAGGGTGATCATGGGCGCAGAAACCAGAATCAAGAACCTGCTGTACCGCTACGCCGAACTGATGGACGCGGGCGATCTGGAAGGCGTGGCTGCGCTGTTTTCCAGAGCCCGGACCAAGACGGGCGGCAAATGGCTGGAAGGATCGGAGCCGATGCTGGCGCTGTGGCGCGCCAATGTCCGCATCTATCCTTGCGGCACGCCGCGGACGAAGCATGTCATCACGAATGCGATTGTCGAAGTGGACGAGGAAGCGGGAACGGCGACGAGCCGGTCCTACTACACCGTTTTGCAGGCCACGCCCGATCTGCCGTTACAGGTGATTTGCGCTGGCCGTTATCACGATGCCTTCGTCCGTGAAAACGGCGAATGGCACTTTTCCGAGCGGGACTATTCCCTGTTCGATCTCGCCGGGGACCTCAGTCAGCATCTGCTGATCCCGGTTTCCGCCTGATCTGCTGGATTTGAAGGAGTAACGAAGTGGGTATTTGCGAAGGACGCGTGGCAATCGTGACCGGGGCCGGGAACGGTCTGGGCAAGGCCTATGCACTGGGTCTGGCTGCCGAAGGCTGCAAGGTCGTAGTCAACGACCTTGGCGTTGGCACGCATGGCGAAGAAGGTTTGACCAAGGGCGCGGCCGAACAGGTCGTGGACGAAATCCGCGCCATGGGCGGCGAAGCGGTGGCCAACACCGATGACGTGGCCGATTGGGACGCGGGCAAGCGCATGGTGGAAGCCGCGCTCGACAATTTCGGCGCGCTGCATGCCGTGGTCAACAACGCCGGTTTCGTGCGTGACCGCATGTTCTTCACCTGCACCCCGGAAGAATGGGATGCGGTGATCCGCGTGCACCTGCGCGGCCATTTCTGCACCAGCCGCCATGCCGCCGAATACTGGCGTGCCCAGTCGAAGGCCGGCAACCCGGTCGATGCACGCATCATCAACACCACCAGCGGCGCGGGCCTGCAGGGCTCCGTCGGCCAGTCGGCTTACGCGACGGCGAAGGGCGGCATCGCCACGCTGACGCTGGTTCAGGCGGT
>Ga0182743_1003377_pt1 | contig 12947 bp, 12 predicted proteins | sample eDN3rd30CKraftOP_FD_128522 | JGI IMG/M metagenome (GOLD analysis project Ga0182743, IMG submission 128522) | Enriched Organic Plus compost microbial communities from Emeryville, California, USA - eDNA 3rd pass 30_C Kraft OP (version 2) (version 2) ... | reverse complement strand
GCGACCAGCGTCGTCGCGAACGCGATGGCGCTCAGCAGGACCATGACGATGAAAGCCGCCATGACCCGCTTGGACCAGCGGCTCCGGCGGCCGGTCGGATCGAAGAATATGGGCGTACGCATCGTGTCGGTTTCCCCTGGCAGGCGCTATCTCGATGCAGACGGCATAGCGGGCGGGGCCTTGGGGCGGGCTGAGCGGAACCTTAAACTTTCGTCATCTTGGCCCTGCATCCGGGGGAAGGAGATTACCGATCCTTAAGATAGCGGTCAGCCGCAGGCCAGCCACGGCGGGGTAATTCTCGTCCCATCCTCGCGCCGGATGACCCGGTGCGATTCGAAAGGGGAGTGCCCGCCATGCGTGGAACTGGCGTGATCGTCGGGAAGGAGCGGACCGCCGCGCTTCCGGTCGAGGCGTCGAATCGGTTGGCGCATCGCCGCCGCGACACGGCGGGGATCGCGTGCCCCATGGCATGAACGGCACCGGAGGAGGAACCATGGCCAGCAATCCGTTTCATCCCTTTGCCGACCGGCTGACCGGCGGCCATGTCCTCACGCTCAACCAGGAAGAGCAGCACGTACTGGCGAAAATCCAGGAAGGGCGGCCCATTTCCCGGGATGCGGCCGACGCTGCGGATGAAGTCGCCACGCTCGGGGACCGGCTGGCCGACCATGTGGCCGCCGTGGGCGGGTCCTGGGGCTTCATCATCGCTTTTTCGCTCGTGCTGATGGGATGGATGCTGCTCAACTCGGACATCCTGTCGCACTGGAAGCTCGTGTTCGACCCCTATCCCTATATTTTCCTCAATCTGATGCTCTCGACGCTCGCGGCGGTCCAGGCGCCGGTGATCATGATGAGCCAGAACCGGCAGGCCGCGAAAGACCGGCTGGCGGCCAGCCTCGATTATGAGGTGAACCTGCGCACCGAACTGGAGATGCTTCGCCTGCACGAGAAGATCGACCTTGCCGTCGCGCAGCGGCTGGACGACATACTGGAAATCCTGCGGCGGCAACCGCCGGCCGCCGGGGACGGGTCATGAAGGATTTGGGCCAGTTGCGCTGGCTCGCGGTCGGCGTGATCCTCATCGCGGCGCTGATCGCGGTATGGACGCTTCGCGACCTGGAGGTCCGGCCGCCGCGCGGCGCCACGACCGACATAGGCGCGACATTGGCGATGCGTCGGTCCGGTCACGCGCTGATCGTCGACAGCCTCCGCTCCGATGGCGCCGCCCGGAGGGCGGGGCTGCTGGTGGGCGACCGGATCGAAACGATCGACGGCAACGCGCCGGGCTCGCTGGAGGCCGCCGAACATATATTCGACAGCCGGAGCCGCCATAGCGTTCATATCCGAAGAGGCGCGCGGTCGCTTGACCTTGTCATCGACACCCATCAAGGCTGAAGGCATGGCACATAAAATCCTGCTGATCGAAGATGACGGCACGACGGCCGATTTCGTCGCCAAGGGCCTCGACGAGGAGGGCTTTGTCGTTGATCGGGCGGAAAACGGCCGCGACGGACTGTTTCTCGCCACGGATGGCAGCTATGACTGCATCGTCCTCGACCGGATGCTGCCGGGGCTGGACGGGATGGCCGTGCTGGGCGCGCTGCGCAGCGCGAACGTCGAGACTCCGGTCATCATCCTCTCCGCGCTCGGATCGCCGGAGGACAGGATAAAGGGGCTGACGAACGGATCGGACGACTATCTGACCAAGCCCTTCGCCTTCGCCGAACTGCTGGCCCGCATCCGCCTCCTCATCCGGCGCGGCAGTTCGGGGCCGGCGCCCCTGACGATCCTGCGTTGCGACGATCTCGAAATGGACCTGCTCGCAAGGCGTGTCCGCCGGGGCAGCCGGGTGATCGAATTGCAGCCGCGCGAATTCCGCCTGCTCGAATTCCTCCTCCGGCACGCCGATCAGGTGGTAACGCGGACCATGCTGCTCGAAGGGGTGTGGGATTATCATTTCGACCCCGGCACCAATGTCATCGACGTGCATGTCAGCCGCCTGCGCAAAAAGGTGGACGAGGGCGCGGCCAGGCCGTTGCTCCACACCATTCGGGGCGCCGGATACCGGCTCGGCGCGATGCCGTGAGCTGGCGCTCGACGACCTTCCGCTTCGCCGCGCTGGTCTTCGCCCTGCAGATCGTGGCCGCGGCGGTCCTGCTCGCGGGGCTGGGCGCGACCCTGCGCTCGCAAAGCAGCGCCAATGCCGAAATGACGGCGGAAGCGATCCGCGAGGACCTGCTCGCCACCTATGCGGGGGGAGGGGCGCCGGCGCTCGCCCAGGCGATCGAGCTTCGCAAGACTCGCTCGATAACCCGCGATGCCGTGATGCTGCTGACCGATGCCGGGGGGCGCACCATCGCGGGCAATCTGGGCAACTGGCCGCCCAGCCTCGCCTTCGATGACGAATATCACGATCTCGCGCTGTATCGCGTCGGCCATGTCGCGCCGGAGGCCATGCTCGTGCGGGCGACGCGCCTTCCCGGCGGCGAACGGTTCCTGAGCGGCATCGCCGTCGAGGGCGAGCGCCAGATACTCGGTCTTCTCGAACGCACCAGCATCGCCGTTCTGGCGATGGCGTTCATCTTTGCCGCCCTCGCGGCATGGCTCGCCGCGCGGTTGATCGTCGGGCGTCTCGAAACGACGATTACGACGCTGGGCGTGGTTCGCGGCGGCGACCTCACGCGGCGCGTCCCCGAAGACGGATCGGGGGACGCCTTCGCCACGCTCGCCGCCGAGGTCAACCATACGCTCGACCGCATCGCCGCGCTGATCGGCGAGTTGAAGATCGCGACGGACGGGCTTGCACACGATCTCAAATCGCCGCTGACGCGCATGCGCGCCGCGCTGGAACGGGCCGCCGCCGACGCCACCGAGCCCGCCGCGCAGAATGCGGTCGATCGCGCCCTCGGCGAGAGCGAGCGGCTGATGGCGCTGGTCGAAACGGCTCTCAGCGTCAGCCGCGCCGAGGCAGGGCTCAGCCGCGACAGCTTCGTCATGGCCGATCTCTCGGAAATGCTGGAGGCCATCGCGGAAATCTACGCCCCGCTGGTCGAGGATCATGACCGCGCGATCCGGATCGACGCCCCGGAGAGGATAATGCGGCCCGTCCACCGGGAGTTCCTGGGACAGGCGATCGGCAACCTTATCGACAATGCGCTGAAATATGGCGACGGCACGATCACCCTTTCGCTTTTCGGGGAGGCCGATGGCGGCGTCAGGATCGCCGTTGCGGACGAGGGCGCGGGCATCCCCGTCGCGCGGCGTGAGCAAGCGCTTCGCCGGTTCGGGCGGCTGGACGACGCGCGCGGCGGTTCCGGTGCCGGTCTGGGTCTTTCGCTGGTGCAGGCGGTCGCCCATCTGCACGATGGAACGCTCGAACTGGCCGATGCCGGGCCGGGATTGTCGGTCATCCTCCATCTGCCCCGTATAGAGGCATAACCGGCGCGGCGCGCCGTCACGCGACGAGCGAGAGTTTCCTCGGCGCGGCGGCGCTCTTCCGGCCGCCGCCGATCAGGGTTTGCAGGTCGAGCAGCGCGCGGGCAAGGCCCAGGCCGTGCGGCCCGGCGATATAGCGCGGCTCCCAGACCGGCGCGAATTTCTCCTTATAGGCGCGCAGCCCCTCGAAACTGTAGAAGGCGTCGCCATGACGGTAGAGCAACCCGCCGATCCGCGCCCAGATCGGCGCGAGCCGCCGGGCCTCGATGCCGGACAGCGGCGCCAGCCCGAGATTGAACCAGCGATACCCTTCCTCGCGGCCCCATTTCATCAGTTGCACGAACAGGAAATCCATCGTGCCGTACGGCATCGCCTCGTTATGGCGCATGAGGTCCACCGACAGTTCCTCGCGGTTGGCGGTTGCCCAGATATTGGCAAAGGCGACGATGCTGCCTTCATGGCGCACCACCGCGCAGTCGAACCGGGAGAGATAGGCCGGATCGAAGCGGCCGACCGAAAAAGCCTTTTCGCTGTGCCCCTTGGCCCTGAGCCAGCTTTCGGACAGCGCGCGCAATTCCGGCAGCAGCGGCGGAAGGTCCGCGGCGGGGATGATGGCGAAGCTCGCCCCTTCGCGCATCGCGCGCCGCTCGGCATAGCGCAGGCTCTTCATATCGGGCCTTTCGAGCGAGAAGTCGCTCAACGGGACGCGCGCTTCCTCGCCATATTTGACCAGTCGCAGGCCCAGGTCGATCGCGAGCGGCATCGTCTCCATGCCGATCTGGTAGAGCAGCAGCCGTCCCTGCGCCGCGTCGGCCATCTCGCGCATGCGCCAGAGCAGGTCCGGCCATTCGGCGCGCGGCCCGATCGGATCGCCCATCACGATCCAGCTCTGGCCCTGCACCTGATACATCAGCAGCGTTTCACCCGATGGCGACCTCAGGAACCGCTTGTCGCCGGTCAGCGCGAGGCACGCATCGGTGCGAGAACTGTGGGCGAGCGCCGTCTGGCTGGCGGCGATGTCCATGTCGCCCGGTTCGACGGCAGGCCGGGCATGGCCGAAGAGGCGCATGACGCCCACGCAGATCAGTGCCACCGCCATGGCGAACGTCGCGCGCAGGAAGCGCGAGGCATCGCCGTTCCACGCGAACTGCCACCATAGCTGGTTCTGATAATCGACATGGCGATAGGCGAAGAAGCCGATCCATATCGCCAGCGCGGCACAGGTGCCGATGGCGGCGACCGAGCCGGGGCTGCCGAGCGCGGCGGTGAGCGCGGTGCGGCGGTAGAAGGCGGGTCGGGCGAGCTGAAGCGCGCCCGCCATCACGATCAGGATGATCGCTTCCTCATAGTCGAAGCCCTTGGCGAGCGAGAAGGCGGCCCCGGCGAGCAGCAGCGCCCGCGTCAGCAGGAAGGCGGCGTCGAGCCTGCGGTAAAGCGCGGGCGCCAGCAGCAGCAGCCCTGTGCCCGCCAGGCTCGCGGCGATGTGCGAAGCCTCCGCGAAGGGCAGCGGCACGATGTGGCGCAGCATGTGCAGCCGCGCCGGGATCGCGGGCAGCGATCCCGATATGAGCAGCACCACGCCGCCGAGGAATACCATCGCCGCCAGAAAGCTCGGCGCGATCCCGTGCATCACCATCGACGCCGCGTTCAGCGTGGCGTTGATCGGCGCGTGCAGGTGCTTGCGCTCGTGAAACGCCAGCAGCACCGCGGCGAGGGCGAGCGGCAGCAGATAATAGAGGATGCGATAGAGGATCAGCGCGGCGATCAGCGTGGCATGGTCGCCGCCCGGCAGGGCCGCGATCATCACCGCCTCGAACACGCCGACGCCGCCCGGCACATGGGTGACGAGCGCGGCGATCATCGCCAGCGCATAGCCGAGGAAGAAGGCGGGGAACTGCTCTGGCGTCACGCCGGGCACGAGCACGAACAGCGCCGCGCTCGCCGCGGCGAGGTCGCAGGCGGCGAGAACGGGCTGCATCAGCCCTTGCCGGACGGTCGGTTTCGGGAAGCTCCAGCGCAGCACCCTGATCGTGTCGCCTGCGCGGCCCAGCGTCAGGATCGCCCCGGCCAGAAGGGCAAGCAGGACGCCGCCGATATAGCGCTGGACGGCCGGCTCAATCGCGAGGGAGCCCATCTGGAACGGCGTGGGGTGGAGGAGCAGGGCGGCTCCGGCCATCGCCAGCACTCCGCTCCAGAAGGTGATACTGGCGGTGGCGATGATGCGCATGATGTCGGCGGGGTCGAGACCGGCGGCGGTGTAGACGCGATAGCGCGCCGACCCTCCGGTCAGCAGCGCGAAGCCCAGATTGTGGCTCAGCGTATAGCTGGTCAGCGAGGCGAGCGCCGCCGTGCGGTAGGGCAGGGGCTTGCCGATGATGCGCAGCGCCAGCACGTCATAAAGCGTGAGGATGAAATAGCTGGTCGCGGTAAGCGCCAGTGCCGCCCCGATCTGCCCCCAGCTCAGCAGGTGAAAGGCGGCGGCGATGTCGCGCGGGTGTACCTCCTGCATCAACGCATGCAGCGCGACGAAGGCGAGGGCGGCGACACCCGCGACGGCGAGCGCTTCGATCCGCTTCTTGTGGCGATGCAGGAAAGCGCTCATCCGTCCCCCATTTTTTCGCCGTTCAGACGCGGCGCCAGTCTTGCGATTTGCAGATCAGGCCGTCAAGGATGCAGCCGCTGATCCTGAGGGTGTCGGCGTTCTGTTGCCTGATCCTCGAAAAGAAGCTGCGGCCCATGTCCGGCACATAGACCGTGCCCTCGTAACGCCCGGCGCCCACGCTGTGATAATCGCGCAGCAGCTCCGTGCCTATCAGCCGGGCGACTCCGCTGTCGCGCGCGTCCGCCTGCGCTTCCGGTGCGGCCCAGACGACCCAGCCGCACAGATTGCCCGCGCAGTCGCCGGTTTCGACCTTGACCGTGCCACGAGGATTGATCCAGACGCCAATCGCCATGGGCTTCGCCTCGCGGGCATATTGAGCGTGAGTGGCCGACGGCAGCAACAGCAGGGCCGCCATCAGGCTTGCAAGCTTCCGGTTCATCGTCCTGTCCTCCCTGTCGCGGGTGCCGGATGTCCTTCTGCCACATCGTGCTTGCCCAGGATGTGGCGCATGTCCGAAATTTTGGTAATCTTGGCGGATCGGGTCCCCGTCGCGTCGATTTCCGCCTTGAGAGCCGCGTAGAGCGCATCGGCGTCGCGGTGCAGCGGATGGCCGCCGGGCAGGGCGACCCTCCTGACATTGGGCATGCCGAGATGCGGGCAAAGGCTGTCCTCCTCGTCGATCCCGTAGATGCAGACGACCGGAGCCCAGGTCAGCGCGCGCGCGGTGGGCAGCGCTTTGGCATCCGGCGTGGCCCAGTCGAACAATTCCGCCGGCGAGGCCCGGTAGATCACGGTATCGCCCGGCACGACCAGCCCCACCATCTGCACTTTCGCGCGCAGATCGGGCGGCAATCCTTCGGCGCCGACCTGAAGCATGTCGGCGCCGAAGGACTGGCCGATCAGGATCAGCCGCCCGGCATGGGTGAAGGACAGCGCCCGGCGAGCCGCTTCGGTGACGAAGGCCCGGACCTCGGCGGGAGTGCGTTCGTGGCGGAAATGGACGAGCGAGCTTACACCGAGCACCGGTATGCCATCGGCGGAAAGCTTGCGGGCGATGCGCGGCCCCATGCCGATGCGGAAGCCCATGTCGCCGGAGAACAGCACGGCCACGGTGCCGGCGGGCGCGGATGGGGAGGGCCTGGCGGGAATCTCGAAATATTCCTGCCCGCCGAAATAGCCGACATGCCCCAGCCAGGCGGCAAAGCCGATCGCGATGGCCGCGATCACGGCCAGGAGGGTCCTGCTTTTCCTGTTCATGGGCGTTCTCCCGCGATTCCCGGCCTACCGGCTCATGGCGTAAGTCATGACAACGCACACGGCCGTCATCAGCGACATGGCGGCGATAAAGGCGATATCGGCAACGCGTTCCATCAGGTGCAGGCGCCGGGTCGTCCCCACCCGTAACGCGAAATAGGATGTCAGTGTGGCGATGAGGAAGAGAATCGCATCGAGGGAGAGAAGGTCGTCCGCGACGGTGTTGGTCCGGCCCACCGCCATGACCACCCGCAATATGCCGATCCCGGTCAGGCACACGCCGACCATCGCCGACGATATCGGGCAGATCAGGCGACAGGTCTCTTCGTCGAGGACCGCGGCGGACGGCCCATGCGGTTTCATCTTATCTGGTCCCCCTTGCAAACCGAACCCCGAAAGGGTCGCGCCGGGACCGTGCCTCGGCGCGACTCTCTGAAGGCCGCTCAGCGGGCCATGCCGTGGGCGGCTCTTGGATAGGGCACGAAGGGCCCGAGGCCGACAGAACCGCTCGACATGTGCGTGCCGCTGTCGAGCAGCCTGACGATATCGACGCTGCAGAGCTGATCGGAATGGGTGTCGGTGACGAGCACCTGGTCGCGGCGCAGGAAGTTCGCGCCCGATGTCGGGCGGTTCACGTAGATCGTGCCGTCGTTCATCCGATAGAGTATCGCGGTCCGATCGACGATCTGAGACGAGGATATCTCATTCTGCCGGATGCAGTCCGTCGGCGGCCCGGCCGTCCGGCCGGCGATTATCGTGGCGATCCGGGCATCGGGATCGGCCGGAGTCCCGGCCAGCGCGGTTCCCGCCCAGAGCATCAGCGCCCCGGTGAGGAGAAGCGATATCGACTTCGGCATGGCATGTCCTTTCCATCTGGAACATGCCCGCACCGTACCGGCATCGACCCGCCCGGATCGTGACCCCAAGATTACGGATTTGACAGGAAATCCTCTGGGCATTGCGGTTCGCGCTCGCGAAAATGGGTTTATCGGGCTGCCTCGCGTCCAGCCATGAAAGGCAAGTGTCGGTCCCGAGATGTGGGTCGCAAGCCTTGCGGCCCAGATTAGCCGATCCTGACACGGGCGACCCATAGCATCCCGGTGCGGTAATGCGTTTCACCCGCCGAGGCATTCCGCTCGCGCTCATTCCTAGGCCGCGTTGACAAAGTGGGGCAGCCATTTGCGGATCGCGGCGAGGTTTAGGAGCTTGCGAAGGACAGGGCAGTTTTGTCGTAGCGCGTGGCGACACGGTGGAACTGCTTGAGGTGACCGAACATGCGCTCGATACGGCTCCTACCATGTCTCTTCGGCTGCTAGCTGGATGCGTTCTTGTTCATCGGCGCGGCGCTGGGCGGCTATCTCGGCAAGGGATTTGTCCCAAGCAGTCTGCCCAAAATAGGGCTACAAGTCGGGGCGGATCGTTCTGCGGAAATAGTAATTGCCGTTCTGGCGCAGCTTGAGAAATCGGCACATCGAATCAGGTTTCCTTTGCTACAATTGTAGCACCCGCTTGGGGAAAACCGCCTATTTTCAGGTATTTCCTGCCTTCTCAAAGGCTTGGAAAAGAATGGTGCCCAGAAGAGCTTTCTGGGGCGCCGCCTAAGCGGCTGGTTTCGCTTACAAATCATAGACTTGCGAAGTCGCCAGAGGCATCAGTAGCATGCTTCCAATTCGTGGAAAAGGCTGGACGGCAATAGACGGGATGGCTTGAGTCCCGGCCTAGCCAATCCACGTCCGGTTTGTTGAACAATCCAGAAAGTCTCTTTTTGGACGCGCAATGAGGACAGAGGCCATCCCAGGCTGTGGGTTGGCGTTTCAATCTCGCACCTGACAGAGCGCGGTCGCCGCTGCCGCGTCATCTCGACCGAGCAGGACCCGCAAGGCGTGCTCGTCATGAACATCCACAAATCGAAGGGAAAGGAGTTCGACGGGGTCGTGCTGGTCGAGGGCGCGTTCAAATCCTTCTTTTTCGACGTGCGCCAGGAGAAGCCCCCTTTTCCGCAAGCGCGAAGGCTGCTGCGTGTGGCGATCACGCGCGCGAGATCGCGGGTTGCCATCGTTCGCCCAACGAAATGCGTTCCTTTGGTAGGCGGCTGATCTCAGCGTGCCTCCAGGTATTGACGTGCGCGGCGTCCGCGTCCGAAAGCTCCGTTCGCCTTGGTAAAAGCTCCGTTCGCCTTGGTAAAAGTCGTGGAACGTTGTGGGTTGGCCGAGAGCAATTATGCCGCCAAGGCAATTTCAGCGTCGGCTTCCAGAGAGCAGTCCGCTGAGTCCGGACAGTTCCCGTCGTCCGCAAACGCAGTCATTGAGACCCCCGAATGAACAGCGGATTTTGGCCCAACCTGTCGTTCAACGGCTGGCACTGGAATGACAGAAAGTCCCAGTTGCGGCCGTTGTACGCCTTTGGGGCACTGGGAGCGCCAGTGCCCTTGGGACGCCTAGGCCCGCGATCTTTTTGCCGCCTGAAAATCTGGCCGCAGCACCTTTCCGCCATCACGTAACTGATCGAGATAGTCGGACCAGTGCTGCATCATCGCCACGCGCTCGTCCCAGTATTCGCCTCGAGCATACGCACGACGTACTTGGTTGGTGTCGACATGGGCAAGCTGACGCTCGATCGCGTCGGGGTTCCACTCGCCCATTTCGTTGAGCAGCGTCGCTGCCATCGCCCGGAACCCGTGTGCGGTCATCTGGTCGGTCGTGTAGCCGAGCTTGCGCAGGCCCTGATTCACGGCATTCTCCGACATCGCCTTGCGCGGCTTGCCGAGGCACGGAAACAGGTACTTCCACCAGTGCGTGTGCTCGTGGAGCTCCTTGAGCATTTCGATCACCTGCCGGGAGAGCGGGACGCGGTGTGGACGCCGCATCTTCATCCGCTCGGCAGGAATGAACCAGATGGCCTCGTCGAAATCGATGTCGGTCCATTCCGCCTGCCGCAACTCGCCGGGTCGCAACAGCACATGCGGTGAGAGCCGCATGGCCATAACCGTTACCTTATGCCCGCTATAGCCGTCGATCGCCCTAAGCAGCGCGCCAACCTCAGATGGTCGCGTGATGGCCGCGAAATGCTTTACCTTGGGAACTGCGATCGCACCGCGAAGGTCGGCCGCCACATCCTTGTCGCACCGGACCGTCGCAACGCCATAGCGGAACACGCGGCTGAGCACGCTGCGCATGCGCCGCGCACTTTCGTAGGCGCCGGTCGCCTCGACCTTGCGAAGCACGGCTAGTGCCTCGTGCGGGGTGATCTGCGCGATCGGGATGGTGCCGATCAAAGGATAGGCCTTGGCAAGCAGCCAGCGGATCTTGTCGACGGTCACGGGCGCGAGACCATCGCGCTCGCATTTGACGAGCCACTCCTCGGCCACCGCCTGAAACGTATTGGCAGCCGCGTACTTGGCCGCGATCCGTGCGCGCTTTTTGTCCAGCGCGGGATCAATTCCCTCGGCTATCTTCTTCTTGGCCTCGTCGCGCCGGACACGTGCTTCCGCGAGACTGATGGTCGGCCATCCACCGAGATGGAGCTTCTTCTGCTTGTCGAGGAACCGGTAGTTGAAGCGCCACAGCTTCGAGCCGTTGGGTTGGATGACGAGATAGAGGCTTTGGGAATCACTCAAGGTCCAAGCCTTTTCCCTCGGCTTGGCGGCATTGATCTGGATGTAGGTCAGCATGGTCGTTTTCCCAGCAAGGCCGGGTCATCCCGAGGGCAACAATAAGGGCAACATTTGTTGCCGCTGCACATGCCCTTAGCCGGATTTCGCCGGACGGTGTCTGGCGATTCTCGGTCTAAAAATGCTGTGAAACCAGCCGCTTACTGGACGCTGCTGGACGTATCCAGAGCCAGTATTGGTGCCCAGAAGAGGACTCGAACCTCCACGACCTTGCGATCGCCAGCACCTGAAGCTGGTGCGTCTACCAATTCCGCCATCTGGGCACGGGGTAGGCCGCGGCATCTAGCTGCCGGGTCGGGGGCTGTCAACGCACAAAAACGAAAAAAATGAAATTCGCGCCCAGGCCGGAAAACGGGCGCGGAAAAACGGGCCGGAAAAACGGGCATTGTCTCCTCCGGCGCTCTGGTGCATGGGGAGGCCGAAGGCGCGTCCGGCGCGTCGATGGAATCCAGTTGAAGAACGGGAAAAGCATCATGTTGGTGACGATATTCGGTGGCGGCGGCTTCGTGGGGCGCTATGTCGCGCAGGAATTGCTGGCCAGGGGGATGCGCGTCCGTGTCGCGGGGCGCAATCCGGGCGATGCGATGCGGGTGAAGCCGCTGGGCGGCCTCGGCCAGACGCAGCTCGTCCGCGCCGACGTCACCGATGCCGCCAGCGTGGCGCGCGCCGTCGTGGGCGCCGATGCCGTAGTCAATCTGGTCGCGGTGCTGGACGGCAAGCTCGACGCGATCAACCATCAGGGTGCGGCCAATGTCGCCCAGGCCGTCGCCGATGCGGGGATCGAAACCTTCGTCCATATCTCCGCCATCAGTGCCGACCCCGCCTGCGATTCGTCTTATGGCCCGTCCAAGGGACAGGGGGAGCAGGCCGTCCGCGCCGCCTGTCCGAATGCGATCATCATCCGCCCGTCGATCATCTTCGGGCGTGAGGACCAGTTCACCAACCGCTTCGCCGGCATGGCCCGGCTGATGCCGGTGCTGCCCGTGCTGGCGCCGGAAACGAAATTCCAGCCCGTCTATGTCGTCGATGTCGCCCGCGCCATTGCCGAGGCGGTCGCGAACGGCAAGGTCCATGCCGGGCGCACTTTCGAGCTGGGCGGACCGCAGGTGATGAGCATGCTGGAGATCAACCGCTTCATCGCCGAGCATAGCGGGCATGGCCGTGCGCTGCTGCCGATGCCCGATGTTGCGGGATCGCTGCTTTCCCTCATCCCCTGTTCGCCGATCACGCGCGACCAGTGGAAGATGCTGGCGCGCGACACCGTCGTCGGCCCGGATGCGGCGGGGCTGGCCGATCTGGGCATCGCGCCCACGCCGATGGGTGCGGTCGCGGACAGCTGGCTGGTGACCTATCGCAAGCATGGGCGCTTTTCCCGCCGCGCAAGGGCCTGAAGCCCGGCGGCAGGTGTCGGTTCTACCAGCTTCTATACCGTTCGAACGGCGATCGCGATTTTCCGCGGTCGCCGTTTTCTTTTTCCCGGAGGAGGCGAGTCTGGCAGGCTTATAGTACAGTATCGGACCTATATTCTCGCCGGAAATCTGTTGAGATCGATTCTCAAAAAGAAAAAGCGGAAAAATAAGACAATATCTCTTACCTTAATTGCAGAATCCGCGTGACTCCGTCGCTCCGATCCCTTATGGGCGGGGCGAGCCCCACAATTTGATTGGCGCAGGAGCAACGACTATGGGCGATAACCCCATGCTGAAATTTGTCGGCACGCGGCAGGATTATCCCGACAAGCGCGCGGCGCAGGATCGCGCCCACGATTTTGGCGAGATCAGCCGCAGCTTCGTGATCGACAAGGCGGAGGAGCAGGCGTCGCGGTGCTCGCAATGCGGCGTGCCCTATTGCTCGACCCATTGCCCGCTGCATAATCACATCCCGGACTGGCTGCGCCTGACCGCCGAAGGCCGCCTGCGCGAGGCCTATGAGCTGTCGAACGCCACCTCCACCATGCCGGAAATCTGCGGCCGCATCTGCCCGCAG
>Ga0182743_1003375_pt1 | contig 12947 bp, 10 predicted proteins | sample eDN3rd30CKraftOP_FD_128522 | JGI IMG/M metagenome (GOLD analysis project Ga0182743, IMG submission 128522) | Enriched Organic Plus compost microbial communities from Emeryville, California, USA - eDNA 3rd pass 30_C Kraft OP (version 2) (version 2) ... | reverse complement strand
TGGCGTCAGGCGGGGAGCCGCGGTCACCGGGCGTGACCCTGGCCCCCCGGCCTTCGCCGGGGAAGAGTCTGCCTCGGGAAGGCCCGGGACGCATATCGAGGACCTCTGGAAGCCCGCACGAGCCGATCGCTTCATGAGAAAACGCCCCCGATCGCCGTCACCAGCGCGAGAGCCGGGGTCGCGGGACTTTTTTCCCAGGCACGGAAAAGATGGGGGCCGAACGGCCCCTATTCGGCCTTGCGGGCCATCTGGTTGCGCAGGATGTTGCGGTCGCGGGTGGAGACCCCGATGAGCTCGGCGATGCGCCAGACCATATTGTCCTCGAGCTCGTGGTTCTTGTTGTCCGCGAACACCACCTGCCACATCATGCGCACGATCTCGATGCGCTCGTCGTCCTCGAGCGAGGAGAGCCCTGAGGTGAACTGGTAGAAATCCACCGCGTCGGCATCCCGGCGCAGGGCCTCGGCAATGAGCTTTTCGACCTCGCTCTCGTCCAGGTCGTAGTAATCCTGCAACGCCGCCTTGATGGCCTGGCGCTCCTCATCCTTGAACGAGCCGTCGATCGCCGCCAGGTGGACGAGCAGCGCCGCCACCGACAGACGCGGGTCATGAAGATCGTGGCCTGTTTCGCTTTTGGAAAACAGGCGGTTGAGAGCCTCGAACATGTTGGGGCAGCTCCGGATACCAAGTATCCCAAGACATAGTGGGAGGAGCCGCGAGGCTCAATGACCGCAAGGCCACACTCGCGAAAGCTTTATCGCGCGTGTTTTCCCCAACCCGGCGCCGCCACCCTAGCCCTTCACGACTCGGCTTGACTCTTTTGAGCGCAAGTTGTTCTCTTTTTGTTCTAGTGAGTTCGGAACGGAAAGAGGATGTGTTCCATGGGTAGCCCAGCCAAGCAGGAGGCACTTGAGGCATTGCGCGCGCGCATTGCCGCGATCGAGAATCGCCCGCCGCTGGGTGAGAGCGGGGCGGACCTGCGGCGCAAGCAGGTGGAAGGCTTTCTCGCTTCCGCCCCCGGCCTGCTCCATGAGGTCTTCACCCCCGAGGAACGCAATGCCGGCGCCACGCTCGGCTTCTCGCTCGGCCAGGCCCGCGCCCTCATCAAGCCCGACCGGCCGGCGGTTTTCTATATGGAACTGGCCCATGAGAGCCAGGAACGCGGGCTGCCCTATGGTCCTGGCCTGCAGAATTTCGGCTTCGCCCCCGAGCACCTGACGCTGGTGCGCACCCAGACCATGCCCGAGCTGCTCTGGGCGATCGAGGAAGCGCTCTCCTGCCGGGCCGTCGCCGCCGTCATCGCCGATATCGGCGGCCACCCCAAGATCCTCGATTTCACCGTGAGCCGGCGCCTGAGCCTGCGGGCCGTCAGCGGCGGCGCCTCGGTCTTCCTCAACCGCTACGGCACCGGACGCGAAGCCAGCGCCGCGCAACTGCGCTGGCGGGTGGAGCCGGCGGTGAGCGAGGGACACCGCTACGATTCCCAGTTACCAGCCCAGCCCCGCTGGGCAGTTTTTCTCGAAAAGGGACTTTTGAGCACCGAGCACGCGATGGGGGGAGGCCACTGGCTTTTGGATTGGAAAAATGGCTTCGAATTCACCCAAGGCGACGTTGCAGAACCGGCTGGACCTCGGAAAATCCCAGCGCCGCTACCTGGTGCTCAACCTGCCGCGCTGGGCCACGGATTGCTTGAAACGGCGTGATCCAGCCCTCGTCCAGTCCGGGCGGCCCTTCGCACTTTACGAAAAGCACAAGAGCGCGCTCAAGCTAGTGGCAGTCGATGAAAAGGTGTCCGGGCACAACGTCTGGCCCGGGCACAATCTCTCCGACGCCCGCGCCCTCATCCCGAACCTGGAAGCGCGTGAGATCGATCGGCCGCTGATCGAATCGCTTTTCGCCGAGTTCGCCGACTGGCACTCCTATGCTTCCCCGATCGTGGCGGTGCTGCCCGACATGAGCGCGTTCGGGGACCTGGCGCTCGATATCACCGGGGTCGCCCATCTCTTCGGGGGCGAGGGAAAGATGCTGGCCAGTGTCGTGGGCCGGCTCGAAGCGCTGGGCCTTGAGGCGCATGGCGCCATCGCTTCGAGCATCGGGGCTGCCTGGGCGCTGGCCCAGCACCTGCCCGGCAGGATTGTCGAAGCCGATGGAAACCTCGACGTTACCCTGGCACGGCTGCCCGTCAGCGCCTTGCGGCTAACTCCCGAACAGGTGGCCACGCTTCAGCAACTGGGCCTCAAGCGCATCGGTCAGCTTTACGACTATCCGCGCAGGACCTTGCAGGCCCGCCTGGGCGCGTCGCTGATCGCACGTCTCGACCAGGCGCGCGGACTTGTCGATGAAAGCATCACCCCGCGCATCCCGGCCCCCGAGCGTTTCGTCGAGCGACGCTTCGCCGAGCCGATCAGCCTGCTCGACAGCGTTCTGGAAACCGCGCGTGACCTTGCCATCCGCCTTGCCGCAGATCTCGAGGCGGAGGGTGTCGGGGCCCAGGCTTTCCATCTCATGGTCTATCGTGTCGACCACAAGGTGATGTGTCTTTCGGCCCGTTCCGCCGGCACGACGCGCGATCCCCTCCATGTCACCCGTCTTTTCGCGCAGCGGGCCGAGCGGCTGGCCGGCGAGTTCGATGCCGGCTTCGGCATCGACATGATCCGGCTGGGGGCGGCGGAAGTCTCCCAGCTCGATTCCCTGCAGGTCGGCGCTTTCGATGATGAAGGGGGCGGCGATCTGCTCAGGCTCCATGACCGCATGGCCAACCGGCTGGGGGAAACCGCGGTGCTGCGCACAGTACCGGTCGGCACCCATATGCCCGAACGCGCCGCCCGGCTGGAATCGGTGATCCAGCCTGCAAAGCCGGCCTCGAATGCCTTTTCCGACAGGAAGCGGCCCTTGCGTCTCCTGCCCAATCCCGAGCCGATCCGGGTGACGGCCGAAGTGCCTGAAGGCCCGCCTGCCGACATGACCTGGCGCCGGGTGACCTACCGCTTCGTCAAGGCCGCCGGCCCCGAACGGCTGGGCGAGGAGTGGTGGCTGACCCAGGCCGCCCTCACCATCGATCCGCCGCCCAAGACAGGCGAGGACAAACCCCGCACGCAAAAATCCCGCTACGGCTGGGACGAGGAGGACGAGCCGCCCCTTCCCCGTCGCCCCATGCTGTTTCGCGATTACTATACTGCCGAGGACGATGGCGGCCGCCGCTTCTGGCTGTTCCACGATGGCATTCCGGGCACGGAAGGCGCCGGCTGGTTCCTTCACGGGTTCTTCTCATGAACGAAGTCATCCAGCTTACCCAGTCCGACAGGCCGGCAAGGCCGCTTGCCCCGCCGGCCTATGCCGAGCTCATGGTCACCAGCAATTTTTCTTTCCTGCGTGGCGGCTCCCACCCCGACGAGTTGATCGTGAGGGCCGCGGCCCTGGGCCTCAAGGGCATCGGGCTGTGCGATCGCAATTCCATGGCGGGCGTGGTGCGGTCCTATGCGGCTCTGCGCGATCTCAAGGGCGACAAGGCCCTCGCCCCGCACATCGCCGACTTTCGCTATGTGGTGGGGACCCGGCTGGTCTTTGCCGACGAGACGGCCGATATCCTCGCCTATCCCTCCGACCGCGCCGCCTATGGGCGCCTGACCCATCTTCTCACCACCGGCAACAGGCGCGCGGCCAAAGGCGAGTGCGAGCTCAGATTCGAGGACCTGGAGGCTTTCGCCCAAGGACAGCTTTTCATCGTGCACATCGATGAAAGCCGCTTCGAAGCCGGCGCCAGAACCTTGCGGAAAATGCATATGCTGGCGCCCGGGCGGGTCTGGCTGGCCGCGGCCTGTACCTACCAGGGCGAAGACCGCCTGCGGCTCAACCGGCTGGCGCATCTGGCGGCGCGCACCGGTGTACCCTTGATAGCGGTCAACGACGTCATCTATCACGATCCGGGCCGGCGGCCGCTCCAGGACGTCGTGACCTGCATCCGCGAGCACCTGACCATCGCCGAAGCCGGTACGCGCCTCGAGGCCAATGCCGAACGCCACCTCAAGGAGCCGTGGGAAATGGCGCGGCTCTTCCGCGAGCATAAGGATGCCCTGGCTGAAACCATGCGCTTCCTGGGGCGGATCAGCTTCACCCTCGATGAACTGCGCTACAACTATCCGGAAGAAACCGTCGGCAATGGCGAGACGGCCCAGCAAACGCTGGAAAGGCTGGCCTGGGCGGGCGCGGCGCGGCGCTACCCGCCGGAAAAATACCCGGAGGGCGTGCCCGAAAAGGTCCGGCTGGGCCTCGTCGAGGAACTCAAGCTCATCGCCCATATGAAATATGCGGCCTATTTCCTCACCGTCGAGGACATCGTCCGCTTCGCGCGCCAGGAGCGCAACATCCTCTGCCAGGGGCGCGGTTCGGCCGCCAATTCCATGGTCTGCTATTGCCTGGGCATCACCGAGGTCGACCCCATGGTCGGCAACCTGGTGTTTGGTCGGTTCCTCTCCACCGAAAGGCTCGAGCCCCCCGATATCGACGTCGATTTCGAGCACGAGAAGCGTGAGGAGGTGATGCAGTATATCTACGAGAAATACGGGCGCGAACGCACCGGGCTGACCTCGACCGTGGTCACCTACCGCTCCAAGGGGGCACTGCGCGAGGTCGCAAAGGTCTTCGGGCTCTCCTCGGACACCATCACCGCGCTCAATGGCCTGGGCTGGGGCTGGTACACCAGAAAGCCCGATGACGGACGGGTGGAAACGCTTGGCCTGGATCCGCGTGAACCCACCTTGCGGAAAGTGCTCGAACTGGCCGGGGAACTGATGGGCTTTCCGCGCCACCTCTCCCAGCACGTGGGCGGGTTCGTCATCACCCGTGACCGGCTCGACCACCTCATCCCCATCACCAATGCGGCCATGGAGAACCGCACTGTGGTGGAGTGGAACAAGGACGACCTCGATGTTCTGGGCATCCTCAAGGTCGATATCCTGGCGCTCGGCATGCTCACCTGCATCCATCGCGCCTTCGACCTGATGAAGGCCCATTACGGCCAGGAACTGACCCTGCAGGGCGTGCTCGACGAGGAGCGGGCGGACAAGAAGAGGCGCAAGCTGGGCCTGCCGGCCCTGAGCGATCGCGTCTATGCCATGACCCATCGGGCCGACACCATCGGCGTCTTCCAGATCGAAAGCCGGGCACAGATGTCGATGCTGCCCCGGCTGCGGCCGAGCCAGTTCTACGATCTGGTCATCGAGGTGGCCATCGTGCGGCCGGGCCCGATCCAGGGCGGCATGGTGCATCCCTATCTCAAGCGCCGGCAGGGTCTTGAGGATATCGAGGCACTCCCGCCCCGGCTCGAGGCCGTTCTCGAACGCACCAAGGGCATTCCGCTGTTTCAGGAACAGGCCATGCAGATCGCCATCGAGGGCGCCGGCTTCTCGCCCGGGGAGGCCGATCAGTTGCGGCGCGCCATGGCCACCTTCAAGCGCAGCGGCACCGTGGGCCTGCTGCGCGAAAAATTCCTCAAGGGCATGGAAAGGAACGGCTTCGAGGCCGAGTTCGCCGAGCGCTGCTTCAGGCAGATCGAAGGCTTTGCCGATTACGGCTTTCCGGAAAGCCACGCCGCGTCCTTCGCCCTGCTCGTCTATGTCTCGTGCTGGCTCAAATGCCACTACCCTGACGTCTTCGCCTGCGCGCTGCTCAACAGCCAGCCCATGGGCTTTTATGCCCCGGCCCAGATCGTGCGCGATGCGCGCGACCATGGGGTGGATATGCGCGAGGTGGACGTGAACTTTTCGCTGGCGGAGAACAGCCTCGAGGAGGGTTTCTGGCTGGCTGACGGGCTCATCGACCGCCATGCCGAAATGCAGGACGACATCTGGACCGCCCGGGCCGTGCGCCTGGGACTTTCGACCATCAGCGGCTTCGACAAGAAGCACCAGGAGGCGATCGTCGCCCATCGCGGCGCAGGCTATGCCTCGATCCGGGATCTCTGGCTGCGCACGAAACTGCCGGTTTCGGCTCTGGAAAAACTCGCCCGGGCCGATGCCTTCGGCTCGATGGGGCTGACGCGACGCCAGGCGCTGTGGACGGTCAAGGGCTTGATGGGCACGGCCGGGGCCGAAACGCTGCCGCTATTCTCGGCCGCCGGCCTGCCCACGGGCCAGCCGGCCGAAGACGAGGACAGGCTGCCGCTCATGGCGCCGGGCGAATCCGTCATTCACGACTACCGCTCGCTCTCCCTTTCGCTCAAGGGGCACCCGGTCCAGTTCCTGCGCCCGCTCCTCGACAGGCGCGGCACGCTCCCGGCCGGGAGACTGGTGGATACGGCGCCGAAAAGGATCGTCGACGTGGCAGGTCTGGTTCTGGTGCGCCAGCGCCCGGGCACGGCGAGCGGGGTGATTTTCATGACGCTCGAGGACGAGACGGGTGTCGCCAACATCGTGGTGTGGAACAAGGTGTTCGAGAAGAACCGCAAGGCCATACTGGGTTCGCGCATGCTGGCGATCCGGGGCGAGGTGCAGCGCGAAGGCCTGGTGACCCATCTCATCGCGCGTTCATTCCACGACCTGACCCCGCAATTGCTGGCGGTGGCGGATGGCCACGAACTGGGCGACGGGGCTCTGGCCCGGGCCGACGAGGGCAAACGCGATTCCCGGGTCGATCCCCGGCTCGACGCCGAGCGCAAGCACCGTCAGGAAACCCTCCGCCAGGCCCATGCCGCCCTGCCGTCGGGGCGGAATTTTCATTAGGGGCTATTCGATCAGCGCGTCGATCCTGCGGGCCAGTTCGATGTCGTTGCGCGTCACCCCGCCCGCGTCGTGGGTGGAAAGCGAGATGGCGACCACATTGTAGGAATTGGACCAGTCCGGATGGTGGCCTGCCTTTTCGGCCAGCAACGCCACCCGGGTCATGAAGGCGAAGGCCTCCGAGAAATCGCGGAAGCCAAAGCTGCGGAAGATGGACTTGCGCTCCTCGTCATAGTCCCAGGGCATTTCGGCAAGCGCGGCGTTGCGTTCGGCTTCGGCGATGAGATCGGCCATGTCGAGGATCCTCCGGGGATAAAGGGGCACGATAAGCAAAACCCCCGTCCTGGGCTCGGGGTCCCGGCTAACGAGCCGGGCCAATCCGTGGGCGGGGGCTTGCGACATGTGTCGCAAAGCCACAACGCCGGGGCACCCCGAGGGGTTCCGGCGCATAGCCGCCGACATGCTTCAGAGCCAGGGTCGGGGCGCCTGACGAGGGGACTTCTGTGTAGCAGTGATGAGGGGGGCGCAAAAATTCAGCGGATGGTTCGTCTCCCCCCTTGTGAGGAGGGATTGCGGGTGGGGAGAGCCCCAGACTTCGAGACTCGCCTCTCCCCCACCCATGTTCCCTCCCCACAAGGGGGAGGGAGACCTGCCGGCGCGATCCCGCTCGAGCTTCCTCGCCCTGGCGAAACGGCTCGTTCCTCAACGGCTTGATGAAGCCCGGTCCAAATTCACGGCATGAAATACAGGGCCGGCTGCGCACGGGAAGATCGGTGAGAGTGGCGAGTTGGTCGCAAAGTGTGCTCGGCCACGCGGGGGGGCCAGCGCTCGAGGCAAAAGGGGGCCGCAGCCCCCCTTTTCAACCCGCTTCCTCAGATATGGATGGCGCCGTCGCCCAGCATAAGGGCGGCCTCGCGGATGGCCTCCGAGAGCGTGGGATGGGCATGGGTGGTCCGGGCCAGGTCTTCCCCGGCGCCCGAGAACTCCATGAGCACGGTCAGTTCGTGGATCATCTCGCCGGCATTGGCGCCCACGATATGGGCGCCCAGGACGCGATCGGTGGCGACATCGGCCAGGATCTTCACGAACCCCTGCGTGGCCAGCATGGCCTTGGCGCGGCCATTGGCGGTGAAGGGGAACTTGCCCACCTTGTAGTCGATGCCCTCGGCCTTGAGCTCGTCCTCGGTCTTGCCGACCGAGGCCACTTCCGGGCTGGTATAGACCACCGAGGGAATGGCGCCGTAATTGACGTGCCCGGCCTGACCGGCAACGATCTCGGCCACCGCGATGCCCTCGTCCTCGGCCTTGTGGGCCAGCATGGGGCCGGCGATGACGTCGCCGATCGCATAGATGCCGTCGACGCTGGTCTTGTAATGGGCATCGGTGCGCACGCGCCCGCGCTCATCGAGCGCCACGCCCACGATCTCGAGGCCCAGCCCGTCCGTGTAAGGCTTGCGGCCGATGGCCACGAGCGCCACGTCGACATCGAGGAACTCGACATCGCCGCCCTTGGCCGGCTCGACCCGCACCTTGAGCGAGCCGTCTTCCTGCTTTTCGACGCCCGAGACCTTGCTGCCCAGCTTGAACTCGAAGCCCTGCTTCTGGAGCATGCGCTGGAACTGGCGGGCCACTTCGCTGTCCATGCCGGGGAGGATCCGGTCGAGATATTCGACCACCGTGACCTTGGAGCCCAGCCGGCTCCACACCGAGCCCAGCTCGAGCCCGATGACGCCGGCGCCGATGACCAGGAGCCGCTCGGGCACCTTGTCGAGCGCGATGGCCCCGGTTGAGGTCACGATCTGCTTCTCGTCGATCTCGATGCCCGGCAGGTTGGCCGAGACCGAGCCGGAAGCGATGACGATGTTCTTGGTTTCCACCGTAATGGTCGGCCCGCTCTGGGGCGTGACCAGGACCTTGCCCGGCGCGGCGATCGAGCCGATGCCGCGGAAGGTGGTGATCTTGTTCTTCTTGAAGAGATACTCCACGCCGTTGACGTTGGAGGCGACCGTCTCGTCCTTGTGGTTGAGCATCTGCGGCAGGTTGAGCACCGGCGCCGGGATGTCGATGCCGAGCTGGGAGAACATGTGCCCGGCTTCTTCGAACCGCTCGCTGGCGAACAGCAGCGCCTTGGAGGGGATGCAGCCGATATTGAGGCAGGTGCCCCCGAAAGTGGCCCACTTTTCGATCACGGCGACCTTCATGCCGAGCTGTGCCGCCCGGATTGCCGCCACATAGCCGCCAGGGCCGCTACCGATGACCGTGAAGTCGAATTGCTCCGCCATTTCCCCAAACCTTAGTGTTGCCGCGCGATCGCCACGCGGATCGCCAACAGGATGAATGTAAGGCCGGTGACGCGATTAAACCACCGTCCGAGTTTGAAAAAGCCGTTCCGCACCCGCGGCACGGTGAAGAACACCGAGACCAGCGCGAACCACGAAAACAGCATCAGGCTCATCGAGCCGACATAGAACACCTTGACCGGCCCGCTCGTGGTGGCGCTGACCAGGGTGGTGAACAGGGCCAGGAAGAACAGCACCGCCTTGGGATTGAGCAGGTTCGTGAGGAAACCCAGCGCAAAAGCGCCCCAGGGCGTGGCCGAACGCGGGCTGTCCTCGCCCAGGTCCTTGGGCGGCTGCGGGGCAGGCCCGCGCAGCGCCGAGATGCCCAGATAGAGAAGATAGGCCGCGCCCAGATATTTGAGGGTGTCAAAGAGCAGGATCGATTGCCCGACGATGACCCCGACGCCCAGCAGCGTATAGCTGCCATGGACGAGGATCGAGGTGGCGATGCCCGCCGAGGTGAACAGGGCCGCCTTGCGGTCATGGGCGATCGACTGGCGCAACACCATGGCGAAATCGGCGCCGGGAATGACGGCGTTGATGCCGAAGGCCAGCATCAACCCCAGATATTCGAGCCAGTGTCCCTGCATGGCTTACCCGCTATGCCCCGTAAAGGAGCGCGCCGCCGCCCCGATGATCTGGCCCACCGTTTCGCTGATCACCGTGCGCATGCCCATATTGGCCACATCGCCCACGGCCTGGCTGAGCCGGTCAGAGAACTTCTCCTGCAGGCCTTCGGGGACCGAATTGAGGATGGTCAGCGTTTCCCGGGTCAATTGATAGTCCTTGGCGCCGGCCTTGTAGATGAAGCCCTCGTGCTCGAGCCAATCGAGGACCTGCTCGACATAGATGCGCGGCGGGATGTTGGAGCCTTCGATATAGCGCTCCCCGACCTGCTGGCGCAGGTTGGGCTTCTGCCGCTGCGTCTCCTCGCTCGCCACGATCACCAGCTTCTCGAAGGGTTCGCCCAGGACATCCGGGCGGATGTCCTGGGTGATCGGGAAATTGGAGATCAGGTAGTCGAAGATCAGCCCAACGGTGATGTTGAAATACTCGAGGTGCTTGTCGCCCCGAGCCATTTCACTAGAGGTCCAGCACCAGGCGCTCGGGCGCCTCGAGGCTTTCCTTGACCCGCACCAGGAACGTCACCGCTTCCTTGCCGTCCACGATCCGGTGATCGTAGGAAAGGGCGAGATACATCATCGGACGGATGACGATCTGGCCGTTCTCGACGACCGGGCGCTCCTGGATCTTGTGCATGCCCAGGATGCCCGACTGCGGGGCGTTGAGGATGGGCGTCGACATCAGCGAGCCGTAGACGCCGCCATTGGAGATGGTGAAGGTGCCGCCCTGCATGTCGGCCATCGAGAGCTGGCCGTCACGGGCGAGCTTGCCCAGGCGCGATATTTCCTTCTCGACGCCGGCGATCGACATCTGGTCGGCATTGCGCACCACCGGAACCACCAGGCCCTTCTCGGTGCCCACGGCCACCCCGATATGGGCGTAGTTCTTGTAGATGAGCTCGTCGCCGTCGATCTCGGCATTGACCGCCGGGATCTCCTTGAGGGCATGGACGACGGCCATGGTGAAGAAGCCCATGAAGCCGAGCTTGACCCCGTGCTTCTTCTAGAAAATGTCCTTGTAGCGGGCGCGCAGGTCCATGACCGGCTTCATGTCCACCTCGTTGAAGGTGGTGAGCATGGCCGCCGTGTTCTGGGCATCCTTGAGGCGGCGCGCGATGGTCTGGCGCAGGCGCGTCATCTTCACGCGCTCTTCGCGTGCGCCATCTTCGGCGAGCGAAGGGGCACGCGGAGCCGGGGCGGGAGTCGGCGCAGGCGCTTCGGCCCGGGCCGCCGGCGCGGCGACCGGGGCGGGCGCGGCTGCGGCCAGCGCATCTTCCTTGAGCACCTGGCCATGCTTGCCCGAACCGGCAAGCCCATCGCCCGAGAGGCCCTTTTCGGCCAGAATCTTGGCTGCCGACGGGCTGGGCGGAATGGCCGCAGAACCCGAGGCCGTCGAAGCGGCCGGGGCAGCGGCAGGCGCCGCGGCGGGAGCGGCCTTGGGGGCCTCGGCCGGCTTGGCGGCGGGAGCGGCGGCAGGCTTGCCGTCACCACCGCCGATGGCGCCGATCAGCGCCCCGACATTGACCGTATCGCCCGGATTGGCTGCGATGGCTTCGAGTACGCCTGCAGCCGGGGCCGGGACCTCGATCGTCACCTTGTCCGTTTCCAGCTCGACCACCGGCTCATCGGCGGCGACGGCTTCGCCCACCTTCTTGAACCATTGGCCGATCGTGGCTTCGGTGACGCTTTCGCCCAGAGCGGGCACCCGGATATCTACCGACACTTTATTGTCCTCTTACTTGGCGAAAGCTTCTTCGAGGAAGCTGTGCAATTGTTCCAGATGCAGGCGCATGAGGCCCGTTGCCGTGGACGCGGAAGCCGGGCGCCCGACATAGCGCGGACGCTGGCCGGCGCGGCCCATCTGTTCCATGACCCAGTCGATATAGGGCTGCACGAACGCCCAGGCGCCCATGTTGCGTGGCTCTTCCTGGCACCAGACGATCTCCGCGTTCTGGAAGCGCGAGAGTTCGTCGAGCAGGGCCTTGGCCGGGAACGGATAGAGCTGCTCGAGGCGCAGCAGGTAGACATCGTCGATGCCGCGCTTCTCGCGGTCCTCGAGCAGGTCGTAATAGACCTTGCCCGAGCACAGCACCACGCGGCGGATCTTGTCGTCGGCCGCCAGCTTGATGGTGGTCTTGGGCACGCCCGGCGCCTCGGCATCGTCCCAGAGCAGGCGATGGAAGCAGCTGTCCGGACCCAGTTCGGCCAGGCCCGAGACGGCCCGCTTGTGGCGCAGCAGCGACTTGGGCGTCATCAGGATCAGCGGCTTGCGGAAGTCGCGGGTGATCTGGCGGCGCAGGATGTGGAAGTAATTGGCCGGCGTCGTGCAGTTGGCGACCTGCATGTTGTCTTCGGCGCAGAGCTGGAGATAGCGCTCGAGGCGCGCCGAGGAGTGCTCGGGGCCCTGGCCCTCGTAGCCGTGCGGCAGGAGCATGACCAGGCCCGACATGCGGAACCACTTGCGCTCGCCCGAGGAGATGAACTGGTCCACCACCACCTGGGCGCCGTTGGCGAAATCGCCGAACTGGGCTTCCCACAGGGTCAGCGCCTTGGGCTCGGCCAGCGAGTAGCCGTATTCGAAGCCCAGCACCGCCTCTTCGGAAAGCATCGAGTTGATGACTTCGTAGCGCGACTGGTTGGGATCGAGCGCGTTGAGCGGGGTATAGGAAGCGTCGGTCTCCTGATCGTATAGCACCGAGTGACGCTGGGTGAAGGTGCCGCGCTCGACGTCCTGGCCCGAAAGGCGCACCGGGTGGCCCTCGGTGACCAGCGTGCCGAAAGCCAGGGCTTCGGCGGTGGCCCAGTCCAGGCCCTGCCCGCTCTCGATGGCCTGCAGGCGATTGTCCATGAACCGCTTGATGGTACGGTGGACGTTAAAGCCCTCCGGAACCTTGGCCAGCTTGGTGCCGATCTCGGTCAGACGGGCGATCTCGACGCCCGAATCCCCGCGACGCGGCCCGTCGACCTCGGCGGTCTTGAAGTTCTTCCACTGCCCGTCGAGCCAGTCGGCCTTGTTGGGGCGGTAGTTCTGCCCGGCCTCGAACTCGCCTTCCAGGTGCGCGCGCCAGCCGGCCTTGAGGTTCTCGATGTCCTCGGCGCTCACCAGCCCTTCGGCCACCAGCTTTTCCGAGTAGATCTCGAGCGTGGTCTTGTGGCTGCGGATGCGCGAATACATCAGCGGCTGGGTGAAGCTGGGCTCGTCACCTTCGTTATGGCCGAAGCGGCGATAGCAGAACATGTCGATGACCACCGGGCGCCCGAAGCGCTGG
>Ga0182743_1003370_pt1 | contig 12962 bp, 15 predicted proteins | sample eDN3rd30CKraftOP_FD_128522 | JGI IMG/M metagenome (GOLD analysis project Ga0182743, IMG submission 128522) | Enriched Organic Plus compost microbial communities from Emeryville, California, USA - eDNA 3rd pass 30_C Kraft OP (version 2) (version 2) ... | reverse complement strand
CCCCGCCCAGCACGGGCCCGATGCCGCTGGCCATGGCGAAGGCCGCCGACACCAGCGCCATCCAGCGCACGCGCTCCTTGGCGTCCGGGAAAAGATCTGCCGGCGCCGCGAAGGCCGTGGCGATCATCATCCCGCCCGCAACCCCCTGCAGCGTGCGGAACATGATCAGCTGCGGCATGGTCTGCGCCAGCCCGCAGGCCATCGAGCCCAGCGCCACCATCGACACCGACGCCAGCATCAGCGGCTTGCGGCCGTACATGTCGCCCAGCCGCCCGAAGATCAGGATGGACGCGGCGGTGGCCAGCAGGTAGCCGGTGCCCACCCAGCCGTAGAGCGCCATGCCGCCCAGCGCCTGCGCTACGCGCGGCAGCGTGGTGCTGACGATGGTGGAATCGAAGGCCACCAAAACCACGGTGGCGGCCACGCCGGCCATGGCCATCAGCAGGTCGCGGCGCGAGCGGGCTGGGGGCGGGGGCGAAGTGTCGGGGGCCGACGGCGGCGCTGCGCCACCGGCCGGCGTAGGGGGTGGGGGGTTCATGGCGCCAAGAATATCACCGCCGCCATGCCATGATGGTGACGACCCCGCTCGCCGTACGGCTGCTAGCGAAACAGGGCGTGGTAGCCCACGATGACCACCACCACGGCCAGCGCCACGGCCCATGACCAGCGCGAATTGGCCAGGCCGCGCTCTTCGGGTTCCGGCGGCGGCGGGGGCGCCGCCGTGCGGGGCTGGCGCGCCATGTGTTCGATGAAAGCGGTGAAGAACTTCTCGACGATCTTGCCACCGGCCTTCAGGATGGTGCCCTCGCCCAGCTCGGCCAGCTTGCCGCCGGCCATGGCGGCCACGGTGTAGCTGAGACGGGTGCCTTCCTCTTTCTCGGCCAGCGACACCTGCGCGGTGCCGATGGCCAGGCCCGCCGCCGCCCCCTTGCCCTCGAAGGCCAGCGTGGCGCCATGCGGCGGATTGAGGTCGGACAGCAGGATCTCGCCCTCGTACTCGGCCTCGATGCCGGCGACCTTGGTGCGGATGACCAGGCCGTATTCAGTGGGGCTGCGCTGGTCTACCCGGATGCACCCCGGCAGGCATTTCTGCAGCACGGCGGGATCGGTTAGGGCGTCCCAGGTCTGGTGGGGCGTCGAAGGAATCCATTGGGCATCGGCAATGCGCATGGCTGTCTCCCTTTTTTCCTGCCTTTCTGGGGACCATTGTGGTCCTAAATGGCGGGCTAGGCTAGGGGAGAGCGTCAGCGATGTTACGAAATACGGGTTGGAAGACGGCGGCAAGCCATGAGCCAGCCGCCGTGCGATAGGTGTTCGGTAGTACGCCGTGAAATCAATCCACAGCGTGCCGTAGGGCCTCGACAACTCGAGTCTGCTGTTCGATCGACAAACCCGCCCAAAGCGGCAACCGCACCAGCCGTTCCGACTGTCTTACCGTCATCTGCAGCTCTCCGTGGGCCCTGCCATAGCGTTCTCCCCCCGGTGAGGAATGAAGAGGAACGTAATGGAATACGGAGTAAATCTCGTTCTTCTTGAGTTCATTCAGGACTTTCTGGCGGTCGATTGTCGGGTCCAAAAGCACGTAGTACATGTGCGCATTGTGCTGACAATCAGCAGGCACGATGGGGCGTCGCAGCACACCCCTCTGCTCGAGCGGTTGGAGCATCTCGTGATATCGCTGCCATGTGGCTAAACGGTCGTTGGTAATCCGCTCGGCCTCTTCAAATTGCGCCCAAAGGAAGGCAGCGATGAGCTCACCGGGCAGAAAGGAAGAACCCACTTCCTGCCAGGTATATTTATCTACTTCGCCGCGGAAGAAACGACTACGGTCCGTGCCTTTTTCGCGAATGACTTCCGCACGCCCTGCCAGGCTCGGATCGTTTACGAGTAGCGCCCCACCTTCGCCCGAAATAACGTTCTTGGTCTCGTGAAAGCTGTAGGCGCCCAAGTCACCGATACTGCCGAGTGCCCGCCCTTTGTAGGAAGCCATCACGCCTTGCGCCGCGTCTTCGACAACTTTCAATCCGTGGCGTCTTGCGACGTCCATGATGCCGTCCATCTCGCATGCCACCCCCGCGTAATGGACAGGAACGATGGCGCGGGTGCGAGCAGTAATGGCCGATTCGATCAAGCGCTCATCGAGGTTCAGCGTATCTTCCCGAATATCCACAAAAACGGGTACACCCCCACGGAGTACAAAGGCATTAGCGGTAGATACGAAGGTGTACGAAGGCATCAGGATTTCATCACCCGGCTCGATATCCAGTAGCAGGGCGGCCATCTCCAGCGCAGCTGTGCAGGAATGGGTCAGCAAAGCCTTGTCGCAGCCACTATTTTGCTCAAGCCAACGGTGGCACCGTTTAGTGAACTGACCGTCGCCGGCCAGCATATTGCCGAATTTGGCCTCAGCAATGTAGTACAGCTCTTTGCCCGTCATGAACGGCCGGTTGAACTGGATCTTGTCGCTCATTACGCTTCGCTCTTCAGTCGGTGCCACTCATTGGCGACACTACGCAGGTAGTCACTATATTCACACGCGGGCATTTTCTTAATCAACGCTTCGAATTGTTCGATCCCCAGGAAGCCTCTGACAAGGCTGGCCTCCTCAGGGCAGCCGATTTTTACACCTTGTCGACGCTCAATGGCTTCAATGTATGCGGAAGCCTCGTGCAGCGCGGTACTTGTACCCGCATCCAACCAGGCGAAGCCTCGACTTAAGCGCCGAACCTGTAGCTTACCTCGCCTCAAGTATTCGAGATTGACGTCTGTGATCTCTAGCTCGCCTCTAGATGATGGCTTGATGGATCTGGCAATCTCTACGACTTGGCTGTCGTAGATATATACGCCGGGAACAGCATAGCTACTTTTCGGCTGTCGCGGTTTTTCCTCAATGGAGATCGCTTTGCCGTTCCGATCAAATTCCACCACCCCATAACGCTGGGGGTCTTTGACGTGATATGCGAAGATGGCTGCGCCGCCATCGAAGCTGGAGATCGCCTCCGGGAAATCGTTGCCACCGGAAAATATGTTGTCGCCGAGCATCAGCGTGACGTTATTCTTGCCGACGAAATCGGCAGCAATCAGAAATGCCTGGGCGATCCCCTCCGGCCGGGGTTGTTCGCGGTATTCGATAGATATACCCCATTGCCGGCCATCGCCAAGCAATTTGAAATAGCGGGGTAAATCCTCGGGCGTGGAAATCACGCAGATATCTCTAATCCCGGATGCGACAAGTACAGTAAGCGGGTAATAGATCATCGGCTTGTCGAAGACAGCCTGCAATTGTTTGCTGGAAATTTGCGTAAGCGGATACAAACGCGAGCCCGTGCCGCCAGCTAATATTATCGCCTTCATTAAGCTTCCCATCTATACTATGAATCAGGCCGGAGTGAGACTTCGGCGAAGTGGTGGTTTAAATATCGGGCTAGCTTGAAACCGAGAATTCAAGAAAAGCCGGCGCTTATGAAGGAAGGGCATCATTTGCCCTTATGCCGCCAGGAGGTGGTTGCCTTCATCATCCTCTAGCAGCGATAACAGTTCCGAGAACGATCAGCCCAATCCCTAAGGCTTTTTGTATGCTTATGGGTTCACTGAGTAGCCAGCCACTTAATAGCAGAACTACTACGAAGTTAAGGCTCATGAACGGGTATGCATGGCTAAGATCAAACTTAGTCATGGCTGCCATCCAAGCAAGCGATGCAAGAAATCCAGCAGCGAAGCCTGTAAAAATTGCAGGATCGAAAAGAAGCCCGCATAGAAATTTGAGCTTTGCTATAAACTCTACGGGTAAAGGTCCAAAGTGCGCAATGCGCCATTTTAGAACTAACTGGCCGTATACAGTGAACCCGATGGTAGCGAGAATATAGAGATAATCTAAATGGCGGCTTAAGCCTTCTAAATGACGACTCATATAGTTCCCTCAAATACCGCCAGCCCAAAACCAGTTTTACCATACCCATTGCCGTTGTATAGCATGTACCGCGCGCCATTGTGATCGAAGACATAAGGATACTCGATCATCTCGGAATCCCACCCGCTTGGGGAGACGTCAATTCCGGTGCCGCCCAAGTCTAACACCCAGTTTTTTCCATCATCTGACCTGGCGTGGCCTATACGGTAACTTTGACCCGTCCCGCTACGATACGAAAACCACATCTCATAATCGCCGCTATCATTGAGCACGGTAGTGGGCCTGGAGAAGGCTTGAGCGAATCCAAGTTCGTATGGCACGGCTAGTCCGGTGCGGTTCCAATTACTGCCGTCATCGGACGTAGCATGTTGAATAACGTGCAACATTTCACCATTGCCTGCATCCCACTTTAGTGTGGACCCATACCACATATCGAACCCCCCCGACGGTTTTGCTTGCACCCAAGGGTAGGACAAGCTGATCGGATCAGTTGAATCGCTACCCATAAAAGGCTCCTCGTCTTCCAATTGGAGGGCGAGTCCCGGTGTCACGATCAGTCGGCCGATATCGCCTCTCCAGTGCCCATCCGGAGGATTTTGCCAACCCATGAATAACATATATCGAATGCCATTCGCTTCGTAGCAATTGCCAATACTGACACCGGCAGAATAAAAGCTTCCGACCGGCCCATTCTCAAAAAACGGAGCGTGATGTTCAGCGACAACTTTTCGCTGAACGATATCGATATCGACTGCACCTACAGAGGATCTATTCTGATTGTCGCGGCCACTAAAAAAAATTCGATAAATATCCCCTGCCATATGAACAGGTAATGGATTAGCGGCGTGCGAGGACAATTTAGGATGTTGCGCGCCTACCCTAGGGACATAAAGCTGACCTAGTTTCTTCCAACCCTTAGTCATATGCCTCTCAACCTTGTGCTCGGAACCTTTGAACGCTCCGTAGCGGGGCCAATATAAACGCCTTCGGGCCCCGCGTCACCGAGAAGCAGCGTTCCAGCGCCGACCACGCATCTATCCCCGATCTTGATGTGATCACGTAGGGTCGCGTTCACGCCGATGAAGCACTGCTCACCAATTTCCACCCCCCCGGAAACAACCACATGCGATGCAATAAATGTGTGATCGTGAATAACTGTATGGTGGCCGATGTGGTTGCCGCTCCACAAAGTAACGTTGTTTCCTATCCCGACAAACGGCTGAACAGTATTATCTTCCAGAATAAAGCAGTTTTCGCCGATCTTGCCCTCATTGAGCACGGTTGCGCGCGAGCTTACGAAGCTTGCCAGGTTATAGCCGCGCGCCTTTGCGGCAAGGAATTTTTCCTTACGTACGGCATTCAACTTTGAATAACTAAGCGCCACGAAAAAAAAATACAAATCGGGGGGATAGTCTTTGGCGACATCCTCAAATGCGACAACGGGCAATCCGCAAAACTTAGATTCCTCGATGTAGTTCGCATCTACCGTAAACGCAACTACCTCATAGTCGGAGTCCGTGCTGAAGTAGTAATGGGCAAGTTCAGCGATGTCGCCAGATCCAAAAACTACAAGCTTTCTTTTCATGACGTCTTTCTCACGAGAACCGTAAACTCATAAAGCCCGTAGTCATGAAGCAATGCGACCTGACGGGAATAGCGACGCTTGCACAAATCAAACAGCCGACACGGGTCCGCGTAATAAAGATAATCACGTTTTCTATCCTCATCTGAGTATGAGGTCAGGCAATTGAAAGAAAACCCATGCCTACTGGTGCGGTCGAGAACATCCAATGTGGCCTGAAGATAATCAAGCCACTCAGCGTCCGTTCGCCCCAAACGCACATTGAAGATACCGCTCGCCACGCTGTAGTCGGCCATGAGGTCTGGCTCTGTCGAAGTAATAAAACGAGCTTGGTCGCCAGCCGCGCGTTGCTCCGCTGCCTTAATCATTTCAGGGGAAACATCCACCCCAAGGTATGTGCACGGCACTCGCATGTCGCGCAGGTAATCAAGCAAGGCACCATAGCCGCAGCCTAGATCGTTTATGGAAAAGTTAGGCGTCTTCGGGTCAAAGATTTTGCACAACTGCGCAAACCTGATCGTTTGACTTTCTTCACTATTCCAGTCAACTCCGCGAGGCGTATCACCATGCTCCGCAAGTTTCTCGGCGTAGTAAGCCGCAACATCCGCAAGTAAATTGGTTGGTGACACTTTATTCGCCTCTTATCGTGAGCTTTTGTGGGGCAGCTTCAAAGTACAGCACCAAAGATCTGCGAGAATAAGAAAATATCTTCTGTAACCAGTGCAGAGGCAGCAGAATATATTCGTTGAGGAACAAAGCCAAAACATTTGGGAATGTGGTTTTAAACCGAACATCACGAATCCCTGAGGCCTTTGTCTTTTCAATATTAGACATTGCCAATTTAGTTTCTTCGGCGCGTCTGACGAGAAAATTTGAAACGGGGAGAAGAATGTTGGAGATCGGATAAGTCAGTCCAGCAATATGGCGGATTGTCCATCCATTTTTGCCAGCGAGCTCGAGCATACTCTCTCGGGTGTATCTTCTACAATGACCGGCAATGTCGTCTTCTATCCCCCAGTGAGCGGGAGATGACGGTACAAACCCTACCATTAACCCACTATCGCGCAGTAATTCAGAAGCGCGTTGCATAAAGCGATCTTCTAAATCGTCGCTAAAATGTTCCATGACCATGCACGAAATGACTAGATCAACTTTATCAAGCGCATTGGTGTCAATCTGGAAAAAGTCTTCGTTTTTTGCATCGAACCGTCCTTCTGAGATTTCTAGCGAAAAACGATTCCCGAGCCGCTTCACAGTGCGCGGCTCGAGGTCATAGAAGCTCCCGCCCATCCAAGCTCTAACAGCAACCTGGTGATTTCTCCGCTGCCCGGCCCTATTTCTATAAAACGCCCGGGTTTGATGTTTCGCAGACGCTCTCTCAAGTACATCAATTGCAAAATGGTTCCGGGGGGAAGCGCTCTCATGCTGAGGCCCTTAACTGATGATCGAGCCATCAGACTCTGTGATCCAAATAATGATCAATTGAAGTGGGCTCTTGGCAATTAAATCCGAAAAGCTCTTTCTGATCAGATTCGAGGTCGGCATGCTGCAGGAGCTCTGGCAGCTTTATCTGCTGCTTGAAATATGGGATGGTGTATACATGGTTAACCGCGCGTCTCGGTGCATCCGTTTGATTAAACCCGCCACTGTGAAAGAGCATGCAGTCCAACAAGATGTATTGACCGGCCCTGGCCTCAAGTTGCAAAGCGTTCCGGCGAATATATGACGCAGACGGGTAGCTCATCGTTTGATGTGTCGCCGGCAAGACAAATGTAGATCCGTTTTGCCGGGTAAAGTCGTCTACGCAAAAAAGCGCGTTAATAGCGAGAGGAGTAGTGGAAACATAGTGCTGATAGGGCAAATCGCGATGCCATGCTCCCTGGTTGTAGGTCTCTCCAGGCGGGTTGATTATGCCATTTTGTTGATTCAAGATGAACCTGCCGAGGATCAGCTTGCTCAATACGTCCAGCAGATTTTGATTGGTGGCCAAACGAACAAATACAGGGTCTCCATGCGTCAGAGGAGCTCTTATCGTATGATATTCATTCACCTCCCGTAGACGTGCTTCTCCATACTTCTGCACGTAAACGGCGTGGGTTCGATTAAAAGCCTCGGACAGTTGCATAAGCTCGGTCGGGGTGTAGCCGGAGTCAAGAACGGCATAACCAATTCGCCTTATCTGCTCAGCTATCTCGTCTAATTCCGATGTCGGTTTATCCTGGACGAGCACACCATAGCTCGCAACTGGAATAGAGTTAGGGGCTGTTGTCATGCGGTTGCTCCCTCTTGGACTCGTTACGGTAGATATGGCGAATGATGGTGTACGGGCGCTGTTTTACTTCGGAGAATATTTTTGAGAGGTAAATTCCCTGCACACCTAGGAAAAAAATTATTAAGCCGGAAAAAAACCAGATGGACGCGATTAGGGATGTATAGCCACTGGGAGGCGAGGCAATCAAGAAGTAGCGAAGAAAGAGATAGCCTATGTAAAACAACGCCGAGATCGAGATGAACAAACCCGAATAGAACGTATATACAAGCGGAAGGCTGCTAAACGATGTGACGGCGTTGACTAAATGACCGATTTTTTCGGACAACGTGTAAGTTGTGGGGCTGGTCGAGTGCTTACGAACGTGCTGAGTAGCTTGCTTGAAGCCGGTGACGATCCACAAGCCTCCAATGTTTAGCTCACGTTCCCGGTGGCTCAGCAGCGCTCTCACGTAGCGCTGCGTCATCAGTCGGGCCGTCACTATATTGTCAGGCTGAGTAATCCCGGTCAGCTTGCGGAACAGCTTGTAGAAAACTGCTCCGGTGCTTCTTTCAAAGGCACTTCCCCTGCGTTTCTCCTGCACACCATAAACAACATCGCATTTCTCTTGGTCCATCTGATCGCTGAATTTCGGAAGCCATTCAGGCTCTTCTTCTAGGTCACTGTCGATCAGAAAAACTCGCTCCCCTTTGGCGTGTGCCAAGCCCGTCATCATCGCCTTGTGATGGCCAAAGTTGCGCGACAAATCTACTACAAAAACGTGTGAATCCAGCTCTGTAAGCCTGATGACTAGGTCCAGGCTGCTATCCGGTGATCCATCGTTTACAAAAACAATTTCATAGTCGTCTCCAACCAACTGCTTTGCAGTGGCGCTCGCACGCTCATGAAATTCGTTGATATATGGTGCAGACTGGTACAGGGTTGCAACTATTGAAAGCTTCATGCCACATACCTCATGTAGCGAGCACTGTCTTTGCCACAGTTAAACAAAAGGTCAAGGATGCTGACGCCATGGGCGAACTCGCCCCAAAGCTGCGGATACGGATCGTACCCGGCATAGTCGAACCATGTCAGCGTAATCCCCAGATCCGCAAAGACCTTTTCGTCGACGTAGTCTTTGGCCGCCGGTCCTGAGATGTACTCGGTGCCGCCAGCTTGCATACACAAATCAGCGAGTCGCTCAGTCTTCCCATCAAGCAACGTGTAGTCCCATGAATTTGTAATGGTTGTTGTTATAGACAGATAGCCGCAGATGGCTTCGATAAACAGCCGGTTTAGTCGCGAGAGATGAGTAAACCTATGTTCAAGGTAGAGTGGTTCTAACCATGAAGCGACTTCCAGAAAATAAGGGGCTCGGCGATAGTTTTGCGCCAGAGCTTTCCAATGCTCAGTGGCCCAGTCAGTGCCGTCAATCTGGGTCTCTCTGATCTTTTGATGGTATTTTCCTTTCACCAACACAGGAATCGTAAGCCACTGAACTCCTTGCGGTGTTTTGATTTGGTTCCGGTTGCGCCAGTCTCGGCGCGTGTATTGCATGTCGTCGTAAAGAATGAACTCATCGACGGCGGCGATCATGTCGAAGTAGCCTTTCCACGGTATGTAGTTGGATTGGACAATAGCGACTTTTTTCATTGCTTTGTCTCGTCACGTAGGGTCTGGCATGTCACCAGCGTTTCGTGTTGCTCAACAGGTTTGTAAAGATACTGGGTGCGATGATCTGAATAGCCTCCCGCTCCTTCCGCAGTTTGCCATGTTCCAACCTGTTTATAACTATTCGGGAAATCAGCGCCTAAGTTGATCATTAGCTCAGTGGGGATGCTGCGGGGCCCATTGGGCTCGAATAGAATCCATGCCTCAGAAATTTTTTTGCAAGATGTGCGGGCCAGTGCTGCTTCGGCGAGCTTCAGACTACCTGGGTAGCCGCCGATGGTCCAAGCCTGGCCGATGCTTTCAGCACCAATCGAATACAGTATTCCTGGTGACTGTCCAGACAGATCGATCATCGGCATAGTCGGCTCGAAACCCGCTTCGCGCACAGTTGACTGAACGGTGGAAACATATTCCGCGTAATCTTTTGAGAGCACCATCTCCGATTTTTGCGGGCCTATTTCGAGAGCTGATGCATTAAGCCGCAAGGGCTGTGTTTGTCGGTAGGGGTGTTCAAACCCCGTTTGCAACAGCGCCACTGTGACTGCTTGGGTGGCGAGGGCAATCGGCATTGCAAGAAGCCATGACGCGTGTTGGCGAATAAGAGGGCCGATTAGTGTTACTCCGGCAAGCAGCCAGAAAATAGCTGCCGCACTTCCTGTTTGCCAATAGTTGCCATTTGTTCCGAATGCATAGATGTGGGGCATTACGAGAAAGAGAGCGGCGATAGCGTATTGTTGTGCCGAAATAGTCCTCAGCATCCCTACGCGACCCAGCCCCAGTGCTGTAAATGCTAATGCGTATATCACGGCGAACATCAACAGACTCTGAAACTTTCCGAACCCCGCAGCTCGATGAGTTTGGCCCAATGCTAGCAATACTGTAACTGCAAAGAAAGCGATTGAAATTACCAGTCCAATGAAAGACCAGCGCTTATGTTTTGTGCATAGGCTCCACAACGCGAGGGTAAGCGCGCCCGAAAGCAGGGCGATGGTAAGCTTGAATTTTGCGCCTAATTGGAAATCGTCAATGCGTAGAATTTGGCTAAGAGTGTGCCCGCCTCCCAGATATCTCGCTAATTCAATGCCTAACTGATGTCGCTTTATAAAACCTGCAATAGAGCTATCGATCAGTAGCGCACTAAGCAGGAGTAACGTAAGCGTACACGCTGCTGTAAGCACGACCAATCGAATTGAAAGTTTACGTGCGAGCAAAATATAAATAAAAACACCTACCGCTAATGCAAGCGCCGTGCTTGGTTTCGCCATGAAGGCCAGCCAGCCCCCGATGCCTATCAGCACCCAGCCGAGGATGCTGGCGGGATGTGCTTTCTTTTCAGCCAAAATCAAGCCGATGGCGGTGATCAGTAAAGATTGAAGATTCAAGCTGTTATAGCTCGGCGTGGGCAGCCAGGAATCAAAGAGGATGAATGCGCTGGTGGCCATTGCCGCAGAGACCGCAAGCAGCGTAATGCGGTTTCCTTTGAGGTCCCCCCTGAGTGAGTCGAGCAAATGGTATGCCAAACCCCAGGCGAGGCCAAATGTTATTAGGATATTTGCTTGTCTAAGCGCAGCGATGTCGCCGTCCAGCAGTCTATATAGCGGGTGGTAAACGAAACCAAATTGTGTTACAGACCCGTCATATATGAATGGGTTGGCTATCCATACTAGATAAAAACTTTCATCAGTAAAATCGATGCCGTAAGCACTATACTTTAGGAGTCGCCATATCAGTAGAATGGTCCCCACGACGCAAAGCGCGGCCAATAGATTCTGCAACGGTGCAATCGTGGACTGGTGGCGCTGCTTGTCAGACGTCATTAGTGTGTGTTTAATTCGGGGCGCGAGCCTTACATTCTACTTGCTCGCCTCTCCTCGGTCAGTCAAGGCGAGGGGTCTTGCAATTGTATTGGCTTTCTGTGTTGCCGAAGGCTTCATCGTAGGCAAGCCTTCCGCTTTCGGCCTTCAGTAACCGGGCCTGGTGACTTCCACCTCGGGCCCAGACTCACTTCATCACCTCCGCTCAGCCGTTCTCGTGTTTGTCACGGTCTACGTTCCGCCGCAGTGTCGTACGCTGTAGCGTTCGGTTCTAAGGTGAAGGAGGAGGACTGCGTGGAGTTGCCCCTGGCTAGGAGGGCGTCGAGGTAGCCGCGATACGGCTACCTCGGCTAGCCTCACATCTGGGCTTGCCCCACCACTCCGGACAGATCAGATGGCATGATCCTGCCTGGAGAGCGAAGCGATGGCACGAAACAGAAGACATTTCACGGACGAGTTCAAACGCGAGGCGGTGCGGCTAGCCGAACAGCCTGACAGCAACATATCGCGCGTAGCGCAGGACCTGGGTTTGGATCCCAGTGTTCTGCGGCGCTGGGTCGGGCAGATGCGCGGCGGCACCTGGGAGCCGACGGCGGGCAAGCCGCTCAAGAGCGCTCAGCAGCAGGAGATCGAGCAACTGCGCCGAGAGTTGGCCAAGGTCAAGACCGAACGGGACATATTAAAAAAAGCGGTCGGATACTTTGCCAAGGACCAGACATGAAGTATCCGTTCATTGCCCGACATCGGGCCGTCTGGTCGGTCAGCGAGTTATGCCGAACCTTGGGTGTGTCGCGCAGCGGCTTTTACGAATGGCATGGCCGCTCGCCCAGCGCTCGGGAACAGGCCAACGAGCGACTGACTGGCCGTATCCGAGAGAGCTTCCAGGCCAGCGATCGGACATACGGCAGCCCTCGGGTATGGCGGGATCTGCGCGCCTGGGGCGAGCTCTGCGGCAGGCATCGTGTGGCGCGTCTGATGCGACACGCAAACCTCATGGCACGAACCAGGCGCCGTCGTCACCCGTCGGATACGGGGCCAAGATCGGCGCATGCCATCGCCGCCAACGTGCTGGATCGAGACTTTACGGCCCGCGGGCCCAACCAGAAATGGGTGGCCGACTTCACCTACGTCTGGACTGCAGAGGGCTGGCTCTACGTCGCCGCCGTCATGGACTTGTACTCACGGCGTATCGTCGGTTGGTCCATGCAGGCCAGCATGACTTCGCAACTAGTGACCGACGCCCTGATGATGGCGTTGCATCGTCGAGGTCGGCCGCGCGAAGTGCTGCACCACTCCGACCAGGGCAGCCAATACACCAGCGAGCAGTTCCAGATGCTGCTGGCCGATGCCGGCATCGTGTGCAGTATGAGTAAGCGCGGGGACTGCTGGGATAATGCCGCAATGGAGAGCTTCTTCTCCACGCTGAAAACCGAACGGCTGAACAGACGGATTTACCGGTCCCGCGATGAGTGCAGGGCCGAGGTGTTCGACTACATCGAGCGGTTCTACAACACACGGCGCCAGCACTCAACGCTGGGATACGTCAGCCCCATGCAGTTCGAGGCGGCGGCTTGTTAGGTTAAACAACCTGTCCGGAGGGACGGGGCAAGCCCATTCAGCATTAGCCAGACCTGCTATCGGTACGTCGCCAAGACCGACGCCGAGAACGAGGAGATCGCAAACTGGCTGCTTCGCCTGACGGACAACCACCGCACCTGGGGCTTTGGGCTGTGCTTT
>Ga0182743_1003369_pt1 | contig 12965 bp, 12 predicted proteins | sample eDN3rd30CKraftOP_FD_128522 | JGI IMG/M metagenome (GOLD analysis project Ga0182743, IMG submission 128522) | Enriched Organic Plus compost microbial communities from Emeryville, California, USA - eDNA 3rd pass 30_C Kraft OP (version 2) (version 2) ... | reverse complement strand
AGCGCGGGGCCGCCCCAGTCGAGGCCAAGTTCTCTGCGGCCTTTTTCTCCGCCCGGAAAACCGACACCTGAAATGAAATCGACCTTTTCGACGAAGTTGCGTCGTTCATGATGGGGCATCATGATGTATTCGCGCCGGAACAGCGTCATGTGCTCGGGCTGGAGAATGGGGCCGACAAGGCGAACCTTGGGTTTTTCGTAAGGGCCGACGCAGACGCTGTTGATATTGCCGACAACGTCAACCTGCACAGCACTTGAAAAGCCGAAGCTGATGTCACCGCGTTTCAGTGCCCATTGTCCCGGATAATCATATGTCTGCGCTTCGGCGGATAAATCGCGAAGCAGGGCATCGTGTTCGCAATCCGGCATCCGGTCGAGCTGGCTGAAATCGGGATTGTGATAACAACCGGCCAGAAGCAGGGTCAGGTCCGGGGTGCGGGTACGGCGGGCCAGCTCCATGGCAACGATCGGGATAGCGGTGCCGAACATGGCCGCAGCTTTTCCGGTCAAAAGACCTGTAAAGCCGACCTCGCCATTGTTGAAGTCCTTTGCCAGAACGGCTGCGAGCGTTTCAAAAAGTGTCGGCTTCATCATAGCAGGCTGTCCATATCCTTGAGACGGGCAAGCTGGGCTGCGCCGATGGTTTCCAGATAGGCATCGTTGCCGCCGGTGAGGTGCACGTATTTTTTGAGATAGGCGGCGGTGCCTTCAGCGCTTTCCGAAGCCGCGACATATTCCTCGTAGTGTTTTTCATCCGCGAGATAGGCACCGAGCGCCGGTGTTGGATGGGCACCATAAGGCAGTTCGACGACAGCGCTCACCTTGTAGGAGGGCAGTTCGACGAGCCGCGCATGTTTGCGGATGAAGGCGTTGGAGACGATCTTCTCCACCGTGACCACGACTTTTCCGGCTGAACGCCCCATCAGAACATCGTTGCTCTGGGGCAGAAGACGGCGGGCCGGAAAGACCACGTTACCCCGTTCGTCCGCTGCAAGGGCGTGAATGACGACGACATCGACATCTGCGGCCGGAACCGCATGCATGGGACGCCCGGTGATCGGGCAGGCGAAAAGTTTGATCGAGGGGTTGTATTTAACAATGTCATTGCCGCCCAGAAAAGGAACCGGCCAGAAGGCAAGTCCTTCCTGACTTGCGCGAAAACGGTCCCAGCTCACCATTTCGGGATAGTCCACCACCCTGATGTCGCCGTTTTCCACCGCTCTGCGATAATGACGGGCAAGGCCGTATTTTTCGAGGCCGACATAGGATGTTTCGACACAGTCGAGGCATCCGGCTGCGGCCAGCAGATCGACGTCATAGGACTGTGCAGAACCTACGACTGTCAGGTTTTTCCGGCCCTGGCGGACAAGTTCCCGGATAAATCCCATGGGCTTCTGGTAAACCGCGAAGCCTCCGAAAGCGACCCGTTCTCCATCCGGCACGAGTGCGGCGGCCTCTTCTAGTGGTTTCAGTCTGGAAGTGGGAGAAAGCATTTCATCGATCCTGCTTATGCCTGACGCTTGCGGAGCATGCTCCACCACACGGCGAGAATGATCACGAAGCCCTGTGCGATGAGAAAGACGACAGGATCGAGCCCGTTGAGCACCATGCCGTTGCGCAATACTGCAACGAAAAGCACGCCGATGACCGTCCCTATGATGCGCCCGACGCCGCCGGAGAGAATGGTGCCGCCGACAATGACGGCTGCAATGACATCGAGTTCCATCAGTTCGCCGACGGTTGGCGTGCCGGAATTCAGTCGCGATACGAGGAGAACACCACTTATTGCGGCAAGTAACTGGATCATCACCATGACGCCGATACGAAGTCTGCCGACCTTGACGCCGTAACGCGCGGCTGTGTCCGGGTTGCCGCCCACCGCATAGACATGTTGGCCGAAGCGGTGCTGTGAGAGAACGAACCAGCCAAGCAGAATGGCAACGATCATGACCCATACAGGGAAGGAAAGGCCGAGAAAGGTTGCGTACCAGAGGTTTCCGAAGGATGAGGGAAGGGGCCCGATTGTGAGACCGTCGCTGATATAGAAGGCAATGCCTCGCAGGCCGGACAAGAGGCCGAGTGTGGTGATGAAGGTCGGGATACCCCAGATGACCCGGAGTAAGCCGATAAAGGCTCCGACTGCGGCTGCTTCGAGAAGAACGAGCAGAAAGGCTATCGGCATCGGTATGCCGTAATTTACGACCAGCAGCGCAAACAGGGTGCCCGACAAGCCCACTTGCGCACCGACCGACAGGTCGATCTCACCGGTGATGATAACGAAAGTCATACCGACCGCGATGATGGCAATGACTGATGTCTGCTGCAACAATGTCGCCCAGTTTTCTCCGGTCAGGAAATTGGGAGCATTGAAGCTGAAGAATATAATCATCACCGCGAGGGCAACCGCGACGCCGATCTCAGCGCGCCAGCTTGCAAGATTGAACTTGCGCGGGGAATGCGCAGGCATACCGGCGCTTAAACCAGCAGTATTGGACATGGGAACCTCTGTGGATCGCGAATGGCCGACTGATCGGCCATATGATTTTGGGACGTCAGTTGGCTGCGAGCGATTTGACGAGATCAAGATATTTCTTGATCTCTTCGGGATTGTCCCGGGTGTAGATCTTGCTTGCAACTTCAACGTTACGGGGTACGGTTTCACCCTTCAGGTCCTTTGCCGCCGTTTCGATGGCGGAATAGCCTACCTGATAAGGCTGCTGATCAGCGATGGCATAGACCTTGCCGGAAGGATCGAGCATGTCGTTCGCTAGTTCCTGGCTCATATCGACACCGTAAAGGCGAGTGTTGGCGTTCTGCCTTTTTGCGGCCTGGGCCGCGCCTGCCATCGAACCCGAGTTGGAAGCCCATATGGCCGATGTCTTGGGATTTCGTTGCAGAATGTTTTCGTATCCGTTGGCACCCAGTTCGGGTGTTGCAGCCGCAACCTCGCTGCCGATGGTGATACCGTCACCCTTGAGGGTGGACAGTAGTCCGGTCTTGCGCGGCATCATGTTGGGATTGGTGGGCGGGAGGGTGATCAGGCCAACGGTGTTCTTGCCGCCGTTCAACGCGGAAAGCTGCTTTACCATTTCGGTTCCGAGATCCGCAGTCATCTTGAAACTGTCGACGCCAATCGTGTGCTTGGCAATCGATTTGTCCGCAAAGGCCGTGTCGAAATCGATAATGACGATGCCTCGGTCGGCTGCCCGTTTTGCCGCAGCCTGCGATGCATTGACGTCGAGCGGTGGCATGACAATTGCCTTGACACCGCGCGTTACCAGATCTTCTACGACCTGTGCCTCTGTCGGCAGCTGCCGACGGTTTTGACCGATCTGAAGCTTGACGTTGTATTTCTTGGCGGCGTCGTTCATGCCGCGCTCGATCTGCTGCCAGAATTGCGAATCCCTGGCGTAGATGATGGCGCCGATAACGGTTTCGTCCGCCGCCTTTGCCGGAAGCGTGGCAATTGCCATGGCCGTCACGGCCATGAGGCCGCTTATAAGTTTTTTCACGATCAACTCCTCCCTTTGATCTTTGTAATCTGGCGATCTCGTGTGGTGCCCGGATCGCCTTTCCCGGAACTCTCCTGAATTCCTCCTCTAAAAAAACGTTTTCCGAAAACGTTTCGATAAACAAACACAGCTTCACGAAGCTGTCAATGGCCGCAATGCCATTCCAGACTAATTCTTGTCGGAAATCCCTTCGCGGATGGATGGCGCCGCTGTCGTTCCACGCACGATCAGGCGTGTGGGAAGAATAATCTCCTTGGCGGCCCTCGATGGTTGACGGATGCGTTTCATGAGTAATTCCGCAGCCGCAGCACCCATATCCCGCTTTTCCAGCTGTATCGTCGTGAGGTCGATTGATTTCAGGTTCGCAAGCATGATGTCATCGAGCCCGATAACCGAGATATCCTCGGGTATCCGCAGCCCCCTTTCCAGAGCGACCTGCATGAAACCCAGCGCATTCATGTCACTGCTGGCCAGAACGCAGGTCGGCGGAGTTTTCATTGTGGTGAAATAATGGGCGGCTTCAATCCCGCTATCGAACGTATAGCGCCCCTCGAAAATCATTGATTTCGACTGCGACAACCTCAGACGGGAACTTTCCTGCCGGAAGGTTTCCAGACGCTCGCGCGCGGAACTGGATTCAAGCGGTCCGGTTACGAAGCCGACGCGGCGGTGGCCGAGCGCATGGGCATGGCGAATGGCTTCGGCAATTCCTTCCCGATTATCAGAGCCGACATAATCGTCCTTCCATTTTTCGGTTCTGCGCTGAACCAGCACATAAGGCGTGCCATGATCCAGAAGGGTGCGGATGCGCGGCGATTCGCAATGCTGCGAAATAAGCACCATTCCATCGACCTGATGATCGTAGAGGGCCTGCATTTGCTGGATCTGGCGCTCTTCGTTCTCATCGGTATTGCACAGGAGCATGGTGCATTTTTCACGAAGAGCGACATCTTCCACACCGCGCACGAAATCGGCCGAGGATGGATTGGCAACGTCTGCAATCAATACGCCAATGGTAAAACTGCGCTGCATGCGCAGGGCTCTTGCGACAGCCGAGGCGCGATAGCCCAGCTTGCGTGCCGTTTCATTCACCAGTTCCCGGGTTTCTTCCTTGACATATTGTTTGCCGGACAAGGCGTTGGAAACTGTCGAGAGCGCCAGCCCCGATACCTTGGCCACGTCCTTGATTGTAACTTTTTTTCGTTCTGCCATTCTGTCCCCGTTTTTACTGCGGCTGATGACTGTATTGACATCGTCTGCTTAAAGGATGTATCAAATTATAGAAACGTTTTCCAGAAACGTTTTTATCTTCCCTAATTCGTCGCCGGAGGCACGCTGTAAAGTGGTGCGGCAATATGGGTATGCCACGAGAATCTATTCTCGTTAGCGGAGGAGGTTAGCATATGACGAACGAATTTCTGCTGCGGGTCAATAACCTGAGCAAATCTTATGGCGCCGTACAGGCGTTACAGGGGGTGAGTTTTACCATGCGCCCCGGTGAGACCATTGCACTGGTCGGTGACAACGGTGCGGGCAAGAGTACGCTGGTGAAACTGCTTTCCGGTGTCATTCGCCCCACCTCCGGAACGATTGAGCTGGACGGTCAGTCCATCGAGCTTGCTTCGCCCGATGTCGCCCGTATTCATGGTATTGAAACGGTCTATCAGGACTTGGGTCTTTGCAACAATCTGACCGTTGCCGAAAATATCTTTCTCGGTCGTGAGGAAGTGGTCGGGTGGGGGCCTTTTTCTTTTCTGGCGCGTGGTCGCATGCGCGAAAAGGCGAAACAGGCGCTGGCGGGGCTGTCGATTAACGTTCCGTCACCCGACCAGAACGTTACTGGCTTAAGCGGCGGTCAAAGACAGGCGGTGTCCATTGCCCGAAGCCGGTTGTGGAAAAGCGCGCTCGTCATGCTGGACGAGCCGACGGCGGCGCTCGGTGTGCAGGAAACGGCCAAAGCGATGGAGGCCGTGCGACAATTGCAGAGCAATGGCGTAGCGATCATTCTGATCACTCACAGCATGCCGATGGCAAAGGAAATGAGCGACCGCGTCATTGTGTTGCGCAGGGGTAGGAAAGTGGGCGATGTTCGCACGGCTTCGGTTTCCGGTGACGATATCGTTTCGCTGATTACCGGCGCGCGTGAACAATTGATCGAGGCGGCCTGATCTCATGGCGCGCTCAAAGCTCGTTTCGCTCGATGAGGCGGTTGCCTCCGTTCATGATGGCATGTCGATTACAGCCGGAGGTTTTGCGCATTCCCATCAACCGATGGGTTTTTTCAGGGCGCTTATGCGCACTGGCGTCAAAGACCTGACGATCATGGGCGTGGCCGAGTGCTGGGTGGCCGAATGGCTGGCTGCGGCCGGCATGTTGCGGCGCGCATATTTCTCGAATTTCATGTTTGAAGGATTTGGGCGCTGTCGCCGTTTTTCCGAGGGCATAGAAAACGGAACGATAGAAGCGGAAGATCACAGTCATTTCGGTATGGTCATGCGTTTCATGGCTGCCGGATTGGGACTGCCTTTCATGCCGATGCGCTCGCAGGCCGGAACCGACATCATGAATGTCCGGGGCTTTGAAAATCCATCCGACAAGGCGCAGATGTTTCGGTCGCCGTTCGATGGCGAAATGCTCAGCCTGATTTCACCCTTGAATCCGGATATTGCTGTCATTCATGCGGCGAGGGCCGATGAGCTGGGCAATGTCGAACTTTACGGCACCACATCCGTCATCGAAGAGCAGGTCCGCGCGGCAGCCACGGTTATCGTCACCGTGGAGGAAATTGTCTCGACCGATGAAATCCGGCGCAATCCGCAGGCCACATTGATACCGGGCATGATGGTCGACAAACTGGTTCATCTACCCTATGGCGCATTTCCGCTAGGGATTTACGGCTATTATGAATATGACAATGCGGCGTTGGCTGAATATTACGAAGCCTCGCGCAGCCCCAAAACCACTCGCCTGTGGCTCGATAAATGGGTGCATGGCATAAAATCCCATTGGGATTATCTGGATGCGCATGGCGCATCGCGACTTCTCTCACGGCGCACCGATCCGCACCTCGGTTATAAATACGATATACCGGAAGAGGTGGCGATATGACTGGCATCAGTCGCGACATATTGATGGCGGTCGCCGCCTCGCGGGAAATCAGGGATGGCGAAACGGCCTTCATCGGCACGGGACTGCCGATGGTTGCCGCCTATCTCGCCAAGGCGACGCATGCGCCGACGGTCAGTCTGGTTTTTGAATCCGGCATTATCGATCCCGCTCCCATCGAACTCGCCTCCGGCGTCGGCGATTACAAGCTCGTCTATGGCTCGACCAAGGTGGCAGGCACGTTCTATGCGCTGTCGCTGTTACAGCAGGGCAAGGTCGATATAGGTTTTCTCGGAACTGCCGAGATCGATGCCTTTGGCAATCTCAACTCGACAGTCATCGGTGACTATCGCAAGCCAAAAGTTCGGCTTCCCGGTTCCGGCGGCGCAAACGATATTGCTTCCATGGCAAAGCGTTTCGTCATTATTGCGCGTGCCGACCGCAAGCGTTTCGTTGAAAAATTGAACTATCTGACGACGCCGGGTTTTCTCGATGGGCCCGGTGCCCGCGAAGCGGCTGGGCTGCCGGGTGCCGGGCCGGTGAAGGTGATTACCGATCTCGGTATTCTCGGTTTCGATCCACATACAAAACGCATGCGTCTGGAAGAAACGTTTCCTGGCATAAAAGCCGAAGATGTGCAGGATGCCATTGGGTTCAGGCTTGAAGCTTATAGCCGGGCGAAACCAGCAATACCGCCGACATCTGTTCAGATCGAGCTTCTGACAAGGAAAATCGATCCGACCGGCATGTATATCAAAGATTTTCAGGTCTGACCTATGAGACAAACCGAAATGAAGCATGCAAGCTTGAAGCAGGCAGCGGCAATGGTGAGCGACGGTGCAATTCTTGCATTGGGCGGGAGTGAAACTGCCCGCCAGCCCATGGCTTTGGTGCGTGAAATTATCCGTCAGGGCAAAAAGGGACTGCATCTTTGCGGTTATAGACAGGGTGCCGATTTCGACATGCTTGCCCGTTCCGGCTGTGTCGCAATACTCGATGCGCCTATCTCGGCTGATCCTTCGCATGGTGATGGCGTGGTGTCGAAGCCAATGGGCAGGACTGCGGCCTTTGCCCGGTTCGAGGCTGCCGCAGCAGATTTACCATATGTTCTGGTCAAGCCGGAAACGATGCAACTAGTAAGCGATGGTATCGTAGCGGTGGAAGATGTTTTCGGCGGGGAAGCAGCCTTGGCCGTTCGTCGGCTCGATCCTGATATTGCGATCATTCATGCCCACACCGCCGATATATACGGCAATGTGCAGATGGATATGAAATTTCATGCCGATTTTATCCGCGATCTTGTTCTGGCCCGCGCCGCAAAATGCGTGATCGTCAGCGTCGAACAGATAGTCAGTCCTCAGTCGATTGTGAGTGCGCCTTGGAAAACCGTCTTGCCAGCTGAAGTTGTCGATTGCGTGGTTGAGGCACCCTATGGCGCGCTGCCGACTGCCTGCGAAGGTCGCTATCAGGCCGACGAGGACGCCTTGGTGGAATATACGAAGGCCAGCCGACAGGCCTTAACGGCGCGGCAATGGTTCGACGCGCATGTCTATATATCCGGCAGTCATGCCCTCTATCTGGATCGGCTGGGAATGAAACATATTCAATCCCTGACCGTGAAACAGCCCATACGTGCCTGAAAGCTGTATATGTATAGGGACTGCTAAGCATTGAAAGAAAGATTGAATCCATGAGGCAGGGCGGTGAGGCGGCTTCTTTCTCTGAAGAGCGGGGCAGGGGGGCTGAAGAAGCCTATCTTGCGCAGCTTCATGCTTTGTGGCGCAAGAACTGGCCAGCGCAGTTACAAGTCACACCGCAAGATCCGATGCCCGGTCTGGACTTGCCGCAGCGCGTCGCTGAATGGGCGCGGCTGAAACCGGAACAGACGGCAATCTGGTTTTATGGGCGAAGTTTTACTTATGCTGAACTGTTTGATCTGAGCGAGCGTTTCGCGCAAGTACTTCGCATGAAGGGAATAGCTCCAGGTGATCGCGTTGCGCTGTTTATGCCGAATTGTCCGCAGTTTACTGTGGCGTTTTTGGCAATCTTGCGCCTCGGTGCCGTTCATTGCCCGATGAGTCCATTGGCGAAGCGGGCGGAACTGGAACACCAGTTGAAGGATTGCGGTGCCAGGGCAATTATCGCACTGCAATCATTGATGCCTGTTGTCGAATCCTGCGAGAACACCAGTCTTTCCCTATATTTCCGAACGCGCATTTCCGATGCCCTGCAGGATGTCGCGGAGATACCATTGCCACCCATGGTGCTTGCCGAAGAAGCGCCACAAGGCGAAGCAATCGATTTCTTCAAGGCGATTACCGAGGTCACATTGGCAGGTGAGGGCATGGAGAGGCGTATGGCCGATCCCGACGCGATTGCTTCGATCAACTATACGAGCGGCACGACCTCCTACCCGAAAGGATGTCTGCATACGCAGGCGCATATGCTCTATACGGCTGCGGCCAATCACCTTCGGGAAGAGAGTTTTACAGAGGCGACGCTGAATTTCTTTCCGCAATTCTGGATCGCCGGGCAAAATCATGGCCTCGTTTACCAGCTATTCTCAGGAACGACGCTTGTTTTGCTGTCGCGTTGGGATGCGCTGGCATTCATGATGGCAGTATCCAGTCAGCGTGTCGGAGCGACAACGATGCTGGTCGATAATCTTCTCGAAGTTATGAACCATCCAAGGTTCGGCGAATTCGATCTATCGTCCCTGCGGCTCATCCGTTGCGTGTCTTTTGTCAAGAAGCTCGACCTCGATATCCGGCGTCAATGGAAGCAACGTTACCCGGAGGCTGTGCTTTGCGAATCTGCATGGGGCATGACCGAAACGCATACCGCCAATACAGTAACCATCGGCTTTCAGCACGAGGATTTTGACCTCAAATCGCGCCCGACATTCGTAGGCGTGCCATCTCCGGGTGCGGAGTTCAAAATCTGCGATTTTGAAACCGGAGAAATAGTGCCGCTGGGAAGTGAAGGGGAAATTTGCTGTCGCTCTCCCTCCATCTTCAATGGCTATCTCAATGCAGAGGAAGCGACTGCGACTGTTCTCCGGGACGGTTGGTTGCATTCGGGCGATATCGGGCAAATTGATGCGGACGGTTTCATTCATTATCTGGGGCGAAAAAAAGACCTTATCAAAGTCAATGGCATGAGCGTCGCTCCCGCCGAGATCGAGGCGGTTCTGACCGCGCATCCTGCTGTATTTGCAGTTGCTGTGGTGCCTCGGATGGATGAGAAAAAAGGTCAGGTTCCCGTCGCTTTCGTTCAGCTAAAGCCCACTGCCTGTCACATTCTAGAGTGTGAGCTTATTGATTGGTGCAAGGAACGGATTGCAAATTACAAAGTGCCTGAGGTCTTGTTTTCTCGTTCTCTTCCAATTAGCGCAACGGGGAAGATAATGAAGGAGGTTATTAAAGAATGGGTTGGGACCGCTTTCTTGAAATAGTATAATATTTAAATTAATATAAAATGACGCATTATTATAAATATATTTCTATTTATATATGCACTTTCCGCGATGAAATATTGGTCTGATCTATAAATAGGTATGATATTTATACATAAAAGAATATTATTTTTACAATATAATGAAAGTATTTAATTGCGATAGTCTTTGTTGGCGGTCCCCATTCGATGTCGTTAGATGAATATTCTATTGTTCATTCGTATCTCACGAACTCAAACTGCATATTTTGATATTGTTCGCTCAATCAATCACCGGAATCGTTGGTTGCGCGCGCCCGCAACTAGTTTTAACATAAAACGCACAACACTGTGATTTGAGACACGAAAAGGCCACGGACGCGAAAGCTCCTGGGTGCTTTTGCTGATTTTCGAGCACAGTTCAAATCTCTCTTCACCTTCAATCTGCGCATTGCGTCAGAACTCAACGGCTACGTCAATCGTATTGCCGCCGACCCGACCACGGATGAGAAAACAGGTGTCTCCGATTATCGGCGCGGCTCATGGTTCCCGATGAGGAACTTTGCGCCATCGATTCAGTAGCGGCAGCCGGCGAGGAGCGGCGTGACCAGATTCGCAACTGGCTCGGATCGGCGCATTGCTCTGTTGCCCAGTCAAACGGTAGCGCAGCCGGTTACGGAGTGCTAACACACCATTTCTTTGGCCAGCCGTTTATCGAAATGGTGATGGTAGGCAGGGATTATGGTCGTCAGGGCTAATGATTTCACTTCTCAATGCAACGTACGGCCCGCCCTGTTTGCAAGTAGAATTTTTAGAACCATGCAGTCTGCTTCAACGTATTCGGTTTCACGGCCATGCCGTGGCCAAGATGGATATCCTCGCGTCCGGAGCCTCAACAATCAACACGGCTTCAACGAGCCATTTGCACTGCTGTGCTTACCGTACGCCGGTGATCTGTCAGGCCATCTATGGCCCTTCTCGCAAATATCATGGGCTGCAGATAGGCGCAGCCAATCTTACGCCGTGGTGACGCCGTACGCTCGATCGAATGGACGTTCCTTTCGCAACGCGGCCCAGGCACTGAGTGTGGGCATGGCCGCTCGAGCACCGTGAATAAGCAAAGTTCGGAGGTAGACGTTACCGCATTTTGTGATGCCCAGCAGCCGCTCGTCTCGAAGTTCGGCAACCTGCCTCTGAACGCGCCCAGATAAGCTGGTGGCCTGCTCATCTAGAACGGCGTCGGCAGCACTCTCGAATTTGCAACGGCCCACGGCGAAGATCAGGCCACGCTCCAACAAAATAGCACGCGTCTGATTGATCAGCGTCGTTCTTTCCGCAACGGGACGGGATCGGACCCTATGCAACGACTGGATACCGAGTTGCTCTTCGCTTTTGAGGTCAACAAACCTCATCGTGGGACGAGAAGCGGGCTTCCGCTACGCCCTCCGCATCCCGGTCATCGTTCTTCTGAGCCTTCAATTAAGGTCGGACCTCGTGCCCCTGAGACACAGAAAGTCGACCCAGATGTTGAGCACCACAGCACGTCTCCATAGCGATGATGCAGGTCGGAATCTTGTTCACAAAATCAATGAATGTCTGCCGTTGCATAGTTCGGCGAACAGTCACTGCACCTTTGTCGTCGACGTCGACAACACTGCAGTTATTTTTGCCTATATTGATACCCAAAATTGAAATCGTCGTGGATCGGGTCCTCTTCCTTCAATCACAGATCATCATACTCGATGTTCTCGGAAAGACGGGCCATCACATAATCAACAGCCATAGCCAGAAAGCGACGGACAACAGGTTCATCGGTGCCTTCAACAGTAAGCTTGGCGCCGAGTGCCTGAACGCACACTGGTTCTTAACACTTGAAGATGCGCGCGAAAAGTTGGAGAATTGGTATTAATACTATAATGAGGATCGTTTTTACTCGGCAATCGGATATAACATGCCGATTACCTTGCATGATCCCGATGGCGTCATCAGCCCGCCATTGGCATAAGAGTCGGAAAATACTAATTCCCGGGGGTCCAATGTTCAGGCTTGGTGAATTACCGCTGGAATCTAATAGCTTGCCCGGATGATCTTACGGGCAGACCGGTTGGCCGGATGAGCCGGTAACACGGCGGTAAAAAGAAATTTTGGCATAGAAGGCGAGGTAATTAGAAGTATGCGCTTGTTTGTATTTCTAAAATGAAGATTACACATTTGATCGTAGCGGCTGTTTTGAATGGAAATAAATCAGAAGATGTTTAAGGCACTTCATGCAAAGTTTGCCAACTAAATTATAATGAACATATAAGATACTATAAAACAATATACTATATTTAATATTATTAAAGAGCTATCTAGGCGAAATAAACGAAGAAATTTTAGCCATAAATCAAGCCCACATAGTGCGGAATAATCGACTAAGAATTTACTCTTGCTGGCAGCCGGTATCCTAATTGTATCGATAGCAGTTCAGCATGCTTAATTACCATCTGGGCGAATTCGGAAATCTTATCATCGTTGATTTTTCTAGCTGAGCCCGTCAGACTCAAACCGCCGATCACGCGACCAGCAGCATTGCGTACGGGGGCACCTACGCAACGTTCTGACAAATCCATTTCACCATTGTTGACAGCATAGCCCAGCGATCGGACCTGCTTTAACTCTTTTCGAAGCCGATCTGCATCCACGATCGTATTAGCTGTGTAGGGCCGAAGACCTTGCTGGATGATTCTGTCGACGGTTTCCAGTGGCTGAAATGCGAGCGCAGCCTTGCCGACACTGGTGCAATAGCATGGAGAACTTTCCAGGGTGTTGTCACGTTAAGTTTCTCTGGCCGGAAAGGCCAGGGGCTCGTAGATATTCAGGCGAAACAGGCCGCAATTTTCCATGCATCGAAAGCTTCGAGGGTAACGGCCCGATT
>Ga0182743_1003364_pt1 | contig 12982 bp, 11 predicted proteins | sample eDN3rd30CKraftOP_FD_128522 | JGI IMG/M metagenome (GOLD analysis project Ga0182743, IMG submission 128522) | Enriched Organic Plus compost microbial communities from Emeryville, California, USA - eDNA 3rd pass 30_C Kraft OP (version 2) (version 2) ... | reverse complement strand
CGCGACGGGGTGGCCGTATCGGGTCACGACCAGTTCCTGGCGATTCCGACTTACCTGGTCCAGGTACTTGTGCCACGATTTCTTCAGGTCGCTCGCGGAAACCTCGATGCGATCGGGAGTGCCACACTTTTTCTTAGAGCCCATAATCCCCCGTCTTGTCCTACCAAGGTTCGCCAGGATTCCTGGTGAATCAAGGCTGATGGCGCGGCAACGGCGCCTCAGGTCCCAATCTCCCAACAAGGCCGTTGACCGGGCATCCGGCCGCACCTACGTTGCCGCCAGTTCCAACCACGTTCCCCAGCGAGGTACTATGCCGACGACGGCCGTTGACTTTACCGGTCTGCGTTTTCCCAATCCGTTTCTGCTGTCCTCGGCGCCGCCGACCGAGTCGGAGAGCAACATCCTGCGCGCGTTTGAGGCGGGGTGGGGCGGCGTGGTCATCAAGACATTGGGGCTGCATCCGGTCGTGAACGTATACGGTGCGCGCACGAAGTTCCTGAGGTCGGTACCGGAGTCGGGCGAGGTGACGATGAAGAAGCGGCCTGGTGCGGCGCTGCACTCGTCGTGGAACTGGGAGTTGATTTCGGATAAGCCGCTCGACTGGTGGCTGCCGCGCATCGAACGGATGAAGGCGGCATTCCCGGACCGTATGCTCGTTGCGTCGATTATGGCGGGCTCGGGGAGCGACCAGGAGCTGCACGCCTGGCAGGAGCTCACGACCGCGGTGCAGCAGGCCGGCGCCGATGCGATCGAATGCAACTTTTCGTGTCCGCACATGGACCGAAAGGACATGGGCTCGAACATCGGCAAGGACGAGGGGCTCTGCTCGACAGTGACGGAGGCGGTGAAGGAAGTCGCGACCATTCCGGTGTGGTGCAAACTCACGCCATCGACGACCGACATCGTGATGGAAGCCGCGGCGTGTTTCCGGAGCGGTGCCGATGCGATCGTCTCGTCGAACACGTTCCCCGCGCTGCCGCTGGTCGATCCGGAGACGCTAGAGTTCGAGATCAATGTCGATGGGCTGGTGTCGACGGGTGGACTCGGCGGTCCGGCAATTCTGCCGCTGTCCCTCGCGAAGATGACGCAGCTCACACGTGCGTTCCCTGACGGCAACTTCTCGGGCATCGGTGGCGTGAGCGATTTCTCGCATGCGCTGAACTATTTCCTGCTTGGCTGCGGCACGGTGCAGGTGTGCACGGCGGCGATGCTCGACCAGGCGATCGGGCCGAACGTGATCCGGCGCCTTGTGTCAGGGCTGGAGCAGTTCATGGAGAAACACGGTTACAACTCGGTCGAGGATTTCCGTGGCATGCGACGCGACCGCGTCGTGCTACAGTCGCAGATCCGCCGGCCGACAGCTTCGGACTACCACGGCGGTTACGACCAGGAAGGCTACGCGCCAGTCGAACCGTCGATTACGGCATAGGAGAACGAATATGGCAACAACCGAGACCCACATCGCGCCGACGCTGCCGCCGTGCAGCCATGAGCCGCAGCCGTACAGCGGCCCGTCGAAGGAAGAGCTGATCGCGATGCGGCGGCAGTTCGTCAACCCGGCGGTATTCACACTGTACCGCGAGCCGCTGCTCATCGTCGAAGGACACATGCAGTACTTGTGGGACGAAACGGGGAAGCGCTACCTCGACATGTTCGCGGGCATCGTGACCGTGTCGTGCGGCCACTGCCATCCGAAGGTTACGGCGGCGGTGCGCAACCAGCTCGAGACGCTGCAGCACACCACGACCATCTACCTGCATCCGAACCTGCCGCAGCTCGCGAAGAAGCTCGCATCGAAGATGCCGTCCGGTCTCGATGTCACATACTTCGTGAACAGCGGCAGCGAAGCCAACGACCTCGCGATCACGATGGCGCGGCTCTACACGGGCAACCACGATGTGGTCGCGGTGCGCAATGCGTATCACGGCGGATCGCCCAGCACGATGGCGCTTACGTCGCTGCATACCTGGAAGTACCCGCTCACGCACGCCGGCGGTGTGCATCACGCGCCCAATCCGGACCCGTACCGCAGCACATTCGGCGGCACACCGGAAGAACTTGCGATGCTGAGCGCGAAGGACATTCGCGATCTGATCCGCTACTCGACGCCGGGCAAGGTCGCCGCGTTCATCGCGGAACCGATCCAGGGCGTCGGTGGTGCGACGCACGGCGCGAGCAACTACTTCCGCGAGGTCTACAGCATCATCCGCGAACACGGCGGCCTGTGCATCGCCGACGAAGTGCAGACCGGTTTCGGCCGCACCGGCGACCACTATTGGGGCTTCCAGAATTTCGGCGTGATCCCCGACATCGTGACGATGGCGAAGGGCATCGGCAACGGCGCGCCGCTCGCCGCGGTCACGACCCGGCTCGAGATCGCACAGACGCTGACCCAGCGCGCACACATCAACACCTTCGGCGGCAACCCGGTCTCCATGGCCGCGGGCCTCGCCGCGCTCGACGCGATCGATGAGGACGGCCTGCAGGAGAACAGCCGGGTCGTCGGTGCGCATCTGAAGCGTGGACTGACGGAGTTGATGAGACGGCATTCCATCGTCGGCGATGTGCGTGGGATGGGACTCATGCTCGGGGTGGAACTGGTGCGCGATCGCGCGACCCGTGAGCCGGCGAAGGGCGAAACCGCTGACGTGCTCGAGGCCGCACGCGAGATGGGCATGCTGATCGGCAAGGGTGGACTCGATGGCAACGTGCTGCGCATCAAGCCGCCGATGTGCATCACCCGCGAAGACGTGGATTTCGCGGTTGAAGTGTTGGACATCGCGTTCAGTCGGGTGAGCTAGGGGCGCGGGCGCGGACGCGGATATGTGGGCGTTGAGTGCGGCGTTTGGTGTTGGGCGCGGGCGCGGGCGCGGGCGCGGGCGCGGATTTTCTGGGGACAGCGTTGTTCGGGATCGGGGCATGGTAACTAGTGGGGCTGTGAACTCCTGAGAGAGCACGACAATGCAATTCGATCGCGTGGTTCGGAACGGGGCAGTGGTCACGCCGAAAGGTGTGATCACCTGCGATGTGGGGATTGTCGGGGAGAAGATTGCGGCGGTCGGTCCTGATCTCGAGAGCGCCGGTGCGGCAATCGTCGATGCGTCCGGGCATTACGTGCTGCCCGGCGTGCTCGATGTCCACGTGCATCTCGAGTTGCCCTTCTGCGGTACAGTCTCCTCCGACGATTACCGTACCGGCACACGTGCCGCCGCGCGCGGCGGCGTTACCACGCTGATCGACTTTGCGATTCCGTACGCGGGCGATTCGCTCGACGATGCGGCGAACAACTGGCTGAAGAAGGCCGAGGGCAAGTCGCTCATCGACTACACCTTCCACATCTGCATCACGCGCTGGAACGAACACAAGGACCAGATCGAGGGCATGGTCGAACGCGGCTTCACCACCTTCAAGGAGTTCATGATCTATGAATCCGAGGGGTGGCAGTCGGACGATCGCGCGCTGTTCGGCACGCTCGAGAAGATGCGCGAGACGGGTGCGATGCTGCTGGTGCACGCGGAATCGGCGCGTGTGCTCGACGAACTGATCGCGCGGCATCACACGCCCGAGCTGATGAAGCAGTACGGCGCGCGACTGCACGCGATCACCCGCCCCAACTTCATCGAGGCCGAAGCGATCCAGCGCGCGGTCATGTGGTCCGAGGCGACCGGTGGGCGGCTGTACATCGTGCACATGTCGACGAAGGAAGGCGCGGACATCATCCGTGCTGCCCAGGCGCGTGGTGTGCCGGTAATCGCTGAAACGTGTGTGCAGTATCTCGTGCTCGACGATTCGGTGTTCGAACGCGACGACGGCCACCTGTTCGCTTGCTGTCCGCAGCTCAAGAAACCCGCGGACCAGGAGCGGCTCTGGCGCGGACTGCTCGACGGCGAGGTCAGCGTGATCTCGACCGATACGTGCACGTTCACGCGCGAGCAGAAGGCGATTTGGGAGGGCGACTGGACGAAGATCCCGATGGGCATGCCGGGACTCGAGACGCTGCTCCCGCTGACTTACACGCACGGCGTTCTCGGTGGGCGGCTCTCGATCGAGGAAATGGTCGACAAGTTGTCGACTGCACCGGCGAAGATCATGGGGTTGTACCCGCGCAAGGGCGCGATCGAAGTGGGTGCCGATGCGGACCTCGCGATCATTCACCCGTCGCGCAGCCTTATGGTGAATCCATCGGAGATGGAGACCAATGCGGACTGGTCACCGTTCGAGGGGTGGGAGCTCGCCGGGTTCGCGCGCACGACGCTTTCGCGCGGCGAGGTCATCGTGGATGACTACCGGGTTGTGGGCAGGGAAGGGCGAGGGAAGTGGTTGTCGCGGCGGGCGGACTTCGCACGGCAGGCGACGGTGACGGCTTCCAACGGATTGACGGCTTAACGGCTCAACTGCCGAAAGCGAAAGCGATAGCGAGAGCGAGAGCGTAACGGATCAACGGCTTAACGGATCAACGGCTTAACGGATTAACGGATACACGGCCGAAAACGAAATCGAAAGCGAAATCGAAATCGTAACGGCAACGGCAACTGCAACGGCAACTGCAACGGCGCGGGGAGAGCTTGGCTACCATACTGGATCGCGGAATCGAGAGTAGTCCGCTGTACAATGCCGACCTGGCGCCGACGGCGCCGGAGCAGCGCACGTGGTCGACGTACAACATCGCGGCGCTGTGGATCGGGATGAGCGTTGTGATCACCACGTACACGCTTGCGTCGGGGTTGATGGCGCAGGGGATGAAGTGGTGGCAGGCGTTGCTGACGATTCTGCTCGGCAATACCGTCGTGCTTGTGCCGATGGTGCTGAACGCGCATGCGGGCACGGAGTACGGGATCTCGTTCCCGGTGTTGTGTCGCGCGGCGTTCGGCGTGAAGGGCGCGAATGTGGCGGCATTGCTGCGTGCGATCGTGGCGTGCGGCTGGTTCGGCATCCAGACCTGGATCGGCGGGCTCGCGCTCGATGCGCTGCTCACGGCGGCGTGGGCGGGCTGGAGCACGATGGCCGGGTCCGAGTGGATCGCGTTCTTCCTGTTCTGGGCGATCGAGATCGCGGTGATCCTGCGTGGCACCGAAGGCATCAAGGTGCTCGAGAGCTGGTCGGCGCCGTTGCTGCTGCTGGGCGGCTTCGCCCTGCTGTTCTGGGCGATGCGCAACGGCGGCGGGCTCGGCAACATCCTCACGCAGTCGCAGCAGATGCAGGGCGATGGGCCCGGTTTCTGGGCGATTTTCCCCGCGGGCCTGACCGCGGCGGTCGGCTACTGGGCGACACTCAGCCTCAACATCCCCGACTTCACACGTTACGCGAAGAGTCAAAGGTCGCAAATGCTTGGGCAGGCGCTCGGGCTGCCTACAACCATGACGGCGTTCGCGTTCATTGGCGTGGCGGTGACTGCAGCGACCATCGTCATTTTCGGCGAGGCGATCTGGGATCCGGTGGAGTTGATTGCGCGTATCGGCAGCCCGAGCGTCATCATCTTCGGCGCGCTGATCGTGCTGATCGCGCAGCTCACGACCAACATGGCCGCGAATGTCGTCTCGCCCGCGAACGACTTCTCGAATCTCAATCCGCGACGCATCAGCTACGTGACCGGCGGCCTGATCACCGCGGCGCTCGGCATCCTGATCATGCCGTGGAAGCTGTACTCGGATGCGGGTGCGTACATCTTCACCTGGCTGATCGGCTACTCGAGCCTGATGGGCGCGATCGGCGGGATCATGATCGTCGACTACTGGGTGCTGCGTCGTCAGCAGCTCGACACGAATGAACTGTTCCGCGTGGATGGAAAATACAGCTACGGCAACGGCTTCAACTCGAGCGCGATCATCGCACTCGTGCTCGGGATCGTTCCGGTTGTGCCGGGGTTCCTGCGCGCCGCGACGACACCGGGTGGCCAGATCGCCAACCCCGGACTGCTCGACCATCTCTACACGTACGCGTGGTTCGTGACGTTCGCGTTGAGCGGGGCACTGTATTTCGTACTGATGAATCGGTCGCGAACCGCAATCGAGGCGACGGTGACGGCGACGGCGAAGTAGCAGCTAAACGAAAAGGCGACGGTGACGGCGACGGCGACGGTTTCGCGCCTCAGTCGCCGTGCGCTTGCCGGGACAAGCCAGAATGACACGCCAGGAAGGAATGCAGGAGAACGTCACCGCGCCCTTTGCTTGACGCGAGAAACTGGCGCAGCCGGGAATTGTCGCCGTCGCCGTCACCGTCGCCTCTAACGCGTGTCACCTTATCCGGAACGGAAACCATGCCCCAGCTCGTGAAATGTGGTCTGATCCAGGCTGAACACGCGTGCTCGACCAGTGAGTCGATCGATACGATCCGCGATGCGAATCTCGAGTGTCACGTCCGCCTGATCGAGCAGGCCGCGGCCGAAGGCGTGCAGGTCATCTGCATGCAGGAGATTTTCACCGGCCCGTACTTCTGCGCCGAGCAGACGCCACGCTGGTATGAAGCGGTCGAGCGCATCCCTGACGGGCCAACCGTCCGCCTGATGCAGGACCTCGCCCTCCGGCATCGCATGGTGATGGTCGTGCCGATCTACGAGGAAGAAACGACCGGCGTGTACTACAACACGGCGGCGGTGATCGATGCGGACGGTACCTACCTCGGCAAGTACCGCAAGAACCACATCCCGCATTGTGCGCCCGGGTTCTGGGAGAAGTTCTACTTCAAGCCAGGCAATCTCGGGTATCCGGTGTTCGAGACGCAGTACGGCAGAGTCGGCGTCTACATCTGCTATGACCGGCACTTCCCCGAAGGCGCGCGTGAACTCGGGCTCAATGGTGCGGAGATCGTGTTCAATCCATCGGCAACGGTGGCGGGCCTGTCCGAGTATCTGTGGAAACTCGAACAGCCTGCACACGCCGTCGCGAACGCGTACTTCGTTGGTGCGATCAATCGTGTGGGTTGGGAAGAGCCATGGCGCATCGGAGAATTCTACGGGCAGAGCTACTTCTGCGATCCGCGCGGGCAGTTCCTCGCAGTGGGCTCGCGCGATTGCACGGAGCTGATCACAGCAGAGCTGGACCTCGACAAGATCCGGGAAGTGCGGAATGTCTGGCAGTTCTTCCGCGATCGGCGGCCGGAGACGTATACGGCGCTGGCACGGCTTTGAATTTCACCCGGGGTTCGCTGAGTCGCGGCGTTGTTCGATCGGATTGTACGCGCGCCGTGAGCCAGGCACTGTTTTTACCTGACTTCGTATTGGAGACCCGACGTGTGACCCCTGTCGGAACGCCTTTCGCAAGGTACTCTGGGACACGCATAAATCGCACCAAATAAGTAGCTTGACTCTCGTCGGCGGCTATTATAAAGTCGGCGCAGTAACCATCCGCTTCTGATCAAGAGCAATCGACCGTAGTGTCACATCACGGTGCGAGGTAGCCATGAAGATCCGAAAGTTTTGATGCGCGGCATACAGTTCACGTACTATCATGTGGGCAGCGTTACGTGATCGCTAATCTTGGCATCACGGATTGAACTGGTGGGATTCTCGCCGGCGCGGTCAGTGTACTTGGCGGGGTTGGCCACGTGCCTCACGGGAGCCGCTCATGCACAGGCCCCGGAGCGACTCGTAACGGCGCGCGGGTGTATGTCTTGCGCGATCGAGGCGACGCAGCACGTCGTATTTCAAACGTCGGATCCGCGCGCCAACATCGCCTTCGTACCGTTACAGGTATTCCGGGATAGAACCGGCCGCTACTTCGTTCTGGTCCAGGGCCAACTGCCGCTGATCTTCACCTCCAGGGGTCGTTTCCTTCGTCAACTTGGACGATCGGGGGAAGGTCCTGGTGAGTTTCGCGCGGCATCATTTGTCAGTGCCCTGCCGGGCGACTCCCTGCTTGTGCTGGATACGCGGCTGCTTCGCGCTTCGGTCTACTCGTCAGATCTGCGATTTGTTCGATCCGTGGGACTGCCGTTTTATGTGAGTGCCGCACGATTACTGGATTGGCCGAAGCGTGTAGCGGTGAACGGTGTGAGCTATTCTCGTGCAGACGCCGGCTGGCCTTTGCACATCATCGATTTCTCAGGGTCAACGGCCAATCGAATTGCTTCATTCGGCGATAATAATGGCGAAATGCGCCCCGGCGAGAACGCCCGATTGATCCGGCGTTTTGTCGCGGGAGGCACCGACTCGTTCTGGGCCTTGCAAATGCTCAAGTACCAGGTGACGCACTATGGTGCGGACGGGCGGGTGCTTACAGCCATTCGGCGCGAACCGTCCTGGTTTGTCGGCGAATCGAGCTGGAGCCTCGGAAGCCCTCGTCGGCCGCCCTCGCCAGCGCTCCAGACCGCAGCAATTCGCGGCGACACGCTGTGGGTTGCTGCGCGCGTCCCGCGTAAGGACTGGGAAAAGGCCTGGTCGGGCACACGTGCTTCGGGCCTGGGAGAAGTTGCGTCGGGCCGTGGACCGGATCCAACGCAGCTCCACATGACCAGGGTTGAAGTGATCGACGTTCGCAGAGGGACTCTCCTTGCCGTTCGTGACTTCGACGGGATTATCGTTGATATCGACTCTGAGTTGCGCGCCACGATCTACGATTTTGACCGGGACCTTGAGCCCCGGCTGCGCATCCTCGGTCTGCACTTGCGAAGATAGACTCGGACTGGGCGAACAAGGCTACATCCACGAGTCCGCGTACGTCCTCCCGGACGCGCGTGCAGGTCTTGTGCGCATGAGATCTGCTAGCAGAATACGCGAACGCAGCGAGCGGAAAGTTTCCGGCCGTGCAATCTGAGCACACGAAGCTGCTGACGCGTCGGCGTTTGCTTATCGCGCTGGGCGGGGCTGCGATTGCGGCGGCCGGCAATGGAATCATCCTCGAGCCTCGCCGACTCAGCATCACACGAAGCAGCATCGACTCTCCCGGTTCGTCCGCCGCCGACCCCGTGATGCGCGTCGTACAGATTACGGACCTGCATCTGCAGCGCATCAGTCGCCACGTGCAGCGCATCGCCAGTACGACCAATCGATTGAAGCCGCAGTTGATCGTGATGACGGGCGATATGATCGACCGCCGCGAGCGGCTGCCGGAACTGGGGCGATTTCTCGAGCTGCTCGATGACGGTCCGGTGAAGCTCGCGGTGCTCGGCAACTGGGAGCACTGGGCACATGTCGACATGGAGCAACTCGCCACTACGTACAGCGATCGTGCCTGTCGCCTGCTGGTCAATGAAACCGTGCGCTTCCGTTTTCAGGATCGAGATGTTGTGATCACCGGCTTCGATGATGCGACCGGAGGTCGTCCGCATCTGGGCGATGCACTGCACAACGTTGTCCCTGCCGCGAACCACATCGTGCTGGCGCACTCACCGGCGTTCCGGGATGCTGTTGTTGCGGCGATGGCGCGCGGACCGATGCTCCACGATGGTGATGCCGCGCTCGCGAAATATTCCATCGCATGTGTGTTGTCCGGTCATACGCACGGTGGGCAGGTCGCGCCGTTCGGCTGGGCACCGTTTCGTCCACCGGGCAGTGGCAGGTACCTGCGTGGCTGGTACCGTGACGCATCGCCGCCGCTCTACGTGTCTCGCGGACTCGGAACATCAATGCTGCCGATTCGGTTCGGTGCAGTGCCCGAGCTCGCAATGTTCGATTGGCGCCTGTCGAGTGCGTTGCAGCATGATCAGCAGAAAGGCGAGGTGGTCGACCAATCGAACACCTGATGCCTGCAATAGCCGCTATGCTGCTCAAGTGTGCGTATAATGGATCCATGATGTAACTTGGCACTTCGCGAGCTGTAACAGAGGCTCGGTTGCCTGTTCTCATGGAAGGTGCGGAGTGCACAAGCGAATTCGGAGTAGTTTTGCAGCAGTACTTGCCGTCGTGCTGGCGGCGGGGTGCAGTGATGACACCAGCGGCCCGACGAATGAGCAGGACATCGTAATCGGCGGATTGTTCTCGCTTACCGGGAACTGGTCGACACTTGGTGTCGCGAGCAAGGCCGCCATGGAAATCGCCGCAGAGGACGTCAACGAATACCTCGCCGATGCAGGCTCGACCGTGCGAGTGAGCGTGCAGGTCGAAGATACCAAACTCGATCCGGCACTCGCGCAGAGCGGGCTCGAGAAGTTCAGAAACGCGGGCATCGACATCGTGGTGGGTCCGCAATCGAGCGCGGAAGTCGCGCAGGTCAAGGCCTATGCGGATGCCAACGGCATCCTCGTGGTCAGTCAGTCGAGCACCGCGAGCACACTCGCAATCGCGGGGGACAACGTCCTGCGCTTTACGCCGGGCGACAGCCTGGAGTCGGTCGCACTGGCAGGGCTGATGAAGGCCGACAGCATTCGCACTATTGTGCCGCTCTGGCGCAGCGATGCGGGGAATGCGGGACTCGCCAGCGCAACACGCGCGCGGTTCACTGCACTCGGCGGAACGGTGACTGCCGGCGCCGAGTACGGGCCGGAGGAGACCGCGTTTACGACGCAACTCGCGGCGGTGAAGGCACAGATTCAGACAGCGGTCGCGCAGCATGGGGCGGATCGCGTCGCGGTTGCACTTGCAGCGTTCGACGAAGCTGCACAGATCTTTGAGAAAGCCGCGGGGGATCCGGTATTCGAGTCGGTTGTGTGGTATGGCACCGACGGCACCGCACAGAGCGCCGCGCTCACGTCGAATGCGGCCTCAGCACAATTCGCCAGCAAGGTTGGATTCGCGAGCCCCATCTTCGGACTGGATGAGGGCGGGTCCGCACGCTGGCAGCCGATCGCGGAGCGTGTGCGCACACGCGGCGGACAGGAGCCCGATGCCTTCGCGCTCGCTGTCTACGATGCGGTTTGGATCGCGGCGCTCGCATACTTGAGCGCCGGTAGCTCTGCCGATTTCGATCGACTGAAGAACGCCTTCACGCAGGCTGCAGGTTCCTTCTACGGCGCGACCGGGTGGGTCGCCCTGAACGATGCGGGGGATCGTCGGTTCGGCAACTTCGATTTCTACGGCATCCGGCCAAGTGGCGCATCGTATACATGGCAGCGCGTCGCACGCTTTGACACGCAGTCGGGGGCCGTGAGCCGCTGAGTTATGACCAGCCCGCGCAAGCTGTGGCCGATCATTCGTCGAGTGTGGATCGCGGTCGGGGTGGGAGCGACCGCGGTCTTCGTGACGTGGTCGCTCGTTGCCTATCGGGCGGACTCGACTGCCAGGGAAGCCACACGATCGGATGCCGCGGTGGACGTGACCCACGCAGACGGGGTCTGGACGTTCGAGCCACGACGCTCCGTATCCGATCGGACCCTGGTCTTCTTTCCTGGGGCGCTGGTCGACGCGCGGGCGTACGCGCCTCTCGGCCATGCGGTCGCGAGCGTGGGCTTTCGCGTGCTGCTGGTGGAACTCCCACGACGCGGAGCATTCGGTGGAGCAGATAGTCCCGAACTTCGGACGCGCATCAATCGCACACTAAGTACAGTTGCTGAATCGGAAGTTGTCGTACTCGGTGGGCACTCGCGCGGTGCGGTCGTCGCCTCCGCGGTTGCAGCGGCCGGCGTGAAAAATCTGGGCGGCCTCGTGCTGATCGGCACCTCGCATCCTCGCGACGTGGATCTCAGCAGGCTCGGCGTTCCGGTGACGAAGATTGTGGGGACGCGGGACGGGTTGGCATCACCGGAGGAAGTGAGGCAGAATGCAGCACTGCTGCCCGATCACACGCGCTGGATCTGGATCGAGGGTGGCAATCATTCCCAGTTCGGCTGGTACGGCTTCCAGCCCATGGATCGGCGCGCAGCCATCTCCGCTGCGGAACAGCGGGAGATCATGATCCGCGGAGTGCTGGACCTCCTGCGTAGCGCAGCGAGCCCGGTCGATTCGCCAGAAGCAGGACGCGTCGCGCGCGTCGACGCCGCGGTTGGGCGGTGAGCCGCTGACTGTCGCCGCTAACTGCGCCGCAGCTTATGCAGAGCGTTGGACTCACCCTTCAACCTGGGCAGCTACAATGGAAACATTGCCGTCCAATCCAGCTCGCCTGAAGCTCGCACTGATGTTCTGGGTTGTCTTCTCGGTAGTGTTCATTGGGGTTCTCGTGTATCGCTCGCTGGTCGGACCTCGTGATACTCTGTGGATCGGCTTCAGCGGCGTGCTGTCTGTCGCAGGGATCTGGCGTGTGATTCTTACAGCGAGGCATCGGGATTCGCCGGAAGGGACAGCGTGATAAGGATCTCGTGAAACTTTCGCCTGTCAGTGCACCGACCGGGCGATTCGCTGCTTGTGCTGGATACGCGACTGCTTCGCGCTTCGGTCTACTCGTCAGATCTGCAATTCGTTCGGTCGGCCGGACGTGTTCGGTTCCGGCCAGAGTCGTTCCACCGGCCTTCATTCGATGGCGTGAAAGCGGAGCAAAATCCGCGGCGCGAGCGGCCTCAGTTGCGTTTTTGTATAAATATTGACATAAGCGATCCAACTCCGTAGGATCCCGGTGTCCTACTCACCCACCTGCGAGGAGAGGATCATCAAGAGGCTCACCTGGATCGCTGCGATGCTGCTCCTTACACTCGCGTTCGAGCGGCCTCCGGTGGAGGCGGCACCTCCCAGCTTCCTCGAGTGCGAGGCCAAAGAGTGCCTGACGATCAACGGCTGTAGCATCCAGTGTTCGCATTGTGAGGATGTTCCCGGCCAGATCAAAGGAGTATGTGCCTGGCCTTAGCAACGACGGGATCAGCACATGCGTGGAATCAAGGACACAGTACTAAACGCAATGGTGGCTACAGTAACAATCGTGGCCACCATTGCAGGTGTACGCTATTTCCTGCCGGGCGCGGAACGCGATTTCAATGAGAAGCAACTTGCCGCCGCGGAGTTGGTTGACAACTGGGAAACGTACTCGGCTGCCGGTAAGCGAATCGGGTCCCAGTCTCCCCCCGGCGGCCACCTCAAATTCCCCCATCCGTGGCCGGGTCAAATTCCTCCACCTTGACACGGCAGGAACGACTGGAAGTTAGTCTGCGGCGGCTCGCTTTGCAGCCCGGGCCGCAGCTTCCT
>Ga0182743_1003363_pt1 | contig 12984 bp, 9 predicted proteins | sample eDN3rd30CKraftOP_FD_128522 | JGI IMG/M metagenome (GOLD analysis project Ga0182743, IMG submission 128522) | Enriched Organic Plus compost microbial communities from Emeryville, California, USA - eDNA 3rd pass 30_C Kraft OP (version 2) (version 2) ... | reverse complement strand
TTCGGACATCAGCTTTGAGATTCGTACTTTTTCCATATGTCTTGGTGGTCTGCTACGCGACTGGTGATGTGGGCGTGTAGCGAAGGGGGTATTTTAGGCCGAAGGAGCTCAGGACAGGTTCAGGGTCTGGTTCTGGTCAGCGTGGTGGCGTTCTTAAACCGTTTCTGCCACGTGCCCAGTGCCGCGCCGGCCCCAATCACTACGGCTCGGCCGCAACACCAGGCGGCCTCGGCCCCGCTGCGCGGGGCTGCCCTCCGATCTACGGGCAGGCGCGGCACTGGGCACGCGGCAGAAACTCAAGGTGTAGGCATGCCTCGAGATACATCGAATTTGGTGCTTTTGTCTGGAACGGTGAGGGTCGGGGTTTAATCTGTTGCGGACAGACTTGGCATAATAGCGGCTATGACAGCCTTTCTTCCTCTCGCCGCTGGTTGGCAGCCTACGGTTGCGCCTTCGTTGACCCCTGCTCATAAATACTGGTTGATGCGTCCCGGCGCCTTGACGGCCGGGTTGCGGCAGTTGGGCAAAATGGATTTGCGTGTATTGAACGAATATGCCGACGGGGTCCCACTGGATGAGGCTCGTGGTATGGGTCTTGAGGTAGCGTGTCCTGTTTGGGTACGGGAAATTCTGATGTCCGTGGACGGTGTGGACAGCGTGGTGGCGCGCAGTCTGACGCCATTGGCTGCCTCTCATGGCGTGTGGCAAGGGATACGCCGGCTCCGCACGCGGCCGTTGGCGGACATGCTTTATCACGATCGCACGATTCAACGTTCGCCCTTTGTATGCCGCAGACTGGCTTCGCCCGTACCGTTTTATGCGACAGCGCGACGCGTACAGGCCGAGGGAGACAACGGTGCGCTGTGGGCGCGGCGTTCGGTATTTTGGCGATATGGGCAGCCGCTGTTGGTCGCCGAATGCTTTTTGCCGGGTTTTTGGCGAATCGCGGAACAAGGTTCGGCCAAGTAGCGATTCAGCAGGCTGGTTGGTGGCCCAACCAGTCGCTCAGATCGGCGCTGCTCTGCAGATCAGCATCTCGTACGAATCCCGGAGCCGTGTCATCCCACGGAAAACGATCTAACGCCAGATTTCGGGCTCGACGGTCACCTGCCCTTTGTCTGCAGACACAAAGACGGCGCTGTCTTGTATGTTGACGTGCACATCCATCGTACGTTCGGCCAATTCGCCGAGTTCGCGGGTCTGCGCGGCCGGTAAATGTACGACGCGCAGGTTGCGGGCGCGTTCGAGTTTGTTGCGTACGCCGTCCCACCACACGGTGCTGGCATGACCACCGTAGCAATAGACGATGACTTGTCCGGCACGGCCGCAGGCTTTCAGAATGCGGCGTTCGTCAGGCTGGCCGACTTCGATCCACAAATCGATGGCGCCAGTCAAGTCCTTCAACCATACATCGGGTTCATCTGTTTCGCTCAAACCCTTGGTGAAGGCCAGGCCTTCTTGAGCGTGCAATCCGAATGCCAATAAGCGCACCATCATGCGCTCGTCCGTCTCTGACGGATGCCGTGCGATCGTCAAGGCATGACTACCGTAATAATGCCGATCAGTGTCGGCTACGTGTAGGTCAGCTTTATAGATCGTTGCGCGTAGGGCCATGGTGACATCCAACGGGAGACGCCCGTTTTGAAAAAGGGCTAATCATACCCGTTGGATCTAACGCTAGCGGGGAACTGGGGCGGTCAGGCGTCAGAAATGGCCGAAAAAACATCGCTGGCCCGCTTGCTTTCCCAGTTCCCGGCCATCAATAATCGCCTAGACGCAGCGCATCAGTAGCGATACTTGGCGACCAGGTTGCCCCCCGTCTCGCGATAACCGCCATTGCCCTGATTGTGGAATAGCTCGATATTGAGCGATACATGACGATTGAGATCGCCTTGTACGCCCAATTTCAATTGGCCGGCATTCCGTCCGCCGTTCATATCCGAGCCGGCGTCATCCAGTCGCACCCCATAGCCTTTGGTCGCATGCAGCCAATTGACTTCGATATGCGGGGTGACGACAGACGTCAACCCGGTGGAGATATGCGCGGCGGCGCGCACCCCGACGGCCGTTTGCACACGCGAGCCGTTCAGGAAATCCACACGAGTGCCGTCGGCTTCGCGGAAATCGTGGGCACGCACATTTTGATAAACGGCCTGTGCATGGGGTTGTACCACATATTTCACGTTATTGCGCTCGGCGAGATTGAAGTTGTATCCCAACTCCAACGACGCGGTGACGCCCTTTGAGACGTAGTTCTCTCTCGGCAGATCCCCGCCTTTAACGTTGTTTTTGAACCGGTTCCACAGCAACCAGCTATCTACGTACAGCCCCTGCTGCGCGCCAACATCTTGTAGATAAGTACCATACAGACCCACACTGTAGCCATCGACTCTGCCCACGCTCGCATAGTCAAAGCTATCCGAATGCGTGCGGCCCGTATAGTGACCATAGCCCCCCATCACACCCATCGTGAATCGATCGCGGCGGCTGCTGGAGGGCATGAACATGTCCACGCCCATCATGACAGCGTTCTTGTCACCCTTGGTGTACAGCTGATCCGAATCGTCTCGCTGACGGATGCTCGAGCCGCTGTATCGGATCCATGCATTGCCTGTGTCCGGACCGGATTCGTCTTTGTAATAGCTGTTGAGACGATCGCTCAGATTCATCTGAAACATCGTGTTGGCTGCCCAGGCGTTGCTGTTGTATGAGCCAGCAGCCGGTCGGATGGCAGTTTGATGGACGGGCGGGGATGCCTCCAACGTCACCACAGGCGCCTCAGGCTGCTCCAATATCTCGGCAGCCTCGGCTTGCGGCGTTTCGGATTGCTCGTCATCGGTTGGCCCCTCTGTGACTTGCTTTGCGCCCGTCTGTTCCTCTGCCGGCCCTTTCTCTGCCGATCGTTCTTCTGTCAGCAGTGCTTCCGATTGTCGTTCTTCCGATTGTTGTGCTTTTACTTTCTGCTCTTCGATTCCTGAATCGCGATCCTTCATCGCACTTTGATCTCCCGCCGTTCGCTCAGATACTCGCGGGCCTTCATGCTTGGGAGCGGGGTTATCCCCCTCTGCGCTCAGATCGGACGCATCAGGATCCGTCCCGTCGTACGCCTTTTGGGGGCCACCTTGATCGAGGTTTTCGCCGCCCGCGACTGTTGCCGCCTCGCCATCCTTTGCGGCATCCTGCGCCAACAGCGTTGGCATGGTGGACGCCGAAGGCGGTTGACTCGTACCGCTGGGCCCACCGGGCAACTTGGCTTCTTTATCGCTCTCGTCCTCAACGTTCTCCTGGGCCGCCCATATGCCCATCCACTCAAGAGGTACACTGACGGCCTTTCCTGCGGCCCACCACAGGCCGGCATATCCGGTCTCAGTCCGCGCAATTCCATGCGCATCCGCGGGGAACGTAGACATTGCAGTAGCCGGCGTGACCCGCTGCTCCCATGCGTCCACAGCCAAGTTCTTTTGGTGGAGCGGACTAAAATCCTGCTCGGCAGCCTTGACAGCGTTCCGAGCGTTATCTAGGACGAGCGTAGCGTCGGCCACACGGCTACCGCCGCCGCCACCATACATCACCGCCTCAACCCTCTGAGCTGCCTCGTATCTGCTCTCAGCACTTGCGAGTCCAACCTTCTCAGCGGCGAGTTTATTCAGAGCACGCGCATAGTCCTGAGGGTCGGGACGCTGCGGCGCACTCTGAAGAACTTGTTTGACCGCACCGGCAGCAGCGTAAAGATCGACAGCCAGAGAGCCGAAAGCAACGGCGCTCTGCCCCACGGCGAAGCCTTCATGAAAAGCCGCTGGCGCCTCTCCATATGACAGCGCAGTATTGATCAAAGGATCCACGACATAATGTAAAACGGGGACGCTAGCCGCTCCTGTCACGTAGGGATGATTGCTTCCTAGAGCCCGAACGGCCATGTGCTTCGCAATGGAAACGCCCCCGCCCGCAATGGCACCCGCGAAATAAGGGATGGCATTCTCCTTTGTGGGCGCATTATCCCAAACATGCCGTACCCCAGCATGTCCCCACCCCACCACCGTACGCGCCCCGTTTGTAAGCGCAGACAATCTGCCCCCCTCCTGTCCAGACGTCTCTGCACCAACGGGAGCAGCGGCCGATGCGAACGCAACACCTAGTATGGCGGCTGATAATGTTGTACCTCCAAAGCGCCGCGTCGAATGACGCGCAGCGAAGTAATCATGCTCATTGCGGGGGACGATCGTCCCGAAGACCTTAGGCATACACACGACTCCGTAATCAGTAAATAGCGAAATCGCGGATAATGCTGCGCCGTAAGCCAAAAACGAGGCGCCACGTCCAACTAAGCAGATTTTCGGACAAAAAGAACTGAAACAGCCGGCAACCAGCACCCTAAGCATGCCGCTCTCGTGAGTCGCTGTCGGTGCCTGGAAGCCTTACCGGGCCGTAGAGCCGCGATTTAGCCCGCGAAGCGGGCCGAGGCCCCTGGTTGTCCTGGTCGCGGCGATAGGCCCGGTAAGGCTTCCAGGCACCGACAGCGACGTCTTCACAGAGAAGATCTACGCCAACAACTCACCCCCTATCCCGCATACACCCCCACAGCATGACGAGCGACAAAATGCCCCTCGCCCACTGCCACCAGCGGCGCCACGACAGGATCATCCCCCACCCGACGCACCGGACTGGGAATCTCATCAACGAGCAATGAACGCTCGCGATGGCGGCGTTGCGGATCTGCGATAGGCACAGCGTCCATCAGCTTGCGCGTATACGGATGCTGCGGATTTTCAAAGATCGCTCGACGCGGGCCGATCTCGACGATCTGCCCCAGATACATCACCGCCACACGATGGCTGATGCGCTCAACCACCGCCATATCATGCGAGATGAACAGCAGCGATATCCCCAGCTCGCGTTGCAGATCGAGCAAGAGATTGACGATCTGAGCCTGAATCGACACATCCAGCGCCGACACCGACTCGTCCGCCACGATCACCTTCGGATTCAACGCCAACGCACGGGCAATGCAGATGCGTTGACGCTGGCCGCCGGAAAATTCGTGCGGATAGCGGTCAATCATCTCGGGCATCAACCCGCATTTGTCCATCAGCCAGCGCACGCGCTCTTGCGCCGCCTTGCCTTTGGCCACATCATGAATCAGCAAAGGCTCCATGATCGAATAGCCCACGGTCATGCGCGGGTCCAGCGAGGCAAAGGGATCCTGAAAAATGAACTGAATGTGGCGCCGCAAAGTCTGCATGGCCGCGCCGCGCAGGCTGCCGATATCCTGACCATCGAACTCGATACTGCCGCCTTGGCTCTTCACCAGTTGCAGCAGCGAGCGGCCTGTCGTGGTCTTGCCGCAGCCTGACTCGCCTACCAAGGCCAAAGTCTCGCCCGGATAGAGATCGAAACTGACGCGTTCCACGGCGTGCACCCTTTTCTGCACACGACCGAAAATACCACCGGTGATGTCGAAACGAGTGACCAAGTCCTTTACGCGCAAGACGGGGCCGTTGTCGCGGCGTACCGTGCTCTGCGGGACCTCGGCCAAAGACGACGTCGCAGGGGCATCCGCGGCGCTCCTGAGGTTCGCCGCACGATTAGCATCGCTCACGGGAACCGTGCCCGCCACCGACGTGTCCTCGTCTGCGGCCATCGCGCCCGCGATAGCTTGTGCATTCGCTTTCGCGCCGGCAGTACGCCCGGCATCCGTCACCTGCAATAGCGGAAATGGCGCCGGCTCGTCCGTGCCCTTCATCGCGCCCAAACGCGGCACGGCAGACAGCAAGGCGCGCGTATAGGCATGGCGCGGCGCGGCGAAGATCTCGTCCGAGCCGCCCTCCTCGACCTTGTCGCCACGGTACATGACCAGCACACGATCGGCGACCTCAGCCACCACGCCCATGTCGTGCGTGATGAAAATCACCCCCATGTCCATTTCCTCCTGCAATTGACGGATCAATTGCAGGATCTGTGCTTGAATGGTCACATCCAGCGCCGTGGTCGGTTCGTCTGCGATCAACAACTGCGGTTTGCACGACAGCGCCATTGCGATCATGACACGTTGACGCATCCCGCCGGATAGCTGATGCGGATAGCGATCGAGAATGGCGCGTGCCTCGGGAATACGGACGCGCTCGAGCATGCGTAATGTCTCGGCGCGAGCGCCGGCACTGTCCAGCCCCTGGTGCAGTTGCAACGCCTCGGCGATCTGCGAACCTGCTGTAAAGCTGGGATTCAGCGAGGTCATGGGCTCCTGGAAGATCATCGCGACGTCGGCGCCGCGCACTCGCTCCAGCACTGTATCGCTGGCACGCGTCAAGTCCAGCACGCTGCCATCGCGGCGACGCAAGCGCATCTCGCCATTCACGATGCGGCCACCGCCGTACTCTACCAAACGCATCAACGCCAACGACGTCACGGATTTTCCGGAGCCCGACTCGCCAACAATAGCGAGCGTTTCGCCACGGTCGACATGAAACGACACATCGCGCACGGCTTTGACAACGCGATCCGGCGTTTTGAACTGCACGGTCAAACCATCGACCTGCACGACGCGCTGGGCATCCATATGTTGCGCAGCGCTCTTGGAATCCCTGTTTGTCGTCATCGTCATTTCTCCTGCCGCGGGTCGAGCGCGTCACGCAGGCCATCGCCCAGCAGGTTGAACCCCAATACCACCAGAAAAATCGCAGAGCCCGGGAAAATCGACATCCAGGGTGCTTGCACCATAAAGTTTTTGCCCGTGTTCAGCATCGATCCCCATGACGGATTTGGCGGCTGCAGGCCCAGCCCCAAGAACGACAAGCTCGCCTCCGCAATGATGGCCGTGGCAATGGTGATGGTCGCCTGCACGATCAACGGCGGCATGATGTTGGGCAGGATGTGGCGCGCAATGATGCGCGTATCCGATGCCCCCAGCGCGCGCGAGCTCTGCACGTAGTCTTCGCTCTTGACGGCCAATACCTGGCCGCGCGCCAATCGTATGAATTTCGGCGCAGCCGACACCCCGATGGCGATCATGGCGTTGGTCAGACTCGGCTCTAGAAACGCCGCCAGCGCAATGGCCAGAATCAAAAACGGAATCGCCAGCAAAGCCTCGGTGCAGCGCGACACGATGCTGTCGACCCAGCCGCCGAAATAGCCCGACACCAGGCCGAGCGGCACACCGATGAGCACGGCGATGGCCACAGACACGACGCCGGCCATCAAAGACGCCTGCGCGCCGTACAGCATGCGGCTATAGATGTCCCGGCCCAGTTCGTCAGACCCCAGCCAAAACGCCGCGGAAGGCGCCTTGCGGATCGTCATGAAACTCGTCTGAAAAGGATCGTGCGTCGCGAGCAAGGGAGCAAAGATCGCCAGCAATACCATCGCCAGGACGATAGCAGCCCCGAGCAAGGCTACACGATTGCGTTTGAATTTACCCCAGGCGCGATTGCGGCGGCGGGGCGGCGTAACGGCGGCAGCCGTAGCAGTATTTGCGCTCATGCGTGCCTCAAACGTGGGTTAACCAGGATATACAGAATGTCGGCCAACAGGTTCATGACGATGAATCCCACGGCCACGCACAGGACCACGCCCTGCACCACTGCGTAGTCACGCGTGAACACCGCGTCGACGATCAGCTTGCCGAAACCGGGAATGGTAAAGACCTGCTCCGTCAGCACAGCACCAGCCATCAACTCGCCAAACAGCAGCGTGACCAGCGTCACGATCGGCATCAAGGCATTACGCAAGGCATGGCGCAGCACCACGCGACGCGCCGATACGCCTTTGGCGCGGGCGGTGCGCACGTAGTCTGCGTTCAGCGCCTCCAGCATGGCCGAACGCGTATGGCGCATCAAATAGGCGGCAATCGCCGTCGATAACACCAATGCCGGCATCAGCATGGTCTTCATGGACAACCAGAAATCCTCGAACGGTGAAACATACCCCGACGCGGGCAGCAGACGCCATTTCACAGACACCAGCATGATCAGCAGAATGCCGAGCCAGAAGTTCGGAATCGACATGCCTGACAGCGCCGCGACATTGGCGCCCATCTCGGTGACCGTGCCCTTGCGTACGGCTGCGATGATGCCCATGGGCACGCCGATCAAAATGGCAAAAAACATCGCCATCGTCGCCAGCTGCAGCGTGACGGGCAGTTTCTGGGCGATTAATTGCGTCACGGGCACGTCCGTACGCAACGAGGTCCCCAGATCGCCCTGCAGCACATTGCTCACCCATGCCCAATACTGCACGGGCCATGAAGCATCCAATTGATATTTTTGGCGCAGAAACTCCAGGACGGCAGGATCGCGCTCCTCGCCCGCCATGGTCAGCACGGCATCGCCGGGCAGCAGTTTCTGCAGCAGGAATACGATCACCGACACCAGTATCAGTGTCGGTATCGCCACCAGTACGCGACGCAGAATTATTTTGAACATAAAGAAACCTGAAAAACTCGGGATTTCGAACGGTCAACGCCAAATGCACGGGCCGTGCGTGACGGCACGGCCCGTGCATCCGGCGATGCAAGACTCCCCGCGCTTATTGCGCGAACGTCACGCCCTTCAGGCGGATCATGCCGTCTGGATAGGGCTTGAAGCCTTGAACCTTTTTAGCCAGCACAAACGGCCAAGGCTGGTAGTAAATGTAGACCGCCTGCGTTTCGTTTTGCAGAATGCTCTGTGCCTGATCGTAGATCGCTTTGCGCTTGGCCTCGTCAGGCACGGTGCGCGCCTCGTTCAGCAGTTTGTCGATCTCGGGATTGCAATAGCGGCCGTCGTTCAACGCGCCTTTGCATGTCACGAACTGATGGATGTTGCCATCGGGATCGACGCGGCCGGACCAGCCACGCATCAACAACTCGAAGTTGCCGCTTTGCGCTTCGCTCAACAAGGCCGCGTACTCCGTCGGGCGCAGACTCAATTGAAACCCCGCCTCGGCGGCCATGGCCTGCACCATCTCGGCGATCGCCGAAGTCGTGGTGTTGTTGCCGAAGGCCAGCTCGGCCTTGACCTGCTCCTTGCCTGCTTCTTTCAGCAGGGCCTTAGCCTTGGCCACGTCGCGAGCGGGGATCGGGAATTTGTCGCTGTGATAGGGGCTGGCCGGCGGAAACGGCTGATTGGCGGGATCAAAAATACCGCCCCCCACGACTTCGTTGATCACATTGCGATCCAGCGACAACTCGAATGCGCGGCGCACGCGTGCGTCTTTGAACGGATTGGTTTCGGCGCGCTTGCCATTGGCCACGTTGAAGTAGAACTGCTGGTAACCCAGGCCGGAGACGTTGGCAAATTGCAGCGAGGCATCGCTCTTGACCTGTTGGGCGTCCGAGGGATTCATGCGCTCCAGGATATCCAGGCCGCCCGCACGCAGGTTGGACAGACGCACGGTGGAATCTGGAATCGGCAAGAACGTCACGCGCTTGAAGGCGTAGTCCTTGGCGTTGTAATACTGGTCGAACTTGTCCAGTACGATGCGGTCGTTCTGGACACGCTGTACGAACTTATACGGTCCCGAGCAGACCGGATTGCGGCCCACGGCGGCCGTGTCATCGGTAAAAGTCTTGGGCGACAGCATCATGCCCGCACGGTCTGACAATGAGGCCAGCAAGGTCGCGTCGGGCTTTTTCAATTTCAGCACCAGCGTCTGTGCGTCAGGGGCGTCGGCCGACTCCACGGAGGCCAGCTCGCTCTTGCGCATGCTGTCCTGCAGGGTCAAGGCGCGCTCGATGTTTGCCTTGGCCGCCGCCGCGTCGAACTTGGTTCCGTCGTGGAATACCGCGTCCGAGCGCAGTTTGAACGTCAGCTGGGTATTGTCGTCGTTCCATGACCACGACTCGGCCAGTTGCGGCACGAACTGCAGTTTTTCATTGACGTCCACCAGTTTGTCGCACAAGGACGTGAACACAATACGGCCCACATAAGTGCGAGCGCGATGCGGATCCAGCACGTCGGGATCTTCTTGCAAGCCGATGCGCATTTCCTGCGCGACGGCAGCGCCTGAGGCCACGGCCAATAGGGTTGCACACAGTCCAAGCTTGAAGGTCTTACGCTTCATGGTTCTTTCCCTTGTATACGTGTTGTAGACACCAAACCGGAGCCTGTCATGGGGCTCCGGTGTTGGATGCAGTGCTGCTATTTTGGCTTAGAAGCCGACGGCTTGGCCGTCACGTCGGGTATCGCTAGCCGCGACATAACCCAGTTCGTTGTCGCTCTCGTGCATGCGCCAGATGAACTGGCCCGCGCCAAAGTCCATATAGGGGTCGTCCACCGACTTCAGCGCATGGCCCAATGCCTGCAGCCCCTCGACGGTCGCACGGTTCATGCTGGACTCGATATCCAGCGTGAAATCGCGGTTGACCTTCCAGCGCGGCGCGTCGCACGCGGCCTGCGGCTGCTGATGGTAGTCCAGCATGCGCACCACGGTTTGCAGATGGCCTTGCGGCTGCATATCGCCGCCCATGACGCCAAAACTCATCACGGGCTTGCCGCCGCGCGTCAGGAATCCAGGAATGATCGTGTGGAAAGGCCGCTTGCCGCCCTCGACCACGTTGGGCGATTTCGGATCCATCGAGAAACCGACGCCGCGGTTTTGCAGGCTGATGCCCGTGCCCGGCACGACCACACCCGAACCAAAGCCCATGTAGTTCGATTGGATGAAAGAGATCATCATGCCGCTTTCGTCTGCAGCCGTCAGATAGATCGTACCGCCGGCATGCGGGCGGCCAGCTTCGAATTGCGTGGCGCGATCCAGGCGGATCAGCTTGGCACGGCTTTGCAGATAGGCGTCCGACAGCATCTGCTCGGGCGTGACATCCATGCTGCGCGGATCGGAGACGTAGCGGTACAGGTCCGAGAACGCCAGCTTCATGGCTTCGATCTGCACGTGCTGCGATTCGACCGAATCCACCTTCATATTGGCCAGGTCGAAGTGTTCGCAAATACCCAGCGCCATCAAGGCGGCAATCCCCTGCCCGTTCGGCGGGATTTCGTGCAATTCGTAGCCGCGATACGACTTGGAAATCGGTTTGACCCAGTCCGGCTTGTAGTTGCGCAGATCGTCCAGCGTCATTGCACCGCCGCATTCTTTCGCAAACGCGACGATTTTCTCGGCGATTTCGCCCTCGTAGTAATCCCGGCCGCCGCTGGCGGCGATTCGGCGCAGCGTGTAGGCGGCATCGGGAAGGCGGAAATGCTCGCCCGGATTCGGCGCGCGGCCGTTCGGCAGGAACGCCTGCGCATAGCCTGGTTGATTCCGCAGCTCGTCGGCAGCGGCTGCCCATTTATGGGCCACGACAGGCGGTACCGCATAGCCGCGCTCAGCGATTTCAATCGCGGGCTCGAACAGATCGGCAAACGGCAGCTTGCCGAATTTCTCGTGCAACGCCGCCCAGCCAGCCACCGCACCGGGCACCGTGACAGAATCCCAACCGCGCTTGGGCTGAATCGCCAGGCCGTTGGCGTCCGTACCGTATTTCGCCTTGAAATACTCGGTGTTCCAAGCGGCAGGGGCTACACCCGACGAGTTCAAGCCATGCAATTCCTTGCCATCCCACAGAATCGCAAAGCAATCGCTGCCCAAACCGTTCGACACCGGCTCAGTCAGCGTAATCGTGGCGGCCGCCGCAATCGCCGCGTCGATGGCATTGCCGCCCTTTAGCAGCATGCGTAATCCCGCCTGAGCGGCCAACGGATGCGACGTCGATACCACGTTCCGGGCGAAGTGCGGAATGCGGTAGGAGGGATACGGGTTATTCCAATCAAAGGTTTTCATGGCGCGGAGACTCGAAAAAGAAACCTGGAAGTTAGATACATCAACCGGACTGCATGGCCGACACGAGCGCCGGCACAATGCGCCAGCGCGAATGCGCCAGCCGAAACAATCGAAGTTACTCTTGTGATTTAATTAAATCAATTTGAATAATTATTTTCTCGTAAAAAATTTTTTTATGAGTAGCATACGCTTCCTGCGCAGTTTCCTGGCCGTCGCCCACCACGGCTCGTTTTCCGAAGCCGCCGAGCAGGTCGCCCTGACGCAGGCGGCCATCAGCTTTCAGATGCGCGCCATCGAGGCCGAACTGGGACGGGAATTGTTCGACCGTACGGGGCGGCTGGCCATCTTGAACGCGGCCGGCCGCGAGCTGTTGCCGGATATCAAACAGCTGGTCGACATGTACGATCGCCTGAAGCTGCCTCGTTCGGCCCCTGGCAAGCTGGCGGGTGCAGTTTCCATCGGCGCGATCGTGTCCTGCATGGGAACGCTGTCCAAAGTGGTGTCTCAGCTCAAACGCCAGCACCCCGCCCTGGATGTCCGCGTCCTGTCCGGTAAAGCCAGCGAGCTCGCCAGCAAGGTCGAGGCAGGCGAACTCGATGCGGCCTTTGTCGTCGAGAGCAACCGCAAGGTCGCCAGCCTGCACTGGACCCCGCTTTACGAAGAACCGCTGGTCATCGTCGCGCCAGCGTCCGTCCAGGAACAAACGGCGCACGCTGTGTTGGCGGCCAATCCTTTCCTGCGCTTTGATCGCACTCAGCGTACTGGCCGACAAATTGACCGCCTGTTACGGCGTCTGGGCGTCGCCTCTGACGAGTTTCTGGAATTGAACGCGATCGAGACGCTGGTCGAACTGGTGCGCCAAGAGGTAGGAGTCACCCTGCTGCCGCTATTGAATGGATCGAACTGGCAAAACAGCCCGGATCTGCGCATCGTGCCGCTGCCGGACGAATTAGGGCACCCTACCCGCAACATCGGCATGGTGGAACGCCGCGATCACGTCCGCCAGCACATCACCCATGAAATCTGTACACAAAGCCTGGAGATATTCCAGATGAAGGCGCATGCCCAGGCAGGTTGATCCTGGCTGCCGGCGTGACACACATACTGCTGTCATAAATCTACGTTAGGGTCCACGCTTTCGTCCTAGCGATACCATTTGCTTTATTTATGCGCCTGCGTCCGACCTTTACGCTGCCCTCTGCCCCACGCACTGTACGCGTTCTCGCAATAGCCGCG
>Ga0182743_1003356_pt1 | contig 13004 bp, 16 predicted proteins | sample eDN3rd30CKraftOP_FD_128522 | JGI IMG/M metagenome (GOLD analysis project Ga0182743, IMG submission 128522) | Enriched Organic Plus compost microbial communities from Emeryville, California, USA - eDNA 3rd pass 30_C Kraft OP (version 2) (version 2) ... | reverse complement strand
CCCAAGACCATCTGCGGGGTGGTCTTCCAGGGTGAGGAGCGGCGCAATGCCTGCCAGTTCTCCTTTGCCTGCGACGGCATCCCGGAGACGGTCACCGACAAGAAGTCATGGGCCCAGGCCGAGGAAATCGCCAAGAAGGTCACCAGCGGCGAGCTCTACCTCACCGAGGTCGCCAACGCCACGCACTACCATGCCACCTACGTCTATCCGGACTGGGCGCCGCGGCTCAAGCGCGTGACCAAGATCGGCCTCCACGTCTTCTACCGCTTCAAGGGGTCAGCCGCCGGCTAGTTGCCGAGCGCGAAGATCGATCCGGCGCTGAGTAGCGGCGCGACCGTCCAGCCGGATTTGTCGGACCAGAAGGCCACGCTCGTCACCGGCACGCCCGCACCCGTCAGCGGCGTCACATGGATGCCCGGGTAGCGCACATGCGGGGAGGCGAGGCCGTCGGTCGAATACGTCCCGCTCGGCGTGGTCATGATCTTGACGAAGCTCGTCCTGCCGAACTCGATCTTGCGCACTACCGCCGTGTGCGTCGCTTCCAGCGACACGTTCGGCTCGGTGTCGATCGTGAACAGGGAGTCGTCGAATATCGCCAGCTTGGACTTGTCGAAGCTGGGCGCGAGCATCTCGTCGGCAAAGGCTCGAATGTCGGAGCCCGCCCCCGTCATCGCCAGGGCGGTGGCGGCGGTTGCACCCAAAGTCATCCCGACGAGCACGGGTTTGGTCGGCAAGGCCATGGCACTCTCCCAAAACAGGACAGTCCGGCGCTCGAGTGGCGCCGGTTCTTAACGGTTTATCAACCATAGCCGCTGCGGCAAGGCAAAGTCGATCAGCCGACAGCGTTAATTTTGCTTAGAATTTTACTGATTTGCGCTCAGCGCTTCGAAGGCGGAAACGAAGCGGTCATGGGCTTCCCGGGTCGGCCAGGGCCGGATCAGTCGCTCGAACTGATCGAAGTCGAAGGCCGGTAAAGTCGGCTCCCCGAAAAGCCGCCGCGCCTCGTCGCGATCGAAACCGGCAAGGTTCACCGCCTCGAAGAAAGCCGCCTCACGGTCCGCTGCCTTGATCTGCTTGACCAGCGCCGCCGGCGGGTGGGCAGGCAGGGAAAAGCGAACATGCACCGCCCCCAGCAACCTGTTCTCGATGTCCTTGTAATTCCCCCCGATCGCCGCCTTGAAGGGCGAAATCAGGTCGCCCATCACGTATTCGGGGGCGTCGTGGAGCAGGGCATAAAGCGATGCGGCCGGGCTGCAATCGGGATTGAGCGCCCGGTGGATTTCCATCACCAGCACCGAGTGCTGGGCTACCGAGAACGGGTAGTCGCCCTTGGTCTGGCCATTCCAGCGCGCCACGCGCGCCAGGCCGTGGGCGATATCGGAAAGCTCCACGTCGAGCGGGGAGGGATCGAGAATATCCAGCCGCCGGCCCGAAAGCATACGCTGCCAGGCCCGATTGGTCGCACGTGCCATTTCGCCCTCAAGTGGAAGGAGACACCGTTTCCTATTCGTTCGCGACCGATTCTCCAAATGCGTAGGTGGCCCATGCGGGCAGGGCCAGGCTCGCCGGCGCCCCGGCCACGGTGACGCCCGCCGGATCGACGATCCGGTCGAGCCGCACGATGCCCACGGCCTTTCCGTCGGCCACGGCGCCGACCGTCCCGGCCTCGCGCTCGCCCACCAGCACCGGCATTCCCGCTTCCGCTGCGGGCGCCGCCACGATCACCGGCCGGCGGCGCGCCGTGCCGCGATGCTTCATGCGCGAGACGACTTCCTGGCCGACATAGCAGCCCTTGTCGAAGTCGATGCCGCCGAGAATGTCCATGCCGATATCGTGGGCGAAGGTCGAGTCGGCGGCAAAGTCCGCGCCCTGCTCGGGAACGCCCGCCGCGATGCGCGCGGCGAGGTAAGGGGTGGTGTCCGCCTCCCAGTCCGCGGCATTCTCCATAGTGTCGATGACCCGGTAGCCGATGCCGCCCGCCCGGCTGTCGGCATGGACGATGCCCGCCTGGGACGGCTCGGCGCTCCAGCCCACGCGGTGGCTGGCCCTGAGGTCTTCCATCGTCACTTCGGCGCGGAGCTTATAGAGCCGCATGCGCTTGAGGAAACTGTCGGCAACCGTCTCGTGCACGTCCAGCCAGAAGGCGTCGCCGTCCCAGCCGACCAGTCCCTCGGCCTGGATTTTGCCCTGGGCCGAAAGCAGCGCCCACCAGCGCGCCGGCCCCGGCTCGGCCACGACATGGCCCGTGACCACGTCATTGAGCAGTTTCTGCGCATCGCGCCCGGAAAACCGAAGCACGGCGCGGTCGGAACGGAGAGTGACGGACATATCTGGCTCCACACTGGACTAGGCCAAGGACCTTGCCCTACAACCGGCCTCATTGGACTAGAACCGGTGAATGGCAGACATGGCGCAGTATGACGTGATTTTCAAGGACGGCACGGTCGTCAACCAGGACGGTGCTCACGTCACCGATATCGGCGTCCGGAACGAACGCATCGTGGCGCTCGGCTCGCTCGACCCGAGCGCGGCCGACAAGGTCGTCGACTGCAAGGGGCTCCATATCCTGCCCGGCGTCATCGACACCCAGGTCCACTTCCGCGAGCCCGGCCTCGAGCAGAAGGAAGACCTGCAATCCGGCTCGCTTTCGGCAGTCATGGGCGGGGTCACGGGCGTCTTCGAGATGCCCAACACCAACCCGCTGACCATCACGGCCGAAACCTTCAACGACAAGATCCGCCGCGCCACCAATCGCATGCATTGCGATTTCGCCTTCTATATCGGAGGCACCCACGACAACGTCGCCGAACTTCCCGAGCTCGAACGTCTGCCCGGCTGTGCCGGCGTCAAGGTGTTCATGGGGTCCTCGACCGGCAGCCTGCTGGTTTCGGACGATGCCGGGGTCAAGGCGATCCTGACCGCCATCCGCCGCCGCGCCGCCTTCCACTCCGAGGACGAATATCGCCTGGAAGACCGCAAGCCGCTGCGCGTCCCCAATGATCCGTCCTCGCACCCGGTCTGGCGCGATCCGGAGGCGGCGCTGATGTCCACCCGGCGCCTGGTGCGTCTCGCGCGCGAAACCGGCAAGCGCATCCACGTCCTCCATATCTCGACCGCCGAGGAAATGGTGTTCCTGGCCGACCACAAGGACGTCGCCAGCGTCGAGGTCACCCCCCACCACCTGACGCTCGACGAAACCGCCTACACGCGCCTGGGCACCTACGCGCAGATGAACCCGCCCGTCCGCGACGCCGCCCATCGCGCCGGCATCTGGGCCGGGGTCGACAATGGCGTGGCCGACATTCTCGGCTCCGACCACGCCCCGCATACGCGCGAGGAAAAGGACAAGCCCTATCCGAGCTCGCCCTCGGGTATGACCGGCGTCCAGACGCTCGTCCCCATCATGCTCGACCACGTCAATGCCGGTCGCATGAGCCTGGCCCGCTTCGTCGACATGACCAGCGCCGGTCCCAATCGCCTGTTCGGCATCGCCAACAAGGGCCGCATCGCGGTCGGCTATGACGCCGACCTGACGATCGTCGACCTCAAGCGCGAAGAAACCATCCGCGACGAGTGGGTGGCTTCGCGCGCCGGCTGGACGCCCTATGACGGGGTCAAGGTCACCGGCTGGCCCGTCGGCACCATCATCCGCGGCCGCACCGTCATGTGGGAAAACGAATTGCTGGCGGCCTCCACCGGCCAGCCGATGCGCTTCCTCGAAACGCTCGAACCGGTCGCCTAGTCGCCCCGTATGAAGGCGGACCAGGTTCCATCGGGCGCGATGACGACGCGGTAGTCGAACCATCCGCCGAACTCGATCATCTCCTTGAGCCCCTGCGGGCTGGTGAGCTGATAGGCATCCACGAGTTGCGCCGGCGTCAGGGCCCCCAGGTCATCGATGCCGGCCAGATACGGCCACACATAGACCTGGTCCTCCCCATAGGTTTCGAGTGCATAAGGCGCCTTGAGGATCTCGACCAGTGCCGCCAGCGCGTCGCGCCCCTCGCCATCGAGCGAGTTCTCCTTGAAGAAGGCCACCGTGTCGCGCGGCGGATCGCCGAACGAGATCTGCGGCGGCTCCTTCTGCGCTTCCATCAGCGTAACGAGATTGGCTACCTCGCCGGTCGTGGCCGCCTCGATGAGCTTCTGGCGCATCTCCCGCACGGGCGGCGGAAGGTCCTCGAGTCGGTCTGAAATGCTCAAACTTTGGGTGGTTTCGCCCAAGGCGGGCAGGCTGGCGCCGATGGCCATGGCCAAAACGGCGGCAACGAAGAGCTTCGTCTTCAATGCTGTTCTCCCTCGTCTGCCCCAGGGGAGTGAACAACACCGTGTCGGGCCGGGCAAGCCTATTGCAGTGAACGATCCAGGTTGTATTCGCCTGCCTCGATGCGCTCGGGAAGCGCCGCGATGATCTCGGCAGCCACGGTCTCCCCGTGGGCGCGAACCAGCGTCGCCAGCGCCGCGAAGATCGAGGCATGCGCCAGCGCCACGCTGCTGATCCCGTCTTCTTCGGCCATGTTCCAGGCCTCCGCCAGGTATTCGAGCGCCATCTGCTGCTCAGCGTGATCGCTGCTCAGGGGCGTACCGGCATCGGCGGCTGAAAAGGGACTCTTGGTCGTTCGCATGAATCACTGCTAGCACGACCGGGCGGCCCATAGAGATGAGACGTAACTTGAAGGTTAACGGCGGGTCAGGAATTTTACTTAATGCAGGAAGCGCCTGGCGCCGGCCTGTGGATAATTCCGATCCTATTCGGCGTAGCGCGAATGAATGTCCCGCGCCGTCTTTTCGGCTTCCGCAAGCAGTCGTGTCAACGCCTCGGACGCCGAATCTGTGCAAACCTCATAAAGCCGCGCGAACGAAGTGTAGCCGCTGTTGAATGCGCCCGCGAGCCGTTGGCGGCGATCTTCGTCCGGCTCGTCGGCAGCGATCAGCGCTTCCATCTGGGCACGCCAGTCCGCTCCTCCGGCCTTGCACAGAGGTTCGAGAAAATAGAGGCTGCCCATGATCTCGGCCAGGCGTTCCATCTGCGGTTGGTAGAGCGGGTCGACCGCTCGCGCGCCGGAAGGCAGGCACCAGACCGTGGCCAGGACTGTGACCAGTCTCATGGTGGTTCTGATTCGGTGGTGCCAGGCTGCTTTCATGGGGGTTTAGTGCCAGAACCGGCCGATATCCGCTAGTGGCCGGCCGCGCCCAGCGCGAGCGCCGCTCGTGCCTTGACCAGCACATCGGGCAATTCCGGGGTCACCAGCAATGGCGCGGTCGCGTCGAACCGCACCCAGCAATGCCCGGAGATCTCGTCCGAGCCGATGATTTCGCCCTCGAAATCGTCGCTCACGAAAACCGCGAGCCAGAATGGCCTCGCCTCCTGGCCGATATTGATGATGTCGACAGGCGAGGCGGAAAACACCGAGACCCCGGTTTCCTCTGCAACCTCGCGGATGGCCGTCTGCGCTGCCGTCTCTCCCGGTTCGTGCCGTCCGCCCGGCAGCGTCCAGTAATCGAGAAAAGGCTCGCGCGCCCGCCGGATCAACAGCACCTCGTCGCCGCGAAAGATCGCCATGCTGGCGCCGTTGAACTCGCCCTGTTTCGCCACGAAGGTCTCCGCAATTCGCATTGGATTTCGTTACGATCCCATCGATCCTGGCAACCCGTCCAGGACCTTGCCGGGGTTGAGAATGCCCTTCGGGTCGAGCGCCTGCTTGATGGCGCGCATCATCTCCAGGGCCACCGGATCCTTGTGTGACTTGAGCAGCTCGGTCTTGAGCTGGCCGATGCCGTGTTCGGCCGAGATCGAGCCTCCCAGGCGCGTGACGATCTCGTAGATCGCTTCGTGCAACGGCTCGGCGCCCGCCATGAAGGCCTTTCCATCCGCGCCCGGCGGCTGGCTGAGATTGAAGTGGATGTTACCGTCCCCGAGATGGCCGAACGGGCAGGGTCGAATGCCGGGGAGCAGGCGCTCCACAGCCGCGCTGCCTTCCGCGATCAGCGCCGGCACGGCTGCGATCGGCACCGAGACGTCATGCTTGATCGATGCGCCCTCGCGGCTCTGTACGTCCGACATCTGCTCGCGGGTCGCCCACATCAGGTTGCGGTCATCGAGGGATTCGGCCACCACCGCATCGGCGATCGTGCCGTCCGAAAGCGCCGCTTCGAGGCCCGCCTGCAGCAGCCCGTAGGCGCCACCCTTGGGGATCGAGATTTCCGCCAGCGCATACCAGGGCGAGGGCCCGGCGGATGGATCGCGGGCGATCATCCCGTGCTTGAGCTGCAGGTCGATCCCGAAACGCGGCATCAACTCGAACGCGGTGAGCTGCGTGCCCGCGCGCTCGCGGAGCCGATAGAAGAGTTGCAGCGCCGCCTCGGGCGAGGCCACGCTCACGAAGGCCGTCTCGTGAGCCTCGGGCAGGGGGAAGAGCTTGACCGTCGCCGCGGTGATGATCCCCAGCGTCCCCTCGGCGCCCACCAGCAGGTCCTTGAGGTCGTAGCCGGTATTGTCCTTCTTGAGCGCGTTGAGCCCCTGGTAGAGCCGGCCATCGGCCAGCACCGCCTCGACGCCCAGGCACAGCTCGCGCGCGTTGCCATAGGCAAGCACCTGCACGCCACCGGCATTGGAGGAGAGAACACCCCCGATGCGCGCCGAACCCTGCGAGGCGATCCACAGTGGCAGCATGGCGCCTTCCGCCTCCGCTGCCCGGTGCGCTTCCTCGAGCGTCAGGCCGGCCTCGACGGTCATGTGACCCGCATCGGCGTTGATGGTACGCACCTTGTTGAGGCGCGTCAGGCTGACGATCACCTCGTTGCCCGACAGAGGCACCTGCGCCCCGACCAGTCCCGTATTCCCGCCCTGGGGGATGAGCTTGACGTCATTGGCACTGGCCCATCGCGCAATGGCCTGCACTTCCTCCACGCTTCCCGGCTGCACCACCGCGACCGCCGTCTGGTGGAAGCGCTTGCGCGGCTCGTTGAGAAAGGCGCCCATCCTGGAGGTGTCGCCAATGACGGCGCCCGAACCGGCAATGCCGGACAGCGCTTCAATGATCTGCTTTGAGGTCAAGGACATGGAGCGGACCATAATCTGTCCCCAGTCCGGCGAAAAGCTAGAACTTGCCCGGCTCCAAGCCCTGTGCGACAAGCGGGCCAGACAACTTTCGCGAGGATTCCGATGGCTGATGGATTGATGGCCGGCAAGCGTGGCCTGATCATGGGTTTGGCCAACAACCGCTCGATCGCCTGGGGCATTGCCAAGGCCCTGCATGCGCAAGGGGCCGAAATCGCCCTCAGCTATCAGGGTGAAGCCCTCAAGAAGCGCGTCGAGCCGCTGGCAGCCGAAATCGGCAGCGATTTTCTGGTCGAATGCGATGTGGGCGACGAAGCGGCGATGGACCAGACCTTCGCCGAGATCAAGCAGCGCTGGGGCAAGCTCGACTTCGTCGTGCATGCCATCGGCTTCTCCAACAAGGAAGAGCTCGAAGGTCGCTACATCAACACCACGCGCGATAACTTCAAGCTGACGATGGACATATCGGTCTATTCGTTCACCGCGGTCGCCAAGCGCGCCGAGGAGCTGATGAGCGAGGGTGGCTCGCTCCTGACGCTGACCTACTACGGCGCCGAAAAATACGTGCCGAACTACAACGTCATGGGCGTTGCCAAGGCGGCGCTGGAAGCTTCGGTGCGCTACCTCGCCACTGACCTCGGCACCAAGGGCATCCGCGTCAACGCCATCTCGGCCGGCGCCATCAAGACCCTCGCCGCTTCGGGCATTTCCGGCCTGCGCGACATGCTGCACTGGCAGGAAGCCAATGCGCCCTTGCGCCGCAACGTCACCATCGACGATGTCGGCGGGGCCGCCCTCTACCTGTTGTCGGATCTTTCGAGCGGTGTCTCGGGCGAGATCCACCACGTGGACGCCGGCTTTAACATCATCGGCATGCGCGTCCTCGACGAGCCGGCTGCCGCCCAATAACCGGGTGGCCGCCGCAAGCACCGGTGGACGGGAGCCGAATTCGCCCGCCTGCGGCGGGCCATTTCGATTGGTGTTTAGGGCATAGAGATGACTGCACTCCAGTGGCCGGAACTGTATTTCATTCGGCACGGCCAAACCGACTGGAACGCCGAAAAGCGCTACCAGGGCCAGCGCGACATTCCGCTCAATGCCACGGGCCAGGGGCAGGCAGATATCAACGGTCACACCTTGCGGCGGCTCTTCGAGGCGCGGCAGATTGATCCCAATGCGCTTGAATGGCACGTCTCCCCGCTCGGACGCACCCGCGAGACGATGCAGCGCATCCGGGCGGCCTTCGACGGCCCGCTTCCCGAGGTCTCGATCGACCCCCGGCTGATGGAAATCTCCTTCGGCGCCCTGGAAGGGCTCCTGCATGCCGAGCTCCCCTCCCACATGGCAACGGCGCCCGGCGACCGGGGCGCGGACTACTGGGAATTTCGGCCCGAGGGCGGCGAAAACTATCTCGATGTCGAGGCACGCCTGAGCGACTTTGCGCTAGATCTGGGCGGCCCCTCGGTGGTGGTTGCCCATGGCGGCGTCGCGCGCGTCCTGCGGGTCCTGGTTCAGCACGCCCCGATCGCGGACGTCATCAACTGGACGCCGGCCCAGGATGTCATCATGCATTTCACCGAAGGGCATCTGGAGTTGATCGGGGTCGACGACGTCTGAATTGACGTTGCCGGGCCATCTCCCTAGAACAGCCGCAGTTTCCCGCGGGTGTCGGGAGTAAGGAGCAGCATGTCCTACAATACTTTCGGCCAGATGTTCCGCTTCACCACCTGGGGCGAGAGCCACGGTCCCGCTCTTGGCGTCGTGGTCGATGGCTGCCCGCCGGGCATCGCCATTTCTCCCGAAGTGATCCAGCGCGATCTCGACCGCCGCAAGCCCGGCCAGTCGCGTTTCACCACGCAGCGGCGCGAGGCCGACGAGGTCAAGATCCTCTCCGGCGTCTTCGAGGACGAGCGCACCGATGGCCTGCGCACCACTGGCACGCCGATTTCGCTGCTGATCGAAAACACCGACCAGCGCTCCAAGGACTACGGCGAGATCCGCGACAAATACCGTCCGGGCCACGCCGACTTCACCTATCACCAGAAATACGGCCTACGCGACTACCGCGGCGGCGGGCGCTCCTCGGCCCGCGAGACGGCCGCGCGCGTTGCCGCCGGCGCCGTTGCGCGCCTCGTCATCCCCGAGGTCAGGATCCGGGCCAGCCTCGTCCAGGTCGGTCCGCACAAGATCGACTACGCCAATTTCGATTGGGACCAGGTCGACCAGAACCCGTTCTTCTGTGCCGATTCCAAGGCCGCCGCGATGTGGGCGGAATATCTCGACGGTTTGCGCAAGTCCGGCGATTCCGTCGGCGCGGTCATCGAGGTGGTTGCCGAGAACGTGCCCGTCGGCTGGGGTGCGCCGATCTACGGCAAGCTGAGCGCCGACCTTGCCTCTGCCATGATGTCGATCAATGCCGTCAAGGGCGTCGAAATCGGCGCGGGCATGGAGGCAGCGAGCCTCACCGGTACGTCGAACGCCGACCAGATGCGCGCCGGGCCTGACGCGCCCTATTTCCTCTCCAATTCCGCCGGCGGCATCCTTGGCGGCATCTCGAACGGCGATCCGGTCGTGGTGCGCTTTGCGGTCAAACCGACCTCATCGATCCTGACCCCGCGCCAGACGGTGACGACCGCGAACGAGGATACCGACATCATCACCAAGGGCCGCCACGACCCGTGCGTGGGCATCCGTGCCGTTCCCATCGGCGAAGCAATGATGGCCGTGACGCTCGCCGACCACTTCCTGCGCCATCGTGCCCAGACCGGACGGCCGGGCGGCGTCGGATATTGAGCGCGCGCTAGGCCTTCTGGAACACTGCGACGGTTTCGGTATTGCCGTCTCCGCCCGAAATGGGGGAGGGGACCGAAAGCCGGTGCGCCCAGCCTTCGTCGGCCAGGAACGCGATCACATCCGTAATCGCCCTCTCGATCGCGCCGGCATCGGTGACGATCCCGCCCTTGCCGACATTGTCGCGGCCCACCTCGAACTGCGGCTTGATGAGGATCACCGCCTCGGCGCCCGGGCGGCAGAGGGCGAGCGGCGCGGCCAGGACTTTCGTCACCGAAACGAAGCTGACATCGGAAACCACGAGGTCGATGGGTTCGGGAATCTGGCCGGCATCGAGGTCGCGCGCGTTGACGCCTTCGAGCGAAACCACCCGGTTCGATCCGCGCAGGCGCTGATGGAGCTGGTCGTGCCCGACATCGACCGCATAGACCCGGGCCGCGCCGCGCTCGAGCAGCACCTGCGTAAATCCGCCCGTCGAACTGCCAACATCGAGGCAGGTCTTTCCTTCGACCGCGATTGCGCCCGCATCCAGCCCCGCCAGCAGCTTGAGCGCGGCGCGCGACACATAGCGCGATGCAGGGTCGTCAAGGGCAATGGCGTCGCTGGCCGCCACCATCTGGTGTGGTTTGCCGGCCACCACGCCATTGACGGTGACCGTGCCGCGCAGGATCGCATCGCGTGCCCGCGCCCGGCTCGGCAGCAGCTTGCGCTGCTCCAGGGCCAGGTCGAGCCGGATCCGCTCGCTCATCTCTCGTCGAGAGGCTCGGTGCCGGCCGGCTTGCCGTCGCGCGAGAGCGTAATCTTCTCGATGCGCGCCTCGGCAGTCTTGAGCAATCCATCGCAATGGGCCTTGAGCGCTTCGCCGCGCTCATAGATCGCGATCGATTCCTGCAAGGGCGCGCGGCCGCTCTCGAGCTTCTGGACGATAGTCTCCAGTTCCTCGAGCGCCCGCTCGAAGCTCATTGCCTTGATGTCTTCGTTGATGTTCTCGGCCATGGCAGAATCCCGGTGGGCGGTTAGAGCGTGCCGTCTTGTAGCATCGTGACGTGGCTTGTCACCCCTTCGGCAAGCCCGTACAGGTCATATCCACCTTCCAGCAGGGAGACGAGCCGGTTGCCGCATCGCCTCTCGGCAATGTCCATCAGCTTGCCCGTGACCCATGCATAGTCCTGCGGGTGCCAGTTCAGCTGCGCCAGCGGATCGCGGTAATCCGCGTCGAACCCGGCCGAGACGAAGAGAAAATCGGGCGAGAAGGCATCGATGGCCGGCAGGATCGCCTCGAGATAGGCAATCCGCATCGCCTCGCCATCGGTGCCGGCCTGCAGCGGCACATTGAGGATGTTGCCCACCCCGTGCTCGTCGGGGCGACCCGTGCCGGGGTAGAGCGGCATCTGATGGCTCGACGCGTAGAAGACCGTGGGGTCGTCCTTGAAGATATCCTGCGTGCCGTTGCCGTGATGGACGTCGAAGTCGACGATCGCCACGCGCTCCGCGCCATACTTGCGCTGCGCCTCGCGTGCTGTGATAGCGACGGTATTGATGAGGCAAAAGCCCATCGGGTTGACGATCTCGGCGTGGTGGCCGGGTGGACGGATGGCGCAGAAGGCGTTGTCGACCTCGCCCATCGCCACCGCATCGAGTGCCGCCAGCGCTCCCCCGAGCCCCGTCGCGGCAGCATCCAGCGAGCCTGCCGAGATGAACGTATCCTCGTCGATCTGGCCGATGCCCTCGGCGGGTCGCGCGTCGCGCAGCCGCGCCAGATAGTCGCGGTCATGGGCGAGTTGCACCAGCGACAGGTCGCCGGAGGGCGCCATGCGGCGCTTGAGCGGCGCGAAGCGGTCATGGGAAAGCGCTTGTTCCACCGCACGTACGCGGTCGGCGCGCTCGGGATGCCCCGATGGCGTCACATGACTTTCAAAGTTAGCTTGGCTAATAAGGAGAGTGGTCATGCTTGGTACGTCGCGATGCCGCCGGTATGTCTTCTTGACGTGGCACGCCCCCCTTGTCAAACAGCGCGCATGAATAAGCACCTGATCGATCCGCAGAGCGTCCAAGAGGCCGCAGACATTCTCATCTCGGGCAGGGTTTGCGCCTTCCCTACCGAGACCGTCTATGGCCTTGGGGCAGACGCCACCAATTCGGACGCGGTGCTCTCGATCTATGAGACCAAAGGCCGGCCCCGCTTCAATCCTCTGATCGTCCATTGCGCGAACCTGGACATGGCCGAGAGCCTTGCCGAGTTCTCGCCCCTGGCCAAGCGCCTCGCCAAGGCCTGGCCCGGTCCGCTCACGCTCGTGCTGCCGCAGAAGTCCGGCAACAAGATTTCCGATATCGTGACGGCCGGCCTCGATACCATCGCCATTCGCATTCCAGACCATCCCCTGGCGCTCGACCTCATTCGCGCCGCCGGTCGTCCACTGGCTGCGCCCTCGGCCAATCCTTCCGGCCGCTTGTCGCCGACCAACGCCTACCAGGTGCGTATCGGTTTCGGCGGCCGCGTGCCTGTGCTCGATGGCGGTCCGTGCGAGGCGGGCGTCGAATCCACCATCCTCAAGGTTGTCGGTGACAGTGTCGTGCAACTGCGCGCCGGCGCCCTGGCTCGCGACGAGGCCGAGCGGATGCTCGGGCGCCGCATCGAGGTCGCCGAGCATGACGCGGCCATAGCCGCGCCCGGCATGCTGCCGAGCCACTACGCGCCACAGGCCACCTTGCGTCTCAACGCCGAAGCGCCCTTTGCCGACGAGGCCTACCTGGCCTTCGGCCCCGCTCCCGCCACCGACCGCCCCTTGCTCAATCTCTCGCCCACCGCGCGCCTGCACGAGGCGGCGCGCAATCTCTTCGCCATGCTCCATGACCTCGACGCGATGGGTGTAGGCAAGATCGCCGTGGCCCCGATCCCGGAGGAGGGGCTGGGCGAAGCGATCAACGATCGCCTGCAACGGGCGGCAGCGCCCCGCGCCTAGGCGAACGAAAAAGGCCGGCTCAATGAGCCGGCCTTTGCAATTCAATGGTGACGAAAGATCAGGCCTTACGGCTGCCCAGCAGCGCCCAGGCGCCGGTCACGGTCATCGCGGCGAAGGCCATCTTGATGATGTCCCAAACGATGAACGGCTGCACCGCAACGGCGAAGGCCGAGCCGAGCACGTTGCTCTGG
>Ga0182743_1003354_pt1 | contig 13006 bp, 5 predicted proteins | sample eDN3rd30CKraftOP_FD_128522 | JGI IMG/M metagenome (GOLD analysis project Ga0182743, IMG submission 128522) | Enriched Organic Plus compost microbial communities from Emeryville, California, USA - eDNA 3rd pass 30_C Kraft OP (version 2) (version 2) ... | reverse complement strand
TCCGGCAATTAAAGATCGCGGGCCGGAATGACGTGTTGAACCGGCTGAATGTTCTATTGGCGGCTCCCGACATCGATATCGACGTGTTTCTCCAGCAAGTCTCCGTGATCGGGGCGCTGCAACGGCCGATGACGATCCTGGTCTCCTCCGACGACCGGGCGCTCGCGGTGTCTGCCCGGCTGTCCGGCGCGCGCGAGCGCATCGGCCGGCTCGACGTCAGCGATCCGCGGGTTCAGGAGGCGGCTCTCAAAGCCCGGATTCAAATTGTCGATATCTCCAAACTGACCCCTTCGGACCGGCTCGGCCACGATCGATACACCGCCCTGGCCGCGCTCTACCCGCGCCTGAACTCGACGCAAATGGCCGGCGATGGACTGCACCGCGCCGGTGCCTTCGTCCTCGACACCGCCGGGGCAATCGTGGCCGCGCCGTTCTCTCTCATCGGCCGGGCTCAAGCCGGCCAGTAAGCTTCACGCGTCCGTCAGCCGGCTTTCGCCGGCCCGCGGCACCGTGCGCCCCTCGCGACGGAAGATGTCGGCCAGCCGTTGCAGCCGGGGATCGGTGCGGAAATCTTCGAGCCTCATGGGCCATCGGCTCCTCCAATTGGGGTATTCGTTCGATGTCCCAGGCACATTGATCTGATCGACCATTTCCAGGACGTCCTCGCTCGCGACTGAAACGAGCCGGGCCGGCGTCGCCGCGAGGAACCCGATGATACGATCGAAGGTCGCTTCATCACACGCCGGCCGGCCCAGTATGGCAGCGAGGGCGGTACGGGAGCGCTCCCGTTCCTCGTCGCTCTCGCCAGGGTCTACGCCGATACCGCGCTTCATGGCGATGTCGTGCCCGCTGATCCAGCCGCGATAGGTCGCCATGTCATGGGTGTTCAGCGTCGCCAGCGCCTTGTCCGGATAGCACGCGGCGGGTCGGAACGATCCATCGCCCTGGCGCTCGAAAAGCATGACCAGATAGGACCAGAGCCCCCAGGCCGCTGTGGTCTCGCGAAAATTCGGAGGAACGGTGCCGAGGTCTTCCCCGATCACGATACAATCATGACGGCGGCTCTCATCGGCGATCACCGCAAGCATCGATTCGAACGGAAACAGAAGATAAACGCCGTCTCGCGCCGAAAAACCCCACGGAATGACATAAAGCCGCATCAATCCGAGAACATGATCCAAACGGATCGCGCCGGCATGCCGCATTGCTGAGCGCAGCATTGTGCGCAGCGGTTGGAAGTCATGCGCCGCAAGCCCGTGCGGGCTGAAAGTGGTCAGGCCCCAATTCTGACCCGCGACGTTGTAGAAATCAGGTGGCGCCCCAACCGACAGGCCGGGCAGGATGACGTCCTGTTCGCTCCACGCATCGGCGCCGCCGGCGTCCACACCCACCGCCAGGTCGAGATAAAGACCGATCGGCAAGCCGAGCGACTCGGCGAGGTCACGGCATTCCTGCAATTGAGCATCGGCGACCCACTGGACGTATTGATGAAACGTCACCTCATCGCCGTAGGCTTCTTCCAAATCCCGCAACGCATGATCCTGCGGTCGGCGCAATTCGGACGGCCAGTCCCACCACACCGCCGGATTGATCCGGCGATAGGTTTCGAAACAGGCGTAACGACGAAGCGCCTCTCCCCGCTCCTGCCGGAAGGTCTCGAACGCAATTGTCTGCTGCGGATCGGCACCGAATGAGAACCGATGAAACGCCCGGCGAAGCGCGGCCGTCTTGAGTTCAGCAACCGCCTCGTAGTCAACGAACGTGGTTTCACGCAAACGCGCGATCTCGTCGCGCTCTTCGCTATTAACATCGTCCGGGGAATGACCCGGAATTGCCTCGACATCGACATAGAGCGGATTGAGAAAATTCCGGCTGTTGGGCGCGTAGGGGCTTGCCTGCTCCGCGCGGTCCAGAAACAGCGCGTGCAACGGATTCAGTCCGATCCCGGCAGCGCCGGCATCGGCCGCTATGCGGAGCAGCATCACAAGGTCGGCGAAGTCACCATGGCCCCAGTTGCGACCCGAGCGCACGCCGTAGAGTTGCACGGCCAAGATCCAGTGCCGGCGTCCATCGCCTTGAAAGGCGGGATCGAGCGGCGGGATCGCCACCGGGGCGGCGGGCGCGCCGGCGCGCTCGAGCAAATCCGCAAGCGCTTCGACGACGGCCGCAGACGCCTCCTGCTGTTCTCCGAGAGCGTTGAAAAATCGACGCTCGATACCCCATCGCCGGGCCAGGTTTTCAAGGTCCTGCGAAACGTTCATCGGGTCCGTCGCTGCATCGGAAGACCATATCAAATCCTCGGGCGGGAAATGGTTCCTTAGCGGAACCAAGCCGCCAGCCGGTCGTTGCCTCAACATTGCGCTGGAAGGATCGTCCATGCGAATGCCGCAGCCCGAATTTCGTCACGACGATCGAAGCGACCGATATCCGCTGGAAGAGGTTTCCCCTGCCGATCCAACCGGTCCGCGGTTTCTGATCGAGGACATTTTCCCGAGCGTGGACGGCGGGCGATATGCTGTCAAACGCATCGCGGGCGAACGCGTCGATATCTGGTGCGACATTCTACGCGAAGGTCACGACGTGCTCGCGGCGCATCTGATCTGGCGGGCTGAAACCGAGAGGGAATGGCAGCGAGCGTCTCTCACCCTTCACAGCAACGACCGTTGGCATGGACATTTCACCCCGCCGTCCCCCGGACTGTATCTCTTCGCCATCGAGGCTTGGACCGACCGCTTCGGCACCTGGCGAAAGGAATACACGCTCAAGAAAGAGGCAGGGCAGGACGTAACGCTCGAAGCCAAGGAGGGCCGCGGGCTTCTGTCCGATCTCAGACCGCGAAATTCGGACCATCGGCGGATCATCGAACGGGCTGGCGCGGCTTTCGATCGGACAGGCGATCCCGCGCCCCTCACTGACGAGGCCCTGGCCGAGGCCGTCGCGGCGAGCGAGCCGCGCAGCGACATCACCCGCAGCGTGGTGAACACCCTGGTCGCCGACCCGCCTTTCGCCCGCGCCGGCGCGTGGTACGAGATGATCCCGCGCAGCCAGTCTCCGCAGCCCGGCCGCCACGGCACGTTCGACGATTGCATCGCGCGTATCCCGGAGATCGCCGAGCTCGGCTTCGACGTGCTCTATTTCACGCCGATCCACCCGATCGGCACGACCAACCGCAAGGGCCGCAACAACGCCACCGTCGCCGAGGCCTGCGATCCTGGCAGTCCCTATGCCATCGGCAGCGCCGAGGGCGGTCACGACGCGATCCATCCGGAGCTTGGAACGTTCGACGATTTCCACCGGCTCGTGCGAGCGGCACGGCAGCATCGGATGGAGATCGCGCTGGATTTCGCCATCCAATGTTCGCCCGACCACCCGTGGCTGACCGAGCATCCCGAATGGTTCAAGCGGCGTCCGGACGGCTCGATCCGCTATGCCGAAAACCCGCCGAAGAAGTACCAGGACATCGTCAATCCCGATTTCTATTGCGCCGACCGGATCGCCTTATGGCAGGCGCTGCGCGACGTCATCCTGTTCTGGGTCAGCCATGGCGTGCGCATTTTTCGCGTCGACAATCCGCATACCAAACCGTTCCCGTTCTGGGAGTGGATGATCCGTGAGGTTCAGCTCCGCGAGCCGGGCGTGATCTTCCTCGCGGAGGCATTCACCCGGCCGAAGATCATGAAGGGCCTCGCCAAGCTGGGCTTCACCCAGTCCTACACCTACTTCACATGGCGCACCGGAAAGGACGAGTTGCAAGCCTACCTCAGCGAACTGACGGGCCACCCGGAACGCGATTATTTTCGGCCGAACTTTTTCGTCAACACGCCCGACATCCTGCCGCTCCACCTGCAAAGCGGCGAGCCATGGATGTTCAAGTCGCGCGTCGCTCTGGCCGCGACGCTGTCGTCCAATTACGGCGTCTACAACGGCTTCGAATTGCTGGAGCACGAACCGATCCCAGGGCGTGAGGAGTACCTCAACTCCGAGAAATACGAGTTGAAGACGCGCGACTGGAACAAGCCCGGCAATATCAAGGACTATATCGGACGGCTCAACCGCATCCGGCGCGACAATGCGGCGCTCCTCCAGACGGCGAACCTGCGCTTCGCGCAAGTGGATGATGACGCAGTCATCGGCTTCGTGAAGGAATCCATCGACGGCGAGAATGCCGTCGCGGTCGCCATCGCACTGGTCAACGATCGCCCGAGACAATTCTGGTTCCATTTCGGAAGCATTGAAATGGGCCCGCCGAATGCGCGCAAGCCGGTGCGGCAGATCGAGAATCTCATCACCGGCGCGCGGCACACGCTGGAATGGGGCGGCGTTCGTCTCACCATCGACCCCGCCGACGATCCCGCTCTCCTGTTCCGTTGCATCGCCTGAGGGGGACCCGTGAACATCGCTTCGAAATTCGACGCCTCGACGGACACGGATGATCTGTGGTTCAAGGACGCCATCATCTACCAGCTTCACGTCAAGGCCTTCGCCGACAGCAACAACGATGGCATCGGCGACTTCAGGGGTCTGACCGAGCGGCTGGACTACCTCCAGGATCTCGGCGTCACAGCGCTATGGCTTCTGCCGTTCTATCCGAGCCCCGGTCGCGATGACGGCTACGACATCGCCGATTACGGACGGGTCAATTCCGAATTCGGCAACATGAAGGACTTCCGACGCTTCATGCAGGAGGCCAAGCGGCGGAATTTGCGCGTCATAACGGAGCTGGTGATCAATCACACGTCCGATCAGCACCCCTGGTTTCGCCGCGCCCGGCGCTCGCATGCCGGAAGCAGCGCCCGCAACTGGTATGTCTGGAGCGATACGGACGAGAAATTTCCGGAAACACGGATCATTTTCACCGATACGGAGAAGTCGAACTGGACCTGGGATCCGGAGGCGCGCGCCTTCTATTGGCATCGCTTCTTCTCGCACCAGCCCGATCTCAACTTCGACAATCCGCGCGTTCTGAAAGCGGTCATCCAGGTCATGAAGCGCTGGCTCGATGCCGGCGTGGACGGCTTCCGGCTCGACGCCATTCCCTATCTCGTGGAGCGCGAGGGAACCAACAACGAGAACCTTCCTGAAACCCACGACGTCATCAAGCGCATCCGTGCCGCGCTCGACGATTACGCACCCGGAAAGCTGTTGCTGGCAGAGGCCAATCAATGGCCGGAGGACGTGAGCGCCTATTTCGGCGACGGCGATGAATGCCACATGGCCTATCACTTCCCGGTGATGCCCCGCATCTACATGGCCATCGCCCAGGAGGACCGCTTCCCGATCGCCGACATCCTGCGTCAGACTCCTGAAATTCCTTCGAACTGCCAATGGGCGCTCTTCCTGCGCAACCACGATGAACTGACCCTCGAAATGGTCACGGACGTGGAGCGCGACTATCTGTGGTCCACCTACGCGAGCGATCCGCGCGCGCGCATCAATCTCGGCATCCGCCGACGCCTCGCGCCACTGATGGACAACGACCGGCGCAAGATCGAACTGATGACGTCGCTGCTGTTCTCGCTGCCCGGCACGCCGATCCTTTATTACGGCGACGAAATCGGCATGGGTGACAACATCTATCTCGGCGACCGCAACGGCGTGCGCACACCGATGCAATGGACCTCGGATCGAAACGGCGGGTTTTCACGCTGCGATCCGGCCCGGCTCTTTCTGCCGATGATCATGGACGCGGTCTATGGCTACCAGACCGTCAATGTCGAATCCCAGCAGCGCAACATCTCCTCGCTGCTGAACTGGACGAAACGGCTGATCGGCGTTCGCCGATCGACACGCGTGTTCGGCCGGGGAAGCTTGAGCTTCATCCGGCCCAAGAATCGCGCCGTTCTGGTCTATGTGCGTCAACATGACGACGAAACCATCCTTTGCGTCGCCAACATGTCGCGCTCGGCGCAATCAGCGGAGATCGATCTGCGCGGCTTCGAGGGCTGGACACCGCAGGAAATGCTCGGCCGGGCCCGCTTTCCGCGGATCACGGACCGCCCCTATACCATCACGCTTCCGCCTTACGGCTTCTTCTGGTTCTCACTGCTTCAAGAAGAAACCGAATCCATTCGCGAGATCCGCACCCATCCCGGCGAGTTCGAGACGCTCGTGATGCCGGACGGCTGGGCTGCATTGCGATCGGGGCGCGCACGATCGATCTTCGAACGGGACGTCTTGCCCGGCTTCCTGATGGAGCGACGCTGGTTCGGAGCCAAAGGGAGCGCCCCTCCAACTGTCAGGCTGGAATCGCTCATTCCGTTCGGCGGAGACGGCTGGGGAACCGCGATCGGCCTGATTGATGTTTCCAGTGATTCCCAGGACGAGCCGAGCCGTTATGTCCTTCCGATGAAGATCAACTGGTCGCGTTTCGATCGCATTGGGGATGACATCGCTCACGCCGCCGCAGCCGTCCGCCGTGGGCCTCGCGAGGGCACCCTGCTCGACGCCGGCGCGGATCGCGAATTCATCGAAAGTTTGCTGCGTCGGATTCACGCGGGCGACACCATTGCCGCGTCCGATAGACAGTCGCTCGAATTGCGGGCCACGGATGCCTTCCGCGAGATGCCGCCGCCCGAGGTGGAGAACGCCGCGGCCATCAATCGCGAGCAATCCAACACGACCATCATCGTGGACTTGCAATATGTCGTCAAAGTGCTTCGGCAGGTCCACGCCGGCATGCACCCCGAGATCGAGATCGGCCGTTTTCTGGTCGAAGCCGGGTTCAAGAATGCCCCGCCCTTGCTCGGCTCGATGGAACTTGTCGAAGGCGACGCCAAAAGCGCGGTCGCGGTCGTGCATCAGTTCATCGATAACCAGGGTGACGCGTGGGCGGTCACCAGCGCCCATCTCGACCGATTTATCGACGAGCAACGGCTGGTCACAATGAAATCGGAAGCGGAGAGCCCGGAACTGGCCGCCTATTTGCATCGCATCAGCCAGATCGGTCGCCGCACAGCCGAGTTGCATTCGGCTTTGGCGAGCCGAAGCGATCTGCCGGATTTCGCACCCGAACCGATCACCGGCGAGGACGTTTCCCAATGGGCCGAGCGGCTGCAAAAGCGCAGTGATGACGTGCTGGATCTGCTTTGGAAGCGCGTGCCGACACTCGATGAGGCGGACGGCAAGGCCGTTCGATCGTTGCTCGACATGCGCTCAGACATTGCGGAGTGGATACATGCGCCACTTCCGAGCGATGCACTGAAAATTCGTCACCACGGTGATTTCCACCTTGGGCAGGTTCTGATGGTGAAGGAAGACGCGGTGATTCTCGATTTCGAGGGCGAGCCTCGCCGTTCGCTGCAAGAGCGGCGCCAGAAGGCGCCGGCCGCGCGGGATATCGCTGGCTTGATCCGATCCATCGACTATTCCACGACCGCGGCCCTGAACCGCACCAGCAATCTGACCCCTGAGGAGCGCGCCCTGCTCGACCCCAAGCTCGACACATGGCGCGAGCAGGCCACGGCCGCTTTCTGGGCGGCTTGCCGCGAGGCTGGCGATCCGACGTTGTGGCCGTCGGACGAGGCCGACGCACAGCGACTTCTGGACTTCTTCCTGCTTGAGAAGGCGTTCTACGAAATCGAATATGAATTGATGAACCGTCCGGGCTGGCTGCACGTCCCCTTGGTCGGAACCCGCCACATCCTGTCACGACGTCAGGCGGTGAACGCATGACATCAGATACACAAACGAAATATCCGCCGGTCTTGTCGGATTTCGACCTGTACCTTCTCGGTGAAGGCAATCATCTGGAGCTGTACGACCGGCTGGGTGCCCATCCGCGGACAATCGATGGCGTGGAAGGCGTCGGTTTCGTCGTTCTGGCACCGAACGCGCGACGCGTCAGCGTGGTGGGCGACTTCAACGAGTGGGATGGCCGGCGTCATGTGATGCGCGTGCGGGGCAACGGCTATTGGGAGACATTCGTCCCGGGCGCCAAGGCTGGCGACCGCTACAAATATGAGCTGATCGGCCCTGACGGCCACATGCTGCCGCTCAAGGCCGACCCCGTCGCGCTCGCCGCCGAGGTCCGACCCGCAACCGCCTCGATCGTCGTCGATAGTCGCACGATCCCGCGCCCGCGTCCGCTCGATGGAGCGCCCAACGCACGGGACGCACCGATTTCGATCTATGAGGTTCATCTGGGGTCCTGGCGGCGCAATCCCAACGACGGAAACCGGTGGCTAACCTATCGGGAATTGGCGCAGCAGCTTCCCGCCTATGCGGCCGACATGGGGTTCACCCATATCGAGTTCCTGCCAGTGTCCGAGCATCCGTTCGACGGCTCATGGGGCTATCAGCCGACCGGCCTGTTCGCGCCGACCAGCCGCTTCGGTTCACCCGCCGATTTCGCTCATCTGATCGATGCGTGCCATCGCGCCGGCCTCGCCGTTCTCATCGACTGGGTGCCGGGACATTTTCCAGACGATCCTCACGGCCTGGCGCATTTCGACGGCACCGCCCTCTATGAGCACGCCAATCCGATGCAGGGCCGCCACCTCGACTGGGGCACGCTGATCTACAATTACGGACGGGTGGAGGTTTCCAACCTCCTTATCTCCAATGCGCTGTTCTGGATCGACCGCTATGGCGTCGACGGATTGCGCGTCGATGCCGTCGCCTCGATGCTTTATCTCGATTACAGCCGACCGGCCGATGGCTGGATTCCCAACAGGCATGGCGGCAGGGAAAATCTAGAGGCCATTGAATTTCTTCGCCGCTGCAATACGCAGCTCTTCGGCCGCCACGAGAAGGCCACCACGATCGCCGAAGAATCCACGGCCTGGCCGATGGTATCCCGTCCCGTGGACTGGGGCGGTCTCGGCTTCGGTTACAAATGGAACATGGGGTGGATGCACGACACCCTGAATTATATCGGCAAGGAACCCATCCATCGCCGCCACCATCACGGCGACATCCTGTTCGGATTGCATTACGCATTCTCCGAGAACTTCATCCTCCCCCTGTCCCATGACGAGGTCGTGCACGGCAAGCGCTCGATCCTCGGCCGGATGCCCGGCGATCGATGGCAGCGCTTCGCCAACCTGCGCGCCTATTACGGATTCATGTTCGGCCATCCTGGCAAGAAGCTTCTGTTCATGGGCTGCGAGTTGGCTCAGGACACCGAATGGAATCACGACCACAGCCTGCCATGGCATCTCCTGGACAAACCCGAACACTCCGGCGTCCGGGCCCTGATCCGCGACTTGAACAAAGCCTATCGCGATGTGGCCGCGTTGCATGAGCATGACTGCGAGGCGGCCGGCTTTGAATGGCTGGTGGCGAACGACGCCGACAACAGCGTGTTCGCCTGGCTGCGCAAGGGGAACGCTCCCCGCTCACGCTGCCTGGTCATCGTCAATTTCACACCGGAGGTCCGTCGTGGCTACCGCTTGCGCGTGCCTTTCGCCGGCCCTTGGCGGGAAATTCTGAACACCGATGCCATCCGATACGGAGGCAGCGGTGTCGAGAACTCCAGCCCGGTTTCCGCCACCGTGACCTCGGACAGCCCGGAGCTTCGCCTTGACCTCCCACCGCTTGCTGCCATTTATCTCGTTCCTCAGGAATAATCGCGGCATTTCGGCTGGCAGCCCGTATCCATTGGGCGCCACCTGGGACGGCCGCGGCACGAACTTCGCCCTGTTCTCTGCCCATGCCGAAAAGGTGGAACTGTGCCTTTTCGACCGCGAGGGCCGGCGGGAGGTAGAACGGATCACGCTTCCGGAACTGACAGACGATGTCTGGCACGGCTATCTGCCTCATGCCGCACCCGGCCAGCTTTACGGCTATCGCGTGTCGGGCCCGTATGATCCCGAGAGCGGACACAGGTTCAATCCGCATAAGCTTTTACTCGACCCTTATACCAAGCGGCTCGGCGGCCATTTCTCCTGGACCGACGCGCATCTCGCCTATCGTGTCGGCCACCGCCGCGAGGACCTGTCTTACGACCGCCGCGACAATTCACGGGCCATGCTCAAATCCGTCGTGGTGGACGACGCCTTCACCTGGAGCGACGATCACAGCCCGAACGTGGCCTGGGAGGACACGATCATCTACGAGGCCCACGTCAAGGGCGTCACACAGATGCGCAACGATGTATCTCCGGCCTTGCGCGGGACCTATCGGGGCCTCGCGTCGCCGACGATGATCGAGCATCTCCTAAAGCTCGGCGTCACGGCGATCGAGCTGCTGCCGATCCATGCCTTTCTCGACGAACATCACCTGGCCAGCAAGGGCTTGAGCAACTATTGGGGCTACAACACGATCAGCTTCTTCGCGCCGGAGCAACGCTACGCGCCCGACGACGTGCAGACCGCCTTGCGCTCGACCATATCGGCGCTGCACAGCGCCGGCATCGAGGTCATTCTGGATGTGGTCTACAATCACACCGCCGAGGGCAACCACCTCGGCCCGACGCTGTGCTATCGCGGCATCGACAACCTGTCCTATTATTGGCTGACACCGGACAGCGCGCGCTATTACGAAAACTTCACCGGTACCGGCAACGCGCTCAAACTGGCCCATCCGCGCGTGTTGCAGATGGTGATGGATTCATTGCGTTACTGGGTTGAGAATTTTCACGTCGATGGTTTCCGGTTCGATCTCGCCACCACGCTCGGCCGCATGCCGGCTTTCGACCGCAACGGGCCGTTCTTCGCCGCCATCCGGCAAGACCCCGTTCTGGCCAGGACAAAAATGATCGCCGAACCATGGGATATCGGACTCGGCGGCTATCAGGTCGGCGGCTTTCCGTCCGGCTGGTCGGAATGGAACGACATCTATCGCCGCGCTTTGCGCTGCTTCTGGCGCAGCGACGCCGGACAGATCCGCGACCTGGCAAGCTCACTTACCGGAAGCGCCACGCAGTTTCGGCATGATGGACGGTCGCCACGCGCCAGCATCAATCATGTGACCGTACACGACGGCTTCACCCTCGCCGATCTTGTCAGCTACGAAAACAAGCACAACGAGGCCAACGGCGAGGACAATCGCGACGGCACGGATGACAACATCAGCCTCAATTGCGGCGCCGAGGGGCCGACGGAAGACCAGACGATCCTCGAGCGCCGCCGGCTGCTGCGTCGCAATCAATTGGCATCGCTGCTCCTTGCGCAGGGCGTTCCTTTGCTTCTGGCCGGTGACGAGGTCGGAAACAGCCAGCAGGGCAACAACAACGCCTATTGCCAGGATAACGAGATCGGTTGGGTGGACTGGTCCGCGCTCGGCAGCGATGCCGACGACATGACCGAGTTCATGTCGCGGATGGCCCAGATCCGCAGGGATTTCCCGCAGCTCAAGCCGCATCGCTGGCTTCAAGGCGAGAACGGAAACGGCACCCATGACATTGCTTGGCTGGTACCGGGCGGCGACCATATGAGCGACGAGGATTGGTGGTTTCCCGAAGGGCGCTACCTCTCCTATGTGCTGGCCCCGATCGACGAGGATGGCCGTCCGCTCTACGTCGTCTTCAATGCCGCGCAGGAAGCCGTTCCTTTCACAGCACCGAACTGGAACGGCGTGCGCGTATGGGCCAGCCTCCTCGATACCAGCCGATATCCCGACGACCATGAGCCGGCCGAACTCGCACCCTCGGCTATGGACGAGGCGCCCGCGCTCGCCATTCTGGTTTTTGCGGGACAGCCATGAATCTCAAACCGCTGTTCGGTCCGTGGCTGGAGGGAGACCGGACGACCTTTCGTCTATGGGCGCCGGCGGCCGAACGCGTGGATGTTGTTCTCGATCAACCGGCACCCATGCATCGCACGGATGATGGCTGGTTCGAGGTGGCCGTAAACGGCGTCGGCAGGGGCACGCGCTATCGTTTTCTGATCGATGGCAGGACCGTGGTGCCCGACCCCGGATCGCACTTCCAGCCCGAGGACGTGACCGGACCGAGCGAGGTCATTGTTCACGATTTCCAATGGCAAACCGCCGATTGGAAAGGCCGCCCCTGGGAAACATGCGTCTTCTCGGAGCTTCATATCGGCACGTTCACGCCGCAGGGCAGCTATCGTTCAGTCCTCGACCGGCTCGACCATTTGGCGGACATCGGCATCACCGCCATCGAACTGATGCCGCTGTCCGATTTTCCGGGGCGCTGGAATTGGGGATACGACGGCGTTCTTCCCTTCGCACCCGACAGCACCTATGGCCGCCCGGAAGATTTGAAGGCTCTCATTGACGCGGCCCATTCGCGCGGACTGATGGTGTTTCTGGATGTCGTCTATAATCACTTTGGTCCGGAAGGAAATTACCTCGGACTCTATGCGCCTTCCTTCTTCACTGAAGCGCACACGCCTTGGGGAAGCGCCATCGACTATCGCGTACCGCAGGTGCGGGCCTTTGCGATCGAGAATGCGCTCCATTGGCTCCGGAACTATCGTTTCGATGGTCTGCGGCTCGATGCCGTCCACGCCATCCTCCAGCCTGGCACGCCGTCCGTCCTTGCGGAAATGAGCGAAGCGGTCGGCGCGCTCGCACGCGAGACCGGACGCCATATCCATCTGGTGCTGGAAAACGACGACAATATCGCGTCCTGGCTCGATCCCCTCACCGATCCGCCGCAAGGCCGCTACCGGGCTCAATGGAACGATGATTATCACCACGCTTGGCATGTGATGCTGACGGGCGAGCGGATCGGTTATTACCGCGATTACGAAGATGCCGGTCGGGTGCTGGCGCGGACCATGTCCGAAGGCTTCGGCTATCAGGGTGAGGCCTCACCGCATCGCGGGGGTGAGCCACGGGGCGAGACAAGCACGCATCTGCCCGCCATCGCCTTCGTCGATTTCATCCAGAACCACGACCAGATCGGAAACCGCGCCCTGGGCGAGCGGCTCACGGCGCTGGCCGCGCCGCGGGCGATCGAAGCCGCACTCGCGGTCATGCTCCTCGCCCCCGCGCCTCCGCTCCTGTTCATGGGCGAGGAATGGGGCGCCCCCGAACCCTTCCCCTTCTTCTGCGACTTCCACGGCGATCTGGCCGACGCCGTTCGTGAAGGCCGCAAGCG
>Ga0182743_1003346_pt1 | contig 13027 bp, 13 predicted proteins | sample eDN3rd30CKraftOP_FD_128522 | JGI IMG/M metagenome (GOLD analysis project Ga0182743, IMG submission 128522) | Enriched Organic Plus compost microbial communities from Emeryville, California, USA - eDNA 3rd pass 30_C Kraft OP (version 2) (version 2) ... | reverse complement strand
TGCGCAGATGAATCCGCCGGTGCGCGACGCCGCGCACAAGGCCAGCCTGTGGGACGGGCTCGCACGAGGTGTCGTGGACGTGCTCGGCTCGGATCACGCGCCGCACACGGTCGAGGAAAAGTCGAAATCCTATCCGGCGACGCCCTCCGGCATGACCGGCGTGCAGACGCTCGTTCCGCTGATGCTCGACCACGTCAATGCCGGGCGGTTGTCGCTCTTGCGCTTCGTCGATCTGACGAGCGCGGGACCGGCGCGGCTGTTCAACATTGCCTGCAAGGGCCGCATCGCGGTCGGCTACGACGCCGATCTGACGGTGGTTGACCTGAAGCGGCGCGAGATCATCAAAAACGAATGGGTGGCGTCGAAGGCCGGCTGGACGCCCTATCACGGCGTCGCAGTCACCGGATGGCCGGTCGGTACGGTGGTGCGCGGCCATCGCGTGATGTGGGAAGGCCAGTTGGTGACGCCGTCGCAGGGTGAGCGCGTGCGCTTTCTCGAAACGCTGGCGGCCTGACGATTTTCGAACTGGGAAGGAAGTGATGAAGCGCGTTCTGATCAAATGCGGCTGGCTGGTGACGCTCGATCCGAAGATCGGCGATTTCAAGGGCGGCGAAATCCTCTTCTCGGGCAATCGCATCGAAGCGGTCGGCCGCAATCTCAATGCCGCCGCCGACGAAGTCATCGACGCGACCGACAAGATCGTGATGCCGGGTCTCGTCAATGCGCACATGCATACCTGGGAAACGGCCTTGCGCGGCATCGGCGCCGAATGGATGACGCCGGATTACCTGCGCCACATGCATCTCAATCTCGCCACACGCTACACCGCCGAGGACAATTATCTCGGCAACCTGATCGGCGCGCTGGCGCAGATCGACGCCGGCGTCACGACGCTGGTCGATTGGTGCCACAACATCACCAGCCTCGAAATGGCGGAGCGCGCCGTCGATGGCCTCGTCGATAGCGGCATCCGGGCGGTGTTCGCGCATGGCACCGCAAAGCCGCCGACCAAGGAGGGCGCGGTGCCCTTCACCCATATCCCGCATCCGCGCGAGCGGATCGAGGCGCTGCGCAAGGGGCGGCTTGCGAGCGACGACGGCCGCGTCACCCTCGCCATGGCGATCCTCGGACCGGACTGGGGCGCATGGGAGGTGGTCGAGCACGACATCCGCATGGCGCGCGAATTCGGCCTCGTCTCGTCCTCGCACACGCGGCCGCGCGAGCATTGCGTCGTGCCGGATGGCTATGCGCGCATGGCGAAGGAGGGGCTGCTCGGGCCGGACCACAATCTCGTTCATGGCACGAGCTACACCCATGCCGACCTGAAGGTGATCGTCGATAGCGGCGCGTCGCTGACATCGACTGTGCTGGTCGAACTGCACCATCACATCGGCGACACGCAGGTCGCCGCGTTCCGCGAGGCGGGTGGCTTGCCCTCGCTCGGCATCGACGTCGAGCCGTTCTGCTCGGGCCAGATGTTCCGCGAGATGCAGGCGGCGCTTCTGTTCGCGCGCGGCAAGGAGATCCGCAACAACGCACTGCGCGGCAATTCGCCCTTCAAGACAATGCCGGTGCGCTCGCGCGAGGCACTCGAATGGGCGACCATCGGCGGGGCGCGCGCCTTCCTGATGGAAGACAGGATCGGCACGCTTACCCCCGGCAAGAAGGCCGATATCGTGATGCTGCGCGCCAAGGACATCAACATGGCCCCGGTCTACGATCCGATCTACTCGATCGTGGAAATTGCCGGCGCCGGAAATGTGGATACCGTCCTCATCGACGGCGTGGTCCGCAAGAAGGACGGCAAGCTGACATTCCCGACCGACGTGCTTGAACGCCGGCTCGCGGAGCTTGCAGTGTCTGGCGAACGCATACTCAGGGAGGCTGGATATCGCGTCGAGAGCGCGCCAAACTAGGCCGGGTTCCATGAATTGGAGACGAGCGAGAATGACGAGTGAGATCACCCGCCGCGCCGCATTGGCTGGTCTGTCTGCCTTCGCCGCCATGCCCGCTCTGGCCCAATCGGGCGGCAGCACCATCACGATGATGCATGGCTTCACGCCCGGCGCGAATGTGGACATCGTGGCGCGGCTGATCTCCGAGCATCTCAGCCGGCGTCTCGGGCGGCAGATCGTGGTCGAGCCGCGGCCTGGAGCAGGGGGCACCACTTCAGCGGCTGCCGTCGCGCGTTCGGCACCGGACGGGACCACGCTCACGGTCCTGCCGGGCGGCCACGCAGTCTCCGCCGCGATCTACAAGCAGTTGCCGTATAACGCGGTCGACAGCTTCTCCTTCATCAGTATGCTGACCGACTTTCCCTTCATCCTCGTGACCTATCCGGATCATCCGGCGAAAAGCGTGCAAGATGTCATCAAGTCGGCGCAGGCCGATCCCGGCAAGCTGACTTGCGCCACCGCCGGCAACGGCACTGGTATGCATCTCGCCTTCGAACTGTTCGCCGCGATGGCGAAGGCGAAGATTCAGCACGTGCCTTATCGCGGCTCGCCGCAGGCCATCACCGATCTTCTCGCCAAGCGCGTGGATTTCCAGGTCGATACGCCGGCGGCTCTGATGCCGTTCATTGCAGACGGGCGGCTGCGTCCGATCGCCGTCACCGGATCGAAGGAATTCTTCCTCCTGCCGAAGGTGCCGACGATCGCCGATGGCGGCGTGCCCGGCTATTCGGTGACGTCATGGCTCGGTGTTGCGGGCCCCGCAGGATTGCCGACGGCCTTCGTCAACAAGGTCAATCAGGAGATCAAGGCGATCCTTGCCGAGCAGGAGGTGATCGAGCGGCTGCGAAAGCTCGGCAGCGATGTGGTGCCGACGACGCCGGAGGGATTCCGTAATCGCGTCGCCGAAGACGTCGCGAAATGGACCAAGGTCGTGGCGGACGCGAATATTCCGCGCGTCTGAATTATTGCCGCGACCGGTCGACAGAAAACTCGCCGTTGCGGATGCGGGCAGGGAGGCCTTCAGCAAAGGTGGAGGCCGCTTCCTCGCCGTAGGTCGATACGAACTCGATCAGCGCCGCGAACAGGCAGGCCTGCGCCATGCAATCGCCATCCACGCCGTCGAGCCGTGCCTCCGCCCAGGCTTCGTGCACATAGCCGAGCGCGACCCTTTTCTGCTCGTGATCAGGGATCGGCTCACGAGCCGAATACATGCGCGTCAATGTCGTCATTGCCACCGGATTCCTGCGCGCCACCGGCGCCCACCCCAAGTGCATGCACGTTAACACGCGGCCGGGCGGTGGAAACGCTCGTCTTTAGGAAAGGTTAATTTCGACGGAGAATGCACAGCGCCCTCCAGCGACGATGTCCAGGAAGGGCTCCGCCGGTCAGTTCGTGAAGCGGGCGGTGATTTCGCGGGAGATTTTGGTGCCTTCGTCGAGATAGCGCCGGACCGCGAGGTCGGCGGCCGCCGTGCAGGTACGGTAGGTCTGTTGGAATCCGTTATACCCCCGGTTGAAACTCGCCATCAGCTTGGTGCGGCGTTCGGGGGCCTGGGCCTCGGCGTCGAGCAGGGCGCGCATCTCGTTGCGCCACTTCTGGCCGTCATTTGCTCCGCACAAGCCTCGCAGATAATGCAGGGCGCCGAGGATTTCGGACAGCCGCTCGAGCTCAGCCTCGAACAGCGCGCCGCTGTCGACCGCGCGCGCGGGAGCGGCCAGCGACAGGCACAAGACGGCGGAGAGAACGAGGCGGCGGATCATGGCGGTGCCGATATGCGCTCACCCCACGGCGAGCGCAAGGCAGCATTTCGGCGCCTTTTGGGTGCGGGCAACGGGGCTTGCTGCCCCTTTCAGAGTTTCTGCATTGCGTCGGCGATGATCTCCCGAAGGCCGGCAGTGGTTTTCAGGCCGTCCAGTTCCTCCGGCCGCCGCCATGCGACTTCGTCGATTTCCGAGGGCTCCGGGACTGGTTCGCCGCCGATCCAGCGCGCGGCAAAGCAGACGATCACGAAATGCCGGGAGATCTTGCCGGCCTCGTCCCGCTGGATCATCTCGCGATAACCGGCGAGCGCCACCGGCTCGATGGCGATGCCGGTTTCCTCGCGGACCTCCCGGATCACGGCCTGCGTCAGCGTTTCGCCCGCCTCCACCACGCCGCCCGGCAGAGTGTAGACGCCGCGCCCGAAAGTCCCGCCGCGCCGGACGATCAGTACCTTGCTATCCCGGATGACGGCCGCGCTGACCGCAAGGAAGGGCCGGGTCGGGTAGGCGCGATCGTCCATCTTTTGTCCCCAGCCTTATTTGTCGTCAGCCCTGGCCGCGGCGGCTTCCCCCGCGGCCCGCGCGCATTATGTTGCGGCCATGTGCGGACGCTATGCCATCACCACCGCGCCGGAAGCGATGCGGCGGATCTTCAAGTATCGGGAGATGCCGGATTTCCCGGCCCGCTACAATGTGGCGCCGAGCCAGCCCATTCCGGTGGTGAGGCTGTGGGAGGGCGAACGGCAATTCGCGTTGATGCGCTGGGGCCTGATCCCCGGTTTCGTCAAGGATCCGAAAACGATCTCGCTCCTGTTCAACGCGCGGGGCGAAACCGTGAACGAGCGGCCGGCTTTCAAGAATGCGATGAAGCGCCGGCGCTGCCTCATTCCGGCGAACGGCTTCTATGAATGGCGGCGCGACGGCGCATCGAATCAGCCGTATTTCATCCAGAGGAGGGACGGCGGTCTGCTCGCCTTTGCCGGATTGTGGGAAACCTGGATCGGACCGAACGGCGAGGAACTCGACACCGCCGCGATCGTCACGACCGACGCGAGCCCTTCGATCCGGTCGATCCATCACCGGATGCCGGTCATCCTGCCGCCGGAGACCTGGGACATGTGGCTCGACAGCAGGCGCGTGGATGCGCAGATGGCGGCCGCATTGATCGCGGCGGCGCCTGACGATGCGCTGGAGGTGTATGAAGTGTCGCCCGCGGTGAATCGCGCGGTCCATGACGGGCCGGAGCTGATCGCACGCTACACGCCGCCGCCGGTGACCGAGACAGCGGCCGCGCCCGCCAAGGCTGCGCGCAAGTCGAAAAAGGACGACCGGCAGCAATCGCTTTTCTAGCAATCGCTGTTCTGATGCATCGCGAGGCGCGATGTGTGCGCCCCCTTCGGCAATCGCGTCAGCTTCCCGTCAGCCGGCGCAGCAGCGCCTCGGCATCGGCGGGCGCCGCATTGCCGCGCCAGGCGACATGCTGGTCCGGCCGGATCAGCACCAGATTGCGTCCATACAGCTCGCGGATGTCGTCGTCGGCGATGTCGATTTGCGTGAACGGAATGGCCAGTTTGTCGGCGGCCTGTGCGAGATCCACTGCGTGCGGCGCGTTTGCGCCAAGCCGCAGCAGCGTGAAGCCCTGACCAAGCCGGTCGAACAAGGAATCTCCGATGCCACGGCCGTTCCCGATCCAGGCATGCGGCGCCCGCCCGCCCGGCACTGTGCTCGGTGTGTAGCTGGCAAATGAATCGGGCGGGGCGGCCTCGTCGCCGGCGATGATCGGCGAGCCGTCATAGCGGGCGCCGAGCTGCACGCCGATTGAGGCAAACTCCTCGCCGAAAGTGGAGAGAAACGCGCCCAACTCCTGCCGCGCCGCCGCGCCCGCCGCGTTGTCCGCCTCGAGATCGGGCGAGACGTGGATATCGCCGATACTCTTCGCCAGTTCGCGCGCGGCGCCGGTGTTGCGGATCGCGATGGGAAGGCGCTCGGTCTCGTAGGATGCAAGGAGATTGGGGCCGCCCCATCCCTGCACCATTGCGGCAAGCTTCCACGCAAGATTGGCCGCATCGTCGATCCCGGTATTCATGCCGAAGCCGCCGGTTGGCGTGAACAGATGCACGGCGTCACCTGCGAGCAGCACGCGGCCTTCGGCGAAGCGTTCCGCGACCAGCGCGACGCCGGCAGTCCAGGGCGCATGGGCGATGGGCTCGACCGGTACTGCCATGCCGCAGCAGGCGGCAACGGCTCTACGCACCAGATCGTCCTCAGGCTCGGCCTGCGGATCCTTCGGCCGCATCCAGAACAGGAATTCGTCCTTGCCGTTGAGGGCGATGATGGTGGAGCGGATATCCGGATTGATCGCCCAATGCTGGAAACAGGCGCGATCCTTCAGCACATCGCGATAAAGCGTCGGCGCGCGTAGATAGCTCGCGAACATCCGCCCGCCGAAATAGGCCTGCCGCAAGGTCTCCTCGCCGGAATAGCGAATGCCGAGCGTCCGCCGCACGAAGGACCGTCCGCCGTCGCAGCCGACGAGATAGGACGCTCGCCAGCGTTCCGCGCGGCCGTCGTTCGCCTCAGTTGCGTCAACCGTCACGCCATCCGCATCCTGCGCGAAGGCCGTCACCTCCCAGCCGAACCGCAACGTAATGCGCGCGCGCCGCCGTGCCTCCTCGAGGAGAAAGGCTTCGACATACATCTGGTTGGCGCGCAGCAACGGCTCCGGAAATTGGTCGAGCTTGGCGGACGCCGCGACCGAACGCGCCTTCTCCGCAGCCGAGGGCATCCGCAGCCGGGCCAGCTCGTAGGCATTGAAGCGCGTGAAATATGCGACGTCGCCGGAATGCTCCGGCGGCAGGCCGAGCTTGCGCAGTCCATGTGCAAAGCCGAGCCGGCGGTAATGCTCCATCGTCCGCGCATTCTGCGTCGAACCCTTGGGGTGCCAGCGAGTGCCGGCCTCGCTGTTGAAAATCACCGACGCCACGCCGTGATGATCGAGCAACAGCGCGAGCGCGAGGCCCACCGGGCCGCCGCCCACGATGGCGACTGGTCTGCGGTTCGCTTCTGCCATGGCTAATTATTTCGAAACGGCCCTGCCGGTGCCGCGCTGATGCGCGAGCGCGAGGAGAGTGCGATCCGGGTGGAGCGGAGGCTTGTTGGTCGGTGCGGGCATGGTGTTGGCAGTATCGCCGACGTGCGGCGGAAGCGCCAGTCATGACAACTCATGGGTAACGCGATGCCACTGCCGACACGGCATGCAGCGCGTGGCCCCATCCGTGCTTGTTCGCTTTCTGACGGATCAATGTGAGGGGTCTCACAGAGCGTACGACCGGAATCTGCTTTCTCAGGACGCCAGTTCATCTCTGATGGAGAAGCGTCATGGATGCGTTGATCATGGTTCTGTCGGCCTGGATCGCGATGCAGACGGGCCTGTCGGTTCCGCCGCCGCCCCGCGTTGTTCACCTGAACCCCGACGCGTTGCACGAGCTTGCGACGACACCGAGTGCGCAGGGCGAGCGCGTGCGGGCATTGTATGGGCGGGGCGATCGCATCATCTATCTGCGCACCAATTGGGACAGCGCTCGACTCGCCGATCAGAGCGAGCTCGTTCATGAGCTCGTCCACCATTTTCAGAATGTCCACGCGATGCCATATCCCTGTAACGCGGCGCGCGAAACACTGGCCTATGAGCTGCAGCTCAAATGGCTGCGCGACCAGGGCGTCGTCGATCCACACGATCTTCTGCAGATCAACGACTTTTTTATCATCATGACGTCGGTGTGCCGCGACGAAAGCCTGGACTAGTGGGAGGGCGTACAGCGCAGTCGCTCCGCCGCAATTACTTGCGGCGGAAGGTGCCCAGTCCCTGTCCATTCAGATATTCGATCGTGAGATCGCGAAAGCCCGATTTGCCTTTACTGTCGAAGGTGACAAGCGAGATCGACCCGTTGGGAGCGTTCTCGCCTGATGGCGTGAAGGTGAAGGTATCGCCGTCCCAATGCGTCAGCGGGTATTCGGTCTGCCTTGGTCCGAGCCGCAGTGCGAGGCGGTCGCCCAGCCGCACGACCTGCGCTTCACCGCCATAATTGCTGGCATAGCGGCCGGCATATTGCGCGAGGCTCGCCGCCGGTGCCGGGTTCTTCGGGCGCGGCTTTCCAACCAGGCTGCCGAATGGCGCATTCGTCGGGGCGACCAGGCGGTTATAGGCTGGGTACCAGTCCCGCTCGATCTTGCCGAACTGCACGAGATCGATGAATTGCGCCACCAGGGCTTCGGCGGCGCCGGTCGGCTGGGCGTTGGTCAGCACGACGATGCCGACCCTTGCGGACGGCAGGATGACGAAATTCGTACCCGCGCCCATGGCGAAGGCGCCCGAATGGCTGAAGCTTGTCCGTCCGGCCGGTGTGACGCTGACATTGAAGCCATAGCCGTAGAAGCCTGAGCGGGCGGTGAAGGTTGCCGGAGGGGCGGAGAAGGCTTGCGGCGACATCGCCGGCAGCAGCGCCTTTGTCTCGATGAACTGCGCGCCATTCCACACGCCGCCCTCGGTCAGCATCGCGAGCCATCGCGCAAGATCGTTGACCGACGAACTCACGCCGCCCGCCGGGGCCTGCGCATCGGGCTTGCGCTGGTATTTCGGCTCGAACCTGTCGCCGACCCTGACATGCCCGACGGCGCGGTTCGCACGCTTCTCGAAATCGGAGAACCGCATGCTGGTCGAGGCCATGCCGAGTGGTTTGAACAGGGCCTCGTCGCTCAGCGTCGCCCAGTCCTTGCGCGCTGCCACGGCCACGGCTTCCGCCCCGGCGGTCAAGCCGAAATTCGTATAAGCATAGCTGATGCGGAACGGCGCGAGCGGCAAGAAGCGCAGCCGCTCCAGCACCTGCCTCCGGTCGAACCCGATATCCTCGAGCGCATCGCCGCCATGGTCGGGCAGGCCGGAACGATGGCTGAGCAGATCGCCGACCGTGACATGCGATGTGACCCACGGATCTTTCAGCCTGAACCAGGGCAGATGCTTCACGACCGGTGTATCCCAGTCGATGACGCCGGCCTGCACCTGGCGCGCCACGATCGTCCCGGTGATCGACTTCGACAGCGAGGCGATCTGAAAGACGGTGTCCGCGTCGACGGCCTCGGATGTACCGGCTTTGCGTACGCCGAAACCCTTGGCGTAAACTGTGATCCCGTCGCGCACCACAGTCACGGCCATGCCCGGCACACCACTGCGGCGCATGATTTCCGCAGCAAGGTGGTCGAGTTCTCCGATCGCGCGGTCGATCTGGCCGGCCGGAATGGGCACGCCCATGACTTCGGACGGTGGCCCTTGCTCCTGCGCCAGCCCCTCTTGTGCGCCTTGAATTGCGAACAGTGCGCACACGCCAAGAACCTTGGCGAAAGCGCGCGGCAATTGGCGGAGAGCGAATGGTGCGCAACGATGCATGTCGGGCGAATCCTCCGATACTAGGGGTGAGCCGCGCAGATCCTGCGAAGCGCCTGCCATTCGTCGGCGCTCAAGAGGGGCGTCGGGTTTTGCTGCGGCGACGCAACCGCCTTGATCCTTGCCACCCGTTCGGGAACGGATGGATGCGTGAGCAGGATCGACAACCCCTCGCGCGTACGCGCGACGCGATCGAGAAAGGTCGCGAGCGCGCGCGGATCCGCACCAAGCGCCTTCAGCGTGTGTACCGCAAAATCGTCCGCCGCCAATTCCTGCTCGCGCGAATAGGCCGCCTCCAGCAAAAGGTGAGCGGCGGCGACGACTGCGGCCCCGCCCACGAAGTCGCCGAGCACAATGCCGAAAATCAGCGACAAGCCTGCATTCTGCAGCACGCTGCGAATGCCGTCGCGATTGGCGACATGGCCAAGCTCGTGCGCGATGATGGCGGCCAATTCGTCCACGTCCTTTGCCTGGTCGATCAGGCCCTGCAGCACATACACATGGCCCCCGGCCAGCGCGAAGGCGTTGGCTTCAGGCAGGCGGAGCACCACAGCTTGAAGCGGAGCATCGACTCCCGCTGCATGCGCAATCCGGTCCATCAGCGCATCGAAGACTTTCTTGCCTTCGATCTCGATCCCGTCCATGCCGCATTCAATCGGCCGGCTGCGATCCTCTTTCCCCATCATGGCCCGGAAGCGGAGGTCGGCCGCACGCCCGAGGCTTCGGTCGACCGATGTGGGGACGACCCAGCTGAGCCGCTCGCTGATCTGCGGCAAACCGAGGAACGCGACCAGCAAAAGAGACACAATCGCACCGAGCGAAAGGATGAGGACGCTGCGCCGCTTGTCGCGTTCGGCCGCGTCGGACCGGTCGATGTCGGGGCAGATGTCATCGATCAGACGCGCGATTTTCTCATCGGTGATCTCCAGCCGCGCGAGCCGGTCGCTGTCCCGCAAGCCGAGACGAAAGACTTGCTTCGGTGCGTTGAGATTCGCCAAGCGGGAATAGGGCCAGAACGCCAGCGTGGTGCCGTGCGGATCGGTGATATCAAGCCCCACATCGGTGCAGGCGACCATCACCCGGTGACGCGCGGCGGTCACGCCATCGAAATAGGTGGCCGGCGCGGATTGCAACGCCGCCGCTGCCATGTGCCTTGCCCCCCCGCTGTCCTCGCACCGAACAAAGCCGCTTCCGCCGCCCGGCCAAACGCGAAAAGCCGGTCAGTGGCGATCCGCAAGGCGGGTATATTCCGCCTCGATGCGCTCTTTGCCATAGATTCGCTCGAGCCGCCGCACGATGAAATGGCCGCGCGCCACATCCTGGAAATGCTCGAGGAAGGCGTAATTCACCGCGGCGCCGCCGAGCGCACCGATCACCGGAAAGGATTGCGCGGCGACCTTCTGCGACACCACGATACCGAACCGCGAGGCGACCTGGGTGAGGAACCGCACCATGATCGGTGCGCCTTCGCTCACGACGCCGCGCTGCGTCACAAAGCGCGCGGCTTCCGTGACGGATTTGGCGAGCAGCCCGCGGACCGCGAAATAGCCGCTTTCGGACGCGTCGTCCGAGCCGGTGCGGCCGCCAAGCGCGAATACCTCGACGCAGGACAGCGCCGCTTCCGGGTCGGACAGATTCTCGCCCTCGCTGCGCGCGATCTCGGCGATCGACCGCAACATGATGATGGTGGATACCGGCAGTTCGATCGGCAGCGCCGCGAGGCCGAATGCGCCGCCCGCAGCGCCCGAGGCTGTGGCCAGCGCCTTGTGAAGGAGGCGCGAGCCGGCCTGCGGTTCGTTCCGCATGGTCTTGAGCGCGACCTTCAGCGCCATCTCGAGCGCTTTTGAGGTGGCGGTCGAGATCGCCTTGGAGGCCGGATCGGGCAGGGCATAGCCGATCAGTTCGACCGGCTTACCGACCATGTTGGTCAGCCGCGCCGCGAGGCTCGGATTTTCCAGCGACCGGACCGCCTGCGAAAGCGCCTCCATATCCTCGGGCGTGAGGTCGACCGTCCGTTGCGCCGCCAAAGCCTCTGCCTGCATTGTGTGCCTCGCTGGCGCTGGAGATATGGCGACAAAAGCATATCTCAAGTTAAACGGGGTGGCGCGCCGGGGCGCGCGATTTGGTCAGTCATTGGCCCGGCTACTGGATTGGGAATGGAACGCCGGCTTGCCGCAATATTTGCCGCAGACGTCGCGGGTTATTCGCGTCTGATCGGGCTCGACGAGGAGGGCACGATCGAGCGCTTCCGCGCGCACTGGCGCGAATTGATCGAGCCGAAAATCACCGAGCATCAGGGGCGCATCGTCAAGGCTCCGGCCGCTGCTGCGGCTTCGGGATCATGTTCTTTCCCGGTCAGCTCCGCGCCCTTCGTGAATTCCGCCGCGTCCTGAAATCAGGCGGGCGGCTTGGCGTGTCGATATGGCGGGTGTCGCAGACCAGCAAAATCGAGGCTGCGATGGCGGAGCTTGGCATTTCCAACCCGCGGCCGCCGGGCTGGATCACGGAGGCGGACGCGCTGTCAACCATCCTGACGACGGCGGGGTTCACGGATGTTCGCGTGGACGAAAGCCCGCATATGTTTCGCTACGCGAGTCGGGACCAATAATGGCAGCAAGCGCGCGGCCCCGGATTGCGGCGCACGCTCTATGGCTTGAATGCAGCCGGTGCGCAGCGACTGCGTGATGCGCTCTCGAGGAAAGTCAGCTGCAAAGAATGGATGGGTTCGGTGCCGTGTCGACAGCGCTGATTGCGATGGTGCTTCTTTGGGCTTTGCTCGATCCTTCGAAGCCCATTTTCGCATTTGCGGAAGCAGCCCGTCGAACGGCCAAGATCCCACTATTCCCAGCGCCGATCCGGGCGCACAACTTGCAAAAATCCATGTCGTCAGTGAAAACTGCGTCTTGTCCTTCCGGCATTCGGTCGCTCGCTGCCGATGAGACGAACAACTGTCGATCATGAATGCATATTCTTGTATTGTGTCATCGGGGAGCAATCTTGTTTAAGGGGAGCAATCTTGTTTAACGGACCTCCAAGTCCCGGCGAGTACGGGACCGCGCCTGAACGAAGCTTTGCGGAAACCTTCCTCTCACATAACGGGGCGGTAGCGGACAAGTGGGAGCACTATCTTGCCATCTACGACGCCGAGCTTGCGCAATTTATCCGGCGTGACGAGCCGGTGCGCTTGCTCGAGATAGGTGTTCAGAACGGCGGCTCCCTGGAAATCTGGCGGAACCTTCTGCCAAAAGGTTCTGCCATTGCAGGCGTCGATATCGACCCGAGATGCGCAGAGCTCGCGCTTGATGACGGCATCCAGATATTTGTAGGAGACGCAAGCGATCCGGCCAGGCTGGACGACATGTTGCGAGATTCTAAGTTTGACGTCATCATCGATGATGCGTCACATTGTTCGAGCCAGATTATTGCAACATTCAAGTCATGTTTCCCACGCTTGGCGCCGGGCGGCATCTACGTGGTGGAAGATCTGCATTGCAGCTACTTCTCGGCTTTCGAAGGCGGATTTCGAAAAGCCGGTTCGGCGATTGAATATTTCAAGACGCTGGTTGACGCGCTGAATTCCGATCATTTTGAGCCTGACGCACAGACAAGTGCGGATGCGGAAGAACTGGATAATCTTCGGATTCTGAGCCGGGAACTAGCGCGCGTGACTTTTTACGACTCCGTGGTCGTTGTTCGGCGGCTACTTGAGACGCGAGACGCCCCATACCGCCGCATCATGGGCGGTCGTGTCGCCAAAGCAGAGCCCCTCCTGCCTGGACTGGGCGTTGGATATCTTAGAAATCTTCTGCTCACACCCGAGAGTGCTGAGGCATTTGACCCCGCAATAAAAGCCAGTCTGGTGGCCGCGCGCG
>Ga0182743_1003344_pt1 | contig 13030 bp, 13 predicted proteins | sample eDN3rd30CKraftOP_FD_128522 | JGI IMG/M metagenome (GOLD analysis project Ga0182743, IMG submission 128522) | Enriched Organic Plus compost microbial communities from Emeryville, California, USA - eDNA 3rd pass 30_C Kraft OP (version 2) (version 2) ... | reverse complement strand
GAGGCGTACAGTCGCACCATGAACGAGTCAGCCAACCTCTGGGACGGAGTAGACGAACCGGTCCTCAAATTCGTCGCAACTTTCCCATACAAATACGACCTTCGGCTCAACAGGAATGAAGCCTCGGAGGAAATCCCGTCAATGACAGGCGAAGAGCTTGACGCTTCCTTGAGGCGCCTAATGAACTTCGGACTGATCACCTGGCGAAGTCGGTCGGAAACCAGTGGGTTCTTTCACTTCACAGGACTTCGCTTGTCTCCCGACGGGCTTCGAGTCTTGGGCCACTGGCCTCCAACAGAGGAAGCCATGCTTGGCGGTGCGGTGGTCCAAATACTCCGAGCCCTGGCCGATGAAGCTGAGACGGTGGAAGAAAGCAAGCAACTGAAACGAGCGGCTGGCGTCGTGGCCCGATTTGCTGGCGACGTCGTCTTCGACGTTGCGAAGAATGAGCTCACAACCCTGGGAGAAGACTCGGTATGAATCTTGACTGGGACGAGCGAGACGCAAGAGTTCTTCGGTGGTTGAAGGAGAACCCGCCAGAACATGAGTTCCTCGCCACAAATCGGGTAAGCGAGAATGAATCGGATGACCTCGCGGGTCTTACCGAGGTAGAGATACACGTCAGCGTGGAAACGCTCGCTGAGGAAGGCTTGGTGACCTTCAATAATCAGACGTTTGAGAGCGCTGGAGGTGTTTACTGGTCACAGTTCCAAGTGTCAGGGCTAGGGATGCAAGCCCTCGGTGAATGGCCCGTCTTCGGTTCGCTCGGTGTTCCCGAAGAACTAGGCGATCTGCTCGATGCCCTAGCCGAGATGGCTCCAAACGATGAAGAAGAAAGCAACCTCAAGGCAGCGGCAGATATAGCCAGAAAAACAAGTTCTGGAGCCCTGCGCGCCTTGGCTGCCGGCGCATTGGGTGCGCTGATCCGTTCTCAGATTGGATGACGGCAATCCAATTCGACTTCGCAGCGATTCTCAAATGACCGATCAGTTGATTGGAGTGGTTCCGGCGACGATCTCCGCTCCCCGGGAGTACATCCAACCGAGCGAAATCTTCGAAGCCGGGAGTCAGGTGTCCCTGGACTGGCAAGGAATGGCTGGGAGCGCCACCTTTTGGGAAATGGGTGCTGTAATCGCCGGGGCCGAACGAAATCGAGCTCAAGAACTCATCGGCCTCATGGCTTCGACCGGCGAACAGCTCGCGGTGGCGCTGGGCGCCCACAACGAAGTCGAAGGCTGGCGAGCATTTCGACTCAAGAACGAGCCTGACCCAGCGCATGAAATGAGCATGCGAGGATTGGTGGAAACTCAGGCATACTTCGTGCTGGGGGCTAGCCACGCGCTGGTCAATACAACGCTTCGCGCCTTGGCCTTCTCACCGCAGATCCGGACTCGGCTAAACCGCGGATACGCGCCGTTCTCTGTTGAAAGGGAGGACTGGGCGTCGATCACTCCCGAACGGTCCGAGAAATTAAGCAACCTGGCCGATGAAGACGGTCGCCCTGAGGTCAAAGAGCTGGTTCAACCGGCCACGCGACTTGGGTCTAGTCACGCAATTGCTCAACTTCTGGCGTTTCGCGCCACCAGCTTTCACCAATGGCGACCACAAAGCCACGGCATCCAAGGCGTACCTAGAACTTCCCTGTGGGAACGACGGGACAACTCGCTTTCTATCTCAATAGGTCATAGCGGCACCAGTCGAGGCAGGGAATCCGCTGAAGCTGAGGCCGGGCTTGTTGACGCGGCAATGGTCAAATTGATCGATGAGATGGGAACGTTCAAAACAAGCATGCCTTCGCTCATAGGAGCTATAGGCGGACCTCGCTTCAGATGACCCAGACGTCGCGACTCGTCTGCCTAGGGCTCTAACTTCAGCAAGGTGGAATATCCGGTCGTCAAAGATGCGCACATCGTTCCGCGATGCCTGCTCGCAGCATTCTCCGAAGACGAGAAGGTTGACTTGAGAGTGGACCACGAACTCGTGCCTGGTCCAGTTTCGATCGAGGATGCCGCTGTGCGCCACACCTACTATCGGCGAACGCGTCCTGATGGAACAGCTATCGACGATGGCGAGTGGTCCCTCAACAAAATCGAGTCAGCGGCAGCGCCGTTGCTCGCGAATCTCTCAGAGATATGGGACTCGCTCAAGATCGAAAGCAAGGGAACTCTCGCGGAGTTCTTCGCAGTCCAAGCCGTAAGAGGTCCCCGCTGGAAATCGTGGTGGCTTGGCCAGACCAAAGCAGCTGTGGACAAGTGGCGAAGAGAGCCGGAACCATTACTCCACAACGGTCTGTGGATCCCAATGACACACCGGACAATCAATGAGTTTGAAGATCAAGCCCTCGAAAACACGGCTTGGTTGACGCGGATGTTCTCGATCTCAAAGAAGATCGCGGAAGTTTTCGGTTCGATGCGTTGGACTCTCGTCGAGTTTGAAGAACCGTTCCTAGCGATGTCAGATCACCCCGTAGTTGAGTGGCCACTTGACGTCGACTATCGACAACCAGAGCCCAACCGGGAAGGGGTTGGAGCGCTCAACCTCTTAGAAGTACGAGTTCCAGTTTCCCCGTCTCAGGCAATCCTCATGACCTGGTCTGACGAAGTTGGACTGACCGCTCGAGTGCGAGCCTCGAGAGAGGTGGGGTCAAACGTGAACGCGTTCACCGTCGCGAATTCAGAACGCCAGTGGTATTCCAAACCAGGTCGTTCGACTCCATTGGCCACCGGATTTCTTGAACCAATCGCTCCCTTCATCTTTGACGGGTATTGCAGGGAGTCGGTCGAGGAGTCGAAAGTGCGTCGAACTGTCTCGGAGAACATCCAGCCGAAACTTGGCGACGATCAGATCGACGAGTTAGACCTCTTCACGGTCGGTCCCGTCGAACTCTGAGGCGCCGCGGGAGTGCCCTTGGTTCTCTCTCAGCGGAGGTAGAGCAATCTGGGCTGTCACCAATTATCGACTGACTGTGGCCGCGGGAAGAGGCCAGTTCGAGTAGTGGGCACTGAGAATTCGCTCGGAGTCCGCCCTTCGGAAGCCAACCTCTCGTAGGAGGCAACTCTGCATTAGAGCGGAACCCCGGCGTGTCGAGTCAAAGACTGAATCTTCAATCTCTTGAATCGAGAAACGCTTTGCGTTGGTCTCTAGGTGAGCCAGATAGCCGCGAGTCGCGCCCAGGAGGTCTAGAGCTCTATTAGTGCACTTGGTGATCTCCGGCGAAACTTGTCCGTACTTTCGGAGCGCCTTGAAATCGGGGTTTGAATGCCTGACTCGACCATAGGCTTCCATCGCCGTGACGAGTGTGAGCAAACGCCCTGGCGAATAAGTCGTCCCCATATTCAAGTGGTCTCCGAAAATACCGAGCGCGGGTCGGACCTTTCTGTTGACGCTCCACCATCGCTTTATGGATCGTGCGGGATCGTGGAGGTCCTCTGCCAGAAATAGAAAGGTCCGACGCGAGGCTGGTTGAATGGATCCTCGTCCTCCGCGCCAAACTTCGATGCGCCTGCGTTCGTCGCCGAAGTCCCTCGAGTACGACTCCGCGGCGAGTTCGTCTGGCGCGTCTGCGGCAAAAGCCACGAGGGCCAGAAGGGGTATTCCGAAATCTAGGTGTAGACGGTCCATCGTGCTGGGTCGACTCGCCGTCACTGTAAGGCTGGCGTTAGGCCTCACCGTGACGCTGGAGAGCTCTGTTTTCTCGGCAAAGCCTTGCGAGAAGCTGAGGTCGCCACCCGCGACCTTGACATTCAGCTTGTCTGTCGGGGTCCAGTGATACTCACGCTCGCCACGCCGGTAGGCCTCCCAGTCGTCACCGTGAGATCTAGTTCCTTGGAACCACCACTCTGCTTGGTTGACGGTGGTGAAGCTTACCTTCGTCCATTTGTCATCCGGAAAGCAGTGGTCGTCCCAGCAAAGAGTTCCGCTGCTGACTTTCTGGAGTTGATCTCCAAGTGCGACTCGACGAACGAGCACTCGGTGCAAAGAGAATGGATTTCCCTCGGCTGTCCAACCGAACACGGTGAAACTATTGGCATCAAGTGATGTCGGCCATGTTTCAGGAGAGTCGATTAGTTCAAGGGTCGCCCCACTCTCATGCCAAGTCATTACTGCCGGAACCTCATCCTCTGGACTTTCCGGAATGATCACCCGGACACCCAGCGATTTCCCAGCTCTAAGCAGCGACTGCTCTCTCTTCAGATTCAAAGCACACCCTTCGGGAAGACAATGCAGTCGTCAATCGGCGTTACCAATAGCTCCTCTCGCAGCGAATGTCCGGGGCGAAAGTTTGAACCGGCCGGCGGTCGCGGTTCCCTCCGTACCTGACCAGATTCGGGCTATAGAGCCTGGCGGGCATGGCTAGGCGTCACCGCAGGCTTCAACAAATCGGCGGCCGAGGACGCTGATTCGTAGCTTGTCGTGCCCGTCGACCATGAACCCCTGTTCGTTGTCTTCGATGAACTCGAGGCGCATAAGCGCAGGAAGAAGGAGTTGGAGTCTGAGTAGGTTGGATGTCGAGACGTCGAATGCATCGAGCGAAAGGTTGAGCATCGCCGCAAGCTCGGCGCGCTTCATGTTGACCACTTCCCAACTTGATGTCGGGTCCTGTTTCAGGGTGGCCCTGGCAGCGTTGTAGACGGTGTCCAGCATCCTGGCGTCGGTTGGGCTTAGTTCAGCGAGGATTGAGGCAAAAGCAGGCGGAATTTCTTCTGGACCGTTGGCCGCCGAGGCCAGTAAGCGGGCCCACCTGTCGGCCATCTCTTCGTCTTCCTCGTTTGCTCCGTGGTCGAGGATTGGAAGCAAGGTTCGCAACGGTACTTCCTTCGGATCGACGCCTCTCTCCTGGGCGATCTCCTGGGCCTTTTCGCTCAGGCGAAGGGCCGCTCTATATCGACGGACTCGGATCTTGTCTGCGAACAATTCGCCGAGCTCGGTGAGGGGGCTGCCGCCGACTTTCTCCATGAAATCTTGAGCAGGTTTGGAAAGTACTTCTGAGCCCTTCTTGATCAGCTCATCTTCCATGTGAGACTCCAGTGGTTTGGGTTCCCCGCCCGACTGGAGCGTAGAGGGTCAACGGCAGCTCGATCGAAGAGTAGAGCGGTTCCCGCGGGATGTCGACCTGATGCGCGACCCATGCCATCTACTAATGTCTGTAGTAGATGGAGGTCCTTGCCGTATCTGACCCGGCCGCTGGGGTGGGACTCGTGGCCGCACTTCTCGCGGGAATGGTCTCGTTTCTGTCCCCGTGCGTTCTCCCCTTGGTCCCGGGCTACTTGTCGGCAGTGTCCGGAGTGTCGGTAGACGAACTCGATGATGACGGCTGGCGAAGGGTGCTCGTGCCGAGCCTGTTCTTCGTCGCGAGCTTCTCCTTGATCTTCATCCTGCTTGGGCTCACGGCGACAAAGCTGGGGTCGATTCTCAGCGACAACCGTCAGCTCCTGGACAAGGTCGCGGCGGCGCTGATCATCGGGATGGGGGTCTTGTTCGTCGCGTCATTCTTCGTGACGAAGCTCAACCGGGAGTGGCATGTCGATGCCCTAATTACTCGAGCGGGCAAAGGGGGTCCGGTCATAGCGGGCGCGGCCTTTGCGTTCGCTTGGACACCGTGCATCGGCCCAACCCTGGGAGCGATTCTGTCGGCCGCCTCCCTGTCTGGATCTGCCCCGAAAGGAGCACTGCTTCTTGCCGTTTACTCGGCAGGTCTGGCGGTCCCCTTCCTCCTGACGGTCTTGGCCTTCAACCGGATGACCACCGTCTTCGGCGTTGTCAAGCGGCACTACAACCTGATCGTCGCCGCGGGCGGACTCATCCTGATCGCGATGGGGATCCTGATCTGGACCGGCGAGCTCTACCGCATCAACATCGAGATGCAGAAGTGGATGAGTCAGGTCGGTCTCGATTTCTGGAACAGCATCTGAACCCTCTTCAACTGGGGCTTGGTTATTCGCACGGTTGTTAGGATGTTGGAATGAAGCCCGGAACAGATGCTTGCGAACTCCTTTGTCTCGACCTCCCGAAAGCGGAAAGCGTCCGGTCGTCTCTTCCCGACGCTGAAGTTCTCGAAAGTGGAGCTTCGTTCGCGAAGGCGTTGGCCGATCCGAACCGGTTGAGCATTGCCCTGGCATTGCGCGATGGCGGAGAGATGTGCGTCTGTGACCTCTCCTGGATCGTCAGCCGCCAGGACAAGCTGGTCTCGCACCACCTCCGTCTGCTTCGATCAGCTGGTCTAGCCGCTTCCCGCAAGGACGGGAAGATGGTGCTCTACACGCTGACGCCTGTCGGCAGCCAAATGGTTGATGCCGTCCGTACGATTTCGGTCCCGGTCTCATGAACACGGAGCTTCTCGATCCACCAGTTGGCGAAGCTCGAGAGAGCGACGAAGTCAGGTTCCGTGTGGGCGGGATGGATTGCGCGGCGTGCGCAGCCACTGTGGCAAAGGTCGTGGAGTCGGTCGACGGAGTCGAGACTGCCGAAGTCTCGATCGGCAACGCGACCATGCGCGTCGAGGGATCAGCACCTACCGAGGCCATCCAAGAGGCAGTGAGAAGGGCGGGGTACTCGGCCCAGCTCGCTTCGGCTCCGCGCGGACCATCCGTTCCCTTCTGGCGGCAGAGCGCCAGGACGCTTTCCACCACGATCGCCATCGGGGCGCTGGTAGCGGCGGTCATCGCTTCCCTCACGACGCTTCCGGACGAAGTCAGTTCGATGCTGTTCCTCCTGACCATCGGCCTCGGGGGCTGGGGAATAGCCATTTCGGCGGTTGCCGCGATGCGTCAGCGGACACTCGACATGAACGTGCTCATGGCTCTCGCATCGATCGGGGCCTTGGCGATCGGCGACTACGCGGAAGCCGCATGGGTGATCGTTCTGTTCGCGGTCGGCAACGCCCTGGAGGAACTGGCATTGGAAAGAAGCCGGCGTTCCGTGGAGTCGCTTCGTGAACTAGCCCCGTCGACCGCCTACGTAGTTATAGGTAGCGATGAGGTCCTGACTCCTGTCGCCGAGATCTCCACAGGGTCTTCGATCGTGATTAGACCGGGTGAACGTCTTCCGCTGGATGGCGAGGTCATCTCCGGCGCGTCCAGCGTTGACGAGTCGACTCTGACCGGAGAATCGGTACCTGTCGACAAGGCGGTCGGAGCAAGCGTCTTCGCGGGTACCCTGAACGTTGCGGGTTCGTTCACGATGCGATCCACGTCAGGATCCGAGGACTCGACCCTTGCGCAAGTAACACGCCTGGTTTCTGACGCTCAGGGAAGCCGCGCGCCATCGGAGCGATTCGTCGACCGCTTCGCCCGGATCTACACTCCGATCGTCCTTCTCGCCGCCGTCCTGGTAGTCGCTATCCCGACGTTGGCCGGAGGGTCGTTCGACGAGTGGTTCTACAGGGGACTCGCGTTACTCATCGTTGCCTGCCCGTGCGCCCTCGTGATCTCGGTGCCGGCGAGCGTGGTGGCAGCAATCGGTGGCTCGGCGAAGATCGGCGTCCTGGTCAAGGGAGGCCAGGTGCTCGAGGACCTGGCGTCGATCCAAGCCGTGGCACTCGACAAGACCGGGACCCTGACCAAGGCCAGGCCCGAACTCGTGAGCATCGAGACCGTCGCCGACATGGATGACGATGAAGCCCTCACGCTCATGGCCGCTGTCGAGAAGGGATCGGAGCACCCCCTCGGGCAGGCCTTGGTCCGTTCGACTTCTGATGCGAAATATGTCGAGCTCGAGGTCTCGCGGTTCGAAGCCCTGCCCGGTCGCGGAGCGGTGGCCACAGTCTCCGGAAGAAGCCTGTGGGCCGGCGGCCCCCGACTCGCGGCCGAACAGGGCGCAGAACTCCCGGTTGAGTTCGAGAACCTGCAGCGAAGGGGCGAAACGGTGGTCGCCCTGGGTCAGGATTCCGAAGTGCTGGCAATCTTCGGTCTTGCGGACGAACCGAGGATGGAAGCTTCGGCGGCCATCGATGGACTGAGGAAGCGGGTAGGGATCGACGAGGTGGTGATGCTCACCGGCGACAGCGAGCCCGTGGCCGCGGCCATCGCGAAGAGGAGCGGCATCACTCGCTGGCGGGCAGGGCTTCTACCCGAAGACAAGCTCGACGAGGTCAAACGCCTCGAGAGGGAGGTCGGGCCCACCGCGATGGTCGGCGATGGCGTCAACGACTCACCCGCCCTCGCCGGATCGACGGTTGGGGTCGCGATGGGTGCGGCCGGAAGCGACGTCGCCCTCGACTCGGCCGACGTCGCGCTCATGGGTGACGATCTCACCCGTCTTCCCGACGCGATCAATCACTCACGACGGGCGGTCCGGATCATGAAGCAGAACGTATCCGTCTCCCTGATCACCAAGGCGATCTTCGTGGTCCTGGCGCCCCTTGGCTTCGTGAGCCTGATCACCGCAATCGCCGTCGACATGGGTGTCTCACTGCTCGTGACCCTGAACGGTCTGCGTCTGCTGCGCCGGCCAGCGACCCATTCCCTGAGAGAGACCCCCGGGGATCCAGATCCAGTCGCAGGCGCGACTGGCGCGGAAGGCGACGCATGCGAAGAGGACTGCTGTTCACCGGCAGTATCCGACGGGAAAGCGGTCGAACTTCCCATCTTTAACGGAAACCGTGGAACCTAATTCCCCGGACTACTACAGGATGTCGTAGGAGGTGCTAGGGTCGAAATCCCGTTGGCCTGGGCATCGACGCTTTGAACGAGCAACTCTCCGCTTCTGGCCTCTTGACGCGGAGCAGTGGACATCCTTGTCCGGGTCAACGGGATCTACTACAGACTGTCGTAGCAAGCGCTATGATCTGGATCCCGCCGGCCCACCCACAATTCGGATGGGCGCCCCCAGCCGAAGGGCCGGCGGGACCCCATAAAGGGAACTACTACGTAGTGTCGTAGTATGTGAGAAATCCAATGAGCCGAATCCGGAGTGTTCCGGATCGGGGGACCCACTTGAGGCCATCGAGTCTCTGGGGCGAATCGCACACTCTGCGTAGCGCACCTCTTTCAGCGCGAGCCCGTCAGCTAACCCCGAAGGCGCGAGAAAGAGAGAAGGAATGAATCACGATTCCATCATCGGGCGGTTGGCCATTAGGGCGTTTTTGACCTTGGGAGCGCTAGGAATGTTCTCCGGCATCGCAAGCGCCTCAACGGGAGGTTTGTCACCCGCTTCTCCGAGCCCGGCTCCGGCCAAGGGAGCGTTCCCGATCCGTGGTGCAGTCACCTGGGGCGACGGGCTCGGAGCAGGCCGGGGACATCAGGGCCAGGATCTTCTTGCAAAGTGCACCAGGCCGGTAGTTGCGGCTCAAACCGGAAGAGTTCGTCTCGTCGACTACCAGGCTGACGGGGCTGGCAACTATGCCGTGATTCGCGGGACGTCATCGAAGTTCGACTACGTGTACATGCACATGCTCCGCGCACCGGCGATCCGCGCGGGCCAACTCGTAAGGGCGGGCCAGCGAATCGGACTAGTCGGGTCGACCGGGCGCTCGACCGCCTGCCATCTCCACTTTGAGATGTGGACCCGTCCCGGCTGGTACCGCGGTGGAAGCGTGAGCAACCCGACGCCCTACCTCCGCAAGTGGGGTTCAGCTCGCTAGGTCCCGGCCGACAATGGAGCCTCATTCTTCTGGCTGCGCTGAGCGTGCTGGCTCTAGTCGGTTGCGGCGATTCGAGCAGCGAGACAAGCGAGAAGGAAGCTGCCCCCGCCGTTGACTTTCCAACGGCCAAGAACACCTCTATCGAACAGCTCGCCGCCATGGCGACACCGACTGACATTCAGTTTGCACCTTCGGGAAAGGTGGTCGAGCCAGGAAAGAACCGCTACGGGTTCGCGGCCTTCGACTCGCAGGGACAACAACAGACGGATCTCGACGTCGCGCTGTATGCGACGAGCGGACCGAAGTCGAAAGTTCTAGGGCCCTTCCCGGCCAAGGTCGAGTCGCTCGAAACCGAACCTTCGTTTCGAGCCCAGACCACCTCCCAGGATCCCGGAGCCGCCAAGGCGGTCTACGTCGTACCGAACCTCACCTTGCCCAAGGCAGGCAACTGGTACCTGCTCGCGCTCGCCAAGAGTGAAACCGGCTTTGTCGGCGCCCAGCTTCCGAACGTAGTTGTCCGCAAATCGAATGTCGTCCGCCCCGGTGAGAAAGCCCCGGCAGTCTCGACACCCACGGCGGCGGACGTCGGGGGAAACCTCGAGAAGATCGACACTCGCATCCCGCCGGACTCACTCCACGCAGCCGACTTCTCCTCGGTCCTCGGGAAGAAGCCAGTGATCCTGCTCTTTTCAACTCCCCAGCTCTGCGAGAGCCGCGTCTGTGGTCCAGTGGTGGACGTCCAGGCCCAGGTCGCCGAGGAAACCGGCGACGATGTGGAGTTCATTCACTCGGAGATCTACAACGAAAACGACCCCAACAAGGGCGTCAACCGGCAGGTTCAGGCATTCCGATTGCCCACCGAGCCCTGGCTATTCGCCATCGATGAGAACGGGATCGTCCGGACGCGGATCGAGGGCGCCTTCGGTCTGGGTGAGCTTCGCGAAGCAGTCCAATCCATTCGATCGGAAAGCCAGTGATCCGGTCTGCTGTCGGTAACCTCTCCAACGTGCCCGCGCGCATCTCAGCACCAATCGTTTTCTCCGCCCTCTGCCTGTTGGGAGCGCTGACGGTTGCACTTTCCGCCATCGCGTTGATCGGGACATTCATCAGTGGTGACGCCCCGTGGGCTCCCGTTCAGGCTTGCTGTGAAGCGGCCATCGCAAAGGTCTCGTTCGGATGGCTCCTCCTGGTCGCGGTTGGACTGATCTCGATGATCGCGTTGGTTCGTCTGGCATTCAGCAGTTGGCTGACGATCAAGGCAAACGCGCGCGTCCATTCACTTAGAAGGCTGGCTTCGCCGGAGATGGTTGCCGGCCACGAGTGCCTGGTTCTGGAGGACGCTCGACCGCTCGCGTTCTGCGGTGGACTAATTCGCCCACGGGTCTTCCTCAGCCGGAACCTCATAAGCGAGCTAGGGCCGGCAGAACTTGCTGCCGTGGTTGCTCATGAGGCTCATCATCAGAACCGGCGCGATCCCCTGCGGAACTCGATTACCCGCGTCATGGCATACGGGTTCTTTTTCCTGCCTATGCTTCGGGAGTTCGGTCAGAAGTGTGTTGAACGCTCCGAAATTGCCGCCGACCAGGCTGCGGTAGCCGGAGGTGAGAGCGAACGTAAGGCTCTTGCGAGCGCCCTCCTCTCGCTGCATGGACGCGAAAGCGAGGGGGTCGCAGTGTCGCTGTCATCCGATCGGATCGGAGTGCTTGCGGGTGAGAAGCCTTCCTGGATTCCCAGTAGAAACGGGGCCCTTCTGAGCATGTCCGCTCTGGGGGTCTTGCTGGCGGGCCCGGTACTGGCAGCCGAACTCGTAACTCGCACACCGGTCGGCATCGAGGCTTTGGGCCTGCACGTTTGCCTCGCCGCGCTCATCGTTGCTCCTCTTCTGCTCTCGGCGGGATTCGCCTGGACCCGTCCCCAGGTGCGGGTCTGATGACCAACGCTGAGAACCCACCTGCCCTCTCGGACCTCGAACGTGAAGTCATGGAACAGGTCTGGTCGGCCCCGGAAGAAGTGTCGGTACGAGACGTCCTGAACGGGATCAACGAAGCGAACGAGAAGCAGCGGGCCTACACAACCCTGATGACTATCCTTTCCCGTCTTGAAGCAAAGGGGATGGTCACCAAGCGCAGGAAGTCGAAGTCCGACCTTTTCACCCCGGTGCTCTCCCGAAGCGATTACCTCGAGTCCCGAGCAAAGGTCGAAGTCGACGCACTGGTCGGCGAGTACGGCGAGATAGCCCGAGCCTTGTTTGTTCGTGAGATCGAAGACACCGATCCCGACGCAGCCAAGAAGCTCAAGAAGCTGATCGACAAGTCCTAAGTACTACGGCTTGTAGTAGCATCGGCTGCCAAGTCGATGTCGGACAACGTCAAACTCTCAATTGCCCTCGTCCTCGTGGGCGCGCTCGGACTCCTTGTCTATCTCAGTCTCGGAAACGACACTCCGGAAGGTTCCGCCAATCCCGAGGTCACCCGGGCCGACTCTCACTACCTGACCAAGGCGCCGGACGACAAAGTCACGATCGTGGAGTTCCTCGACTTCGAATGTGAAGCCTGCAAGGCCCAGTTCCCGACGATGGAGCGAATCCGCGAGGAGTACGACGGCAGGATCAACCTGGCGATCCGGTACTTCCCCCTCGGTGGTCACCAGAACGGAATGAACGCCGCCCTCGCGGTGGAGGCGGCCTCCAAGCAGGGAGCCCTCGAGGACATGTACATCAAGATGTACGAGACCCAGGCAGAGTGGGGTGAGTCACCAAACTCGAAGGCGGACCTCTTCGCGGAGTACGCCCAGGAACTCGGACTCGACATGGACCAATTCGAGGCCGACGTAAACGACCCGGCAACCAGGAAGCGGGTCGAGAAGGACCAGGCTGACGGCGTAGGGCTCGGGGTCCAGGGAACGCCGACGATCTACCTGAACGGCGAAGAGCTGCCGACCATGCCCTCTTACGACGATCTCAAGCAGCGCATCGACGCCCTTCTCGCGGAGTAGGCAAGTGGAGGCCAGTTCAGCGGGTACTGCCACTCAGGCCCCTGCGGAATTCATTCAGCGCGTAACGCCCTGGGTCGTAACCATCACATCGATGGTGGCGTTCGCGGCCGCGGCGGTCCTGATGGTCGAGAAGATCATCCTGCTCGGGGACCCGACCTACGTCCCAACTTGTTCGATCAACCCGGTCCTCTCCTGCGGCTCGATCATGAAAAGCGATCAGGCAGAAGCGTTCGGCTTCCCGAACCCACTTCTCGGCCTTGCCGGGTTCGGACTGATGGCCACCTTCGGCGCAGCAACCCTCGTCGGAGTAAGAGCTCCGAGGTTCACCTGGCTCCTTGCGCAGGCTGGCGCGGTGTTCGCGTTCGGCTTTGTCTGCTGGCTGATCTTCCAGAGCCTTTACCGGATCGAAGCGCTGTGCCCCTACTGCATGGTGGTCTGGTTGGCCACCTTCACCCT
>Ga0182743_1003342_pt1 | contig 13034 bp, 9 predicted proteins | sample eDN3rd30CKraftOP_FD_128522 | JGI IMG/M metagenome (GOLD analysis project Ga0182743, IMG submission 128522) | Enriched Organic Plus compost microbial communities from Emeryville, California, USA - eDNA 3rd pass 30_C Kraft OP (version 2) (version 2) ... | reverse complement strand
GGCTCAAGACATCGAAAATCGCCGTTGCTGGCTGCGCGTCGCTGCCGCTGAGCCCGACAGACCAACCGTTGTCCCCAGACAACGTTCCGTCGATCGCCTCATCTGGATGGTAGACATGGCTGTTGCCGGAAATGGGCCCTTGATAGTAGGTCGCACGCGCATTTCCCAGCGTCAGAATCGCCGCATCGCTGGTAGCAGTAAAGCAGGCCCAAACCACCATGCAGCCCACGGCCAATTGCGACAACTTCATATTTCGATTCCTGAATCGGCGAACTAAACGGATCTCTAGTGGTCCGTCATTCCTTCTATGCCTTGGCGGGGGGGTTCCTGACAGAATTACGGAACAAAGAAAAGAACCCCCGCGGCAAAGAACCTAACCCACGAACACAAAACAACTTAGCAGCCAAACAAATTTCTTGCCAGCGATTCAGTTCCGCCAACCACCCCAGAGCGGCGCCCACCTTACGACCGCGACCGCAGGTCTTCAGCCGGGATGAACGCCCGGTTCACCACCAGCATGGCGAGGGCGTACGGGACCATACCCGTGATTAGACCGAGCGAAAGCCACACGAACACGCCGATCGCCAGCATCAGCGGCCGGGCGAGGCGGTTCCAGATGAGCACCGGGAAAAGGAGTTCGTACGCCACGATCAAATGCGTCCAGGCGTTGAGCACGCGGGGGAAATTCCGCAGCCAGCTCAAATCGATCGGCCGGCTGTGCGTCTGGGCCAGCAGCAGCCAGACCGCTTCGCCCCCCCACCAGGCTTCGCCAAAGAGCTTGGTCAGGCCGAACATGGCGTACAGCGCGGCGCCGTGGACCTGGATCAGCCGCAGCGCCACATTGGCGCCGATCGACTGCTCGGGAATCTTCCAGCCCAAGCGGCGGTAGAGCGGCACATCGAGCGCCGCCCGCGCCCCAGCCGGGCCCAAGCAGAGGTAGAACAGCAACATCGACAGCACCGGCTCTAGCTGCCCGGTGAGCATATGTGCCCGATGGCTGTAGCTGAGCACGACGAGCAGCGTGAGAACGCTGGTCACACGCGTGAGCAGCCCCAACGTCAGCGCCAAGGCGAGCAGGATGGCGACCGCGTGCAGCGCCATCAGTTGCCCCGGCTGATCGAACCAAAAGAGGTACGAGAACTGATAGTTGCTCGCCCCTTGCAGCGATTCGAGGTTTCGAATGACGGCCGGCGGGAGGATGCCGTTGTCGGCGAACCAGCGGGTCAGGTCCGAATTGAACGACAGCAGGTAGAGCAGCGTCACGAGCCCCGTACCGATGCGCACGATCGCCAGCGGCAGCGGATCGACAGCCGTGAACCAGAACCGGTTCCAGCTGCTGCCGACGCCTTCGGACAGTTCTTGCCAGTAGCGGGCCGAGAGAATGTTCATTGCAGATCGTTCGAAAGTTCGGGTGGGAGCGCGGGCGCGAAGACGCAGGGTAGGGCAGGGGGCGGACCGCAGCCCGCCTAACGGTTGTTCGCGGCGGGGGATGTGCCTTGCCGGGGAGCGACTTCGCCGCGGCCGGCGCGTTTGTTGACTTGCACCTGACCGTCGTCGTCGTAAAAGACGTCGGCTTCGTAAATCACGACGTCATACTGCGGCGCGGTCGGATCGTCCGGCGGGAAGCCGGGAAACAGCGTACTGACGTCTGCCGGCTGACTCATCCGCTGCACGCTGCGAACGACGGCGGCGCGGGCGTTGTTTTCGTCCATCAGCCGCTTGCCGATCGACCGCGCGAGTACCGCGGTCAGGTCGTCGTCCTGTTCCGAGCTGCCATAGATGCCCAGCACATCGGCCAGGTTGAAGTAGCGCCGTCGGCTGCCGGTCCAGGGGTTACCGCGATCGGGCAACACGACCGACTTGATCATTTCCTGCGTCGAGACGTGCTCATCGCCGCGCGGATAGAGATCGACCACGATCACCCGGTCGTCCTGCTCGGCGCCGTGGGTCAGGAAGTACTCAGTGAACTGCGGATCGAACTGAAAGAATTCGGTGTAGGGCCGAAAGATCCCCACCAGATCGGCCTGCAATTGCGAGCGGCGAAAGTTCGCGAAGAGCACCGCGAACACGCACGTCAGATGAATCACGATCAGCAGCGAGATGATGCTGAACAGAATGGATTGGTCGGGCGATTTCTCGGGCGATTGCGATGCCATAGTCTCAAACGTTTGAACGGGCCGGCGGTGGCGATGGGCATCCGTTCGCGCTCCTGGCATCCTCCCTGAATCCGTGGTATCGGCGGCCGGCGTTGACCGGCTTCATCGGCTTCCAGCGCACTCTACGCAGCCGGAATAAGCCGTGGTATGTGACCGCTCGCGGTGAGCCTCACCAGGCGGCGAGTCCTTAAAAAAAGAAAGATCGGACTCGAGAAGAGTCCGATCTTCCGTAATTCTGCTTGCCGCAGGACTGTCAACCAACAGGGGGAAACTGACAGTCCTGTAAGCCTATGCTTCGCGGCAACAACCCGCGAATGCAGAAGTTAGTTGTTGGCCGGCGGGGGGGCGTCAGCGGCAGCTTCAGGAGCAGCCGGAGCCGGGGCGGCAGCTTCGGCCGGGGCCGGAGCGGCAGCTTCAGCCGGAACGACGACGGCAGCGCCGCAGCAAGCCGGCGGGCAGACCGGCTGGCAAACCGGAGCGCCGCAGCAGGCCGGAACCGCACCGCTGCAACCGCAGCAGCGGTTACGACGGGCATGATGACGACGGCCGTGGCAGCCGCTGCAGCTGTCGACGACAACGCCCGAGCACTCGTTGCCGCTGCAGCGATGACGACGGTGATGACGACCGTGGCAGCCGCAGCAATCCACGACCTGGCCGCTGCAACCACCACAGCCGTGGTGGCCGAACAGGCCGGCCGAAGCCTTGTTCTCACCGCCAACCAGGGCGATGCCGACGAGCGCGAAGAACATCGCAGCTCCCAGAACGACGATACGATTCATTCTCGAATCCTCCAAAAAGCCTAACAGGTACCGAAAGCCGGAAAATCAAGTTGCCGTCTGTTGCTTCGCCTCGCTCTCGACGGCAGCTCGAGCGAAGCGCGACCTTGCGTACCCTGCGAGAACCTCGCACCTTCGTCCTGCTGATCCCTGTTTGCGTAAAGCTTTGCGGGTTGCGAAGGATGTAGCGATCACACAGGCTAGGCCGCTAGGTTAGCATGGCAGCAATGGGTGTCAAGCGTGCGAAGTCAAAATAGGAAGCCTGGGTGAATCGATTTATTGACGAGTGTTCGGAGAACGTAACACTGGGATACTTAGGCCAGATTTTCCCCCCTGTCCAATCTCCAGCTCGCGCATGAAAAAAGCTCGCCGGAGGCTCCGGCGAGCTTGCGAAATTCGATCTAAGACGCTGGAAACGTTCAGCTTGCAGCGTTTACAAAGTCCGAGCGCGGGTTGCCCTTACCAGCTACCCCACTGCTAGCTCGGCCCGTGCTTGCAATTTAACGCTGTACCGATTCCCCCGAATCGGTCCCCTCAAGAGCAGGGTTCTGAGCGGTCTGAGCTTGTGCCGCTTCGGCAGCCTGCTGCTGGATCGCCAGAGCCTCTTCATGCTTCCGCATCATGTCTTCAGGATCTTCGAAATTCAGGAACTGAGGCGCCTGACCAGGGATCAGTTCCAGAGCCATGCCGGCAATCCGCCAGCCGTCGGTTTGCTTCCGGAGCACCCAAACGATTTCGTAAGTGATCGAGCCGTCTTGATAGGTTTCGGTCCAGACGCTGCTCACGTGAGCGCCATTCGGGTTGTCGTCCAGGATCTTCCCCGGCGAAACCTGATAGGTCGCCCCCGGAGCGCTCTGCGGCGCCACGGCGATATCGTGCTTGGCCGTCTCTTCCCGGGCCTTGCTGGTGAGCAAAGCGGCGGTAGTGGCTTCGTCGCCCGCCTTCAGAGCGGCGAGGAAGGTGCTGACAACTTGTTCCGGCGCCGCTTCCACGGCGACTTCCACCGGCTTGCGCGGCGAGGCGGGGGCGGCAGTCGTCTGCGCACCGCCTTCGGCCGGAGTATTGCTTTCAGCCGAGGGGGCAGGCTTTTCCGATCCGGAGCAGCCAACCCAAACGCAGGTTGCCAGAGACAAGGCGAAGATCGATAGGGTCCGCTTCATGAGAGCATCCATTCTCTGCGAGCTGGGAGCTATTCAAGCTCGGCTGGGCAATAAGTGAGGCATAGCCCGGTGAACCCCAGGTCCACCGCTTTCTCCGCGCCTCTTCCCGGCCATCCGTCTGCCGGGCACGAATTGGCCTGCGAGTTTGTCAGGATCGCCGAAATGGGTCAAGGCGAATGTGCGCCCCAATCGGAACTGAGTTTGCATTCACCCCCACATCGACCAGCTTTCTCTGCCACCAAGAAGTGGTAATACTGAGCGGCGTCGGTCAGGCGGGCCGACTCCCTCAGGACCACCCGTGCAACTGCCGGCGGCAGCGTTGACGTTTCCGTCATCCCCGCGGCAGCCTGGCGTCCTGAACCAGGTAAGGAGATGGGCTGATGTCCACCACCCATGCGCAGCCCGCCACCGCGTCGCCGGAGGCGTCTCCGCCCGCCGAGTCTCTCCCGCCGCCGAACGATTCGTCGGATTCTGCTAGCAAAACTCCCCAGCCGGCCTGGCGGCGCTGGATCGCGCCCGTCGCTATCGCCGTCGTGCTTCTACTCGCGGCGATCAAGTTGGGTCCGTGGCTCTGGACGGCCCTCAACACCGTCTCGACCGACGACGCCTATGTAAATAGTCACGTCACGTTCGTCGCCCCGCGCATCACGGGCCAGGTCAGCCGCGTGCTGGTCGACGACAATTACCGCGTCAAACGGGGCGACCTGCTCGTCCAGCTCGACAAACAGCCGTACGAACTCGACGTCGCCGTTAAAAAGGCGGCTGTCGAGTCGGCCACCGCCGACCTGATTGCCGCGCGGGCTCAGACGATGGGCGCTGTCGCCCAAATCCGCAGCAACTACTTCAATCTGGTTTTCGCCATCGAAAAGGTTCGAGATCAGGTCGCCGCCCTGCACTCGAACGTCGACAACCTCCGCACCGAAGAAGCAAACCTGCGCGTCGCCGAGCGCGATTACGCCCGCAACAAGCCGCTCGCCGAGAAAGGGGCTGTCACGGCCGAGGAGTTCGACCACTACACCGCAAAACTGGAAGAGGCCCGCAGCCGCGTTGCCGCCGCCCAACAGGTGGTCGAACAATCGCGGGCAGCCCTCGGCCTGCCGCCGTCGGACGACTTGGACGAAATTCCCCCCGACCTCGACCAGAACTACTCCAAAGTCCGCCAGGCGCTCCAAGTGCTCATCGAGAGCGCGGCCCAGCTCGGCTATCGCCCTTCGTCGTGGAACCTGACGCCCGAGCAGGTAATCGCCGAGTTCTACCAGCAAGACCCGCAGGGGAATCTCGACCACATCTACGAGCGTCTCATGCCGCACGCCCCGATCGTGAAGCAGGCTGAGGCCAAACTCGCCGAAGCACAAGCCGCTCTGGCGGTCGCCGAACTAAACCTCAAGTACTGCGACATCGTCAGCGAGATCGACGGCGTCGTCACCAGCCGAAACGTCAACCCCGGCAACAACGTGGTCGTCGGCCAAAGCCTGATGGCGGTCCGCTCGCTCAGCGACATTTGGGTCGACGCCAATTTCAAGGAAACCCAACTCGACCACCTCCGCATCGGCCAACCGGTCGATCTGGAAGTCGACATGTACGGCAGCCGACGGACGTTCAAAGGGCGCATTAGCGGCTTCACCATGGGAACCGGCCAAACGCTCGAGCTCCTCCCGCCGCAAAACGCTACCGGCAACTTCATCAAGATCGTGCAGCGTCTGCCGGTCCGCATCGACCTGATCGACTACAACCCGGACGAGAACCCGCTCTTCGTGGGCCTCTCGGTCGAACCCTACGTTTACTACAAGGAACAGCCGACCGGCCCCAATGCCGGAAAGTTCCTGCAAGAGCCGTCCTCCCTGCCGCGTCCCGACATGCGGCTGCCGCGCGTCGATCAGCCAAATCCCGAATCGTCCGCCGACCAACTTTGGCCCACACTCCCCGCCGTGCCGAACACGCCTGCCAAACCAGCGGCAACTTCTCCTGGGCCAGCGGTCGAACGCCCCGCACCGGCAACCGAGCCTGCCTCGGTTCCGCAGCCCTAGTCAGCCCATCGCTTTGGCGTCCCCTTCGGACCTGCGCTCACTCGGCGGCACGCTTCCATGGCCAATCATCCCCCAACCGCCAGTCTGCAAGCGCCACGGACGATCAACCCGTGGTTCATCGCGATGGCAGTCGTCGTGCCGACCTTCATGGAAGTGCTCGACACGACAATTGCCAACGTTGCGCTCCGCTACATCGCGGGCGGCCTCTCCGCAGCCGTAACCGACAGCGAGTGGGTCATCACCAGCTACCTCGCCGCGAATGCCGTGGTGCTGCCGATCTCCGGCTATCTCTCGTCGCGTCTCGGCCGACGGAACTACTTTCTCGGCTCGATCGCAGTTTTCACGCTGGCCTCGGGCCTGTGCGGCATGGCCACCAGTCTCGAGGAGCTGATTCTTTTTCGCGTAGTCCAAGGCCTCGCCGGCGGCGGCCTGCAACCTTCCAGCCAAGGCGTGCTGCTCGACGCTTTTCCGCGCGAGAAACAAGGCGCCGCGATGACCCTGTTCGGCGTTGCGGCGCTCATCGCTCCGGTCGTCGGTCCGACGCTCGGCGGCTACCTGACGGTCAACTACGACTGGCGGTGGATCTTCTTCATCAATCTGCCGATCGGCACGCTCGGCTTCGCCGCCTGCTGGTTCCTGCTCCGCGATCCCGACTATCTGAAGGAGCAGCGCGAGGAGCTTGCTCGGCGCGGCCTGCGTTTCGACTACATCGGCCTCGGATTGCTCGCGCTGATCATGTCGAGCTGGGAGATCATGCTCAGCAAAGGGCAGGAATGGGACTGGCTCGGCGATCCCTTCTGGCGCGTGCAGGCGCTGATGATCGCGTTCGTCGTCGGGCTCGGCGTCTTCCTCTTTCGCGAAATGAGGATCGCTAACCCCGTCGTGAACCTCCGCCCCTTGGGCGAGCGGAATTTTGCCGTGTCGGCGACGATCATCTTCTGCTGCTACGGCGTGCTGTACGGCGCCAGCACCTCGCTTCCGGGCCTGTTGCAATCGCTCTTCGGCTTCGACGCATTCGCCTCTGGCCTGGTGATGTCGCCGTCCGGCATTTTTGCCGTGCTAATGATGCTTGTCGTCAGCGTGGTTCTCAGCCGTGGGGTCGACGCTCGCCTGCTGATTGCCTGCGGACTCATTGTGATGGCCTCGGCCAACTACTGGATGTCGCTGCTGAACATTTATGTCAGCCCGTGGCAGATTGTCTGGCCGCGCGTCGTGATGATCGTCGGCCTGTCGATGATCTTTGCCCCGATCAACGTCGCAGCCTATCTCTATACTCCCCGGGCCCTCCGCCCGGCGGCTGTCGGTCTCTTCGCCCTCTTGCGCAACGAAGGCGGAAGCGTCGGCACTTCGATGGCCCAGACCGTCCAAATCCGCCGCGAGCAATTCCACGTCGAACGGATCGGCGAAAGCATCGAGCCGTTCAATCCGCTCGTCAACCAATACTTTTCCCAGGCTCAGCAGTTCTTCCTGCAGAGAACGGGCGATCCGGTCGCTTCCAGCCAAATGGCCTGGCAAGCCCTTGAAAACATCCGCCAACAACAGGCAACCGCTCTGGCCTACTTTGACAGCTTCTACCTGTTCTCGGTAATCGCCATCGCCCTGCTCGGCCTGGTGTGCCTGATGAAGAAGTCGGTTGCGGAGAAGGATGCTCACATCGGGGCGGAGTAGCGCACGACGGTAAGGTTTCAGTAATCAGTTTTCAGTAGTCGGTACTACGCAGGAAGCCCTCGCTCTAAAAGCGCGACGGCTCCGCATAACCCTACCAAGCGGAGTCGCGGAGGGAATTTAATCGGCATCATGGGCCCGTCCCGCTCTGACTCCTACGCGAGCCACTGCGCCCCCTCGTAAGCAGTAGCAGCAAAAGGAGGCGGTCGCGTAGCCGGCATCAATGCTCGCTGTCCCGCTCCCGGGACGGATTCCCTCAAATTTGCAACCGGCAGAGCCTGTAAATACGATCGAACCTAGGCCATCGTCGGCCTATGCCCGCGTTGCGACGCCTTTTCCCGCCCTCCGTTCCCCTTCTCCCAATGCTCCAGCGACTTCGTCGATTGCTATCGGGATCGCGATCTGCGCCTGCGGGGGCGCTTGGGCATCTCACGTTTGGCCACACTTCAGTCGGCCGGGCCGTGACGCGGACTAGCGTCGTTCTGAAAAAGCAGTTGTGGATTTGGCCGATTGTCGCCGTCGTGCTGCTGGCGATGGTCGGCTATGGCATCGGACAGGCAATTGAGCGGACGATGCGCGCCAGCCTGGAGTCGCAGCTCACGACGCTCGTCGATGTCGAGCGCTCGATGCTCGAGACGTGGCTCAAAATCCAAAAATCGAACGCCGAATCGCTCGCCAACGACCAGCAGGTTCGCGAGACTGCCGAAGAAATCCTCGCAGCCTACGCGCCCGACGTCCTCGCCGCCGACGCAGCCGCCGAAACTCCTTCGGCTGCCGATCCGGCGAAGCTGGCTCCTCTTCGCGTTCGACTGGCGAAGGAACTTAGCTCCGGCATGTCGGCCCATCACTTTGTCGGCTTCATTTTGACCGACAAGGACCATCGGATTGTGGCTGCGAGCAGCCCGGAACTTGTCGGCCAGGTGATTGACGACTACGACCAATTCCTCAATCCGGTCCTTGAAGGGCACGCGACCGTCAGCCCGCCGTTTGCGAGCGTCGTGCTGATGAAGGACGAGCATGGCAAGCTGAAACATGGCGTACCGACGATGTTCGCCTGTGCGCCGATCCGCGACTCGTCGTTTCAGGTGGTCGGCGCGCTCGGCTTGAGGATTCGCCCCGAGCGCGAGTTCACTCGCATCCTGCAACTCGGGCAGGTCGGCCAGTCGGGCGAAACCTACGCCATCGACAAGAACGGCTTGCTCGTCTCGAGCAGCCGATTCGAAGAAAACCTGATCATGCTGGGCCTGTTGCCCGACGTCGAAGACACGAAGTCGATCCTGACCATTTCGGTTCGCGATCCAGGCGGCAATTTGAAGGCTGGCTTTCGCCCGCAGGTCCGCCGCCACGAACTGCCGCTCACCCTATCGGCGACCGCAGCAACCGCCGGCGCTTCGGGCGCGAATATGGACGGCTATCGCGACTATCGGGGCGTGCCGGTGGTCGGAGCGTGGGAATGGCTCCCGGAATACAACCTGGGCGTGGTTACGGAACTCGACTTCGACGAAGCCTACCGACCGCTGACGATCCTGCGGCGGGCCTTCTTCGCGATGTTCGGCCTGCTGACGCTTAGTTCGATCGCCATTTTCGCCTTTACGCTCGTCGTCGCCCGTCTGCAGCGCGAAGCGCAAAAAGCGGCGATCGAAGCCAAGCACCTGGGGCAGTACCGGCTTGAAGAAAAGCTCGGCGCTGGCGCGATGGGCGAGGTCTACCGCGCCCAGCACGCCATGCTTCGCCGGCCGACGGCTGTGAAGCTTCTGAATGTCGAGCGTGTCAACGAAGCGTCGATCCAGCGGTTCGAGCGCGAGGTGCAAATCACCTGTCGCCTCAACCATCCGAACACAGTGGCCATCTACGACTTCGGCCGCACGCCCGAAGGGGTCTTCTATTATGCGATGGAATATCTCGACGGCATCGACTTGCAGCAGCTCATCGAGCGTTACGGCCCGCAGCCCGAAGGGCGCGTGATCCGCATTCTGCAACAGATGTGCGGCTCGCTCTACGAAGCGCACACACAATGCCTGGTGCATCGCGACATCAAGCCGGCGAACGTGATGATCAATCGCCGCGGCGCCGAGCCCGACGTGGTAAAGGTGCTCGACTTCGGCCTCGTGCGGGCCCTCGAGGACCAGCGTTCCGGCCGGCCGAGCAGCGGCATGGCAGGCACGCCCCTATACATGTCGCCCGAAGCGATTCAAACGCCCGAACTCGTCGATCCACGCAGCGACATCTACGCGATGGGTGCGGTCGGCTACTTCCTGCTCACGGGTAGCCCGGTCTTCAAGGCCGCCACGCTGGGAGAATTGTGCCAGTTGCACATCCTCGAGCATCCCGAGCCTCCCTCAACGCGACTCGGCCGGCAGATTTCGCAAGATCTGGAAGCGATTATTCTCGCGTGCCTCGAAAAGAGCCCCGCGCGACGCCCCCAAACGGCCCGCGACCTGGCCCATCGACTCGAGCGATGCACGGCGGTCGCCACCTGGACGGTGGAAGACGCCGAAGCCTGGTGGAGTCGCCACGAACGCCAAACGGCCCCCAGCGACAACCAGCCCCCTCCAGCCAGCAACGGCGGAAGTGGGGAGCCAGGGCCAGCGACTGCTCCGCCAACGAAAACGTCGGGGTTTGACCGAACGCTCGATGGTTAAAGAAGACAGCGAACGAGGATCGCGCCCAAATCCGCCCCACAACCGGCCCAATCCCGCTCCTGACCGCCGGCTCGCCTTGCGGTATACTGACTCTTCTGTAGCTGCACGAGTTCCACGGGCCACGCACGTTTGCTGACCAGTCTTGTTCTGCCGCGGCGGTGAGGCCCCTCCGATCCCTATCTCGTTCGCCGTTGGGCGAATGCCTCCCCATGCCCCGCGTTGGCCTGTTTGTGCCTTGCTATATCGACCAGCTCTATCCCGACGTGGGACTGGCGACTCTCGAATTGCTCGAACGGTTCGGCTGTCAGGTCGAATATCCAGAAGCCCAGACCTGCTGCGGTCAGCCGATGGCCAATACGGGCTGCGTGAACGACGCCCGCCCGCTGGCTGAGCGATTCGTCGAGATCTTCAAAGGCTACGAGTATGTCGTCTGCCCTTCCGGAAGCTGCGCGGCGATGGTCAAACATCACTACGAAGAGTTCTTCCACGGCCAGCCGGACTACGAAAAGCTCCGCGAGCGAACCTTTGAGTTGAGCGAGTTTCTGGTCGACGTGCTGAAGGTTGAGCGCGTCGAAGGGAAGTTCCCGCACAAGGTCGGCCTGCATCAAAGCTGCCACGGCCTGCGCGAACTGCGTCTGGGCAGCTCCAGCGAGCGAGTCGGTCCTCAGTTCAACAAAGCGAGGCAACTGCTCGAAGGGCTGGAAGGCATCGAATTCGTCACGCTCACGCGCCCCGATGAGTGCTGCGGCTTCGGCGGCACGTTCGCCGTCAACGAGGAAGCCGTCTCCTGCATGATGGGGCTCGACCGGGTCCACGACCACGAGCAAGCGGGGACCGAAGTCCTCACAGCCAACGATATGTCGTGCCTGATGCACCTGCAGGGACTCATCAGCCGGCAAAAGAAACCGATCCGCGTCATGCACCTGGCCCAAATCCTCGCCGGCCGCCCGGTACCGAACTAAAGCAACCCGTAGCTGAATTCGCCAGAGTTCAACTGCGACGCAGACAGCCACGACGAGACGCATGGTCACACTCAAGCAGATCGATCACCCCTCGAACGCCCGCGAGTTCACGCGAGACGACGCCCGTGCGCACTGGCACGACCAGGCCCTCTGGTTCGTCCGCGTGAAGCGCGATCGCATGGCCCAATCGCTCCCCGAGTGGGAAACCGTTCGCGAGCGAGCTTCGGCGATCAAAGCGCACACGATCAGCCATCTGGCCGACTATTTGGAGCAATTCGAGCGAGAAGCGACCAAGCGCGGCGCCGTCGTCCACTGGGCTGCCAACGCTGCCGAACACAACGAGATCGTCCACAGCATCCTCGCTCGCCACGGCGTCAAACGCGTGGCCAAGAGCAAGTCGATGCTAACCGAAGAGTGCCACCTGAACCCGTTCCTGGAACGGCAGGGGATCGAGGTGGTCGATACCGACCTGGGAGAATGGATCGTTCAGCTTCGCGGCGAAGCTCCCAGCCACATCGTTCTGCCGGCGATTCACATCAAGAAAGAAGAAGTCGGCGAGCTGTTTCACGAGAAGCTCGGCACCGAAGCCGGCGCGACCGATCCCAAGTATCTAACCGAGGCCGCGCGGCAGCGGCTGCGAGACGTCTTCCTCAGTTGCGACGCGGGAATCACGGGCGTCAACTTCGCCATCGCCGAGACGGGGGGCTTCGTCGTCTGCACGAACGAAGGGAATGCCGACCTCGGCGCATCGCTGCCAAAGCTGCACATCGCCTGCATGGGGATCGAAAAGCTCATTCCCCGCGCAGCCGACCTGGGCGTGTTCCTGCGATTGCTCGCCCGCTCCGCGACCGGTCAGCCGATCACGTCGTACAGCTCGCATTTTCACGGTCCCGCGCCCGGCGGCGAGTTGCACATCGTCTTGGTCGACAACGGCCGCAGCGAGATTCTGGCGAGCGACGACTATCGCCGCTCGCTCCACTGCATCCGCTGCGGGGCGTGCATGAACACGTGCCCGGTCTATCGCCGCAGCGGCGGACATAGCTACGGAGCGACAGTGCCGGGGCCGATCGGGTCGATCCTCAATCCGGCCCGCGATCCGCAAAAGTATTCCACGCTGCCGTACGCCTGCAGCCTGTGTGGATCGTGCACCGACGTCTGCCCGGTGCGAATCAACCTGCACGAACAATTGCTCACCTGGCGGCGCGATATTGCCCTCGGCGGCAACCTGAGCGCGAGCAAGCGGCTGGCGATGAAAGCTGGTGGCTGGGTGCTGCGGCATCCGTGGCTCTACTCGCTCGCCGGACGCGTCGGACGCTGGTCGCTCCGCTGGCTGCCGCGCGGGCTGATCTACGGCCCGTGGAACCCGTGGGGCAAACAGCGCGACCTGCCGCCGCCTCCGAAACTCAGCTTCCGGGACGAAATGCGGAGGCGCAAACCATGAGCTCCAAAGCCGAAATCCTCAACCGAATTCGCAAGCGTCTCCCCGAAGCGCAGCCGCTGCCCGATCTGAACGGTCCGTGGATCACCTATCCCGACCGCGAAAAGCAGTTCAGCGAAGTCCTCAGCTTCGTTGGCGGCCAAACCGTCGTCGCCGATTCGGCCGACCAGCTTGCGGAACTCGTGCGGCAAATGCCCGTGTTTCAAGC
>Ga0182743_1003338_pt1 | contig 13044 bp, 13 predicted proteins | sample eDN3rd30CKraftOP_FD_128522 | JGI IMG/M metagenome (GOLD analysis project Ga0182743, IMG submission 128522) | Enriched Organic Plus compost microbial communities from Emeryville, California, USA - eDNA 3rd pass 30_C Kraft OP (version 2) (version 2) ... | reverse complement strand
GGCGAAGAACTCTATTCGACCGAGAACCGACCCACGGCGGACGGATTGTCCGGCCTGCCGAGCGACTATACCGGTCCGGTGCTTGGCCCTGCGCTACCCGGAGATTTGGGCCGTCCGATCCTCGACGCGCAGAACCGGGGCCAGCCGGTTGCGCCGCCCGTCATGGCGACGCCCGCCGTCGATCCAGCGGAAGAACGCCGACGCGCCGAGGAAGAAGCCGCGCGCTTGAGCAACGTGTTCTTCCAGTCCGGCCCGCGCACGGGAGCGCCGGCAGGAACGGCCATGCCCAGCCTTGCAGGGCTTGGCCTCGGCGGGCAGCCCGCGACACAGGATCGCCACGCGGCGTTTCTCAACGGGCCGGTGGACCGGCAGACCGTCGCCCCGGATCGCGTCGCGCCGCCGGCCTCGCCTTATATTCTTCAGGCCGGGGCCGTGATCCCCGCCGCGTTGATAACCGGCATCCGTTCCGATCTGCCCGGCCAGATCACCGCGCAGGTGACAGAGAACGTCTATGACAGCCCGACCGGCTCGCTGCTCCTGATTCCGCAGGGCACGCGGATCATCGGCCAATATGATGACGGCGTGACCTTCGGGCAGCGCCGCGTCCTGCTGGTGTGGAGCCGCCTGATCCTGCCGGGCGGCCGTTCCATCGTTCTGGAGCGCCTGCCGGGTGCGGACGCCAGCGGCTACGCCGGCCTTGAGGATGGCGTCGATTATCATTGGTGGGATCTGATGAAGGCCGCAGGGCTGTCCACGCTGCTTGCAGTCGGCACGGAGCTGGCGACCAGCGACGAAGACCGGCTTATCCGGGCCATCCGCGACGGGGCGCAGGATACCGTCAATCAGGCGGGCCAGCAGATCGTGCAACGCCAGTTGCAGGTAGCACCCACGCTGACCATCCGGCCCGGCTTCCCGGTCAGGATCATTGTCACCCGCGATCTTGTGTTCGAGCCGACAGGAGGTTGACCATGACCAAGCTCAAACTCGGCCCGCTACCCGACGACAAGCCCGTGAAGATCACCGTGGAACTTCCCGCGCCGCTCCACCGCGATCTGGCCGCCTACGCCGAGGTGTTGGCTCGCGAGACGGGCCAGCCCGCCGCCGATCCTGTCAGGCTCATCGTGCCGATGCTTGAACGCTTCATCGCCACGGATCGCGGTTTCGCCAAGGCACGACGCGCCGCAAGCTAAGTCCCAACCCGCAGGGGTGCCGCCAGCGCATAGACGCAAATGCGGCACGCTACAGCCCGCCGACTGCCCTCCATGGTTCGCCAAATTCCGGGGCCTTGAGCGCCCCGGAATCCACACCGAGCCAAGGAGGATTCCATGTGCGCAGAGCGCCGTCGCGCCCGCAAAGGGCGACCGCGACAGCCGGTCCCCGAGACACTTCCCAACGACCTTTTCGACTATGCCGACGAACCTACGCCGGACGGCCGGGAGCGCCGCAGGTCGCCGCTTCGCATCGTCGATGTGGAGTCGTTGCCTGTCTTCGACAACTGGCCCGAGAAGGTGCCGATCACAGAGGAAGAACTGCAAATCTTCGAGCGGTATTTCGGCGATGTGCTCGACCGGCTGTTCGGCCCAATCGACGATCCCGACAATCAGGACTTGCAGCCATTAACAACAGATGGTAACAGCAAGCCATGAGCGAGGATCGTGACCCGAGCCTCGACACGCTTCTGGACCTCGACGGGCAGGTGCTCGTTGTCGATCCCGAGGGCGGCCATTGGGTGAAGTTTGTTGTCACCCGCGTTCCGGCATCGCCTTCGAGGCCGCACGGCCTCGATTACTCGCTCACGCTTCACGGGCCTTCGGGCGAGCGGCTGGTCGGCTTCGATAACGCCCATCCGGTCGGCCGAGGCAGGAGGGGCGAGCCGATGGACCATCGGCATCGCCTCCAGACCGTGAAGCCTTACGCCTACGAGGACGCGGCCACGCTGCTGGCCGACTTCTGGCAGGCGGTGGACGCGGTGTTGAAGGAGCGAGGCGTAACATGACCACCTTGAAAGTCGGGATTGCCGACTATGAAGAAATGAAGGCCCGCACCATGCGGATTGCCAAGGGCGAGGAAAAGCCCGCACCCGGCGACCCGAAGGTGTGGTTCACGTCCACGGAATCCTTCGCGCAAATCCTGTCCAGCGGAAACCGGGAGTTGCTGCGCGTCATCTACGAGCAATCGCCCGGCTCGTTGGAGGAACTGTCGCGGATCACCGGGCGGTCGAAGCCCAGCCTGTCCCGAACCCTCAAGACGATGGCGAACTACGGCCTCGTCCGCATGGACCCCGGCGAGGGCCAGAAGGTCGTTCCCAAAGTGCTGCATGATCGCGTGGCGCTGGAACTGCCGCTGATCGAGCGCCGGGCCGCGAAAGGAAGTGCGCTATGAATATGCAAAGTCCCCATGTCGCTTTGCGCGCCGCGCTCTACCTGCGTGTCTCCACGACGCGGCAGGCCGAGCATGACGTGTCGATCCCCGACCAGCGCAAGCAGGGCGAAGCCTATTGCGCCTCACGCGGCTACCAGCTTGTCGAAACCTTCGTGGAAGCCGGCGCTTCGGCCACCAATGACCGCCGCCCCGAGTTTCAACGGATGATCGAGGCCGGCACGTCCAAGCCCGCGCCCTTCGATGTTGTCGTGGTCCATTCGTTCAGCCGGTTCTTCCGCGATCACTTCGAGCTGGAGTTCAACGTCAGGAAGCTCGCCAAGAACGGCGTCAAGCTGGTCTCCATCACGCAGGAAATGGGCGACGATCCCATGCACGTTATGATGCGGCAGATCATGGCGCTGTTCGACGAATACCAGTCGAAGGAGAACGGCAAGCACGTCATGCGGGCCTTGAAGGAGAACGCGCGGCAAGGCTTCTGGAACGGCTCGCTACCGCCTATCGGCTACCGTGTGGTCGATGCCGAACAGCGCGGCGCGAAGACAAAGAAGAAGCTGGAGATCGACCCGCTTCATGCCGAAACCGTGCGGCTGATCTTCCGCCTTGCATCGGAGGGCGATGGCACGTCCGGCCCCATGGGCGTCAAGAACATCGTCAGCCACCTGAACAAGCACCGCATGTTCACCCGCAACGGCGGGCGTTGGGGCATCGGCCAGCTTCACCGTGTCCTGACCCGACGCACCTATATCGGCGAGCATCGCTTCAATCGCCGCTCCAACAAGGGCGTAGTGAAGCCCGAGGATGAAATCGTCACCGTCGCAGTACCGCCGCTGATCGACCTTGAGATATTCGAGGCCGTTCAGAACCGCTTGAAGGTCAACAACCCGAAGGTGACGCCGCCGCGCGTCGTGAGCGGCCCGAACCTGCTGACCGGCATTTGCCATTGCGGCAATTGCGGAGGCGCGATGACGCTGCGCACCGGCAAGAACGGCCGCTATCGCTACTATGCCTGCTCGATACGGGCGCGGCAGGGCGACACGGGCTGCAAGGGCCGCGCAATCCCCATGGATAAGCTCGACCGCATCGTGGTCAGCCATATCGAGGAAAGGCTGCTCGACCCCGAGCGAATCGAAGGCGTGCTCGCCTCGCTTCTTGATCGCCGGCAGGAGGGCGTCGAGCGGCGCAGCCAGCATATCGCCGAGTTGAACCATCGCGCGGCCGAAGCCGACAACCGCCTCAAGCGCCTCTACGACGCCATTGAAGCCGGTTCGCTCGACCCGGCCGAGTCTTCCCTTGGCGAGCGCATTGCGGGCCTCACGGCGCTTCGGGATCAGGCGCGGGCCGACGCCACGCGGATCGAAGCCATGCTCGCAAGCTCCACCCACCAGCGTCTCACAGGGGCAGCCGTGCGGGAACTGGCGAGCGAAGCACGCACCCGGCTCCGGCTTGGAAAGGGCGGCTATCGGCGGGAACACGTCCGGGCCTTTGCCCAGCACGTCGAGGTCGCGGATGACGCGATCTACATCAAAGGGAACAAAAACGTCCTGTTGCGAACGCTGGTAGCCACCAAAGGAGGGAAAACGGCGGGAACCGGCGTTCCCGGCTTTATACCGAAGTGGCGGAGCGGGAGGGATTCGAACCCTCGATACGGGGTTACCGTATACACACTTTCCAGGCGTGCGCCTTCGACCACTCGGCCACCGCTCCGTTCGCCTGCGGTACGCGCCCTAGCTGTGACTTGCGGCTTTCGCAAGGCATCCGATGATGGCAAACGGGGTTTTATGCCTGCGCGCCCCTTTCCCGAGCCCGGCAATGCCGAAGAATGCGTGATTTTCTGCGGGCAGCTGTGGCGCTGGACCGGGGGAAAATCGGCTTCCTGGTATTTTCTGACCATCGACGGAGCCGCCGCCGAGCAGATTGCGGGCCACGCCCTGATGCGGCGGCTGGAACTGGGTCAGGCACGCGGGTTCGGTTCTGTCAGAGTGATAGCCCGGATCGGCGGCAGCGTGTTGCGGACATCGCTGTTCCCCAAAGGCAAGGATGGCTGGATGCTGCCGGTCAAGGCCGCCATCCGCAAGGCCGAGAATCTGGCCGAAGCTGACCCGGTGACGTGTGAACTGACTTTGCTTTAACCATCCAGCATTTGCCGCCGGACCACCCTAAATCCGGGCGGCCTCGGCCACCGCATCGCTGGCACGCAGGGCGCTGACGATACGGGTGAGATGCGCCAGATCCTCCACTTCGAGATCCACCTCGTATGTGCCGAAAGGGCCATCGCGCTGAACCATCTGAAGATTAGTGACATTGGCATGGTTCTTGGCGAAAATGCCCGTCACTTCTGCCAGTGTCCCGGTGCGATTGTACAGCACCAGACGCAGGCGCCCGATCGCGCCGTTGGAGCGTTCACCCCATGACAGATCGATCCAGTTGGCATCGACGCCGTTGGCCAGTTCGAGACAATCGATCGCGTGCACTTCCACGCCTTGCCCCGGCTTCTTGAGGCCGACAATGCGATCGCCCGGCACCGGATGGCAGCATTGCGCCAGCCGGAAACCGGCACCGGTGGTCAGCCCCTTGATCGAAACGGCCCGTTCCTGCCGTGGCCAGGCCCCCCGCTCGGCGATATTGCGTGCGCTGCCAGGCACCAGCGCCTCCATCACCTCGACATCGGTGATCTTGGCGGCGGCGATGGCCGCCATCAATTCGTCTTCATCGTCGAAGCCCAGACGCTTGACCGCCTCGCGCACCGCTTTCTTGCCGATCTTGGTCGGCAGACGATCGCAGATCTCTTCGAACAAGGTACGGCCGAACACCGCGATTTCCGCGCGTTCCTTCTGCCGCACAGCACGGCGAATGGCAGCGCGGGCCTTGCCGGTGACGACAAACCCGAGCCAGGACAGTTCGGGGCCCGCCCCTTCGCTTTTGATGATTTCGACCACATCGCCGTTGTTGAGCTGCGTACGCAGCGGCATGTGGCGGCCGTTGATCTTGGCCCCCACCGCTTTCGCCCCCAGATCGGTGTGGACCGCAAAGGCGAAGTCCACCGGCGTGGCGCCTTTGGGAAGCTGGAACAGCGTCCCCTTGGGCGTGAACGCGAAGATCCGGTCCTGATAAATCGCCAGACGCGTGTGTTCGAGCAGTTCTTCCGCATCATGGCTGGCATCGACGATTTCGATCAGATCGCGCAACCACCCGACCTGCCCATCGGGCCTGTCTCCCTGCTTGTAAGCCCAGTGCGCGGCCAGCCCGAATTCGTTGGTGCGGTGCATTTCGTGCGTGCGAACCTGCACTTCCATCCGCATCGAGTTTTCGTAGATCAGCGAAGTGTGCAGCGAACGGTAGCCGTTCGATTTGGGCGTGGAGATATAGTCCTTGAACCGGCCAGGGATCATCTGCCAGGTGGTGTGCAGGACGCCGAGCGCGCGATAGCAATCTTCCACCGTATCGGCCAGCACGCGGAACGCCATGATATCGGTAATCTGTTCGAAGCTGACGTGGCGTTCCGCCATCTTTTTCCAGATCGAATAGGGGTGTTTTTCCCGCCCCGACACTTCGACTCTGACACCGGCTTCGGACAGCGCCTGTTTGATCGCCAGAGCGATCGCATCGACCTGACCGCCATCGGTGCTCCGGATCTGGTCGAGCCGCCCGGTGATCGTGGCATAGGCTTCCGGTTCGAGCTGTTCGAACGCCAGAAGCTGCATTTCGCGCATATATTCGTACATGCCCACACGCTCGGCCAGCGGGGCATAGATATCCATCGTCTCCTTGGCGATGCGGCGGCGCTTTTCCTCGCTCTTGATGAAATGCAGCGTGCGCATGTTGTGCAGCCGGTCGGCCAGCTTGACCAGCAGCACGCGCAGATCTTCGCTCATCGCCAGGAAGAACTTGCGCAGATTTTCGGCCGCGCGTTCGCTTTCCGTCATCGCTTCGATCTTGGAAAGTTTGGTCACGCCATCGACCAGCCGGGCGATGTCCGGCCCGAACAGCTTTTCGATTTCCTCGGTCGTGGTCAGCGTGTCTTCCACCGTGTCGTGCAACAGGGCGGTGATGATGGTTTCCTGATCGAGCTTGAGCGCGGTCATCAATCCGGCGACTTCAATCGGATGACTGAAATAGGGGTCGCCGCTGGCGCGCTTCTGGGTGCCGTGCTTCTGCACGGTATAGACATAGGCGCGGTTGAGCAGGGCCTCATCCGCGTCGGGTGCGTATTCCTTTACTCGTTCGACGAGCTCGTATTGTCGCAACATCGCGGTCATGATGTGAACAATTCCTGCGGCAATGCAATGACAAAGACGGTGCCGCTCTGCCGCGAGGCGTGGATCGCGCGCGGGCGCGCGGTCAGTTCCACACCGCTTCGGGCGGGAGGCTCATTAGGATCGCATCGATATTGCCGCCCGTCTTGAGGCCAAACAACGTGCCGCGATCATAGACGAGATTGAATTCGGCATACCGGCCCCGCCATTCGAGCTGGCGTTGCTTGTCCTCCGCGGTGTGGGCCATGCCCATGCGCCGCCGCACCAGTTTCGGAAAAATCCCCAGGAAAGCCGAGCCGACATCGCGGGTGAAGGCAAAATGGCGTTCCCATTCCGCCGTATCAGCGCATTCCAGGTGATCGTAGAAGATACCCCCCACCCCGCGATGCACGCCGCGATGGGGAATGTAGAAATACTCGTCCGCCCATTTCTTGAAGCGCGGGTAATGTTCGGGATCGTGCGCATCGCACGCCTGCTGGAAAGCGGCATGGAAATCGCACGTATCCTCCTCATAAGGGATTGGCGGATTGAGATCGGCCCCGCCGCCGAACCACGCCTTGCTGGTGGTAAGGAAGCGGGTGTTCATGTGCACCGCCGGAACATGCGGATTGGCCATATGCGCCACCAGGCTGATGCCGGTGGCGGTAAACCCGCGCTGTTCAGCCCCCGCACCGTGAATGGTCCGGGCAAATTCGGGGGCGAATTCCCCCTGCACGGTCGACACGTTGACGCCAACCTTTTCGAACACTTTGCCTTTCATCAGTCCGCGCGTGCCGCCGCCGCCTTCCGATCCATCGGCGGTATCGCGATTCCAGGATGTATAGGAAAAGGCGGCATCGCTGCCTGCCTCGCGCTCGATCGCTTCGAACGCGGCGCAGATATCGTCGCGCAGGGTCTCGAACCATGTTTTCGCGCGGGCGGTTTGGGCAGTCCAGTCATCCATGCATGCGGCCTTGCCAAGTTGCAGCGCATCCGGCAAGCACAAGCGATGGTTCCCCTTTCGTTCGCCGATGAAGAATGGTGGTTGACGGGCAGCGGCGCGCTGTTCCGGCCCCGCAGCGCGACTTTGCTGGTGGCCGACCTGCATCTTGAAAAAGCGAGCTTCTACGCCACATACGGGCAAATGCTGCCGCCCTATGACAGCCGGGAAACGCTGGGGCGGCTGGCCGATGCCATTCGGCAGACCGGCGCACGGCGCGTGTTCTGCCTGGGGGACAGTTTCCATGACCGTGGCGGTTTCAGCCGGATGGAACCGCACGCGGCCGGAATGCTCGCCGCGCTCACCCGTGCGACCGACTGGGTGTGGATCACCGGCAATCACGATGCGCAGGGCACGCCGGAAAATCTCGGCACCGTGGCCAGCGAGGCCGAGGAAGCCGGGATCGTGCTGCGCCATCAGGCGCTGACCGGGGAAACCCGGCCCGAGATATCGGGCCATTTCCATCCGCGCCTGTGCCTGACAGTGCGCGAGCGGCACATCCGCCGCCCCTGCGCCGTATTGGGGGAGCATCGCAGCGGCCCGAGCCGCATGATCCTGCCCGCTTTCGGCGCGCTAACCGGGGGCATGGACGCTGCCGACCCGGCGATCATAGCGGCGATGCAGCCAGCCCGGGCGATCGATGCCGTGCTGCCCGCACAGGGGCGGCTGACACGCTTTCCCCTGTGGCGTGCCGAAAAATGATCTCCGGCCGTGCCACTCGTCTATGCTTGCCTCTTTCGCATGGGCGCGAATCACTTTAAGAGGCGCCAGCGAACCAACGCTAAGGAGAACCTGCTATACCTCGTCCACCCCGGCGCATGATGACGCCGCCCGTCAAGAGCGGGCCCCGCTACGACAATATGATTCTCTCCGACAAAGTCCGCGTCATCGACGAGAACGGCGAGAATATCGGCGTGATGTACACGCGCGAAGCGATCGAACAGGCCGCCGATCTCGGCCTCAATCTGGTCGAGGTATCGCCCAACGCGGACCCGCCGGTGTGCAAATTCCTCGATGTTGGCAAATTCCGCTACGAAGCGCAGAAAAAGGCCAATGCCGCCCGCAAGACGCAGAAGACCCAGGATATCAAAGAGGTCAAGATGCGTCCCAACATCGACACGCACGATTACGACGTGAAAATGCGCAACGTGCACCGCTTCATCGAAGATGGGGACAAGGTGAAAGTCACGCTGCGTTTCCGTGGCCGTGAGATGAGCCACCAGCAGCTCGGCATGGATCTCCTCCGCCGCGTGCAGGACGATGTGGCCGAGATCGCCAAGGTCGAAGCCTATCCGCGACTCGAAGGGCGCCAGATGCTGATGGTGCTTGCCCCCAAGTAAAGCGCAGCGCCGTCGCACGCGCCCGGAAGGGTGCAGGCGCGGTTCAGACCCGTTCCACGGTCGGATATGTCTATCTTCGTCATTTCCCTGAAACGGGAATGACGGGGATCGCCATCCAGCCAAGGCAGGAAGCGGGTGCCTGCATGGCCCCTTCTCCCCGTCAGCAGCGACTCAGCGCTTGTCCGCCGCGCCGTACCACACGCGCCGTTCTTCCGCCTGCCGCAGGACATCGTAGGCAAGCTGAAGCTTGAGGAATTCCTTGGCCGCTTCTTCATCGCCGGGGCGGATATCGGGGTGCACTTCCTTGGCCTTGGTCCGCCAGGCCTTCTTCACCGCGTCGAAGCTGGCGTCGGGATCGAGCCCCAGCGCTTCCAGCGCCCGCATTTCATCGGCACTGCGGCTGCCATCGCCGGACCCGGCCCAGCCATAATGCGCGGATTCGGCATAGCCCGCATTGGTTTGCCGTTCGGATTGCGCGCGGGCGGCAGCTTCCGCATCGTCCAACCCCGCGAAGTAATCCCAGTTCGCATTGTATTCGGCCGCGTGGCGCTGACAGAAATACCAGCGATCCCGGCTGTTCGGCGCCTTGGGCGCGGGGCAATCGCCCGGCTCGTCACACCCGTGGCGATCGCACAGGCGCACCTGCGCGGCTTCCTGCGCGCTGCCATAGCCACGCCAGCGCGGGAAACCCCAGTCGGTCGAACGGCGGGGACGTGCCATCAGGTCTGCCTCGAATGCATAGGCCCGAGAATAGAGGAGGCCGACCCGCTATACCAGCGGAACCGGCCCCAAAATGGAAAAAACAGGACAGGATCAGTCGATAGTGACAGTCACCGCACGGCGGTTCTGCGCCCAGGCCGATTCATCCGAACCCAGCGCGGCGGGCCGTTCCTTGCCGTAGGAAACGGTCGTCAGACGGCTGGCATCGACGCCCAGGCTGACGAGATAATTCTTCGCCGCATTGGCCCGGCGTTCACCCAGCGCGAGGTTGTAATCGCGTGTCCCGCGTTCGTCGGCGTGGCCTTCGATCGTGGCGCGCTTGTTGGGGTACTGCATCAGCCACTGTGCCTGCTGCTGCAACGCCGCCACCGCCCGGGTGTCGACGTTGTAACGGTCGGTATCGAAATAGATCACCTGGCGGCCCGCCATCTTGGCTTCGAAATCGGCCTGGCTGCCGGGGATCGGGCCTGCCGATTCCGGCGGCGGAGTCGATCCGGCGGGCTGCGGCGGCAACGTGTCGGGAGCCTTGCTCTGACAGGCTGCCAACGCCATCGCGCTCGCAAGGATCACACTGGTGGCAAGCTTCCTTTTCATGCTTTTTCTCCTCGTTCTCTACCGCATTCACTTATGTGCCCGTTCGCACGGGCATGATCCATCAAGGCAGAACCGGGCCCCATGCGGGGTCTGAACCATCCACGGGGGTGGCCAGACGGCGCAGGTTACGGCCCGTCAGATCGACCTGCCAGAGCGATGTCCGGCCCGAATTCCGCTCCGTCCGGAAGAACTGGATAATACGGCCGTTGGGCGACCAGGTGGGTGCTTCGTCCTGCCAGCTATCGGTCAGGTGGCGCACATTGCCACCGCTGGGGTCCATCAACGCCACCCGGAAATTGCCCGCGATATGGGTAAATGCGATCTGGTCGCCGCGCGGGCTCCATTCGGGCGTCGCCGCGCGGCCGCCGAAGAAGGAAATACGCCGCTGGTTGCTGCCGTCGGCGTTCATGATGTAGATTTGCTGACTGCCGGAACGGTCGCTCTCGAACACGATCGAACGGCCATCGGGCGAGAAGCTGCCGCCCACGTCGATTCCAGGCGCATCGGTCAGTCGCTTGCTCGGCCCGCCCTGCGCGGAGACGCTGTAGATATCCGTGTTACCATTGACCGCCATCGAATAGAGGATGGTTTTGCCATCGGGCGACCAACGCGGCGCGAAAGTCGGATTGGTGCTCTGCGTCACCAGCCGCTGCGAACCCGATGCCAGATCATAGACGTAGATTCGCGGATTGCCGTTGAGATAGCTGAGATAGACGATTGACCGGTAATCGGGCGAATAGCGCGGAGTCAGCGCCGTGGCCTTGCCGGTGGTGATGAACCGGTGGTTGGCCCCGTCCGAATCCATAATCGCCAGTTGCTTGGTTCGATGCCCCTTGGGCCCGGTTTCGGCGATATAGGCGATCTTGCTGTCGAAGAACGGACTTTCGCCCGACAGGCGCGAATAGACAAGGTCGGCGCATTTGTGCGCGCCGCGCCGCCAATCGGCAGGCGGCAGGCGCCAGGTCTGGCTCACCAGTTGCTGCCGCAGCGATACGTCGTACAGATGGCAGGCGATGGTCAGATTGCCGTCGCCTTCGGCCACCACGTGCCCGTGCACCAGCATATCGGCGTTGCGTCCCGACCAGATACCCCAGTTGGGTGCGGGAATTTCAGGGTAGGACGGGCGCGGCAGCGCATCGGGCCCCACCGGCAGGAACAGGCCGTTGTTCCTGAGATCGGCGGTGATCACCCGGGCGACTTCCACCCCCAATGCGCCGGTGCCCTGCGCATTGGCCGGGGTCGGCTTGTTGGCATCGGTGGCGAAAGCCGGGATCGCAATGCCGAGATCCTGCCATTCCTTCTCGTCCGAAACGCTGCCTGTCAGCCCGCCTTGCTCCACCGGAGTCGCGGGAATCACCGGGGCCGCGGTCTGTGCCGCAGCGGGAACGGTGATGACGAAGGCAATGCAAGCTATCAGTTTTTTCACTGTGACAACTTCCTGTCGAAACGGAATGCGGAAACCCGCTTCCAACCGTTGTAATACTGTTCTGGCAGGTCAAACGGCGCCGCCAATTGCACTGCGCGAATAGCCAATTCCCTGTGCCGCGCGGCCTGCGCGCGGTTGGCATCGGTAATGCCCGTTTGAGAGACAACGCGCGGAGCCCCGGCAAGGGTCCCATCGCGATTGAGATTGAAAGCCAGCACCGTCACCAGCAATTCCGCATCGGCACCCTGCGGACTGGACCAATGCGGCTTGAGCTGGCGTGCAATCGCCTGAGCCAGCGAGGCCTGCACCTGCGGACCGATCTGCGATGCGGCGACCGGCGCATCGGCCTTGGTTTCCCCGAAATTCGCGCCTTTGAGGAAATCGTCCCCCAGCTTGCTGCCACCGCCCGGTTTGGCGGCGGGTTTGGCAGGAGCAGGTCTGCTCGTGTCGGCTCTGGACGATGGGGCGCTGGATTGCGCTGGTTTCGCCGGGGTGCGCTTGCTCGGAGCCGGTTTCGCGGGCGCCGGCTTGGCAGGCTGCTTGGCGGGCGCCGGTCTGGTCGGCTGCTTTTTCGGCGGCGTCGGCTTGGCCGGGGCGGGCTTGGGCGGCGTGGGCTTCGGCGGGGTCGGCTTCGGAGGCGCGGGCTCGGGCGGCGGGGCTTCCTGCGGTTCGGCGGGTGCTTCCGTCGGTTCTTGCGGCGGGGCGATATCTTCCGAAATCACCGGCGCCACCGCCGCCTGCGTCTGGCGCGACACGGAGGGACTGGTCGATTCCAGCCCGACATCCTCGGCCAGGCTTACCGTCAGCCGTTCGGGCACTTTGAGCGGATGATTCGGCTTGGGCTGCAAGAGAAGCATGGCCACAATCGCCACGTGCAGCACCACGGCGACGGCAAGGCCGGTACGTTCTTCAGGTTTAAGCGCTGCAAAGGCCATCGGGAATGCCTATGGAGCGGTTTCTGAACTGTTGGTGACCAACGAAATGGAAGTCAGCCCGGCCCGGTTCAGTTCACCCATCACTTCCATGAACCGCCCGTAATTCAGCACCCGATCGCCACGCACCGTCACCAGCGGCGGCTTGCCCGAGGCATCGCGCGGCAACGCGGCCAAGTGATCGGCCAGCGCGCCGGGGGCCACCGGCTCATCATCGAGATAGATGGTGCCATCAGCATCGATCGCAATCGCGATCTGTTCCGGCTCCTGCTCCATCGGCGCGGCGCGGCTGTCAGGCAGGTCGATCGGGACCGCGGATGTCAACAGCGGGGCCGTGACCATGAAAATGATCAGCAGCACCAGCATCACGTCCACCAGCGGGGTGACATTGATTTCCGCCATCGGCGCCCGCGAACCG
>Ga0182743_1003337_pt1 | contig 13047 bp, 8 predicted proteins | sample eDN3rd30CKraftOP_FD_128522 | JGI IMG/M metagenome (GOLD analysis project Ga0182743, IMG submission 128522) | Enriched Organic Plus compost microbial communities from Emeryville, California, USA - eDNA 3rd pass 30_C Kraft OP (version 2) (version 2) ... | reverse complement strand
CGATTCCCCCAACGGGGGTAATGTGGTCACCGACCCCATACTGGATGCCGTAGGGACGGTCACTTATTATGCAGAAGCGACCAACGGCACCTGCGTGAGCGAATCACGCACTTCCGTGACCTTGACCATCCATGCGCTTCCACAGCTTGTCATCACGGACCCGGCGGTAACCTGTGCGGGAGAAACGGTTGATCTGACAGCAGTTGCCATTACTGCGGGCAGTGATGTTGATTTAAACTATAGTTATTATACCGATGCATCGGGTACGACGGTACTGGCAAACCCCGATGCGGTTGCCGTGACGGGTACTTACTACATCAAGGGAACCGATCCACTGACGGGTTGCAGCACGATAGCACCGGTTAATGTGCAATTTGTTGACCGCCCCACCGTGGCGGTCGTACATCCCGACTGTGCAGTGGATGCCACAGGCTCCATTCGCATCACGGCACCGTTGGGGGCGGATTTTGAATATGCGGTCTATGAAGCGGGCGGCACCCCCGTTTATTCCATAGACACAGAGTATGCCGGACTGATGCCGGGCACCACGTACCGGGTGGTGGCGCGGAATACAACTGCCGACTGCGAGAGCGAGGTATTGGAGGTAGTCATCAACGCAACGCCGACAACGTATACACCTGCAGTGGTGCACCCCCAATGCGGGGAAACCACCGGCAGCATCGAGTTCCCCGCCAATGCGGACTACGAATATGCCGTGTACCGGGATGGCGAGCCCCCCGTGTACCGGTCGTCGCCTTTGTTTGCGGAGCTGGAACCGGGCGAATATATCGTACAGATGCGATCTACGGTTGTTGATTGCGAAGCACTGCCGGTAACGGTGACCATCTATGCCGCACCGGCGGTACATGCTGCTCCCGTCGGTGAGGACCAGACAGTGTGTGTGGACGGTGCTGCGCTGCCATTGAGGGCAACAGCCACCGTTCCCGACGGATTGAGCGTGGTATGGTACGATGCACCCGTTGGCGGGGAAGTCGTGACCGACCCGATGCTGGATGCCGTCGGCAGCGTAACCTACTATGCCGAGGCGACGGATGGTACCTGTGTCAGCCCCATGCGTACCCCGGTTACACTGACCATCTATGCAAAACCAACGATAGACTCGCTGGATAATGCCGTGGCATGCAGCAGTTATGTACTGCCCGACATCACGGGAACAAACTTGACAGGGGATAAGGCATACTTTACCGGGCCGGGAGGCACCGGGCAACGATACGAGGTAGGGGATGCCATTGCGATGGGCGGCACCTACCCGCTGTACCGGTACGCAGCTACGGAAAATGGCTGTTACGCCGAAGCCGGCTTTACAGTGACGGTACTCGAAACACCGGTAGCGGATGCGGGAGAAGATCAAACCCAGGCCAACAATCCGATTTTTACGCTGTCGGCAAACGCACCTGCTGTCGGCACCGGAACATGGAGCGTCGTTTCCGGAACACCTTTGGTGGCGATTTCGGATATCAACAACCCGAACGCTTCTGTATCGCTTGCCCCGGGAACGTCGCTGACATTGCGGTGGACGGTTAACAACGGTGCCTGCGAGGTCGCCGATGAAGTCGTACTCACTCACTTGGCTGTTCCTAAAGCGGATCTGCATGTTACCAAAACAGTGGACAATGCAGCTCCGTTGGTGGAAAGTACCGTCGTGTTCACCATTGAAGTGGGCAACGATGGGCCCGACGATGCAAGCAGCGTAACGGTGGTGGATGAACTTCCTTCGGGTTACACCCTGGTGTCGGCCGAAGTGTCGGCCGGTACGTATGATGAAAGCTCCGGCACCTGGGCGGTGGGCGGCCTGGCCAGCGGCGCGAGCGCCACATTAGCGGTTACGGCAACGGTCAACGCCGAGGGAGAATACCTGAACACTGTTCGGGTACAGGGGAATGAAGAAGATCCCGATGCGGATAACAACGGAGCGGAAGCATCGGTCGCCCCGGTTCACCCGCCGCGGGCGGAAGACGATGCTCCCGCAGGCCTGTCCAACAAAGCGCTGACCATAGCCGTGTTGGACAATGACGTGGAGCTGACCCATGCCATAGACGCAATGTCTGTGGAGATTGTCAGCCATCCGCAGCACGGCACCGTAAGCATCGGGGCCAATGGTACGATTGTATATACGTCTGATCGGGGGTATGTAGGAACCGATCAGTTGACGTACCGCGTGCGGGATACCGAGGGCCATTGGAGCAATGTGGCTACCGTGACTGTTGCGGTAGCAGCGAACCCGCTGCGTGTGCCCAACATCTTCACACCCAATGGCGATGGGCAAAACGACCGGTTCGAAATCGAAGGCATCGAAGGGTTCGACAGGGCCGAGCTCGTGGTGTTCAACCGGTGGGGCAATGAGATTTATCGCCGCAACGACTACGATAATTCGTGGGGTGGCGAAGGCATTCATGAGGGAACTTATTACTACATGCTCACTCTGTATAAAGGCAATGTTCGGCAGGTGGAAAAAGGCTGGGTGGTATTAAAGAAGCAATAAGGAAACGACATGAAATTACGCGGATTAATCATTCAGATGCAGATGAAAAACATAAGGATAGTTATATGGATACTGGCAGCGGTCGCCCCTTTCACCGTTCGCGCACAGCAAAATATCCAGTTTACCCAGTATATATTCAATTCGCTAAGCGTCAACCCGGCCTACGCAGGCTACAAGGAGGATTGGTTTGGCCAGTTGGGCATGCGCAGCCAGTGGGTCGGACTGGACGGTGCACCGCAGACCGGATTGCTGTCGGTGGATGGCTTGCTGGATCGGGCAACATACAAGCGCCACGGGTTGGGGGTACAGGTCAACGCCGATCAGCTGGGGCCGCAGTCGGCCACGTCGCTCTACCTGAACTATGCATTCCGGTTGCGGTTGAATGACGAGGATACGCAGCGGCTGAGTTTCGGCATCGGTGCGGGTGTGACCCAATACGGGTTGAATGGTACACTGCTCGATCCTGTGAATACAGGCGATCCGATCGTGCCGCCCAACCGGATCAATAACTTTGTGCCCGATATCCGATTCGGTATCTACTATTACAATCCCGTTTGGTACGCGGGCGTGTCCGTGATGGATCTGCTTTCTGGCGACCAGAGCAACAACATTTTCCGGTGGGACAATACGACCACAGACAACATCCGGCGCAAACGCCATATTTATTTCATCGGGGGGGCGTTAATTAACCTCAGTGAGGGGACCCGCCTGCGGCCGAGCCTGATGCTGAAAGAGGATTTTAAAGGGCCGACAAGCCTGGACCTGAATGCGATGTTTGTGTTTGGCGACCGTTTCTGGATCGGTGGCGGATGGCGTACCGGAGTCACTGTGTTTAAAAAGGACTATGAACGGCTTACCGGAAACACGTTGAATAAGCGCAACGCCATAGCGGCAATTACGCAATTGTACGTTACGCCGTCGCTGCGTATCGGTTATTCATACGATTATATCCTTAGCCAGTTGAGCAGCGTGCAGAATGGATCGCACGAAGTGACCTTGGGGATCACGTTCGGGCATCGGGAACAACGGTTGTTAAGTCCACGGTTCTTTTAAGTTCATTAGCCGGTCAAAATGGCCGTACATCAATGAAGTCATGCTATTGGAACGATTAGCCTTATTTTTAACGGAAACGGAAGGGTTCAGGTATTTCGAAGGGGAAAGTTGCTTGGAAATATGGTTGTCTGACAGGGAGGAGTTGCCGCTTGTCGTGTCGGCAATCAGACGCGAGCGATACATCATTTCGACGGCCGGTCTGTGTTATGAAACAAAAGACGAAGAAAGGGCCTATCGCTATATTTTGCGGATTTTTTTGGACATGAAAACGAGTTCGACGGATAAAAAACGGATTAGCAGCATATAATAGATGGTTTATGAAAGAGAAACTACTCATCAAGATTTATTTTTCGGTTGCAGCGCTCATGGCAATGCTGACAACGATGTTCCTGATGATTGCGATGGTTGCATTCGGACAGGAGCAACCGTCGCTGCGCGATCGGGCAGATGCACTGTTCCAGCGGTATGGGTATGCCGATGCGGTGCCGTTGTATCAAAAACTGGCAGATCGGGAAAAACCCCGGCTGCAGGACATAACGCGGTTGGCATACTGCTACCTGCAGATGAAAGACTATGAGTCGGCAGAGAATTGGTATGCACGGGTGGTGGAGATGGAAGCCAGCAACGCCGAAAGCCGGTTGCTATATGGGGAAGTGTTGAAAGCAAACGGCCGGTATGCGGAGGCAAAGCAGCAGTTGGCAGCCTATGGCGAGTTGACGGGAGATGTGGCACGCGTGGCCGTAAGCATGGCGGGATGTGATTCCGCACAGGTGTGGATGGCCCATCCGACGGTCCATCAGTTGCAGAATGAACCGATCAACACCTCACTGTCGGAATTTTCGGTGTTTCCGGTGGGCAATAAGGTGTATTATACGGGCGAGCCTGATGGTTACATGCGGGGGGTCGATCGCTATGGCTGGACGGGGAATGCCTTCCTTCGGGTTTACACCGCGGACCGGTCGGCAGGGAACGCTTTATCAAACAGCGTGATGGCAACCGGGGAGATCAATCATGCCGCTTACCACATCGGGCCGGTATCTGCCAATGCGGCGGGCGACACGTTATATGTGACGCAGACCTATGTGGGCAACGACGGGGATCTGGAACGGGAAGGCCGCCGGAAATACCGTACCAATAAATTGGAGCTCTATATCTACACACGGCAACCTGGCGAAGGGTGGCACGCTACTCCTTTTGCCTATAACCACGCTGAAACCTATTCGGTAGGCCACGCTGCACTGAGCGAAGATGGCAATACGCTTTACTTTGTGAGTGATATGCCGGGGGGGCAGGGGGGAACCGATATTTGGTATTGCGAGCGGCAGGCCGACGGAAGTTGGGGCGCACCGGTGAATGCGGGTGACGTGATCAATAGCGCGGGGGATGAATTGTTTCCGAACATCGGGGCGGAGCATACCCTCTATTATTCCAGCGATGGCTTTGCCGGGCTGGGCGGATTGGACGTATTCCGGTCGGCAGGCGGCAAACAACAATGGACCGAACCCAGGAACCTCCGCTATCCGGTCAATTCATCGGGCGACGATTTTGCCTACTTGGTTACCGCCGAGGGCGAAGAAGGTATTGCGGGATACCTGTCGTCAAACCGGAAAGGCGGCAAGGGCGGTGATGATATCTATTCATTTACCTATGAGAAGCCGAAGATCGTCATCCTGCTGCAGGGTACCGTGTCCGACAAAGCGACCGGTACCCGCTTGGCAGATGCAGCGGTGACCCTGTACGACGGTGAGCGGCAGATCGTGGCTAAAAAGACGAGCGACGGCAGTGGAACTTTTGCGTTTGTGCTCAATCGCGATAAAGCTTATACCGTGTTGGGGCAGAAGGAGAAATACCATGCCGACTCGGCGAAGGTAAGCACCAGGGGAATTACGTCCTCGGATACGCTGAAAGTCGCATTGCTGCTGGAGCCGGTGTTTGAAGTAGGCAGGACATTCGAACTGGAAAATATCTATTACGATTTTGACAAGTCTGACATCCGCCCCGATGCCGCCGCTGTGTTGGATGAATTGGTGCGGACACTCCGTGACAACCCGACATTGAAGATCGGGTTGTCCAGCCACACGGACAGCCGGGGCAGCGATGCATATAATATGGCACTTTCGCAACGTCGTGCCCAGGCTGCGGTGGATTACCTGGTGAGCAAAGGCATTGCACGGAACCGCATGGTGGCACAAGGGTATGGCGAAACCAGGTTGGTGAATGATTGCGGCAACGGGGTACCCTGTACACGGGAACAGCATCAGGCCAATAGGCGTACGGAAGTTACCATCCTGGCATATTAGACACCTTACGTTCACTATCATGTGTCGATTGAAAAACGATCATGCGTTGGAGCTGATTTTTGTGATCATGGACAGCTATACCGGCGGGAGGGTGGCCATAGAAAGCAATCACGATATGGTGGTCTTTGGCGAGAACATGAACGATTTGAAGAATAACATCGCATTGAAGGTGCGCGATGCATTTCATGACCGGTTTGTGGGTACGGTGCGTCTTAGGAAATTTTCGGATACATTGATAGACATATGAGGCAGCAGGTGAAATCAGAAAACGCTTGGTTTTGGCAATCTTTTTGTCCATTTTTGTGGGCAAATGAAAACAAGGCATTCCCTTTTAGTGCTTTTCTGCTGTTTGCTGTTTGCCCCTTTGTCGTTCGCCCAGTCCGGGCCGGAAGCTCATTCGAATGACGGACAATCCAATTTTGACCGGGCTTTTTACGATATTTACATGCATGTAGCCAGCACAGATGTCAACGTTGCCTTGCGGGCCGCGGATTCGCTGTATCGGGTGTCAACCACGGATATCCAGCAGGTACGTGCGTTGATGCTGATCGGGGAAATGCACCGCCGCGTGGCCAATCGGGATTCATCGATTTATTATGCCGAGCGGGCCATCAGGATCGCCAACAATGCGAAATTATATGAGTGGCAGGCCCGGATTTACGGGGCGCTCTCTACCCAGCTCCGCGAAATGGGGTTGCTCAACAAGGGAGCACATTACCTCGCATTGGGACTGAAAGCCATTGAACATATCGACAATGAACATGTGGTATGGCAGTACAAAGGGTTATCCCTTCAGGAATCCGGCCACTATGCACTGGAGAAACAGGATTTCAGCGGTGCGCTGGCTGACTTCCAGCAGGCCGAAGTATTTTTAAAAAAGCTGTCGGAATCACCCTCGACCTTGTTTATGCTGGCCCAGAATCATGAGCGGCTCGGATTGTGTTATTTGGAGCTGGGACGACTTGATTCATCGCGGATTCACTACGAGCGTGCACTGGAACTGGAGCCCAGTCCAGGTACTGCCGAAAGTCCGGTAAAAGGGCTTATTTATACGGGTTTGGGGTTGCTAGATATCAAAGATAACCAGGACAGTAATGCCTATGCGTACCTGCAAAAGGCGCTTCACATAGCGGAAACCACCGAATTTCCTTCGTTGAAGATCGATGTGTACGAAGCATTGGCGGCTTATTACCGGAAAGCAGGGGATCTGGAGGCATATACGAAGTACAACGATTTGTTTTTAGCTACGCAGAACCAGTATAATCAACGGAACAAGGGGTATGTGGACGAGGTGTTTACGGGGGTCGAGGCGAACTTTGCCAAAGTATCCGCGTCCAACCGCCTGCTGCTGGTCTTTTCCGCGTGTTGCCTGGTGGTTTGCGGCCTGGGCTTTCTTTTCTTTTTGCGCAGGCAGCGGAAGCAGCGGAGGCGATTTAAGGAAATCATCGCCAATCTCCGGAATAGCCGTGTATATACGACAAGCGTTGATCCGGTTGAAAACATTGATTTGGTGGTAGACGACGGGGGCGAGGAACCGGTAGCCGATCACCCCAGGGAGGTTGTTTCCGAAAGCACCCGGATAGAGCTGATGGACAAACTAACGCAGTTCGAGGCTTCGCATGGATTCATCGAAAAAGGCATTTCCATAGCGGTGCTGGCGGGCAAGCTAAATACCAACACCAAATACCTTTCGCACGTTATCAACCAGTACAAAGGCAAAGATTTTAACACGTATATCAACGAACTCCGCATCAATTACATTATTTCAAAAATGGAATCCGATGCACGGTACCTGAACTACAAAATCAGTTATCTGGCAGAAGAAAGTGGTTTTTCTTCCCACAGTCAATTTGCCACGGTGTTTCGTGGCATAGCCGGTATGTCGCCGTCTACGTTTATCGCCTACCTCAGGAAAGAAGAAAAAGACGTCGACGAACGTTCATTGGTATCCTGATCTTTCAAAATTCGCTCATACCTAAAGGTAACTTATTGAAACCGGAGCACATTTCCATTATTTTTGGTTGATCAAAAATTGGGAAAGTTCCATGGGTATGTTCGGCCGGTTGTTGACCTACTTAGAAGAATCGCAGAAAACCTTTAACGTGGTACACGATAAGGTACGAATGGAAATCTGGATACAGGGAAAAGAGTGGCTGCCCATCCTGATCTCGCAGGTAGACCGCCATCATTACCGGATTGCATGGGGAAGCGTGCTGTATCCGCATGTGAGCGCAGACAAGGGGCTGGCCTATGTGCTGAATATCTGCCAAACTGTGCAATCAGCCCTTTATCGCCAGCCACCGCCTAAGGCCCTGTAAAGCGCTACTTTCGCATTTAACTGCTGTTGTTTTACCGAAACCAGATCCAACTCGCTGTTGAGCGCGTTGCTCTGTGCGGTGATGACCTCGAGGTAGGTAGCTTCACCGCTTTTAAAAAGCAGGTTGGCGTTTTTAACGCCCAGTTGCGCCGTTGCTACACGTTCTTCGGCGATGGCATATTGCTCATTGAGCTTCTCGATCATCACCAGCGCATTGGTCACTTCATGAACCGCTTCCATGACCGTTCGTTGGAAACCGATTTCGGCCTTGTCCCGTTCCAATTTCGCAATTTCATGCTGAGTTTTCAGCTTTCTCCCCGCAAAAACGGGTTGAGTGACTCCGCTGATAAGGCCGCCGAACAGCGCTCCTGGAATGTTGAACCAGTTTTGCGGTAGCATTGCATTGAGGCCACCCGAGGCTTCGATGGTAAGTGTCGGATATCGGTAAGCCTGTGCAACGCCTACTTCCGCATTGGCAGCACGCAAAGCAAGTTCTGCCTCCCGCACATCGGGCCGGTTGGCCAACAGTTGTATGGGTACACCGGCATCGTACGAATCCTGCATGCGCCAGTCCATCAGGGCAGACGAACGGTAAACGCTGTCTGGCATTTTCCCGGTTAATTCCATCAGCGTGTTTTCCTGGATGGCGATTTCCTGCTCCAACTGCGGAATAAGCGAGGCGGCAACCAGCATCTGCGATTGGGTTTGCTGGATGGCTAACGAACTCACCTCGCCTGCATCCCGTTGCAGCTTCACAATCTGCAGTGTGCTGTCGTTCAGTTTAAGATTACGCTGTGCTACTTCCAGCTGGGCATCCAGCATAAGCAGATTATAGTATCCCTCCGCAATGGCCGATACTAAACTGGTTTGTATCGCTTTCCGGGCCTCAAACGTTTGCAGGTATTCAGCCATGGCTCCTTCTTTCTGCCTGCGCAGCTTTCCCCAGACGTCCAGTTCCCAGCTTACGCTGACCGAAGAAAAGTATTGCGACTGATACATAAATAAGTTCTCCGGTGGTTCAGACTGTCCCTCCTGATCATACCAGCCCGATGAAGGGGAGCCATAGAAATCGCGCGACCGCCATTGGTGGTTGGTACCGCCTAGTTCGGCTTCGATCTCAGGTAAAAAGGCGGCACGGGATTGCCGCAACGATTGATTGGCTATCTCGATGTTTTTCAGTGCGGTTTGCATATCGTAATTGTTGGTAATTGCACTGTCGATGAGCATCATCAGCATGCTATCTGTGAAAAAATCATTCCAGGGAATGTCAGCAATCGTTGCAGAGTCTGCCGTTGAGTTGCCACCCCTGAATGTATCCGCAACGGGTAGCTCGGGGCGTACGTAATCTTTTCCTACTTTGCAGGAGGATAGCAAAAAGCAGCAGGAAACAGCTAATCCGGTATATCGAAGGATGGGATTCATGATTAATCTTCTTCTGTTGTTGTCAATTTAGTTTTTACCTGTTCATCCAGGTATTTAAAAATAACGTACAATACCGGTATGATGAAAATACCGAGCGTAACGCCGATCAACATGCCTCCGGCTGCTCCGAAACTGATCGAGTGGTTACCTTGTGCAGAAGGACCTACCGTCCACATGAGTGGAATTAGTCCTGCAATAAACGCAAGGGAGGTCATCAGAATCGGGCGGAGCCGCATGCGTGCGCCTTCTACGGCCGACTCATAAATACTCAGCCCCGCCTGGCGCTGCTGTACGGCAAATTCAACAATAAGGATGGCATTTTTGGCTAATAGCCCGATGAGCATGATAAGCCCTACCTGTACGTAGATGTTGTTTTCTAGACCAACCAGGTTGATGAGCGCATAGACGCCGATCAATCCGACGGGAACCGATAACATCACGGCCAACGGTAAAATGTAGCTTTCATACTGGGCTGCTAACAGAAAATAAACGAAGATAATGCTCAATGCAAAGATCAGCAGGGTCTCGTTGCCCGATTGGCTTTCTTCCAGACTCATCCCCGTCCACTCGTAGCTGTAGTTGCCGGGTAGGTGGGCCGCGGCTGCTTCCTCCATCGCTTGCATCGCCTCGCCTGTGCTGTATCCTTCAGACGGAATGGCATTAATCGCAATGGCATTGTACAGGTTATAGCGGTTTACGATTTCGGGACCCATCACTTTTTTGAGCTTCACGATGGTATTCACCGGGACCATTTCGCCGCTGCCGTTACGCACGAAGATGGATTTGAAGGATTCAGGTTCGGCACGGTATTCAAAATCCGCTTGCATATAGAGGCGGTATTGCCTCCCGAAACGGTTAAAATCACTCACCATGACCCTGCCATAGTAACCCTGTATGGTCCGCATCATCTCATTAACACTCACACCCAGGGCTTTCGCTTTTACCGGGTCCACCTCCAACAGGTACTGTGGGAAATTGGCGTTGAAGGTGGTATAGGCAGATGCGATTTCCGGACGTTTTTCCAGTTCGCGCATAAAACTATCTGCCACCGATCCGAAATCCCACATCGAGCCGCCCATGCGGTCTTGCAATACAAATTCAAGACCGGAAAAGTCACCAAATCCCTGGATGGTGGGACGGGGGAAGACGCTGAACGATGCGTCGGTAATCTGGGCCAGGTCTGCACGTATGGTGTCCATAATGGCGTTGATATTCCGGATTTCCCCACGTTCTTTCGCCGGTTTGAGATTGATGTAGCCAACCGCGAAGGCCGAACTTGCGCTGGCGTCAATGGCATTGTAGCCGGAGACGGTGGTCATGCCCTCGATAGCTGTTCTTTTTTTCAGGATACTGTCTGCTTTGGAAAGCGCAGCCGTCGTACGGGCCAGTGATGCCCCCGGGGGCATGGAAAGCGAGTAGGTAATGAAGCTGTCGTCTTCCGTAGGAATAAAACTGGAGGGGGTACGATTCATCAGCCATACGCCAATGCCTGTAACCAGCACAAGCCCGCCTATGGCTATCCATTTGCGGCCGATTAAAAAGCGCAGTGAACCGATATATCTATTCGTAAGGGTTGCAAAACCGGTATTAAATGCACTGAAAAACCTGGATTTGAATCGGCTGAAGCCAGGTTTTTTTTCGGAATGGTCATCGGCAATGGTATCGGCCATGGTAGTGGGTGTTGGATGTGCATCCGATTTTCGAAGGAGCAATGCACAAAGTGCGGGGGTAAGTGTTAACGCATTCAGCGCGGAAATGAGGATGGCGGTAGCCAGGGTGTACGCAAATTGCTGGAAGAACACACCTGACGGACCTCCCATGAAACCGACGGGAAAAAATACAGCAGACATTACCAACGTGATGGACACAATGGCCCGCGTAATTTCGCCCATTGTAGAGATGGTGGCTTTTCGGGGTCCGAGTTTGGTCGCGTGCATCTTCTGATGGACAGCCTCGACTACCACGATGGCATCGTCGACCACGATCCCGATGGCAAGCACCAGTGCAAACATGGTCAATACATTGATGGAGAACCCGAACAGCTGAAGGAAGAAAAATGTACCGACCAGGGAAACGGGGATCGCAATGGCTGGAATAAGTGTAGACCGGAAATCTTGCAGAAAAATGAATACAATAATAAAAACCAAAATGAAGGCTTCAAAAATCGTATGCTGCACCTGATTGATCGATTCATCAATCTGATCACGCACGCTGTAGGATATCCGGTATTGGATACCCTCGGGAAAGTCCTTGGAAAGCCTTTCCAATACGTCGCGTATCTGGATATCAATCTCACGGGCATTGGATCCGCTGGTCTGGAGGATATTCAGGGTAAGCCCCGGATAGCCGTTTACCTTATTGTCACTTCCGAGATTGGTGGCACCGAGTTCGACCCGTGCAATATCTTTCAGATAGAGGACCGAACCGTCTTTATTGGTTTTGATGACAATCTGCTCGAACTCTTCCGGCAGTGTAAACCGTCCCTGGTGCCGTAAAATAGTTTCGAAAGCCTCATCAGAGGTTTCCCCGAATTTCCCCGGGGCGATCTCAAAATTCTGATCCCGGATTGCTGTCCGCACATCCTGCGGTACCAGTCCATATACGGCCATTTTCTCCGGGTTCAACCAGGTACGGATGGAATAATCGCGTGCACCCACACGCCGTACTTCCCCTACGCCATCTACACGCGCCAATTCGCGCATGAGGTTGATCTGCGCATAGGCCTGCAAAAATGTTTCGTCATACAGGGTGTCAGGACGGTTGCTGAATATATCAATGGTCATGATAATCCCGCTTTGGCGGGGTTCCACCGTGATACCCGATTCGATCACTTCAGCGGGGATACGGGCATTTGCTTTCGAAACCCGGGTCTGTACGTTTACAGAAGCCTGGTTGGGATCGGTTCCTGTCTTAAAAAATACGGTGATATTGCCTGATCCGGAGTTAGTTGCTGACGACCGGATATAGGTCATGTTGGGGACACCGTTGATAGCTTCTTCGATGGGTAACAGTACCGCTCCGGCTACGGTTTCCGCATTGGCGCCGGGATAGGACGTGGAAACGGTAACACTTGGGGGAGCAATTTCAGGAAATCGTGTAATGGGTAATTGCCATATGGATACCAAACCAAGGATTACCAGTAGGGTGGAGATAACGGTAGCTAATACGGGTCTATTGATGAATGTCTTGAGCATTACATTTTTTTTATAACGTGAGCCAATGGCAAATACAAGCCACCACTAGCATCAAGCTTTAACAAACATTGGGATTATTAAATGCAAGAGATTATTCCGCGGAAGCTGAAGGAACATTCAGCGGTTTGATTTCCATGCCGTCTTCGAGTTTGTCGAGTCCTGAAAGGACAATGCGATCGCCCGGGTTAACACCATTCTTCACGATATATTGCTTTCCGCTTTTCCCGATTACCTCGATTGCTCGCTGCTTTACCCGAT
>Ga0182743_1003335_pt1 | contig 13057 bp, 10 predicted proteins | sample eDN3rd30CKraftOP_FD_128522 | JGI IMG/M metagenome (GOLD analysis project Ga0182743, IMG submission 128522) | Enriched Organic Plus compost microbial communities from Emeryville, California, USA - eDNA 3rd pass 30_C Kraft OP (version 2) (version 2) ... | reverse complement strand
TCAACAAGCTGAAAAATAGCCGCCGCCTTGCAACCCGCTACGACAAAACCGCCGAAAGCTTCCTTGGCTTCGTCGACGTCGCCTGCATCAGGCTCTGGCTCCGCCATTTGTCAACATGACCTAAGAAATGCTGCTATATCTCTACTTCCAGCGATTGTCGGTATCGGTAGTTGCGTGCCCCCGCAACCACTTCTGTCATAAAAAACTCGAAATCGAAGTGTAATCAGACGCTTGGGCCGCCGGAAGGCGGTCTCAGATTGATTGCAAACCCCTCGGGTTTTAGCAGCAGTCAAAATCGAGGGGTTTTGGTCCCTGTTTGTTCTCGATTTGAATCTGTGACGTTCCGTGAATCTAAGGCCATTTCGGCCTTGCTGGAGGTTTGTCAGCAGTCTGGGCCGCCGGAAGGCGGCCTTTCCTTTGAGCTAGGCTGAACATAAGCTACCCCAACCGGCCGGGCCACTTTGCGCGCGCGGTCGAGCAGATTGCGCAACGTTGCTCTTTGATTGTAGGGCAACCAGACAGCCGAGAACAGAACCGGCTCGGGTTCGTCTGCAGTAGGCAGGAAGGTAATGCCGGGCGTTGGCAGCAGCGCCGTGGCCGCGCCGACGATGGTGATGCCGAAACCCTGTCCGACCATCGACAGCAATGTGCCGCGCCCCGTTAAAGCGGGGAGGATTACCGCATGTCTCGACATGCCAGTAGAGTGATGTAGCGCCAGCGTTCAACCGGGCCGCCAACTTGGGTATCGTCAAGCCGTCTGGCCCTCTAAGTCCAGAAACTCGGTGGCCGCTTGGATGATCCGATCCCTTGGAACGTCGCGCGAACACTTGGCCGGTTTCAACCAGTTCGTCGGTGAACCGCAATCTGTCCCCGATGATCCGTTCTTTGCCAGCGCGTTCCCTGAGTTCAAGGTATTCGGATTTCAGTTTCTCGTAGGGGGAATAGCAAATCATATGCCGATTTCCGGACTATCCCGCGCTCTATATGTATCCTGCGAGATTCTCTACGATTGCGGCCGCGAGCATCGCTCGCGGCCGCTCGGACGGGTCTTTTCCGCCATTCATGCGGTCAGGGGAAGAAGGGGAACAGGATCGGCAACAGGACCATGCTCACGATCGTGGACACAAGGATAAGCGGCAGGCCGGCTTTGGCGTAATCCTTGAACGTATACCCTCCGGGCCCCAGGACCATGACATTGGCGGGCATGCCGATCGGGGTGGCATAGGCCAGCGAGCCGCCGATCACGATCGCCATCAGAACCGCCCTGGGGTCGGCGCCGATGGTGGTGGAGATCGACATGCCGATCGGCACCAGCAGCGCGGTCGTGGCGGTGTTGGACATGAAGTTGGTCAGCGCGACCGCCAGCAGGAAGATGACCAGCATGATGACGAACATCGGCGTGTCCGGTCCCATCAGGTTCAGCACCGCCTGGGCGACCGCCGTGCCAGCCCCGGTTGTCTCCATCGCCGTCGCCAGCGACAGGATCCCGCCGAAGAGCACGATGGTCTGGGCGTCGATGGACCCATAGGCCTGCTTCTCACTGATGACGCCGGTCAGAATCAGAACCAGCGCCCCGATCACGCTGGTGATGTGCAAGGGTATTCCGATCTGCTTTTCGAAGACCATGCCCAGAACCGTGCAGACCAGGATGATCAGGGAGGCGGTCTTCTTCCATTGCGGCACGGAAGTCCTGGCTTCCTGAAGATGCGTGTCACGGGCCTCGTCGGCCTTGTGATCCGGCAGCAGCCTGTAGCCGATAGTAGCCATGAAAAGCGTGCCCGCCAGCAGCATCGGCAAGCCGACATAGCCGTATTCGAAGAAGCCGAAGCGCAGGTCGATCGATTCGAGCGCGGCCTGGGCGATCATGTTGCCGGGGGCGCCGATCAGGCTCAGGTTGCCGCCCATCGCAGCGGCGAAGACGATCGGCATCAGCAGGCGCGACCGTGCAAAGCCCGATTTCGCCGCGATCCCGATGACGACGGGGATCAGCACGGCGGCGGTGCCGGTGTTGGACAGAACGCCCGACATCAGGCCGGTGATCATCATGATCGCAACCACCAATTGTCGTTCGGTCTTTGCGAAGCGGGTCACCAGACCGCCGATCTCGCTTGCCATGCCGGTCTGGAACAGGGCGCCGCCGATGACGAACATGCCGACGAACAGGATGACGTTGTTGTTGACGAAGCCGGCAAAGGCCTCCTTGGGCTCCAGAACGCCGGTCAGCGCCAGGCCGAGACAGACGATCATCGCGGTCACGGCAAGCGGGATCCTCTCCCAGACGAACATGACGATCGCGAAAAGCAGAAGCAGCAGGGTAATGGTTGTCGGGCTCATGGATCCCTCCCCAGATATCGAGAGCGCACGCGGAAACACGCCGCATTCACGAGGCGCCATTGGAGCGATGGCTGAACATCCCCGTTCGTACTGCCTTGCAGCAGGCATAGACTCACACGCCGCGGCTGCGGATGGCAGCGCAGTGTCCTTGCCTGCGGAAAGCACCGCTTATCTGTGCCTCGTGCGGGCAGCGGAACACGCGGGCAATTCCCACGCAGTAGTCAGGGGGATCGTGGTCGTTTCAAGGAAATCCTCCTCCCAAGTCTTTCCCGACCGTCCTGTCGAGCCGAAAGGGCGGTCTGACACAGGAGGATGCGGACCAGAGGCCCGGCGATCAACTTGCACAGGATTATATAAAGAACATCAATAAAAGATCCTCGTGCCGCGCAAGCATTTCAGGCGCTTTCCTCTATGGCGTCCAGGTTCTCGTCCAGAACGGCCAGAAGGGCATCGCGCTGGTCGTCGCGCGTGCCGCGCGCCCAGGCCGCGGCCAGAATCAGCTTGGACCGGGTCGTGCCCTCAGGCACCACCAGCGGCAGAAACGCGACCCCCGGCACGGCCATGCGGGAAACCCATTTGGGCACGATGGCCAGTCCCGCGCCCGTCGCAACCAGACTGACGATGGTATGCTTTTCCTCCGCCACTTGCGCGATGCGTGCGGTCAGGCCCGCATCGGTGAACAGCTTGATCGTCAGGTCGTGCGAATGTGGCCGGGATCGGCGGTCGGGCACGATGAGCGGCATGTCCGCCAGATCGCGAATGTTCAGTTCGACCCGATTCGCCAAAGGGTGCTTCTCGGGCAGGGCAACGACGGCGGTCTCAAAAAACAGCGTCTGGAAATGGATATTCGGGTCACGGATATCGGGAGGGCGGCAGAAAGCGATGTCGATGCTGCCGCTCAGGATCTTGGGCAGCAGGTGAATCGTCTTCTGCTCGATCAACTGGACTTCGATCTCGGGATGCTTGAGGCGCAGCAGTTGCAGAAGTTGCGGCATCAGCCCGGTCGCGGCACTGTCGATGGCGCCGACCTTCAGGACCGGCTTCTCCGCGCGCCTCACGCTGCGGATGCGCTGCTCGAACTGGTCGGCCTGTGCGACAAGGGTCCGGGCGTCCTCCAGGATCGCCGTTCCCGCTTCGGTCAGCGCGACGTTGCGGGTGGTGCGCAGGAAAAGGCGCGTCTCGAAACGATCCTCCAGCAGTCTGATCTGCCGGGTCAGCGAGGCCGGCAATATACCCATTGTCTGGGCCGCCCGACCGAAATGCAATTCCTCGGCCACGGCCAGGAAGCACCTGATCTGGTGAATGTCCATGAGTTCCTCCCCGGTCAGTTTATTACGGAACCGTATATAATTCTACGCAAATTGCTGCGGTGCCTTCGTCGGTCGTATCGTTGCCTTGCGGTCGCTGAACGGCGTCGCATGTGATCGCCGCAAGGCGTCGCAGGGGAGGAGATTTCAGGGTAACCGCGCCCCCTTTGGCGACGCATTCGGCTTGTCAGGACCGAATGAGGAGAGGACCACACCCATGAAAACCTACAAGATCGCCGCCATTCCCGCCGACGGCATCGGCCCCGAAGTGATCGCCGCCGGGCTGCAGGCGCTGGAGGCCCTGGCCGGGCGCGACGGCAAGTTCACGTTCGACATCACCGAATTCGACTGGAGCTCAGAACGCTACAAGAAGACCGGCGCGCTGATGCCGGAGGACGGCCCCGAGCAGTTGAAAGCCTTCGACGCCATCTTCTTCGGCGCCGTCGGCGCGCCGGATGTGCCCGATCACCTCACCCTTTGGGGTCTGCGCCTGCCGATCTGCCAGGGCTTCGACCAATATGCCAATGTGCGCCCGACCAAGATCCTGCCGGGCATCCAGTCGCCGCTGGAAGGCGTCGGCCCGGGCGACCTGGACTGGGTGATCGTGCGCGAGAATTCCGAGGGCGAATATTCCGGCCATGGCGGCCGCGCCCACAAGGGCCTGCCCGAGGAGGTCGGCACCGAAGTCGCCATCTTCACCCGCGTCGGCGTCACCCGGATCATGCGCTATGCCTTCAAGCTGGCGCAGTCGCGGCCGCGCAAGCTGCTGACGGTGGTCACGAAATCCAACGCGCAACGCCACGGCATGGTCATGTGGGACGAGATCGCGGCCGAGGTCTCAAAGGAGTTTCCTGACGTGACCTGGGACAAGATGCTGGTCGATGCGATGACGGTACGCATGGTCAAGAACCCGCAAAGCCTCGACACCATCGTCGCGACAAACCTGCATGCCGACATCCTGTCCGATCTGGCTGGCGCGCTGGCCGGCAGCCTGGGCGTGGCGCCGACCGGCAATATCGACCCGGAGCGGCGTTACCCCTCGATGTTCGAGCCGATCCACGGCTCGGCCTTCGACATCACCGGCAAGGGCATCGCCAACCCGGTCGCGACCTTCTGGACCGCCGCGCAGATGCTGGAACATCTGGGCGAGGCTGACGCTGCCAAGCGCCTTATGACGGCGGTCGAACAGGTCTGCGCCGATGGTGTGCTGACCCCCGATGTGGGCGGAACCGCCACCACGCAGCAGGTCACGGATGCCGTCTGCGCGGCCATCCGCGGCGCCAACATCTGAGGTGCGGCGATGACGCGCGATCCGAAAGACCTTCTGCTGCGCCTGTTCGGCGCGGCGGTGGACAGCGCCGATCCGGCCAAGACGGTCGCGCGCCATCTGCCCGAAATTCCGCGCGGGCGCATCGTCGTGGTGGGGGCGGGGAAATCCGCCGCCGCCATGGCCCGCGCGGTCGAAGACGCCTGGCCCGGCGTTGACCTGTCGGGGGTGGTCGTCACCCGCTACGGCCATGCCGTGCCGACCCGCCGCATCGAGGTGATCGAGGCCGCGCATCCGGTTCCCGACGAAAACGGCGCCAGGGCCGCGCAACGCATCCTAGATACGGTCGGCGGCCTCGGTCCCGATGATCTGGTGTTAGCGCTGATCTCGGGCGGCGGCTCGGCGCTGATGACCTCGCCCGCGCCCGGCCTGACGTTGGACGAGAAGATGCGAGTGAACCGTCTGCTTCTCGCCTCTGGCGCGCCGATCTCGGTGATGAACCGCGTGCGGCGGCGACTATCCTCGGTCAAGGGCGGCAGGCTCGCGCTGGCCGCCGCGCCGGCGCGAGTGGTGACGCTGGCGATTTCCGACGTGCCGGGCGACGATCCGCTGGCCATCGCCTCGGGGCCGACGGTCTGGGATCCCGACGCGGCTGCTGACCTCTCCGCCGTCGTGGAGATGCTTGGCCCCGACCTGCCCGAAACGGCGCGTCGGCTGCTGCTGGCAACGCCCGAGCCGCTACGCGCGTTCGAGGCAGATTACCGCATGATTTCGACCCCTATGCTGGCACTGGAGGCGGCGGCAGCCGTGGCCCGCGCCGAGGGGATGACACCCCTGATCCTCGGCGACGCCATTGAGGGCGAGGCCGGCGCCGCCGGTCAGGTCATGGCCGGGATCGCCCGCAGCGCCGCCCTGCATGGGGTGCCCGCCAAGGGTCCGGCGGTGTTGCTATCGGGGGGTGAAACCACCGTGACCATCGGCGCAACCAAACCGGGCCGGGGCGGGCGCAACACCGAATTCCTGCTGGCCATGGCGCTGGCGCTGGAAGGCGGCGCCGTCCACGCGCTGGCCGGCGACACCGACGGCATTGACGGCAGCGAAGATGCGGCGGGCGCCATCATCACCCCCGACACGCTGGCCCGCGCCCGCGCGGCGGGGCTGGATCCGCGCGCCGTGCTGGCTGCGCATGACAGCTACAGCCTGTTCGACAGGATCGGCGACCTGGTCAAGACCGGGCCGACCCTGACCAATGTCAACGACTTCAGGGCGGTATATATCCCATGAGCGACCAATCCCCCCACACGCTGCGCCCGCGCCGCGCCAAGATCCTCGCCACGGTCGGGCCGGCCAGCCGCACGCCCGAGATGCTGCGCCGCCTGTTCCTGGCCGGCGCGGACACCTTCCGGCTGAACTTCAGCCACGGCAGCCACGACGACCACCGGCAGGCTTTCGACGCCATCCGCGCCCTCGAGGACGAATTCGGCCAGCCCATCGGCATATTGCAGGACCTCCAAGGCCCCAAGATCCGCATCGGCCAGGTGCCCGGCGGCCCGCGCGAGTTCACGGCCGGCGATACGGTCGTGCTGCGCCTGAACGGCGGCGGTGACGATATCCCCCTGCCGCATCCCGAGATCTTTGCCGCCATCCGCCCCGGCCAGCAGTTGCTGATCGACGACGGCCGCATCCGGCTGGAGGCCGTGGTGCATGATGCCGACAGCATCACCGCCCGCGTGGTTGCCGGAGGCCGCATCCTCGACCGCAAGGGCGTGAACCTGCCCGATACGGTGGTGGACCTGCCCGCGCTGACCGAAAAGGACCGCGCCGACCTGGAGTTCGGCCTGTCGCTGGGGGTCGATTGGGTCGCGTTGTCCTTCGTTCAGCGTCCCGAAGACCTGGTCGAGGCCAAGACCCTGATCCAGGGCCGCGCCGGGCTGATCGCCAAGATCGAAAAGCCCTCGGCGCTGGAGTGCCTGCCTGGGATCCTGGCCGAAGCCGATGCCGTAATGATCGCGCGCGGCGATTTGGGCGTCGAGATCCCGCCCGAGGACGTGCCGGGCCGGCAGAAGGAGATCATCCGCCTTTGCCGTCAGTTCGACCGCCCGGTGATCGTGGCGACGCAGATGCTGGAATCGATGATCACCACGCCGACGCCCACGCGGGCCGAAGCATCCGACGTGGCGACGGCGGTCTATGACGGCACCGACGCGGTGATGCTGTCGGCGGAAACCGCCTCGGGCCAGTATCCGGTCGAGGCCGTCGCCATGATGGATCGCATCATCCGCCGCACCGAGGCGCATCCTTTCTATTCCGCTTCGCTTGGTGCGACCGCGCCCCATGTCGAGGCGGCCGAACAGGCCATCGCCTTCGCAGCGGTCGAACTCGCGGATGCGCTTTCGGCTCCGGCCATCGTTTCCTTCTCGTCGACCGGCGCGTCTGGACGACGGATCGTCTCACACCGTTCCCCGCGCACGACCGTCCTGCTGACCGGCGACGAGGCCGTCGCCCGCCGCATGTCGCTGGTCTGGGGTGTCAGGTCGATGCACGAGGCTGAGATCAGCGACCACGACACGGTGCCGATCCATGCCGCCGAGGCGGTGCTGGACCTCGGGATCGGCAAGCCGGGCGATAAGATCGTGGTAGTCTGCGGCTTCCCCTTCGGCGTGCCCGGCACCACCAACAGCATCCGGGTCACGGCACTGGGTCAGCATTGACCATCAACCGCAAGAGGAGGAGGACGAATGAACGCGATCACAGATATCCATGCCCGCGAGATCCTTGACAGCCGCGGCAATCCGACCGTCGAGGTCGATGTGACGCTTGAGGACGGCACGATGGGCCGGGCGGCGGTGCCCTCGGGGGCGTCCACCGGGGCGCATGAGGCGGTCGAGAAGCGCGACGGCGACAAGACCCGCTACATGGGCAAGGGCGTGCTGGAGGCCGTCGCGGCGGTCAACGGCGAGATCGCCGAGAACCTGATCGGCGAGGACGCGACCGAGCAGCGCGCCATCGACGCGATGATGTGCGATCTGGACGGCACCCCCAACAAGGGCCGCCTGGGCGCGAACGCCATCCTGGGCGTGTCGCTGGCCGTGGCCAAGGCCGCCGCCGAGGCCTGCCAGCAGCCGCTTTACCGCTATGTCGGCGGCGCCGGCGCGCATGTGCTGCCGGTGCCGATGATGAACATCATCAATGGCGGCGAACATGCCGACAACCCCATCGACATCCAGGAATTCATGATCATGCCGGTCCGCGCGGAGAATATCCGCGAGGCCGTGCGCATGGGGTCCGAGGTGTTCCATACGCTGAAGAAGGAACTGTCCTCGGCGGGCCTCGCCACCGGCGTCGGCGACGAGGGCGGTTTCGCCCCGAACCTCTCCAGCACCCGCGACGCGCTGGACTTCATCCTGCGGGCCATCGAGAAGGCGGGCTACGCCCCCGGCGAGGACATCATGCTGGCGCTGGACTGCGCCTCGACCGAATATTTCAAGGGCGGCAAGTATGAGATGGCCGGCGAGGGCAAGTCGCTGACGCCGGGCGAGAATGTCGATTACCTGGCCGCGCTCTGCGCCGATTATCCGATCCTGTCGATCGAGGACGGCTGCGCCGAGGACGACTGGGACGGCTGGAAGCTGCTGACCGAGCGCCTGGGCGCATCGGTCCAGCTTGTGGGCGACGATCTGTTCGTGACTAACCCGGCGCGTCTGGCCGAGGGCATCGCGCGCGGCTGCGGCAACTCGCTGCTGGTCAAGGTCAACCAGATCGGCACGCTGTCCGAGACGCTGGACGCGGTGCGTATGGCCGACCGCGCCCGCTATACATCGGTGATGTCGCACCGCTCGGGCGAGACCGAGGACGCCACCATCGCCGACCTGGCGGTGGCGACCAATTGCGGCCAAATCAAGACCGGCTCGCTGGCGCGCTCGGACCGGCTGGCGAAATACAACCAGCTGATCCGCATCGAGGAAATGCTCGGCGAAACCGCCGTCTATGCCGGGAAAACAATCCTGCGCTAAGCGGCCTTCACGCAAGGATGCCCGCCCGTCCCCGGACCAGGACCAGGGGAATCGCATTTGAGGATTTGGGCTTCGTCGTAGTGACGAAGGAACGAAGATGAAGCCCAAATCCTCTTTGAAAAAATCGGCGAAGGCCCCTGCGGAGCAGGTAGTGAAGGACATCCGGCGGCAGACGCGGCACCACTTCTCGGCGGAGGACAAAATCCGCATCGTGCTCGAAGGCCTGCGCGGTGACGACAGCATTGCCGAACTTGCCACTGACATTCTCGTCATCCGTGGCGGCGCGAAACGGCAGGCCCTTGCTTTCGGCGATCTCCGTCATTCCACGTCGAACCGGCTTTGCGCGGCGGTGCCGCGCGATGGCGGGCGGTGCTCCGAGGCGTGCCAGAGTGAGTCGTTGAGATCTCAAACAAAGGGAGCCGTCCATGGACAAGATTATTCGCATCGCTCCAGATGACCGCCGCAGGCATGGGAATTTCGCTCTTGCCCGCGCTTTATGTCCGCTCAGAGGTCATGTGCGAGCGACTTGTCGTTGCGTGGCCCATGTCCTCTGGCGCCCCGGTGAGGCATCTATCGCTTATCTGGCGGCGGAGTTCGCCACGAAAACATACCTATCTTGCGGTTGTAGACAATCTTCGCCAGTCGCTGAGTCCCTGGGGCCTCCCGGAGACCGGGTAAAAAGACCCTCAAGATCGGCCCCCGACGTTCTAGATGAATGTCAGCCCGACCGAGATGATGATGCCCGACAGCACCAGATGCAGCGTGCAGAAGCCCATGATGTCCTTGGCCCGCAGCCCGGCAATGCCGAGGATCGGCAGCGCCCAGAAGGGTTGCACCATGTTGGTCCAGCTGTCGCCCCATGCCACCGCCATCGAGGCGCGCGCGAAATCGACGCCGAGCGCCTCGGCCGCGGGCAGGATCACCGGCGCCTGGATCGCCCATTGCCCGCCGCCCGAGGGCACGAAGAAGTTCACGATCCCGGCGCTGATGAAGGTCCAGAAGGCGAAGGTCTGCGCCGAGGCGAAAGAGATCATCGCCAGCGAGATCGTCTCGGCCAGCCCCGAATTCAGCATGATCGACATGATCCCGGCATAGAAGGGAAACTGGATGACGATGCCCGCGCCGCCCTTGACGCCCTCGTTCAGGCTGGCCAGCAGCCGGCGCGGCGTGCCGTGCAGCAGGATGGCGATGAACAGGAACAGGAAGTTCACGATGTTCAGTGTCAGCGTGCCCGCGTTCAGGAAATACTGGAACAGGAAGGCAAGGCCCGACACGCCGATCAGCAGGCTGAGGACGCGGCTGTTCTCCATCCGCTCGGCGGGGGTCGAGGGGGTGATCTCGGGCACTTCCGGCTCGGCCAGAAGGGCGGGATCGACGATGACCTGTTCGTCCTTCTTGGGCAGCATCATCCGGTTGACCAGCGGCACGGCGATGAACAGCGCGATCACGATGAACAGGTTGTAGGTCGCGAAGATCGTGCGGTCGGTCGGGATGACGCCGATCATGGACTCGAACGGGTGGCCGGGCGTCGCGACGGCCAGCGGAATGGAGCCGGCAAGCCCGCCATGCCAGACGATGAAGCCGGAATAGGCCGAGGCGACCAGCAGCCGGTAATCCACCGCCACCTTGCGCGCGATGGCCTTGGCGAACAGCGCGCCGACCACCAGCCCGAAGCCCCAGTTGATCCAGCTTGCCGTCAGCGAGACATAGCTGACCAGCAAGATCGCCGCGCCGGGCGAACCCGCCAGATCGGCCAGCCGTTCCAGGATGCGCCGCACCAGCGGGGTCGAGGCCATCATGTAGCCTGTCACCAGCACCAGCAGCATCTGCATGGAAAAGGACAGAAGCTCCCAGAACCCCGTGCCCCACATGCCGATCACGGCCATCGGGCCATGACCCTCGATCCCCATCGCGGCGGCCATGGTTACAAGGGTCAGCAGCACCACGAAGATATAGGGGTCCGGCAACCACCGATCGACCAGCCGCACCAGCGGCCGGGATATGACGTTGAGCATCCTGCGTTCCTCACCTTTTTGTCGGCAGGAACGCTAGCGGCGATTACCGCCCTGGTCCAGCCTGGACAGGGCAATCGGCGTGAACGGCATTGCCCGGCTCTGCACATGGAGACAGACGTGCCGCACGGGAATGCGCCTCTGCAAACCCGGACAAGCCGGGGGGCTGAGCCAACCCCCGCCGGCAAGCCGCCTATCGGGACTACCCGTTCGCCGCTGGCGCCGCCCAGTCCGGCAACTCGCCCAGGGTGATGCCGAAGAAGGCGACCATCAGCCAATAGGCCAGCCCGCTGATGGCGACCAGTGCCAGCAGGTTCAGCCACAGCCCTTCCCGAGCCATCTGCCGGATCGTCACCTTGCCGGATGCGAAGACGATCGCATTGGGCGGCGTCGCGACCGGCAGCATGAAGGCCATCGTGATCTTCGGCGGCATCCGCCAGATCGCGGTGGTGGCCGAGAAGATCGTGCCGCTGATGGCGGGCATCTACCTGCTGGTCGCGCTGATCGTCGTGGCGATGAATATCGGCCAGGTGCCCTCGATGCTGTGGCACATCGTCGGCAGCGCCTTCGGGCTGGTCGAGGTCGCGGGCGGCGTCACCGGCGGGGTCGCGGCGGCGATGCTGAACGGGGTGAAGCGCGGGCTGTTCTCGAACGAGGCGGGGATGGGCTCGGCCCCCAACATCGCCGCCGCGGCGACGCCCAATCCGCATCACCCCTCAAGCCAGGGTTTCGTGCAGGCTTTCGGCGTCTTCATCGACACGATCCTGATCTGCACCTGCACGGCGCTGATGATCCTGCTGTCGGGCTTCTACGTTCCGGGCGGAGAGCTGACCGGCACCCAGTTGACCCAATCGGCGCTGGCCGATCATATCGGCGGGATCGGGCCGGTCTTCGTGGCGGTGGCGATCTTCTTCTTCGCCTTCACCTCGATCATCGGCAACTACGCCTATTCCGAGATGGCGATGTCCTTCCTCGGCCTCGGCAACAAGGCCGGGCTGACCACGTTGCGGGTGCTGGTGCTGGCCATGGTGATCTGGGGCGCGCTTCAGGCGGTGGCGACAGTGTTCAACGCGGCCGACGCTTCGATGGGGCTGATGGCGACGATCAACCTGATCGCGATCCTGGCGCTGTCGGGCACGGTGGTCGCGCTGACCCGCAACGATTTCGCGCAACGCGAGGCCGGCAAGGTGCCGCAGTTCCATGTCGGCGAACATCCCGAGATGGCAAAGGGCGTCGATCCCGAAATCTGGCGCTAACGTTTTCCTGCTGTCATCGGTAGCGCAGTTCCGCACCGTTGGCGTTCCTATATATGCGCCGAAAAGGCGTCTTTTGGTGGTGCCGAGGCTCCGCGCCGCCCGCCATCGGTCACGCCCGATCCTGCTACGATTGCACCCTATCGTTCGGGGTTGCCGGACGTTCCATCTCGAACGCCGTCTTCCCCAGCTTTGTCCAGACGCTGCGCGCGTGTTCGCCTTGATTGCTTTTGAGTTTATCAGCCATCCAGAGCATCGCGCCGTAGATCGTGGCGCGATCATCGCCGGTCAGCTCCACGACGCCCGCCTTGACGACGAGACCGCCGAGTTCGATCAGGTGCCGCGTTCGCTTGCGGCGCTCGATCTGCCATGTGCGCATGTCATGCTGCGCCCGTTGCGCCTGATGACGATTGTGCGCTGCCCGGTTGCGTTTGAGCGCCGCCGCTGTCGTGTTCAGATGCCGGAGCAGATCGCCGTGAACGGCCCTGAAAGAACGCAGCGCCACGCTTGGCCCATGCCTCCCTCTTTCCGGCATCCTTGGTTTCGGCCAACGCGACGAGCGCACCGGCCAATTCGTCGGCGGTAAGCGCATCCGCCCCGGTGGCGATAACCAGTTCGCCAAGCTGCTGCACCTTCCGGGTTTTCAACTCCTTGGCCTTGTCCTCAAGCGCCTTCAGTTCCGCGTCATAGTTTCTCGGTTTCCGCATCGTCGTGTCCTTTCCCGGTCGCAAGTCGTTGATGCGGTAAGGATAGTTGCGCGGACGGCGGAACGCAGTATTGTTGCCGGGACGGTGTGGCACGGCCCGGTCCATCCCGAGATTTTTTCGAGGGAGGGCGCGCTTATACGTCGTTCCGACGTGCGCTTGGCCGT
>Ga0182743_1003333_pt1 | contig 13069 bp, 8 predicted proteins | sample eDN3rd30CKraftOP_FD_128522 | JGI IMG/M metagenome (GOLD analysis project Ga0182743, IMG submission 128522) | Enriched Organic Plus compost microbial communities from Emeryville, California, USA - eDNA 3rd pass 30_C Kraft OP (version 2) (version 2) ... | reverse complement strand
CAGCTGATCGATCACTTCGCGCAGGCTGCGATACAGCGGCTCGGGCGCCGAAATGATGAGGGTATTGGTTGACGGGTCCGCCTGGATCGTAGCGCCCCCGCCAGAATACGACACGGCCTGAGATGAGCTCGTATCGCGCTCAATCTGTTCCATGCTCAACGAGTTGCCGGACGAACTGCTGGAGCCGCTACCCGTCGAACTACGGTTCAACGACGTATTGCGCGATGAGGTATTGCGATTGCTGCTGGTGCTCGTGTTGTTGCCCGGCGCCGTCGTCTGACCTGCCAACGCATTGGCGGCATTCGCCGCATTCAAAGACTGGCTGTTCAGCAACCCGCCCAGGACCTCGGCCAGGCGCGCGGCCTGCGCGTTGCGCAGATACACCACGTGCAGATTTCCGGGGCGTGATTGTTCCGAATCCAGCTTGTTGATCAAATCGCGTGCCAATTTAGTACGTGCCGGGCTGCCGGAGCGAATCAATACGCTATTGGTGCGCGGATCCGCCACCATGGAAATACGCTGCGTCTGATCGCTGTTCTGCGCATCCAGCAACTGCGTCGCCAGCGAAGCCAGATCGCTCGCCACGCCATATCGCACGGCCACGACGTCCGTATCAATTGCACTCGGGACATCCACACGCGCGATCACCTGCGCAATGCGGTCGAGATTGTCCGCGTAATCCGTCACGACCAGCGTATTGTTGCCGGGATAAGCATTGATCGGATTGTTGGGCGGCACCAACGGGCGCAGCACCGGCAACAGATTCGCGGCGTTCTCGTATTTCAACGAAAACACGCGCGTCACGATCTCACTGCGTTGCGCCCCACGCGCGAACTCGGCCACGGACACTGGGGCAGGCGCACCCGAGCGACGCAGCGCATCGGTAACGACCGGACTGCCCTGCAGTTTGGCATCGGACTCCGGCACCACACGCGTCACGCCGTCGACCTCCACAATCGCATAGCCCTGCATACGCAATGAACCCGCCAACATATTCAGCGCGGTCGTACGATCAACGGGGCGGTCCGACACCAGCGTCAACTTACCCTTGACGCGCGGATCCACCAGATAATTGCGTTGCGTGAACAACGACAAGGCACGCAATACGGCGGGAATATCCGTATCGACAAAATTCAAACTCACCTTGTCATTAGTGGCCCGCGCCTGAGCGTAGACGACCGGCAAAGGCATCGCGACTTGAGCGATGGCAAGCAGACAGGCCAGAGTAGTTTTTCGAACGCGACGCATGAACTCTCGGTGACTAAAAGCGTAAAAAGACAACGATCAGCAGCAACAAACATGCAACAAATCAACGGGTGAAACCCACCTGAAAACAATGAACGAACCGCCTGTTCACTGCTATCTGACCGCGAGACAAAACGCCCGACATTGCGCCTTAGACATGACACTTTCATGACAGAGAATGTGTTTATTCCGATTGGAGCAATGCGCACTGACGGCAAATAAATGGCTCAAGACGATGAATTTCGCGGCCGAGTATACGGGGTACCCCTGCAACACCATTGTCATAATTCGGCGTCAATCTGACGGCCTATAAATTCAAGGAATTCCAGGCTTTTTTTGCATGCCCTCATTTCGTTACGAAGCCACCGACCTGGTCGGAAAGATTGTCCACGGCACCCTCGATGCTGAAACCGAACGCGGCGCACGCAACCAGCTGCGCGCCCGCGGATTGCTGCCCCTGTCCACAACGCTCGCGGCCTCTCGCCATGCTGCGGGAACCAGCGTTCTACAGCGTCGCCTCTCTGATGGTGAACTGGCCTGGTTGACGCGCCAGCTGTCCAGCCTGCTGGCCGCCCGTCTGCCGCTGGATGCTGCACTCAGCGCGACGTTGGAACAAGCCGAAAGCCGGCACGTCGCTGGCGCGCTGACGGGTGTACGCGACGAAGTCCGCGCGGGATTCCGCCTGGCCGATGCGTTGGCCACTCGCCCCCGCGACTTTCCCGACATTTATCGGGCACTGGTTGCCGCCGGCGAAGAGTCCGGTGATCTGGCGCAGGTGATGGAAAAACTCGCCGATTACATCGAAGAACGCAACGCGCTCCGCAGCAAGGTGATGACGGCTTTCATCTACCCTGTCGTCGTCGCCTGTGTCTCTGTCGTGATCGTGGCATTCCTCTTGGGCTATGTCGTGCCGCAAGTGATCACCGCGTTTGATCATGCGCACCAGCAACTCCCTTTGCTGACGCGGGTCATGCTCGCGCTCAGTGATTTTGTGCGCGATTGGGGCTTGATCACCGGCGTGGCGTGTGCCGCCCTGTTTGCTTTATGGCGCCTGACATTGCGCTCGCCTGCGCGCCGCATAGCGTGGCATGCCCGCTTGCTGCGCATGCCGTTGGCTGGCAAGTTCGTGTTGGGCGTGGATGTCGCGCGTTTCGCGTCGACGTTGGCAATCTTGAGCGGCAGCGGCGTCAGCCTGCTAGGTGCACTAAATGCCGCGCGCCGTACGCTAGGCAATGATCGCCTGCGCAGCGCCGTAGACGAGGCCACAGAACGCGTGCGCGAAGGCGCACCGCTGGCCGCCGCGCTGGCCGCGCAAAAAGTCTTTCCGTCTTTGTTGATTCACTTGATCGCCAGCGGCGAGAAAACCGGCCGTCTGCCGGAGCTGCTGGAACGCGGTGCACAAAACCTGTCGCGCGACCTGGAACGCCGCGCCATGGCCATGACCGCCCTGTTGGAACCCATGCTGATCTTGATCATGGGCGGCTTTGTGCTGCTGATTGTGCTGGCAGTGATGATGCCGATCCTGGATATGAATCAGCTCGTGCGTTAAAGGAGGGAGCTCATCCCTCCCCATCGACATTGCGCCGGGCTCATCTCAGCCCGGGCGACTGTCACTTACAGGGCTTGTTCACCGTTCTCACCCGTACGGATACGAATAGCCTGTTCGACCGGCGAGACGAAAATCTTGCCGTCGCCGATCTTGCCGGTACGGGCAGCCTTGATGATGGCCTCGATCGCGGGCTCGACCATCTCGTCGCCCAACACCACCTCGACACGGATCTTGGGCAGGAAATCGACCACATACTCGGCCCCCCGGTACAACTCGGTATGCCCCTTCTGGCGGCCAAACCCCTTGACCTCGGTAACCGTCAGGCCGCTGACGCCGACCTCGGCGAGAGCTTCGCGCACCTCGTCGAGCTTGAATGGCTTGATGATGGCAGTGACTTGTTTCACGTTATTCTGATCCTGAAGAAAAAACTTAAACGGTTTCCCGAAATCCATTGGTGACAGGATAGCGCCAATCCCGGCCAAATGCCCGCGGCGTAATACGGGGCCCCGGAGGCGCCTGGCGGCGCTTGTATTCGTTGATGCGAATCAAACGCACGATCTGCTCGACTGCAGGCTGTGGAAAGCCTGCAGCGACGATCTCGGCCGCCGACTCATTGCGCTCCATATAGCGCTCCATGATGCCGTCCAGAATGTCATACGGCGGCAAACTGTCCTGATCGGTCTGGTCCGGGCGCAGTTCGGCCGAAGGCGGACGCGTGATGATGCGTCGCGGAATGACCTCCGTTTCACGGTTGCGCCACTCGGCCAGGCGATAGACCAGGGTTTTCGGCACGTCCTTGATCACCGCGAAACCGCCGGCCATATCGCCATACAGCGTGCAATAGCCCGTCGTCAGCTCGGATTTGTTGCCAGTGGTCAGCACCAGACGGCCCGTCTTGTTCGACAGCGCCATCAACAAGGTCCCACGCACGCGAGCCTGGATGTTCTCCTCAGTCGCATCGATGGGCAAACCGGCAAACTGCGGCGCCAGCATGCTCTCGAATGCCTCAAAGGCTGGAGCAATGGCGATATCGTCGTGTTGCACACCCAGCCGCTGCGCCATATCAGTCGCGTCCGTCTGGGAAATATCGGCGGTATAGCGCGACGGCATCATTACTGTACGCACGTTTTCCGCGCCCAGCGCATCCACCGCCACGGCCAGCACCACGGCCGAATCGATCCCGCCGGACAGGCCGATGATCGCGCCAGGAAAACCATTCTTGCCCAGATAATCCCGCACGCCCAGCACCAGCGCGTTCCAGACTTGTTCTTCGAGGCAATAGGGCTTGACGTCGGCATGGGCGGATATCGGCCGTACTGCGCCCGCGGCATCCACCTCGACCACATTCACGCCTTCGGTGTAATCGGGCAGGCGTGCGGCCGATTGTCCCTGGGCATCCAGGGCGAACGATGCGCCGTCAAATACCAGCTCGTCCTGCCCGCCCACCATATTCGCGTAGATCACCGCACAACCGGTGTCCTGGACACAGCGGCGCGCGACCCTCAAACGTTCGTCCTGCTTGCCTGTGTTGTAAGGCGAGGCGTTAGGCACCAGCAGCGCCTGAGCCCCCGCCTGCGCCGCCGCCCGGGGAGCCCCTTCGAACCAGATGTCTTCGCAGATATTGACGCCGAAACGCACGCCTTTGACCTCAAAGACCAGCGCATCATCAGCGGCAGTGAAATAGCGTTGCTCGTCGAAAACCGAATAATTCGGCAGCTCGCGCTTGCGATATACGCCGACCACGCGTCCCTCGCACAGCACCGTGGCCGCGTTATACAGGTTTTCGCCATCAGCCAGCACATGACCGACCACCAGATGCAGCCCAGCCAAGCCGGCCGCATCCCGGCGCAACTGATCCAGCGCAGCCTCCTGGCTATCGACAAAATGCGGCCGCAGCAGCAAATCCTCGGGCGGATAGCCCGTCAGCACCAGCTCGGGTGTGACCAGAATATCGGCACCCTGCTCGTGCGCCGAGCGGGCGGCCTTGAGCACACGGGCGGCATTACCGGCAACATCACCCACATAAGCGTTGATTTGCGCGATTCCAACGCGGGCAACGCGGTTTGACGACGGTTCCAAAATGGGGATTCCCAATCGGTTGAAGACAAAAGAAAAAAATTATCGCATGCCTGCGCCGCCGCCCGGCTCCCAGCCCGCCTCGGCCGCCCCCGGATGCCCCTGCAAGGCGCGCTCTCGCATCAATTCGTGCTGAATGGCCCGCCCCAGCCCGTCGCCCATGGCGCCGACGTCGGCCCCTGAGGGCTGCTGGTACAGGCGCAAGCCCAGCTCAGGCAGAATCGCCAGCATATGATCAAAGATATCGCCCTGGATCCGCTCAAACTCGACCCAGGCCGTCAGCGCCGTAAAGCAATACACCTCCACCGGAATCCCGTCTGACTGGGGTTCCATCATGCGCACCATCTGGGCCATATCGTGGCGGATTTCGGGATGCTGCTTGATAAATGCCAGCGCATATGCCCGAAAGGTGCCTATATTCGTCAACCGGCGGCGATTGGCAGGGACCAGAGCCAGATCACTGCCCAACTGACTATTGGCCTGCTGTATATCCGTTTGTTTGGCCGTCAGATAATCGCGCAACAGGCGAAACCGCATCAGCCCTTGGGCCTCGTCATCGGTCAGAAAGCGCACCGAGGTCGCATCGACCCGCAACGTACGCTTGATCCGACGCCCGCCGGACTCGAACATCTGCCGGTAATTACGGTAGCTTTCCGAAAACAGCTTATAGGTAGGCACCGTCGTCACGGTGTTGTCCCAGTTTTGCACCTTGACCGTATGCAGAGCGATATCACGCACAAACCCGTCGGCATTGGCCTGCGGCATCTCGATCCAATCGCCGATGCGCAGCATGTCGTTAGAGGTCAATTGGGTACTGGCGACAAAAGACAGCAAGGTGTCCTTGAACACGAGCAGCAATACCGCAGAAAGCGCACCCAGACCGGAAATCATCCAGAGCGGCGAACGGTCCAGCACAATTGACAGCACCAATACGGTGCAAATAGCCACCAGCATCAGCTTACCGATCTGGATGTAGCCCTTGATCGAGCGGGTTTGCGCCCGGGTCGTCGCCGAATACGTGTCCTGCAGCGCGCTGAGCACGCCGCCGATGGCCATAAAGACACAGATCCACGCCGCCGCGTGCGCCAGACGGCCGACCACACTGACCGCCTGTTCCATGTGCGGCACGAGGCCTACGCCCAATGACACCACCGCAAACGGGACGGCATACCAGGCATTATGATAGGCGCGCCGCCGATGCAGCGCCTTGTCCCAGTTTTCACGCCCGGTCAGAATGAGCAACCGATGAGCGCAGAACAGCACGATCCGCGCTACTACCCACTGCGCGATCAACGCCGTCACGACCAATGCGCCGATGCCTACCAGCGTCTGTGCCCAAGCCTCGTGGGGTACGTACTCTCCCAGTCTGACCACCAAGCGATCCCAATCCAAAGCCTAGACTCCTCGTCAGTGCGGATGGCGAAATTATCTAACAAGTCGTCCTCGTCCGGGTCTACGGGATCGGGAGATGGCAGCCGGACACGCCGCCACCGCTGCCGCCGCCCTGGCTCTATAATCCAGCCCATCATGGCAAAAACACCCAACTCCGACCAAAACCAGTTCGCCAACAAGGCGCAAGCCTGGTCCGCCCGGTTCTCTGAGCCGGTTTCCGATCTCGTCAAACGCTATACCGCGTCCGTGGACTTCGACAAGCGCCTGGCGCGCTTTGATATCCAGGGTTCGCTGGCGCACGCCGACATGCTGGCTGCCCAGGGCATCATCAACGCCCAGGACCTGGCCGACATCCAGCGCGGCATGACCCAGATCCTGTCCGAAATCGATGCCGGCACCTTCCAATGGCTGCTCGACCTCGAAGACGTCCACCTGAATATCGAAAAACGCTTGGTCGAGTTGGTGGGCGATGCCGGCAAGCGCCTGCATACCGGCCGTTCGCGTAACGACCAGGTCGCGACCGACATCCGCCTGTGGCTGCGCGCCGAAATCGATAACCTGATCGAACTGCTGCGCCAACTGCGCCATGCCCTGGCCACCGTCGCCCTGGAACACGCCGGCACCATCATGCCCGGCTTTACTCACCTGCAGGTCGCCCAGCCGGTCACGTTTGGCCACCATCTGCTCGCCTACGCCGAGATGTTCGGCCGCGACGCCGAGCGCCTGGCCGACTGCCGCCGCCGCGTCAACCGCCTGCCGCTGGGCGCAGCCGCCCTGGCCGGCACCTCATTCCCGATCGATCGCGAGCGCGTGGCCAAGACGCTCGGCTTTGACGGCGTGTGCCGCAACTCGCTGGACGCAGTATCCGACCGCGATTTCGCCATCGAATTCTGCGCCGCCGGCGCCCTGATCATGACGCATGTCTCGCGCCTGTCCGAGGAACTCGTCCTTTGGATGAGCCCGCGCGTGGGCTTCATCGACCTGGCCGACCGTTTCTGCACCGGCAGCTCGATCATGCCGCAAAAGAAAAACCCCGATGTGCCCGAGCTGGCGCGCGGCAAAACCGGACGCGTCAACGGCCATCTGGTCGCCCTGCTGACCCTGATGAAAGGCCAGCCCCTGGCCTACAACAAAGACAACCAGGAAGACAAAGAAGGCCTGTTCGACACCGCGGACACCCTGCGCGACACGCTGACCATCTTTGCCGACATGGCTGGCGGCATCAAGGTCAAATCGGACAACATGCGCGCCGCCGCATTGCAAGGCTTTGCCACGGCGACCGATCTGGCCGACTACCTGGTCAAACGCGGCGTGCCTTTCCGCGATGCACACGAAGTCGTAGCCCATGCGGTGCGCGACTGCGAACAACGCGGCTGCGACCTGGCAGACCTGTCCACTTCCGACCTGAAGGCCTACCACGCCAGCATCGACGAGGACGTTCACCAGGTGCTGACCCTGGAAGGCTCGGTTGCCGCACGCAAACACGTCGGTGGCACCGCCCCCGAGCGCGTCGCCGAAGAAGCCCAGCGCGTCCTGGCTGAAACGGCACAGCAAGGCTGATTTCCGGCACGCTGCCTGCTTGCTTTCCAGGCCCCTGAATATCGCTCTTTACCAAGCGGTATTCAGGGGCCTTGCCCTATTCCCGCCAATTCGCACCACGACCATGATTCGCTACGTTCACGCCGCCGCGGCGGGCCTGGCTCTATTGGCGGTGATCGCCAGCCCCGTTACCCTCGCGCAGACCGCACGCAAACCCTCTTCATATGAAGAAAGCAAGCGACAGTTCGTGCAGCCCGAGTCAGGTGCAGCGTCAACCGCGCCAAGTAACGGCGGAACCACGGCAACACCGCTTGATCGCGCCCCGGCGTTTCTAAACCAGATCCGTGCCCAGGCCGATTTCCAACAGCTCGCCCGCGTCTACAACGCCGGCACGCCATTGGAAATCCCTCATGTGATCTTCGTCATCGACCGCAAGCGGAACAATCGGCTTTACTACATCAATACCCCACGATTCGACTTGCATGAAAACTTCGTGCGCCAACAGGGCCTGCAGCGCAATTTGGACAAGGCCACGCTGAACGCCCAATACCGCTCCCCTAAGCGCCGGTTCCTGTTCGGCACCATCAGTTGGCAACGCGACCTGCCGGGCTATACGTACGAATTCTGGGAAGGTGATCGCCTCACGCTGGACCTCCTGCGGTTGGCCGACACCACCTTGCGTACGGCCTTTTACGCGCCTATCCGTTTCAAGACAAATTCGACAGAGCACGAGCACGCGGCGCAATTGGCCGGCCTGCCCTACGTGACCCAAGAAGCACTGATTCGCGAGCAATCTTTTCTGCCGCTGAACGAAGGGCGCGCACAAGGCAAGCTACGCATCATCCGGTCAGTAGAAAACACGCCCGACATCGCCCCCACCGATATTGTCGTCTTGGACGAAGTCCCCATCGCGCTCTCACCCGTTGCCGGCCTGATCACTCAGCGTCCATCCACCGTGTTGTCGCACGTCAATCTGCTGGCCAAGGGGTGGCGCATCCCGAACGCCTATGTCCGTGATGCCGTAAGCACATTGCGCGACTATGACGGCCAATGGGTGGAGCTCAGCGTCACGCATAACGGCTATGACCTGCAACGTATCGCTCAACCTCAGGCCCCGGCGTCCAAGCCCATCAAGGCAACGTTGCCCAAACCCGACCTCACCGTCACAACGATCAAACCTCTGGCCGGGCTGAAAGCACGGGACAGCCGCTTTTGTGGTGTGAAAGCCGCCAATCTGGGCGCGCTCTCGTCGGCATTGGCCCCTGCTGCCAGCGTGCCCGATGGCTTCTGCATCCCATTCGCCCAATATGCGGCATTCATGCATCAGCTGCGTATTCCCGAACGCGTAGCAGCGCTGGAACAACGCCCCGACTTTATCAACGACGCCACCGTACGCCGCGCCGAATTGGCATCCCTGCGACAAGACATCGTTCAGGCCCGTCCTGACCCGGCCCTCATCGCCACGTGGCAGCAACGCTGGCAAAGCCAATTACAAGGGCGCGGCGTCTTCGTGCGCAGCTCATCGAACTCCGAGGATCTGCCTGGTTTCAGCGGCGCAGGGCTGTACACCACCGTTCCCAACGTCACCCAAACCGACGCGTTCACGCAGGCCGTGCTGACGGTGTGGGCCTCGGTGTACAACTTCGAGGCCTACGAGGCGCGGCGTGCTGCCGGCATGCCGCACGACAGCGTCGTAATGGGCGTTCTGGTACAACTGGCCGCCGCTTCGGACAGCTCGGGCGTCATGATCACGCGCGATCCCTTTGATGCCTCGCGACGGCACATCACTTACCTCTCGGCCAAACGCGGATTGGGCATTAAAGTCGTCGAGGGCAAGCGGCAGGCCGAACAAGTCATGTATTCGAGCTGGTCCAAAGCCGTGCAGGTGTTGAGCCGTTCCGCAGAGGATACGCAGCTCGTCGCGAACGCTTCAGGTGGTGTACGCGAGGTCCCCATTCAGGGCGAACGCCAGGTCCTGAACGACGCCTTGATCGTGCGATTGGCAGCCGTGGGCAAACAGATCAAGCAACGGCTGGGGAACGTGGACCAGGATATCGAATGGGCCGTACAAGGCGACAAGATCCTGATCCTGCAGGCCCGGCCGTATATCGACGGCCGCCGCTAGCGCCCCCCGGGGTCTGCCACGAAGGACTGTGGCCGGCCTCGCTTTGAGGGTTTTGGCGAGGTATGGCCAACGCGATCCCAACGGTTCGCCTTGGCCCCACTACTCGATGATAATCAGACCGGACCAGTCCACTCGGTCACGAATTCCCGGAAATCCGGCCGCTCCACGGTCGGCACTGCGCAGCCCGGCGTCCCGATCGCCAGGAACCCCAGGAAACGGTAATCCAACGCATCCAAGCCCAGGGCGTTCTGGACCTCCTCGAGATAGGTCCCCATCCCGGTACTCCAGAACGCGCCGTAGCCCAGCGCATGGACACCGTTCAGGATATTCATCACTGCCGCCCCCGTGGCCAGCAGTTGTTCCTGCTCGGGCACCTTGGGATTGTCATGATCGATTTTGTGCGCCAGGCCGATGAACAACGGCACTTCGCTCATCCATTGCCGCACGGATTTTTCTTTCTCGGGCGTCATACGGGGATCGCCGCTGCGCTTGACCGCATCCAGCGCCAAATCGGCCAGCCGGCCTATCGCCTCGCCGCGGATCAGCACGAAACGCCAGGGACGCAGCTTGCCATGGTCAGGCGCACTCATCGCCGCCTGCAGGATCTGATCCAGTTCTTCCTGCTTGGGCGCAGGCGCACGCAGAAACTTCATCGAACGGCGCGAAGCCAACGCGTGCAAAGGAGAAACAACAGTCATGGTCCAACCCATCAAATTAAAAAAGCCATCCTGAGCGTTCGGCTTGCTGCCGCCCAAGGCGCGTTTTTGCCCACGGGCTGCCCAGGGGCAAAAAACTCAGTCGAGAAACATTCTCATCATACCCTCAGGTAGGCGCCGCCCCCTGAATTCCCGGGTCAGCATTGCTGGCAAGCTGCGCACACCCAGCTCCCCTCGCGCCCCGCGTCCGCTGGATCTGAATAAATCCCCTCACCCCAAGTGGGTATGCCGCGCAGGCCGCTCTTCCACCTGCATCTCCGACAAACCATGCAAAATCCCGCAGTCCTCTGCATCCGGGTGAGCCGACAGACAGCGCTGCCGTATCTCGGTCAATTGCGTCTTGAGCTGCATCAACTCGGTAATCCGGGCATCGACGTGGGCAATGTGGGCGTCAAACAGCTCATTGATCGGGCCGCAGCCCGCCTGGTGGTTGTCCGCCAACTGCAAAATCGTCCGAATTTCCTCCTGCGTCATATCCAACGCCCGGCAATTGCGGATCAACAGCAGCCTCTCCAGGTGCGGCGCGCCATAGCTGCGGTAATTATTCATACCGCGCTCCGGCTCGGGCAACAGGCCCTCTTTCTCGTAATAGCGCACGGTTTCGACCGTCGTGCCGGCGGCTTTCGCGAGTTCACCGATTTTCATCTGGACCTCCTTCAGGCTCCCCTGCCGCGCAACCTGCGCACCGCATGAGAGCGAATACCAATTCAAACGCTTGACCCTATAGTAACTCCAGGGTGTGAAATAGGCTCTACTCTCCTGACATAGACGGAATTTGACCTATGCCTAATTCGTCCGCCTCTCACCGCAGTTGCTGCGGCGACAGCCACGAACACAATGCCGCGACGGCTCACGAGCACGATTCCACAACCGCCCACGAGCACGCCTCTTGCGGCAGCCATGATCATGCACCCAGCCACGGCAGTGACAAGGCACCTCCCCATGCCGGGCACGCCCATGAGAGCAGCGAGCTCAGCTGCTGTGCCGCCGACGCGCCGGCCCCGAGCGTATCGACCCTGACGGCCGGTCCCGGTCAGCAACTGACGCGCCTGCGCATCGGTCAGATGGACTGCCCGACCGAAGAAACGCTGATCCGCAAAAAGCTGGACAGGCTGTCAGGCGTGCACGACGTTCACTTCAATCTGATGCAGCGCATCTTGACTGTTGTTCACGCCGAAGGATTGCTCGACTCCATCGTGAGTGCTATCAAATCGCTGGACATGACGCCCGAGGTGCTCGCCCAGGACGATGCAGGCGGCTCCGCTCCACCGGAAAAGCCCTCCTCGCGCACCGGCTATATGCTGGCCGCGGGCGGCGTACTGGCCCTCCTGTCCGAGGCCGCCCATTTCGCCTCCCTGCCCACGGCAATCAGCGCCGTCCTGGCGGTAGCCGCCATTCTGACCTGCGGCCTGGGCACCTATCGCAAAGGCTGGATCGCACTGCGCAATGGCAACCTCAACATCAATGCCTTGATGAGTATCGCCGTCACCGGCGCCGTCCTCATCGGCCAATGGCCCGAAGCCGCCATGGTGATGGTGCTGTTCAACATCGCCGAGCTCATCGAGGCCCGCGCGCTCGACCGGGCGCGCAACGCCGTGCGAGACCTGTTGGCGCTCACCCCGCAGGTGGCCACTGCACGCCAGCCCGATGGATCTTGGAAAGAAGTCCCCGTCGCGGAACTCCGTTTAGAGGATTGGGTGCGCGTGCGTCCTGGCGAGCGTATCGCCGCCGACGGCATCATCGCCGAAGGCGCCTCCGCCATTGACCAATCCGCGATCACCGGCGAAAGCCTGCCAGTCGACAAAACCGTCGGCGATACCGTGTTCGCCGGCACAGTCAACACCACGGGTGCCTTCGACTATCGGGTCACCGCCGCCGCAGGCAACACGACATTGGCACGCATCATTCATGCCGTCGAGCAAGCCCAAGGCGCGCGCGCCCCCACCCAGCGCTTCATCGACCGGTTCTCTCGCGTCTACACGCCGATCGTGGTCGTGCTCGCGATCCTGATTGCCGTAGTCCCGCCCCTATTCATGAATCAACCGTGGATGGACGCGATCTATCGCGCGCTCGCCTTGCTGATCATCGCCTGCCCCTGCGCCCTGGTGATTTCCACTCCCGTCAGCGTCGTCAGCGGCCTGACTGCCGCCGCACGACGCGGCATCCTGATCAAGGGCGGCGTTTACCTCGAACAAGGCCGCAAACTGACCTGGCTGGCGCTGGACAAGACCGGCACGCTGACACATGGCAAGCCGGTTTGCACAGACTTTGTGGTCCCAACCGACGCGGCCTTCCGGTCTGCCCCGTTGGCCGATGCCGGACTCGCCGCTGCGCTCGAATCGCCCGCGGCTCGCCTGGCGGCCAGTTTGGCTGCACGTTCCGATCACCCTGTCTCGCGCGCTATCGCCCAGGCCTACACCGCGGCCT
>Ga0182743_1003329_pt1 | contig 13087 bp, 10 predicted proteins | sample eDN3rd30CKraftOP_FD_128522 | JGI IMG/M metagenome (GOLD analysis project Ga0182743, IMG submission 128522) | Enriched Organic Plus compost microbial communities from Emeryville, California, USA - eDNA 3rd pass 30_C Kraft OP (version 2) (version 2) ... | reverse complement strand
TTCATCATGGAAATCCTCAAGCTGCCGGAAACTGCGTTTGCCTGGCTTTTCATCCCGTTCATCTCTGGTATGGTGCTCGGGTCGATGATCAATTCCAAGCTCGCCGGGCGAGTCGGTGCGTCCACGTTCATACGCGTGGGTCTGATCATCATGGCATCGGGGACTGTGGTCAACGTGCTCTATAACCTCACCTGGCAAGCCACCGTGCCGTGGGCTGTAATTCCGATTTTTATCTATGCGCTAGGGATGTCGCTGGCATTGCCGGGTATGACGGTCATGGTGTTGGGAATTTTCCCGCAGATGCGAGGGCTAGCCTCGTCATTGCAGAGTTCTGCCCAAATGACAATTTTTGCGACGGTATCCGGGGTCGTGGCACCGCTGTTGTTCCACAGTGCCTTGTTGCTGGCGCTGGGGATGGCCGGGAGCGCGGCATTGTCGATAGGATGCTGGGTGGCTAGCCAGCAGATCGCGCGGCGCCAGAAATTGGCTCGGGCTTGATGCCGCGGTTGAAGGTTTTTTATTTCATTTTTTAGTATCGATCATGGGTATTGCTTCGTTTGCGCGGCTATCAGGATGCCTGGCTGCGAGTGGTTTGATCGTGTCTGCGGCGCTCGCAGCGACATCTGCAGAAGATGCCGTGCGGCACGATATCGCTGCGATGATGACGGGCCAGAAGAATCAGACGTCCATTGACCGTACGGATCGGGGCGTGTTTCTGGAAACGCGCCACTGCCTCGACGGCAAACAGTCTTTGGTGGAGACCATGCGCGGGCAGCTGCGGGTGGACCAAGAGGACGCGTTGCTTGCGCTGTTTCAGCGCGTGCTCTGCGCGCGTTCTGATGACGGCATGGGAAAACTGGCCGTGGCCCGGTTTGGCGACGATGTTGCCGATCCGTTCCGGACTGGTCTGGCGATGTATTCCGGGATGCTGGAGCTGGGTGAATGGCCTATCGACTGGTCGGACAGCGGCATCGGAATGAGCCCGCGTAGCGAGGCTTTTATTTCCATGCTGGGCTTGTCGGCAGACAGTCCGTTGTCTGCCGTATCGCGTTGGGAGGTGCTGTCACCCAGTCACGTGCGTGTGTGGTTCGGCCAGTTCAGGCAAGCCCCCTCGGATACGATGACCTACGATTTCGAGTTGCGGGGCAAACGCTGGGTATGGACCTCGGCAGTGGCCTCGACGCGGCTATGACTGCGCACTATGCTTGATGCACGTGCTTTAGCGTCAACGCTGTAGCCGCTGCACGCGTTTCGACGCCGAGTTTCACGAAGATGTGTTCCAGGTGCTTGTTTACCGTGCGCGGCGCCATCCCGAGGATTTCTCCGATGTCCCGATTGGTCTTGCCCTTGGCCAGCCACAACAAGACATCGGTTTCGCGAGCGGTCAAGCGGTATTGCTCGGCGAGACGATGGCGCGGGTCGATGGGCTGCGGTTGCTCTTCCATCAGCAGGGTGAGTTCACCCGGCGCACTTTGCGGGCGTCTGGCCAGACGCATGACCAACTGACGATCCGTTCCTGGCTGGATATACGGCGGAATTTGATCGAACCCGGTGTGCATCAAGGCCTCGCCAACCCAGTGTTGCAGGGCTTGCGGCAGACCTGATGCCTGGGGATCCAGTCCAAAGTAGGTATGCAGCCATTGGCGCGCCCGGGCCGTTTTCCAGATCGGGTGAGCGGTCTCGTCCAGCGCGATGACGGCAGTGTGGACAGCGTCGATGGCGTCGAGCGCGACGCTCATCAGCCGATGACTGCGCAGGTGAGCATTCAGGCGAGCCAGCACTACGTCGGTGTCCAGTGGTTTGGTGACATAGTCAATGCCGCCTGCTTGAAAGCCGCGCACCACATGCCGGGTCTCGGTCAGCCCCGTCATGAAGACTACGGGGATGTGTGCGGCGCGATGGTCGGCTTTCATCCGGCGGCAGGTTTCGAAGCCGTCAATGCCAGGCATCATGGCATCGAGCAGCACAATGTCCGGCGTGACGTAATCGAGGCGGTCCAGGGCGGCATGGCCATCGGTGGCAATCAGCACATCATAGCCGGCATCGTCCAATGCATTGGACAGCATTTTCAGGTTGTCCGGGGCGTCATCCACCAGCAGCACCAGATGCTTGTCCTTGAGTTCGGTAGACATGATATTCAGCATGATTTCTGCGTGGGGATGGCGTGATGCTGCACATGATGCTTGAGCGTGCTTTGGTATTCGCCGAGTTGAAAGTTGCGAGCGAGGTCCAGCAGGTGGTCGATGAGAACGGCGGCTTCAGGTTGGGTGCCGCGTATGGCTTCCAGCCGTGCGACGATGCCCTTGACATAACCCATGGCGCCGAGCTCGAGCAGGGCTTCGGTGTGCTGGCGCTCGAGTGCGACGCGGTGTAATTCATCTGCACCCGGAGTCCGTGTGGGAGATCTGTCGAGTTCTTGCCAGCAGAGGCCCAGGTGCTGGCCGATTTTGTCCAACAGCTCGTCCATGATGACGGGTTTGGTCAGAAAGTCGTCGTGTGCGTTCTGTGTGTCACTGGGGCCAGGGCGGGCATATGCCTTGGCCGAGAGGATGAGGATCGGCACATGGATGCCGCGGGCGCGCAAAGTACGGCAGACGTCCCAGCCCTGCATATCCGGCATCGAGATGTCCAACAGGATCAGGTCGGGCGCCAGTGCATCGGCGAGCTCCAGTGCGCTGGCGCCGTTGGCGGCCTCGTGCACGATGAATCCCAGCGGTTCCAGCATCTCGCGGACCACAAGCCGCTGTGAGGCTTGGTCATCGACGGTGAGCACTCGTTTGGGGGCACCCTCGTATCCTACGATCTGACCCTGCGGCAGGATGCCGGTGCGCGGCGCCCGTACGGCAGGAAGGAACAATTTCAGAGTAAAGACACTACCTCGCCCGAGCGTGCTCTTGACGGTCAGCTCGCCACCCATGATGCCGGTCAGCATGCGGCAGATGGTCAAGCCCAGCCCGCTGCCTGTGTCGGCTTGCTCTTCACCTGCCCAACTGCGTTCGAATGGCAAAAAGATGCGTTCCAGATCGGCTGCAGGAATACCTGCTCCGCTGTCTGCGATCTCGAACTGAGCGATGTCGGACATATGGCGTACTCGAAAACTGACATGTCCTTGTTGAGTGAACTTGACGGCATTGCTCAGCAGATTGATCAGGATCTGGCGCAGCCGCTTCTCGTCGACTTGTACGATGCGTGGCAGATTGTCCGAGGGCTCGTAGGTGAATTGCAGTCCTTTGAGCGTGACCTGCGGCCGGAACATCATGACGATCTGATCCAGAAACTCGGGCAATCGGAGTTCATGGTTTTCAAGTTTGAGTTTTCCCGCCTCAATCCGCGCTACATCCAGCAGGCCGTCGATCAGTCCGATCAGATGCTTGCCGCTGCGGTGAATGACGTCGATAGCTTCGCGCCGCTGCTGAGGCAGCGCAGGATCTCGCGCCATGATTTGCGCGTAACCCAAAATACTGTTCAGCGGCGCACGCAACTCGTGGCTCATGCCGCTCATGAAGCGGCTCTTGGCGAGATTGGCGCTTTCTGCCGCTTCTTTGGCGCGCTGCAGTTGTGCATCGGTTTGTTCATGAGCCGCGATCTCTCGCAGCAATAGATGCGTTTGCCGATCTGATTCCTCTTGTGCCACCTGGCGGCTCTCGTTGGTCAAGACGAGCCACCAGGCTGCAACGCCGCCGATCAGAATGAGGGCGGCAAAGAGCTTGATGAAAGCCGCCTTCAGCGTACTGATATCAGCACCATTGCGGGTATAGTTCACGGCCTCTTGAAAGTACAGCAGCGCCATGATCGAGGCCAGGAGTCCAGCCATGACGCCCAGGATGATCAAGTAGTGCGTCAGGCGCGAGTGAAAGAGTGGCGTCATGGGACCGGGGAAAATGCGCCGTAACGCTGCGCCCAGTTGATCTTGGGCGCGCGATTCCGATTTACAGCGATCATGGCAGCGCGCGTCCAGCGTGCAGCATAGCGAGCAGATGGCGCCGTTGTAGGCGGGACAATGCGCCATGTCGGGCTGTTCAAAGGTATTGGCGCAGATGACGCATTTCGACTCGAGCGGGTGTGTTGCGTCGGGTTTGCGGGCCAGGTTGTAGCGTCCGCGTGTTCTCCAGGCAATCAGCGGCGCCGCTACAAACGTGATCGCCAGCGCAATGAACGGCGATAGTGCCTGAGCCAATGCGCCAAAGGTCCCACCGAAGGCCAGCAGCGATATCGTGAGCGAGATCATCATGCTGCCTACGCCCACAGGATTGATGTCATACAGGTACGCGCGCCGGAACTCGATGCTGGCCGGGCTCAGGCCGAAGGGCTTGTTGATGACGAGATCGGCCACTAACGATCCGATCCAGGCTAGCGCCACGTGGGCAAAGACCGCCAGCACATGTTCCAGGGCGTCAAAGACGCCCAGCTCCATGAGGCCAATGGCGATCATGACGTTAAAGACCAGCCAGACGACGCGGCCGGGATGGCTGTGGGTAAGGCGGGCAAAGAAGTTGGACCATGCCAGAGACCCCGCATAAGCGTTGGTCACGTTGATCTTTACCTGCGAGATGACCACAAAGACTGCCATGGCGACCAACGCCAAGCCCGGCGTGGAAAACACATATTGATAGGCGATCCAATACATGTGCGTGGGGTCGGCGGCTTTTTCCGTGCTGACGCCGTGACCCAGCGCCAGGTAGGCCAAAAAGGCGCCGCCCAGCATTTTGAGGGCGCCGGGGATGATCCAGCCAGGGCCGGCGCAGAGCAGGGCGGTCCACCAGCGCCATCGATTCGCGGGCGTCTGCGGTGGCAGAAAGCGCAGAAAGTCGATTTGTTCGCCGATTTGCGTGACCAGGGATGCGGCAACGGCAGAGCCTGCGCCAAACAGCAGGATATCGAAATGGCCGTTGTCGCGGTGATGGCCTGCGAAACTCAGCAGCCCATCCAACGCCTGAGGCTGCTTGAACAGGATAAAGGCGTAGGGCACGATCAACAGGATCAACCAGATCGGTTGTGTCCAGTTTTGCAGACGGTTGATCAGGGTTATCCCATAGGTGACCATGGGGATGATGGCCAGGGCGCACAGCAGATAGCCTAGCGTCAACGGCAGGCCTGTCGCCAGCTCGATGGCCAGCGCCATGATGGCTGCCTCCAGCGCAAAGAAGATGAAAGTAAAAGACGCATAGACCAGTGAGGTCAGGGTAGACCCTAGGTACCCGAAGCCTGCGCCTCTTGTCAGCAGGTCCATGTCCAGGCCGTAGCGCGCTGCGTAGTACGAGATCGGCAGCCCTGTCAGGAATACGATCAGCGAGACAGCAACAATCGCCCAGAAGGCGTTGATGAAGCCATAGTTCAGGGCCAGCGCGCCGCCAATGGCCTCCAGCGCCAGGAACGAGGCTGCGCCGCCGGCAGTGTTGGCGACCCGGAACAAGGACCATTTGCGAAACGAATGCGGCGTGAAGCGCAGGGCGTAGTCCTCCAGCGTTTCGTTGGCGACCCAGGTGTTGTAGTCGCGGCGAACCTTGACGATGCGTTGAGAGGCGCTGGGATCCACGGCAATTTGTTCCAGATTGGGCGACTGATGTAGTGATCGACGCAGGGATCTCGGGTGCGCGAGACACGTGATATGCGTCGAATGACGTAGATACGGTTTTACCTGCGGGCGGTCGCATCGCCACTACGTCAATCAACGTATATTGCGCCGCAGCATTGGTGCCTAGTATTGCACCGTATCCCGGTTGAACGCCAGCATTTGCTGGGGGCATCCGGTCAATGGTGGCATTCATCCGCTAGGAGCAATTGATGGCTCGCAAACCTGAGTTAAACGATGATCTGATTTCCCCGGCCCGCCGGCGCATGGCGTTGGCGATGGCGGCCCTGCCGTTGATGGGCGTGCCTGTGCTGTCCAGGGCCGCCGGGCCGGCGACCGCTACTGTCAATACGACAGGTCTGTCTGTGACCGACACCGAGGTCGTGGTGGGGCAGTTGCATTCCGCCACGGGGACGATGGCAATCAGCGAAACGGGATCGATTCAGGCAGAGCGGCTGGCCATCGAGCAGATCAATGCCATGGGCGGAGTGCTCGGACGCACGATCAGGGTCATTCAGGAGGACGGCGCCTCCGATTGGCCGACGTTTGCCGAAAAAGCGCGCAAGCTGCTGGTCAGCGACAAGGTCGCCACCGTTTTTGGCTGCTGGACGTCGGCCTCGCGTAAAGCAGTGCTGCCGGTGTTTGAGAAAGAAAACGGCCTGCTCTATTACCCCACGTTTTACGAAGGGTTGGAACAATCCAAAAACGTCTTCTACACAGGGCAAGAGGCAACGCAGCAGATCTTGTCGGGGCTGGATTGGATCAATCGCGAGACCAAGGCCAAGACGTTCTATCTGATCGGCTCGGACTACATCTGGCCGAGGACGTCCAACAAAATTGCGCGCAAGCACATCGAGAACGTGCTCAAGGGCGAAGTCGTCGGCGAGGACTACTATCCGCTAGGCCATACGCAGTTCGGCTCGCTGATCAACAAGATCAAGCTCAAGAAGCCGGATGTAATCTATGCCATTGTGGTCGGCGGCAGCAACGTGTCGTTCTATAAGCAACTCAAGGCCGCAGGCGTGACAGCGGCCAAGCAGACCTTGTTGACCATTTCGGTGACTGAAGACGAATTGCTGGGAATCGGTGGCGAGAACGCCGAGGGCTTTTACTCGTGCATGAAGTATTTCCAAAGCCTGGACAACCCGAACAACAAGAAATTCGTCGAAGCCTTCAAGGCCAAATACGGCGCGAATGCCGTGATCGGGGATGTGACGCAAGCCGCCTATCTCGGACCCTGGCTATGGAAAATGGCGGTCGAGAAAGCCGGCAGTTTCGATGTGGACAAGGTCGTGGCTGCCTCGCCTGACCTGGAATACAAGGAAGCGCCGGAAGGCTACGTCAAGATCGATCCGAACCACCACCTGTGGAGCAAGACCCGTGTGGGCAAGATCCGGCGCGATGGCCAGTTTGACGTGGTCTATGAAACCCCCGAGTTGATCAAGCCTGATCCTTTCCCCAAGGGCTATCAATAAATCGCAGTCTAGCGTGTTGTCACGCTGAGTGCCCCCAGCGCGTCTGCGGGGCTTGCCCCCAAATCGCTTTGAAGGTCGCGGTATGGAATCCTTATCCGAGTTTGGCGCCATCCTGTTGATGCAGGGGTTCAATGGCTTGTCCGTATTCAGTGTGCTCTTGCTGATGGCATTGGGGCTGGCGTTGATTTTCGGGCAAATGGGTGTGATCAACATGGCGCACGGCGAGTTTCTCGCCGTGGGGGCATACACCACTTATCTGTTGGCGACGCTGGTGCAGACCTACGTGCCAGCGTTCGCGCCATATTATTTTCTGTTCGCGGTGGTGGCGGCTTTTGTGGTGGCGTTTGCATTGGGGTGGCTGGTCGAATGGGCCATGATTCGCCACTTGTATCGGCGTCCGTTGGATACGCTGCTGGCGACTTGGGGGCTGTCCTTGATCATGCAGCAGTCGCTGCGTTCGATTTTCGGGCCGCGCGAGGTCAGCCCGGAGATGCCGGAGTGGCTGATGGGTTCTTGGCAGCCCATGGACGGAGTGGATATCCCCATCAACGGGCTGTTTGTCATGGTGCTGACGTTCCTGATGACAGCCGGTCTGATTTTGGCCTTGTTTCGCTCGACATGGGGGCTGCACGTGCGCGCTACCGTGCAGAATCGCGCGATGAGTGGGGCGGTGGGCATTGATACTCGCCGGGTCGACCGATTGACCTTTGCATTAGGGTGCGGGATTGCCGGGATTGCGGGGGCGGCATTTACCACGATAGGCGCGACGGGCCCCACGAGCGGGTCGTTGTACATCGTTGATACGTTCTTGACCGTGGTATTCGGGGGCGCAGCCAGTTTGCTGGGAACAGTCGCCTCGGCGTTCCTGATTGCTCAAACTCAGTCGGTGTCAGAGTTCTTTATGACGGGATCCATGGCCAAGGTGCTGACCCTCACGGGCATTGTCATCATCTTGATGCTGCGTCCGCAAGGGCTGTTCTCCATCAAAACCCGCAAATAAGGAGCCTGGCGATGTCGAGTTTCTACAAGAATGTGCTGGGCGCACTCGAAGGCCTGATCGGCCTGGGGATATTGGCCGCTCTTGTTTTTGCCGTATTTCCGTTGACGCTGGATGTCTTTCGCTTGAATCTGGTAGGCAAGTATCTGTCTTATGCCTTTGTGGCCATCGGCCTGGTCATGTGTTGGGGATATGGCGGCATTCTCAGTCTGGGCCAGGGCGTGTTCTTTGGGCTGGGGGGCTATTGCATGGCCATGTTCCTGAAGCTGGAGGCGTCCACCCCACAGGCCACGGCAATCCAGTCTACGCCCGGGATTCCGGACTTCATGGATTGGAACCAGTTGACGGCTTTGCCCCTGTTCTGGGAGCCATTCAAAAGTTTCGTCTTTACTTTGTTGGCGATTCCGTTGATTCCGGCTTTGCTGGCCTTGGTTCTGGGCGCGGCGATGTTCAAGCGTCGCGTGGGAGAAGTGTACTTTGCCATCGTGACGCAAGCGGTGGCGTTGATCCTCTCAGTGCTGATCATCGGGCAGCAGGGGTACACCGGCGGAGTCAATGGCATTACCGATCTCAAGACCTTGTTAGGGTGGGATATCCGTAGCGATAGCGCGCGTGTGCTGCTGTATTTCGTCAATGGCGCGCTGTTGTTCAGCTGCATCCTGTTCGGAAAATTTCTACTGTCCTCCAAGCTAGGAAAACTGTTGATGGCCATGCGCGACAAGGAAGAGCGCGTACGGTTTTCAGGTTATGACGTAGCAAACTTCAAAGTATTCATTTTTGTCGTGGCGGCGATTTTCTCGGCAATTGGCGGGGCCATGTTTACCTTGCAGGTTGGGTTCATGTCGCCATCTTTTGTGGGTATCGTGCCTTCGATCGAGATGGTGATCTTTGCTGCGGTGGGCGGACGCCTGTCGTTGCTGGGTGCGGTGTATGGCACCTTGATCGTGAACTTCGGCAAGAGCTATTTTTCGGAAACCTTTCCCGAGGTCTGGCTGTTTTTGATGGGCGGATTGTTCATTGCAGTGGTGATGGCATTTCCGAATGGCCTGGCTGGTATTTACAAGGACTATGTACGGCCCAGGCTCGCGTTGCATCGCGGTCGAACTGTCCGGGAGGCGCTATGAATATGCCGATGATAGGAGCGCTGCCCGAGGGAAAGAATGAGTTTGCCCTGTATGTAGAGGGGTTGACCGTGGCCTTCAATGGTTTTGTCGCGGTCAACGATCTGAATCTATACGTAGAAAAAGGCGAGACGCGTGTGGTGATCGGTCCTAACGGCGCCGGAAAGACCACCGTGCTGGATCTGATTTGCGGCCGCACGAAAGCTTCTTCGGGATCGATCCGATTCAAGGATATTGAGCTGACGGCGATGAGCGAGCACCAGATCGTGCGAGCGGGCGTGGGTCGAAAGTTTCAAACGCCGTCGATCTACGAAACGTTGACGGTCCGCGAAAATCTGGAGGTTTCCTTTCCTCGCGGCCGCACGGTCTTCGGGGCGCTGGCGTTCAGATTGACTGCCGACGTCGTCGCGCGCGTAGAAGAAGTCGCTGAACAGATATTCCTCTCGACGCATCTGCATCGGCCCGCGGAATTGCTGTCGCATGGGCAAAAGCAGTGGCTGGAGATCGGCATGTTGCTGATGCAGGCGCCTGAACTCATGATGTTGGACGAACCTGTTGCCGGTATGAGCGTGTCGGAACGGGAGAAAACAGCAGAACTATTGAATCACATCGGCAAAGACCGTTCGATGATTGTCATTGAACACGATATGGAGTTTGCGCGGCATATCGCCGACAAGGTCACAGTGCTGCATCAGGGACAGGTATTGGCAGAAGGGTCGATGGACCATGTGCAAAACGATCCCCGTGTCATCGAAGTCTATCTTGGGCACTGAGTGCAGCGCGACGAGAGGGGTTCACAATGTTTGAGGTGAAAGGACTGCAAGCAGGTTACGGCCAGAGCCGCGTCGTGCATGGCGTGGATCTGAATGTGGCTCAAGGAGAGATCCTGGCCATCATGGGGCGCAACGGCATGGGCAAGACGACCCTGTTCAAGACACTGGTAGGTATGTTGCCTGCCATGGGCGGGGATATTTCGGTTGATGGTCAGAGCGTCTCGGGTATGGAGAGCTTCAAACGCGTGCGTCGTGGCATTGCCTATGTGCCCCAGGGGCGCATGATTTTCCCGACCTTGACCGTGGAAGAGAACATTCGTACAGGGCTGCGCGGGCGCGCATTGGCTGACCCCGTTCCCGACGAGATCTATGCTTTGTTTCCGGTGCTGCACGAGATGCGCCGTCGCCGGGGCGGCGATCTGTCCGGCGGGCAGCAACAACAGTTGGCGATTGCGCGCGCCTTGGTGACGCAGCCTAAAGTCCTGATGCTGGACGAGCCCACAGAGGGCATCCAACCGTCGATCATCAAAGACATCGCTCGCAGTTTGCTGGAAATCAGATCGATGAAAAATCTGGCGATCATTGTTTCTGAGCAAGTCCTCAGTTTCACGCTGCAGATCGCCGATCGTTTGATCGTGATCGATCGAGGCCGCTTTGTGTTGGAAAACACGCGCGCCGAGGTTGATGAGAAAAGCATCAGCAGATATTTGTCCATCTGATTTTTTCCCTGATATCGGATCGCTGCCGCTTCAGCGCCTATTCCTGTCCTTCTAAGGAGACCTCCATGGCAGAAACTTTGATCAAAGTCGATTTGGCTCAATCACCCTACGAGAACGAGCAAGTTCACAATCGCTGGCATCCGGATATTCCGATCGCAGTGTGGGTCAAGCCGGGGGACGATTTTGTGCTGGAGACCTATGATTGGACGGGCGGCGCCATCAAGAACGACGACAGCGCCGACGACGTGCGCGATGTGGATTTGAGCACCGTGCACTTTCTGTCTGGACCCGTCGGTGTCGAGGGCGCCGAGCCCGGCGATCTATTGGTGGTCGATTTACTGGATATCGGCGCCAAACAGGAAAGCTTGTGGGGCTTTAACGGTTTTTTCAGCAAACAGAATGGCGGCGGATTTTTGACGGACCATTTTCCCCATGCGCAGAAATCGATCTGGGATTTCGAGGGGATGTTTACGAAGTCGCGCCACATTCCTGGCGTGCGCTACGCCGGGCTGATTCACCCGGGCTTGATCGGCTGCCTGCCTGATCAAGCGATGCTGGACGAGTGGAATCGGCGAGAGCAAAGCCTGATTGATACCGAGCCGGCGCGCGTTCCGCCCTTGGCCAATCCCCCGTTTGCCCAGACGGCCCATATGGGCAAGCTGTCCGGGGCGGCGCGCGATAAAGCGGCTGCCGAGGGGGCGCGCACGGTGCCGCCGCGCGAGCACGGCGGCAATTGCGATATCAAGGATCTGTCGCGAGGTTCGCGGGTCTTTTTCCCTGTGTATGTGAAAGGCGGCGGCCTATCTGTCGGCGATCTGCATTTTTCACAAGGCGACGGCGAGATCACGTTCTGCGGTGCCATTGAAATGGCCGGCTGGGTGCATATGCGGGTATCGTTGATCAAACAGGGAATGACCAAGTACGGTATCAAGAATCCGATCTTCAAGCCCAGTCCGATCGTGCCCAACTATAAGGACTATCTGATTTTTGAGGGGATTTCGGTCGACGAGCAAGGCAAGCAGCATTATCTGGATGTGCATATCGCTTATCGGCAGGCATGCTTGAACGCGATCGAATATCTGAAGAAATTCGGTTATTCCGGGGCGCAGGCGTATTCCATACTAGGGACAGCACCGGTGCAGGGCCATATCAGTGGGGTGGTTGATATCCCCAATGCCTGCGCCACGCTGTGGCTGCCCACAGAGATCTTCGATTTTGATATTCAGCCCGGCGCCGATGGCCCGATCAAGCATATCAAGGGGGATGTCGATATGCCTGTGTCTTACGATCTTTGAGTCGAGGCCATCATGCCGCTCTATGAGTATTGTTGCGAGGCCTGCGGACCGTTTGATGCGTTCAAGCCTCTGTCCGAATTCAGGGCGCCCGCCGCATGCCCGGGATGCGGGCAATCCGCTGCACGGATAATAGGCAGCGCGCCAGCGTTGTCCACCTTGTCTCAGGCCGTGCGGCGTGCACATGCCATGAACGAGAAGAGCGCTGATGCTCCTCGCAGTACCCGGTCGGGTCACGGGATGAACTGCGGATGTTGCTCGACGCGGTCTCGTCCTGGCAAGACGCGGCATACGGCCGATGGCGGCAAGACATTCCAGGGAACGAGGCCCTGGATGATCAGTCACTGATCCATCGCCTACTCTGCATCGGCCGCTAGCATGGCCGCATTTCGGGGCCCGTCATGCACTGGATGCCGGCTTGGCGCTGTCCGGCGTATGACAAGCCCCGAGACGCTCCTCAATCCTGATAACCCGGATTGCGCTTGTCCAGATAGCGCAGCATGGCTGGCCATTCCATCAAGCCGAATGGCCGGCGGACGGACGGTTGATAGAGATGATGGGTTCGATCGATGACGGCCTGTGGCGGCATCGTCAGGGTGGCGCCAGAGCACATGGCGTCGACTTGCGCGCGGCAAGCCATCTCTAGCCAGTACATGGCATTGAATGCCTCGGCAATGCTGGCGGACGCGACCAAGAGTCCGTGATTGCGCAGGATCATGGCGTCCTGTGTGCCCAGATCTGCAACTAATCGGGCGCGTTCGTCCAGGTCGATGGCGACGCTTTCGTAGTCGTGATAGGCGATGTCCTTGAATCGCATCGCCGTTTGCGTCAGGGGCAGCAGTCCATCTTTCATGCACGATACCGCCATTCCGGCGCGCGAATGCGTGTGAATCACGCAGCCTACATCGTGGCGTGCGCCATGGACGGCGCTGTGGATGACGTAGCCCGCCTGATTCAGGCCGTGGTCCGTGTGCGGGTTGTCAAGGACCTCGCCTTGGATATTGATCTTGATCAAGCTCGAAGCGGTGATCTCTTCGTACATATACCCATAGGGGTTGATCAGGATTTCGTCATCCGTTCCAGGGATGCGCGCGGTGATGTGGTTGTAGATCAGGTCGCTCATCCCGAACAGCGGCAT
>Ga0182743_1003326_pt1 | contig 13102 bp, 9 predicted proteins | sample eDN3rd30CKraftOP_FD_128522 | JGI IMG/M metagenome (GOLD analysis project Ga0182743, IMG submission 128522) | Enriched Organic Plus compost microbial communities from Emeryville, California, USA - eDNA 3rd pass 30_C Kraft OP (version 2) (version 2) ... | reverse complement strand
CATACGGCCGCGCTGGATCCGCGCACCGCCGACTTCGTGCTGCAGCTGACCGCGCGCATCGTGGCCGAAAGCGGGCTCACGACCATGATGGTGACGCACAGCATGCGCCAGGCGCTGGACGTCGGCGACCGCACTGTCATGCTGCACCAGGGCGAGGTCGTGCTGGACGTCTCCGGCGAAGAACGCAGGGGCATGGACGTGCCCGATCTGCTCGCCATGTTCGAGCGCGTGCGCGGCGAGCAATTGGCCGACGACGCGCTGCTGCTCGGGTAGCCCCGCATGGCCGTGCGCGCGCGCACTGGTGGCAAGGCGTCCCGCGGCGTCTCCTGCCCCGACTACAGCACCATCGCGCTGGTGCTGCAGGGCGGGGGCGCGCTGGGCGCCTACCAGGCCGGGGTGTACGAGGGGCTGCACGAAGCCGGCATCCGGCCCAACTGGGTAGCCGGGATTTCCATCGGCGCCATCAACGCGGCCATCATCGCGGGCTCGCCAGAGGGCGAGCGCATCGAACGCCTGCGCGGCTTCTGGGCAAGCATCTGCCGCCCGACGGGCCTGGACAGCCTGCCGTGGGGCTGGGGCGAGACGCTGGCAGGATGGTTCGGCGAACTGCCGTTCGGCTTCGGCTCGCCACCCGTCAACGGGCAGCTGGCCGCCATCCGCGCGCTGACGCAGGGCCAGCCCGGCTTCTTTTCGCCGCGCTATCCGTCGCCCTACCTGCTGCGCGACGCAGGGGCGGCTTCCACCAGCTTCTACGACACCACGCCGCTGGCCGACACGCTGCGCCGCTATGTCGATTTCGACCTGCTCAACAGCGGCGTGGTGCGCGCCAGCTTCGGCGTGGTCGACGTCATGACCGGCAATTTCGAATACTTCGACAACACCGCCGTCCGCCTGGGGCCCGAGCACATCATGGCCTCCGGCGCACTCCCGCCAGGCTTTCCGGCCGTCGAGATCGACGGCCGGGCCTATTGGGATGGCGGGCTGGTGTCGAACACGCCATTGGCCAAGGTGCTGTCGGCGCAACCCATGCGCGACACCCTGGCCTTCCAGGTCGACCTGTGGCCTGCGCGTGGCCCCTTGCCCACCACTATGGAAGAGGTGGCGCAGCGCCAGAAAGACATCCAGTACTCCAGCCGTACCCGTACGGTTACCAATACCTACCAGCGCGTGCTGAAGCTGCAGCGCAGCCTGCAGCGCCTGCTCGAGCGCCTGCCCGAATCCGAGCGCAACAGCCCCGAACTGGCCGACATCCGTGCGCAGGCCTGCACGCCGGTGGTCAACGTCGTCAACCTCATCTACGAGGCCAAGCAGTACGAGCGGCAATCGAAAGACTACGAGTTCAGCACCGAGGCCATGCGCGACCACTGGCAGTTCGGGCTGGCCGACATTCACCGCACGCTGGCGCAGCCCCGCGTGCTGGAACGGCCCGCGCCCGACCAGAGCTTCGTCTCGCACGACGTGCACCGTCCTTAGACACCGTTACCTGCCTCGGGGACGAATCGCGGTAAAGTTGCGCCTGTTGTCCGGGGCGGCCATGCCCCGATTTCCCGCACGATAACGGGAAATGGCGACACGCTTAATAAAAATCAAAAACAATGCGCTACAGTATCGGGCTTCTCGTACACCCCGATTGCGCAGCCGAACGAGCTGTGGCATCCGGGCGGGCGCGGTTTCACTCGTGAGGGATCCATGAGTTTGTCTCGTCGGAACATTTCCATTCTGGGTTCGGTCGTCCTGCTGCCGCTGGTGCTGGCGGCATGCGGCAAGGAACAGCCAGGGCAGGGCCCAGGCGCCGTACCTGTCAGCGTCATCACGGTGCAGCCGCAGCGCGCTGCCATCGTTTCCGAATTGCCGGGCCGGGTCGACGCCGTGCGCGACGCCCAGATCCGCGCGCGCGTCACCGGCATCGTGCAGCGCATCGAGTTCCAGCAGGGCGGCGACGTGAAGAAAGACCAGCTGCTCTTCAAGATCGACCCGGCGCCGTACCAGGCGGTCTACGACCAGGCCGCCGCGCAGCTGAAGCAGGCGCAGGCCAACCTGTACAGCGCCAAGGCCCTGGCCGACCGCTATGCGCCCCTGGTGAAGGCCAACGCCATCAGCAAGCAGGACTACGACAATGCCGTGGCATCGTACCGGCAGGCCGAGGCCGCCGTGGCCGCCGCACGCGCCAACCAGTCCGCCGCGCGCATCAACCTGAACTACACCAGCGTCACCTCGCCCATCGACGGCCGCATCGGCCGTCCGCTGGTGACCGAAGGCGCCTTGGTCGAGGGCTCGTCGGCCACCCAGATGGCCCTGGTGCAGCAGCTCGACCCGGTCTACGTGGACTTCACGCAAAGCACGGTCGACCTGGCAGCGCTGCGCAAGGCTTTCGACGCCGGCAAGCTGCAACGCGTGGGCGGCGACGGCGCACGCGTCACGGTGATCCAGGAAGACGGCACGCCGTACCCGCAGCCGGGCAAGCTGCTGTTCACCGGCATCACCGTCGACCCGTCTACCGGCCAGGTCAACCTGCGCGCCGAGGTGCCCAATCCCGAGCATGCCCTGCTGCCCGGCCTGTACGTGCGCGTGCGCATCGAGCAGGGCGTCGACGAGCAGGCCCTGTTGGTGCCCCAGCAGGCGCTGCAGCGTACGCCCGACGGCCTGCAGAGCCTGTATGTGGTGCGCGACGGCAAGGCCCTGCAGGTGCCCGTCACCACCGGCAGCGTGGTCGACAACCAGTGGCTCATCACCAGCGGCCTGAAGGCGGGCGATACGGTGGTGGTGGAGGGCTTCCAGAAGATCCGCCCGGGCGCGCCGGTGCAGGCCATGCCCTGGAACAAGGGCCAGGCCGGCGCCGCGCAGCCGCCGGGGCAAGGCCAGGGCCAGCCCGCCCAGCCGGGCCAGAGCCAGACCCAGAACCCGGGCCAGCCGGGCCAGAGCCAAGGCCAGCCGGGCCAGGGCCAGGGCCAGCAGCCGGCCGCGGGCCAGCAGGGCCAGAAGTCCTGAGCGGCGCGCGGCGCCGTACGCGCCGCGTACCCCTTCCGTGAGCATCGCTTCCAGAGTCAGCCCACATGCCGCAATTTTTCATCGACCGACCGATCTTCGCCTGGGTGGTGTCCCTGTTCATCCTGCTGTTGGGACTGGTCGCCATTCCCAACATGCCGGTGTCGCAGTACCCCGACGTCGCCCCGCCGGCCATCACCATCACTGCCACCTATCCGGGCGCCTCGCCCAAGGAAGTGGCCGAATCCGTTACCAGCATCATCGAGGATGAGCTCAACGGCGCCAAGGGGCTGCTGTATTACGAGTCCGTCAGCGACTCCTACGGGCAATCCGAGATCACCGTCACCTTCGCGCCGGGCACCGACCCCGACCTGGCGCAGGTCGACGTGCAGAACCGTGTGTCCAACGTGGCCGCCCAGCTGCCGCAGGCCGTCACGCAGCAGGGCTTGCGCTACGAGCAGACCAGCGCGGGCTTCCTGATGATCGTCACGCTGTCGTCCACCGACGGCACCATGGACCAGACCGCGCTGGCCGACTACGTGCGGCGCAACGTGCAGAACCCGGTTTCGCGCGTGCCGGGCGTGGGGCGCTTCCAGTTGTTCGCCGCGCCGCGCGCCATGCGCATCTGGGTCGATCCCACCAAGCTGGTGGGCTTCAACCTCAGCATGGCCGACGTCAACCAGGCCATCAGCCAGCAGAACGTGCTGATCTCGGCCGGTAGCGTGGGGGCGCCGCCCAACCCGCAGAGCCAGCGCGCCACCGCCACGGTGGTGGCCAACGGCCAGCTGGCCACGGTCGATGGCTTCGGCGGCATCGTGCTGCGCGCCAATCCCGACGGTTCGAAGGTGCTGCTGCGCGACGTGGCACGCATCGAGGTCGGCGCCGACAACTACCAGTTCGGTGCGCGCTTGAACGGCAAGCCCACCGCGGCCTTCGCCATCGTGCTGGCGCCGGGCGCCAACGCGCTGGCCACGGCCGAGGGCGTGCGCAGGCAGATGGACGAGCTGGCGCGCTTCTTCCCGGCCGACGTGCACTACGACATTCCGTACGACACCGCGCCCTACGTGAAGGTATCCATCGAGCAGGTGCTGCACACGCTGGCCGAAGCCATGGTGCTGGTGTTCATGGTGATGTTCCTGTTCCTGCAGAACGTGCGCTACACGCTGATCCCGGCCCTGGTGGTGCCGGTGGCCATGCTGGGCGCGTTCGCGGTGATGCTGGCGCTGGGCTTCTCCATCAACGTGCTGACCATGTTCGCCATGGTGCTGGCCATCGGCATCCTGGTGGACGACGCCATCGTGGTGGTCGAGAACGTCGAGCGCATCATGGCCACAGAAGGCCTGCCGCCTAAAGAGGCCACCAAGAAGGCCATGCCGCAGATCAGCGGCGCCATCATCGGCATCACGCTGGTGCTGATCGCGGTGTTCCTGCCGCTGGCCTTCATGGGCGGGTCGGTGGGCGTCATCTATCGCCAGTTCTCGGTGGCGATGGCCGTGTCGATCTTCTTCTCGGCCTTCCTGGCGCTGAGCTTCACGCCGGCGTTGTGCGCCACCATCCTCAAGCCCATTCCCAAGGGCCACCACGTCGAGAAGAAGGGCTTCTTCGGCTGGTTCAACCGCCGCTTCGACGCCACCACGCACCGCTACCAGAACTGGGTGGCGCGCATCCTGCACCGCGGCGGGCGCATGATGCTGGTGTTCGCCCTGCTGGCGGTGCTGCTGGGCTGGCTGTACCTGCGCCTGCCGTCGTCGTTCCTGCCCGAGGAAGACCAGGGCTACGTAATCAGCAACATCGAGCTGCCCACGGGCTCCTCGGCCAACCGTGCGGTCGAGGTCCTGGAAAAGGTCGAGGCCTATTTCCGCGGCCTGCCGGCAGTCGAGAACATCATCACCGTGCAGGGCTTCAGCTTCAACGGCAACGGCCTGAACGCGGCCATCGCCTTCACCACGCTGAAGGACTTCGCCGAGCGCAAGGGCGAGGGCGACTCCGCCGGCGCCATCGCGGGCGGCGCCATCGGCCGCCTGCTGTTCGGCATTCCCGACGCCATGGTCTTCACCGTGATGCCGCCGGCCATCTCGTCGCTGGGCAACGCCACGGGCTTCGACTTCCGGCTGCAGGACCGCGCCAGCGCGGGCACCGAGGCGCTGGGCGCGGCCACCGCGCAGCTCATGGGCCTGGCGATGCAGAGTCCGTTACTGGCACAGGTGCGCATCACCGGCCTGGGCCCGGGCGCGCAGCTCAGCCTGGAGATCGACCGCGACAAGGCGGCCGCGCTGGGCGTGGACTTCGCCGAGGCGGCCAACCTGATCTCCACCGCGGTGGGCTCGGCCTACATTAACAAGTTCCCCAACATGGGGCGCATGCAGAACGTCTGGGTGCAGGCCGACCAGCAGTACCGCATGCAGGTCGAGGACGTGCTCAAGCTGAACGCGCGCAACCGCGAAGGCGGCATGGTGCCGCTGTCGGCCTTCGTCACGGCCAAGTGGACGCAGGGCCCCGTGCAGATCGTGCGCTACAACAGCTACGAGTCCATCCGCATCGGCGGCGCGGCCGCGCCGGGCTACACCTCGGGCGAGGCCATGGCCGAGATGGAACGCCTGATGGCGCAGCTGCCGCCAGGCTTCGGCTACGAATGGAGCGGCCTGTCGTACCAGGAACGCGAGGCCGGCAACCAGGCTCCCATCCTGATGGGCCTGGCGCTGCTGGTGGTGTTCCTGGTGCTGGCGGCACTGTACGAAAGCTGGGCCATCCCGATATCGGTGATGCTGGTGGTGCCGCTGGGCATGCTGGGCGCGGTCGGCCTGGTCAGCGCGCTGGGCATGGCCAACGACGTCTACTTCCAGGTGGGCATGGTCACCGTGATCGGCCTGGCGGCCAAGAACGCGATCCTGATCGTCGAGTTCGCCAAGGACCAGTACGCCCGCGGCATGGGGCTGTACGAGTCCGCGGTCGAGGCGGCGCGCCTGCGCTTCCGCCCCATCCTGATGACGTCGCTGGCCTTCATCCTGGGCGTGATCCCGCTGGCGCTGGCCAGTGGCGCCGGCGCGGCCAGCCAGAAGGCGGTCGGCATCGGCGTGCTGGGGGGCATGCTGGCGGCCACGCCGTTCGCCGTGATGTTCGTGCCGACGTTCTTCGTCGTGGTGCTGGGGCTGTTCAAGACCAAGCCGCGGCTGCTGGGCGCCGAACTGAAGGCCTTCGAGGAAGAAAAGGCCGCGCGCGCCGCGGCGCAGCAGGGCGCTGCGGACGATGCCGCGCCGCCCCCGCCGCCGGGCCTGCCGCCGGCCGGTCAGGAGAACAAGTGATGAGCTCGCGCATGAACCCCGCTTTTGCGCCGCGCCGCGCGCTGCTGGCGCCGCTGGCGGCCGCCGTGCTGGCCGGCTGCTCGCTGGCACCCGACTACCAGCGCCCCGAGGCGCCCGTGGCCTCGGCCTGGCCCGACCAGCCGCGCGTACAGGCCGCCACCGAAGGGCGTCCTGCCCAGCTGGGCTCGCAGCCTGCCGCGGACGTGGCGCCGGCCGGCTCGGTGCCGGCCGCCGACATCGGCTGGCGCGAGTTCTTCCGCGACGAGCGGCTGCGCCGCCTGATCGAACTGTCGCTGCAGAACAACCGCGACCTGCGCGTGGCCGTGCAGCGCGTCGAAGAGGCGCGCGCCCAGTACGGCGTGCAGCGCGGCGAGCAATGGCCCGCCATCGGCGCGGGCGTGCAGGGCACCCGCCAGCGCCTGCCGCGCGACATGCGCATGGGCGGGCCGGATGCGCCGTCGATCAGCAGCCAGTACCAGGCCGGCATCGGCCTGACCACGTTCGAGATCGACCTGTTCGGCCGGCTGCGCAACCTGTCCGCGGCGGCATACCAGCAGTACCTGGCCAGCGAGCAGGCGCAGCGCAGCGTACACATCGCGCTGGTCAGTGCGGTGGCCGAGGCCTATTTCAACCAGCGGGCGGCCGAGGTCCAGGTCGAGCTGACGCAGCGCACGCTGGAATCTCGCCAGGCCTCGTACGATCTGGTGAAGACCCGCTTCGACGGCGGCGTGGCGTCCGAGCTGGACCTGAACCAGGCCAAGTCGCTGCTGGATTCGGCATCGTCCGATCTGGCGCAGCTGGTGCGCGTGCGCGCCCAGGCGCAGAACGCGCTGCTGGTCCTGGTGGGGCTGCCCGCGTTGCCGGCCGATCTGTCGCCGCCGGCCGAGTTCGACCGCGAGCAGATCGTGGCCTCGGTCCCGGCCGGCCTGCCGTCCGACCTGCTCGAGCGCCGTCCGGACGTGCTGGCGGCGGAAAACCAGCTGCGGGCGGCCAAGGCCAACATCGGTGCGGCGCGCGCGGCGTTCTTCCCCACCATCTCGCTGACCGGCCTGCTGGGCGCGGCCAGCCCCTCGCTGGGCGACCTGTTCAGCGGCGGGCAGGGCTACTGGAGCTTCTCGCCGTCGATCACCACCCCGATCTTCGCGGGCGGCAGCCTGCGCGAAGGGCTGAACCTGGCCCGGGCGCGCGATAATATCGCGGTGTCGCAGTACGAACAGACCATCCAGCAGGCGTTTCGCGAGGTCGCCGACGCGCTGGCCGGCGAAGCCACCTACAGCGCCCAGCTCGATGCGCAGCGTGCGCTGCAGGCCTCGTCGGCGCGTACGCTGGAGCTGTCCAACCTGCGCTACAGCGGCGGCATCGACAGCTTCCTGCAGGTGCAGACCGCGCAAGTGGATTTCTTCAACGCGCAGATCGCGCTGGTGCAGACCGGGCTGAACGCCTTGGTCAACCGCGTCGAGCTGTACAAGGCGCTGGGCGGCGGCTGGTACGAGACCACCGCGGCCGCCACGGCGCAGCAGGCACAGGCATCGCAACAAGCTCCGCAGCAATGATAGAACTCGGCGTCAATATCGATCACGTGGCCACCCTGCGCCAGCAGCGTCACACCTCCTACCCCGACCCGGTGGCGGCCGCGCTGCGCGCCGAGGATGCCGGCGCCGATCTCATCACGCTGCATCTGCGCGAGGACCGCCGCCACATCCAGGATGCCGATGTGCACGCCATCCGCCCCCGGCTGCGCACGCGCATGAACCTCGAATGCGCCGTCACGCCCGAGATGCTGAGCATCGCGTGCGAGGTGCGGCCCGACGACGTGTGCCTGGTGCCCGAGAAGCGCACCGAGCTCACTACCGAGGGCGGGCTGGACGTCGCCGGGGCGCTGCCCGCCGTGACGGACGCGGTGCGCATGCTGGCCGACGCCGGCATCCGCGTGTCGCTCTTCATCGACCCCGAGCCGGCGCAGATCGATGCCGCCGTGCGTGCGGGGGCGCCGGTGATCGAACTGCACACCGGCGCCTACGCCGAGGCGGCCGATGCCGCGCAGGCGCAGGCCGAACTGGCGCGGGTGCGCGCCGCCGTGGCGCATGGCCTGCGCGCCGGCCTGCGCGTCAACGCCGGCCATGGCCTGCACTACGGCAACGTCGGGCCGGTGGCTGCGCTGGATGGCATCTCCGAACTGAACATCGGCCATGCCATCGTGGCCCAGGCCGTGTTCGACGGCTGGGAGAAGGCGGTGCGCGACATGAAGGCGCTGATGATCCAGGCCCGGCTGCAGGCGCAGCGCGGCCGGGCATAACTCCAGGGCGGCCACCATGGCGTCCCACGTATCCGAAATCGCTACCCCCGCGTCTACGTCCGCGGCCGAGCAGGCTGGCGCCCAGTCTCCGGTGGGCGTGGCCGCGGCCGTGCGCGTGCTCGAAGAAGACATCGTGCTGGGGCGGTTGCACCCGCGCGAGCGCCTGATCGAGGACGACCTGATGCGCCGGTTCGGCTGCAAGCGCCACGCGGCGCGCGAGGTGCTGGCCGAGCTGGCGCGCATGGGGCTGGTGGATCGCCGCAAGAACATCGGCAGTGAAGTGCGCGCCTTTTCGGCGCGCGAGGTGGCCGACCTGTACCAGGTGCGCGAGCTGCTCGAGGCCGAGGCCGCTCGCCTGCTGCCGTGCCCGTTGCCGCAGCCGGCGCTGCAAGGGCTGATCGACATCCAGCGTGAGCACGATGCCGCGGTGGCGCAGCTGGATCCGCGCGCCGTGTTCCGCTGCAACCAGCGCTTCCACGAGGCACTGTTCGCGTGCTGCGAGAACGGGGTGCTGCAGAAGGCCATCCGCGAATACGCACGCCAGACCCACCCGATCCGTTTCAGTTCGCTGGCCGACGCGCGCTACCGCGAGCGTGCGCGCCAGGAGCACTGGGCCATGATCGAGGCGCTGCGCGACGGCCGCCGCGACGATCTGATCCGGCTGTGCCGCGACCATCTGGCACCGTCGCGCGACGCCTATCTGGCGATGAACCGTCACCTGTACGACCCCGCTGCCTGAAGCGCGCGGGGCCCCGCCGGCCCTGCACGGGCGCGGCGGGGAAGGCGCGCGTCAGTCCACCGTGATCTTCGCGTCCTCGATCACCTTCGCCCACTTGTCGACCTCGGCCTGCAGGCGCTGGCGCGCCTGGTCGGCAGAGGTCGGCGCGACCGCGTAGGCGCCCTGCTGCAGCAGCGCCTCCTTCGTGTCGGGCTGCTGCAGGATGACGGACATCGCCGCATTGAGCTTGTCGATCACCGGCTTGGGCGTCTTGGCCGGCACCAGGACCCCGAACATCGAGGCCACCTCGAACCCGGGCAGACCCGCCTCGGCAGCGGTGGGGGTGTCGGGCAGCATCGAAATGCGCTCGGGCATGGTCACCGCCAGGGCGCGCAGCTGGCCGCTCTTGATGAAGCCCAGCGAGGCCGGCACGGTTTCCACCATCGTCTTCACCTGGCCGCCGACGAGGTCCGTCATGGCCGGGCCGCTGCCGCGGTAGGGCACGTGCAGCATGTCGACGCCCGCCTGGCGCTTGAACAGTTCGGCCGCCATGCGCTGCGGCGCGCCGGCGCCCGAGGACGCATAGGTCAGTTCGCCGGGGTGCTTCTTGGCATAGTCGATCAGCTCCTTCAGGGTCTTCACCGGCACCTGCGGATTGACCACGAACACCAGCGGCACGGCCGCCACGGTGGCCACTGGGGTCAGGTCCTGCATCAGTTTGTACGAGATGCGCTCCTTCTCCAGCGTGGCCATGATGGAGTGCGAGGTGATGGCGCCCATCAGCAGCGTGTAGCCGTCGGGGTCCGAACGCGCCACCGCGTCGGCGCCCAGGTTTCCGCCGGCGCCGCCGCGATTCTCCACCACCACCTGCTGCTTCAGTTGTTCGCCCAGCTTGGCGGCGACCACGCGGCCCACCACGTCGGTGGCGCCGCCGGGCGGATAGGGGATCACCAGCTTCAGCGGCCGGTCGGGATAGTCGGCATGCGCGGGCAGGGCGGCCGGCAGCAGGCCGGCGGCCAGCACGGCGGCGGCCAGCAGTCGGCGCCGGGGGGCCAGGAAGAAGTGGGGCATGGTTGTCTCCGATATGTTGGTGTCTTCGGACGGGCGCCGCCCCGCCGGATGGCGGCCGCACCGTCGTGGGTGGTCGTGCTCCGGCGTAAAGATCGGTCAGTCGGCCGCTCCGCCCTCGGCCAGGCTGGCCAGGTCGCGCCCGCGCGTCTCGGGCAGCAGCAGCGCCGTCAGGAACACCACGGCGTACGCTCCGCCGGCAAACAGGCCGATGGCGGCGGCCAGGCCCATGCCCTGGCTCAGGTAGCCCACCAGGCTGGGGAACAGCGCCCCGATGCCGCGGCCGAAGTTGTAGGCGAAGCCCTGGCCGTTGGCCCGGAGTTCGGACGGGAACAGTTCGGTCAGGTAGGCGCCCAGGCCGCCGAACATGCCCGATGCCGCGAAGCCCAGCGGGAAGCCCAGGAACAGCATCTGGTGGTCGGACAGCGGCAGCTGGGTGTAGCCGTACACGCACACGCCGGACAGGGCGGCGAACAGGAAGAAGTTCAGGCGGCGCCCGAAGCGGTCGGCCAGGTACGCGCCTGAGATGTAGCCGCAGAACGATCCCACGATGATGACCAGCAGGTAGCCGCCGGTGTTCAGCACCGACAGGTGGCGTTCCGTTTTCAGGTAGGTGGGCAGCCACGTGGTGACGGCGTAGTAACCGCCCTGGATGCCGGTGCACAGCAGTGCGGTCAGTGCCGTGGTGCGCAGCAGCGCCGGCGAGAAGATGGCCCAGGGCGACACGGCCGCCTTGTCCTGGTTGCGCTGGCGCGTGGCCGTGAAGATCTCGGGCTCGGGCACGTGCTTGCGGATGTACAGCACCAGAAGCGCGGGCAGCACGCCCACCCAGAACAGGCTGCGCCACGCCCATTCCTCCGGCAGCACCGAGAAGGCCAGCGTGTAGAGCAGAGCGGCGATGCCCCAGCCCACGGCCCAGCCGCTCTGCACCGTGCCGACCGCCTTGCCGCGGTGCTTCGCCTGGATGATCTCGCCCATCAGTACCGAGCCCACGGCCCATTCGCCGCCGAAGCCCAGTCCCTGCAACGCGCGCAGCACGAAGATCTGCTCGAAGTTCTGCGTGAAGCCGATGCCCACCGTGCACACCGAGAACCACAGGATGGTGAACTGCAGCACGCGCACGCGGCCGTACTTGTCGGCCAGGATGCCCGCGCCCCAGCCGCCAAGGGCGGAGAACAGCAGCGTCACCGTGCCCAGCAGGCCCGCCTGGCCGCGGTCGATGCCCCATAATTGGATCAGCGTGGCAATGACGAAGGTGAACACCATGTAGTCCAGCGCGTCGATCGTCCACCCCAGGAACGAGGCGTAGAACGTGCGCTTGCCTTTCTGATCGAGTTCGCCGAACCAGCTCATCGATGTCTCCGTGCGTGATTGTGGGAAGCGAGGCGACGCCGGACTCAGGCCAGCGGCGGGAAGTCGTAGAGCTTTTGCGGGTTGTCGACCAGGATGCGCCGGCGCACCCCGGGGTCGGGCGCCCACTTGGGCAGCAGGTTGCGCAGCGTGCCGGTGTCGGGCATGCGGGGAATCGCCACGTGCGGCCAGTCGCTGCCCCACACCATGCGGTCGGGGGCAGCCTCGATCAGCGCCCGGGCCCAGGGCGTGACGTCGTCGTAGGTGTCGAACTGGTCGCTGATGCGGTAGGCGCCCGAGAGCTTCGACCACCAGCCGAGGTGCTTCACGCCGTGCAGCAGGGCCTGGAAGCCGGGATGCGACAGGCCTTCGGACACGGGCATGTGGCCCATGTGGTCGAACACGCAAGGCACCGGCAGGCGCTGCATGCGCGGCATCAGCTCGGGCAGCCGGCGCACGTCCATCAACAACTGCAGGTGCCAGCCCAGTCCGGCGATGCGCGCGGCCAGGTTCTCCATTTCGTCGAAACCGATGCCGCCGCCGAACAGCACGTTCATGCGCGCGCCGCGCACGCCGGCGGCGTGCAGCGCTTCCAGTTCGCGGTCGCTGGCCGTGCTGGAAACCACCGCCACGCCGCGCAGCTGCTGCGGATGCCGCCGCAGCGTGTCGACCATGCAGCGGTTGTCGGTGCCATGCACGCTGACCTGGACCAGCACGCCACGTTGCGCGCCCACGCCCCGCAGCATGGCAAGGTAGGCTTGCTCGGTGGCCGGCGGCGGCGTGTAGCTGCGGTCTGCCACATACGGATAGCGCACGCCGTCGCCGATCACGTGGGCGTGCGTGTCGCAGGCGCCGGGCGGCATGGCGAAGGTGGCGGGGGCGATGTCGGGCAGGGGGGCCAGGCAGAGGGCGGGCGTGGCACCCGGGGCGGAAGGAGTGGCGGTCATGTTTCTGCGCGTGAACGGGTCGCGAGGGACGGCTGCGAGCAGCCCGTAGGGGTCCGCGCAGGTTAGACCTGCACGCCTCTTATCGTCAATAACATTATTGATATTTGGATGGGCGATAAGTTCCGCCCCCGCTGCGGCCCGGGCGGCGGGTATCCCGGCCCGCGGAACGGGCGTGCTGGCCAGCGGGGCGAGCGGAGCCGCTCGCGTATCATTCCGTATGCACGCCGCCGTCACGCTGCCCGCGGCATGTCCGTCGTCATTCCGATCCTTTCTGCCCATGTCCGACGCTCCCTCCGCCTCCACCACCGCGCCCGGCTGCATCGCCGGCATCGGCATGGACCTGATCCGCATCGAGCGCATCGAACGGGCCCTGCAGCGCCACGGCGACCGCTTCGCCGAGAAGATCCTGGGGCCTGAGGAATTGCAGAAATTCCAT
>Ga0182743_1003317_pt1 | contig 13123 bp, 15 predicted proteins | sample eDN3rd30CKraftOP_FD_128522 | JGI IMG/M metagenome (GOLD analysis project Ga0182743, IMG submission 128522) | Enriched Organic Plus compost microbial communities from Emeryville, California, USA - eDNA 3rd pass 30_C Kraft OP (version 2) (version 2) ... | reverse complement strand
GTGCCGCGGGTGATGGTCCAGGCGCGCGCCTCCTTCGGGCCCACGGTGAAATAGGTGACGAGGCTGAGCAGGTCATAGCCGGCGCGGATCACCCGGTTGAGGCCCGGCTCCTCGAGGTCGATGGCCTCCAGATATTCGGCGCGCTCCTCCTCGGGCAGCACCGCGATCTCGCTCTCGATGCGCGCCGAGATGGTCACGGCCACCGCGCCCTCCGCCTTGGCCCGTTCCTCGACGGTCCGGGAATGGCTGTTGCCGGTCGCCGCCGAGGCTTCCTCGACATTGGCGACATAGAGGACGGGCTTCGAGGTCAGCAGGTTGAGCGCGTCGAAGGCCTTGCGCTCCTCGGGCTTCACCTGCGTCAGGCGCGCGGGCTTGCCGTCGCGCAGCAGCGGCAGAACGCGGTTGACGAGGTCCAGGCTCTCCTTGGCCTCCTTGTCGCCGCCACGCGCCTTCTTCTCCAGCGCGCCGACGCGCTTCTCCAGGCTGTCGAGATCGGCCAGCATCAGCTCTGTCTCGACCGTCTCGGCATCCGCCAGCGGATCGACGCGGCCCTCGACATGGGTGACGTCGTCATCCTCGAAGCAGCGCAGCACATAAGCGATGGCGTCGACCTCGCGGATATGGGCGAGGAACTGGTTGCCGAGGCCCTCGCCCTGGCTGGCGCCGCGCACCAGGCCGGCGATGTCCACGAAGGTCAGGCGAGTGGGGATGATCTGCGCCGAGGAGGCGATCCCGGCCAGGGCGTTCAGGCGCGGATCCGGCACCGCCACTTCGCCGACATTGGGCTCGATGGTGCAGAAGGGATAGTTGGCCGCCTGCGCCGCCGCGGTCTGGGTGAGGGCGTTGAAGAGCGTGGACTTGCCGACATTGGGCAGGCCAACGATGCCGCATTTGAAACCCATGATCGTCCTCTTCTGCCGGGCTCAGCTGCCCGCGGCGTCCTTCAAGCCTGCGGCCTGAAGCGCCAGATGTGTCTTGTTGAGAAAACCCGCCTCGTCGCCGCGCACCAGGAGATCGGCGTTGCCGGCCACCGCGTCAACGAGCGTGTCCAGAAGGTCGCGCTCGCTTTTGGCAAAATCACTCAGCACGTGCGGCTGTACGAAACGCTTGTCGCCCGGATGGCCGATGCCCAGCCGCACACGACGGTACTCGTTGCCGATATGCGCGGTGATCGAACGCAGGCCGTTGTGGCCGGCATTGCCGCCGCCGAGCTTGGTCCGCACCTTGAAGGGCGCGAGGTCGAGCTCGTCGTGGAAGACGATGATGTCCGCTGGAGGGATTTTCAGGAAACGCGCGGCCTCGCCGACCGCACGCCCGGATTCGTTCATATAGGTCTGGGGCGCCATCAGCAGCACCCGCTCGCCCGCGATCTCGCCTTCGGCGGTGTAGGCCGAAAAGCGCGCGCGCCAGGACGGAAAGCCCCAGCGCGCGGCGATGCGCTGCACCACCATGAAACCGATATTGTGCCGGTTTCCAGCGTAGCGCGGGCCGGGATTGCCGAGCCCGACAAGGAGCCGCATGGCGATCCCGTCCCCTGAGCTTCGTCCTTACTCGGACTTTTCTTCTTCGGCCGGAGCCGCCTCGGCCTCGGCTTCCGCCGCCGGAGCCGCCGGTTCTTCCGGCATGACGCTCGGAGCCGCGATCGTGGCGATGGTGAAGTCGCCCTTCTCGATCGGCTTGGCGCCTTCGGGAAGCGTCACGCTCGAGATGTGGATCGTGTCGCCGATCTCGCGGCCGGTCAGGTCGATCTCGATGGCGTCCGGGATCTTGTCGGCCGCGACGTGCATCTCGATCGAGTGATCGACGATGTTGAGCACGCCGCCGCGCTTCAGGCCCGGGGACTTGGCTTCGTTGAGGAAGTGCACCGGCACATCGACGGTGACCACCGAGTCCTTCGTGACGCGCACGAAGTCGATGTGGATGAGGAAGTCCTTGACCGGGTCGAGCTGGTAGTCACGCGGGATGACACGCTCTTTCTTGCCGTCGACATCGACCTCGAAGATCGTGGTCATGAAGCCGCCGCCATGCAGCAGCACATACATTTCGTTGCCGTTCAGCGAGATGCCGAGCGGGGCCTTCTTGCCGCCATAGATGACAGCGGGCACCCGATCCTGGCGACGCAGCGCCCGAGCGGCCCCCTTGCCGACCCGATCGCGCGCTTCGGCCTTGATAACCTTGGTCGCGGACATGAGATTTCTCCAATGAAAGAAGGCCGCAGTCGTCGCGGCCTTGGTCTTGCCGGCGCACCTCCAGGGGTGTCGGACGCCGGACGCGCGGTTCTATAGCGTCAAAGGGCGTTTCGCGCAACGCACGCAGGCGTCGCGCGCAAGAGGCCTGCCTCAGTCGAACAGGCTCGATACCGACTTCTCTTCCGAGGTGCGCGCCACGGCTTCGCCGATCAGGCTGCTGATCGAGATGACGCGGATGTTGCGCGCCACGCGGACCGCTTCCGTCGGCAGGATGGAGTCGGTCAGCACCAGCTCCTTTAGCTTGGAGGCGGTGATGCGCGCCACGGCGCCGCCCGAGAGCACGCCGTGGGTGATGTATGCGTAGACATCGGTGGCACCCTGTTCCAGCAGGGCCTCGGCCGCATTCACCAGCGTGCCGCCGGAATCCACGATATCGTCGACGAGGATGCAGGTCTTGCCGTCGACTTCGCCAATGACGTTCATCACCTCGCTCTCGCCGGGGCGCTCGCGGCGCTTGTCGACGATGGCCAAAGGCGCGTCGATGCGCTTGGCGACCGCGCGGGCGCGAACCACGCCGCCGACGTCGGGCGAGATGACCGCCAGCTTGGAAAGATCGTCGAACCGTTCCTTGATGTCGCGCACCAGGGCCGGCGCGGAGAACAGGTTATCGGTCGGAATGTCGAAGAAGCCCTGGATCTGACCAGCATGGAGGTCGAGCGTCATGACGCGGTCGGCACCGGCGCGGGTGATGAGGTTGGCCACCAGCTTGGCGGAGATCGGCGTGCGGGGACCAGGTTTGCGGTCCTGGCGGGCATAGCCGAAATAGGGCACCACCGCGGTGATGCGGCGTGCCGAGGCACGGCGCAGCGCATCAATGATGATGAGCAGTTCCATCAGGTGGTCGTTCGCGGGGAACGAGGTGGACTGCAGGACGAAGACGTCCTCGCCGCGGACGTTCTCGAGAATTTCGACGAAGACCTCCATGTCCGCGAAACGGCGGACATTGCACCGGGTCAGGGGAGTCTGCAGATAGGCCGCAACCGCTTCGGCGAGCGGACGGTTGGAGTTGCCCGCGACCAGCTTCATCAGTACCCCCATGCCGGCTATGCGCGCGTTCCCGCGCGCCCGGCCTTGCACCCCGTGATTTTCGGGCTCTTAGCAGCCCTTCCGGTCGGCCTCAACACATGGGGCCCATTTGCGCCGTGGAATCTTTGGAACTGGCCTAATTTCGCATCAGATCAGGGCAATCGCCGCGATCAGGCGGCCGTAATCGGCTTCCTTTTTGTGAGTCGCGCGACGGTAGGAGAAGAAGCGCGTCTCGTCGGCATAGGTGTCGAGCCCGAGGTCCTCCACCGCACCGACGCCCGCCGCCTTCAGCCGCGCCGCGACGAACCCGCCGAGATCGAACTGGAAATGGCCAGGCTTCCCGTCCGTGAAGAAACGGTCGTAGGCGGCATCGCGCGCGGAAAAGCGCTCGCGGAAATCGGCGCCGACCTCGTAGCTTTCCTGGCGGATGCAGGGGCCGAGCACGGCATGAATGCGGTCGCGCCGCGCGCCGCGGCTTTCCATCTCCACGATCGTGGCTTCCAGCACGCCGCCAAGCGCGCCGTGCCAGCCGGCATGGGCGGCTGCCACGACGCGTGCCTCGGCATCAGCGAAGAGGACGGGACCGCAATCGGCGGTGGCAATGCCGGCCGCGAGCCCCCGAACCGTCACGACCACGGCATCGGCCTGCGGCGCCTCGCCCGTCGGCCAGGCATGATCCGTGTGCAGAGCGGTGGCCGAGTGGACCTGATGGGGCGTCGCCAGCCGGCCGTCTTCCACTCCGAGCGCTTCCGCCATGCGGCGGCGGTTCTCGCGCACCAGATCGGGCGAATCCTTCGAACCGCGGCCACCGTTGAGGCTGGCATAGATGCCTTCCGACACGCCGCCGGCGCGGGTGAAGAAGGCGTGGGCGATGCCGGGCAGGGCGACCAGTGCGTCCGCGCGCAGGAAGGGAACGGTCATGGGCTTATTTCTCCTTGCGCGAAGATAGGAAGCCGGGCGGCGTCGGAAAGCCTTCCGGCGTGACGGCGAGCACCTTGAACAGCGCGCCCATGCCTGTCGGTGCCGGATCCGTCAGCCGTTCCAGCGCTGTATCGACGGCGCGCGCCTGCTCGGGGCTGGCGTTCTGCTTCAGCCGGGCGGCTCGCTCGGCAAGGCCGAGGCCGAGCAGGAAGTCGCGTTGCGTCGCCGGGCCGTGCGGCAGAGCACCGGCCGCGCGCGCGGCAAGCGCCAGGGCCGCGAAATCGACATGGGCGGTGAGGTCGGCATTGCCGAACTCCTCCAGCAGCGGCACGAAACGATGGCCGCGCAGCGCCTGCAGGGTATCGCCCCGCTCATTTCGGGCATAGCCGTAGTCGATCGCCAACAGCGCGCCGCTCTGCCGTGCGATGCGCGCCGCGAGGTCATGCATAATGCGTAGCGAGTCTGGCGAAGTCTCGACGACATCGCCAAGCGCCGCCGTTGCCGGCAGCCGTGTCCTATCCACGCCGGGCAGCGGCGGCAGCAGGCCAAAGGACAGCGAATCCTCGCCGTCGAGCCCGACCGCGCGCTCGGCCCAGCCCTGCGCGGTGCGCACGAACTGGGCAACAGGCAGGGCATCGAAAAACTCGTTGGCGAGGATCAGCGCCGGGTCCGGGGGCAGGCTGGCGATGGAGTCGTGCCAGGAGATCGGAGCATCCGAGTTCGCCAGCGTATGCTCCTGCGCCTGCCGCAGGATGGGGCTCGTCTCGACGAGGTGGACCCTGGCGGCCGCACGGAAGTCAGGCAGAGCACGGGCGGCGCGCAAGGCATCCGCCATCAGGGTGCCACGGCCGGGACCGAGTTCCACCAGCAGAACGGGGTCGGGCCGACCGAGCGCGTCCCACATGGTCACGGCCCATAGACCCAGCAACTCGCCGAACATCTGCGAGATTTCCGGCGCGGTGATGAAATCGCCGCCGCGGCCGAAGGGATCGCGGGTGGCGTAGTAATGGGCGTTGGCGAGGCTCATCGCCTCGGCGAAGGGGCGCGGTCCCTCCAGCTCGATGCGCCGCCGCAGTTCGACCTCGGCCGGCGTCATGCGGTGGCCGTGCGGTCAGCGCGACGGGCGGCAAAAATCAGCCAGAGGCCGATGGCGATCATCGGCAGCGACAGCAACATCCCCATGGTCAGCCCGCCGGCGAGGAAGCCGATCTGCACGTCGGGTTGGCGGAAGAATTCGCCGATGATGCGGGCGACGCCGTAGCCGGCGAGGAAGGTGCCGCTGACAAGGCCAGGCTTCTTCAACCCGCAAGCGCGCACCAGCAGCATCATGATGACGAAGAGGACGATGCCCTCCAGCCCGGCCTGGTAGAGTTGGCTCGGATGCCGCGGCTCGGGGCCGGCGGCGGGGAAGACCATGGCCCACGGCACGTCGGTGACGCGGCCCCACAGTTCGCCGTTGATGAAATTGGCGATGCGGCCGAAGAACAGGCCGATCGGCACCACCGCGGCGACGAGGTCGAACACCGGCAGGAAGGCCAGGCCGCGCCGCCGGGCGAACAGCACCATGGCCAAAGTCGAGCCGATCAGCCCGCCGTGGAAGGACATACCGCCGTGCCAGACCATCAGCGCGTCGAGCGGGTGTGCGAGGTACCAGTCGAGATTGTAGAACAGCACATAGCCGATGCGTCCGCCGAGAACGACGCCGGCCGCCATATAGACCAACAGGTCATCGAGCGTTTCGGATGCGAAGGGTGCCGGGCGGCCCCACAGCGTCGGCGCTTCCAGCAGGCGCCGCGCCAGCCACCAGCCGAGCAGCAGCCCGGCGATATAGGCGAGCGCATACCAGCGCACGGCCAACGGGCCGATCGAGATGGCGACAGGGTCGAATGCCGGGAAGGGAATCGCCAGCAGGGGCATCTGTGCTTCTCCTTGAAAGCGCGATATGCGATCTCCATGTCGATCTTGTCTACTGACGGTGAGGGTTTTCGATGACGCAGACGACCGGACGCATCTTCGACGGTGTTGGCCGTATCATGACGGACGCCATCGGCATGGCCGAAAGCGCCAAGCGGGAAATCGAGACCATTGTGCGCTCGCAGGCCGAGCGCATCCTCTCGGAACTGGACCTCGTCCGTCGCGACGAGTTCGAGGCAGCGCGTGACATGGCCGCGAACGCCCGCGCCGAGGCCGAGCGCCTGGCCGCGCGCGTGGCCGAGGTCGAGGCCCGTCTTGCTGCCAGGGATGGCGCTGAAAGCACTCCCCAGAGCTAAGCTTTCACGCCTCTTCGGGTTGTCCCCAACTGTCGGAATGTTGTCCCCAGCCTCAGATGGGCAGGCCCTCGGTCGCGGCGATATATTGATTTCACTGATGATTCGAGCTCGGAAGGGCCAGGCCCTTCTTTCGCCTTCCTTGCCAGTGAAGAGTTCCGCGTTCCGGCGCCGGTCGAGCGCCTGAAGAGGTACAATGGATTTCGTTGAATTAGACACGGATCGGCTCGCTCATCCGGTCGATGTGATCGAACATCTTGCCACGACGCACGACTGGTCCTTCGACCGTTCGGCGGAAGACGAGATCACTATCAATGTCACTGGCGGCTGGGCGGACTATCACGTCTCCATCACCTGGATGGACGAGATCGAAAGCCTGCACGTGGCCTGCGCGTTCGACATCAAGGTTCCGGACGCGCGGCGCAAGGAGGTGCGTCGGCTGATCGCCATGATCAACGAGCAGATCTGGATCGGCCATTTCGACCTCTGGAAATCGGAGGGCCTTGTCCTGTTCCGTTATGCGCTGCTGCTGGCAGGTGGCGCCGAGCCGACGGATCGCCAGTGCGAGGCGCTGCTTGGCACCGCCACCGCGGCTTGCGAACGCTATTTCCAGGCCTTCCAGTTCGTGGTGTGGGCCGGCAAGACCGCGCGCGAGGCGCTCGACGCGGTCGTCTTCGACACCGCGGGGCGGGCATGACCGCTGTCAATTCCACCTCTCCCATCGATCCCGGCGGCCGCGTCGTTCTGATCGGCGCCGGCAAGATGGGGGGCGCCCTGCTGCAGGGCTGGCTTGAGCTTGGCCTCGATCCCGACCTCGTTTCGGTGTTCGACCCCGATCCGTCCGCCGACCTGCGCCATCTCGTCCACCAGCATGGCGTGCACATCCTCTCCGATCTCGGTCCCGAGGAGCCGGCGCAACTGGTTGTGCTCGCGGTCAAGCCGCAGATGCTGGACGAGGCGCTGCCCAACGCAGCCCAGATGCTGGCGCCCGGCGGAATGCTGCTCTCGATTCTGGCCGGCAAGACGCTGGAGGCGCTGAAGGCGGGGCTGCCGGCCGGCAGCGCCGTCGTCCGTGCCATGCCGAACACGCCCGCCGCTATCGGCCGCGGCATGACGGTCGCGGTTGCCAGTCCCTCCGTCACCCCCGCCCAGCGCGCCACCGCCAATGCGCTGCTCTCGGCGGTTGGCGAAGTGGCGTGGATCGAGGAGGAATCGCTGATGGACGCCGTGACGGCGGTGTCCGGATCCGGACCGGCCTATGTCTTCCTGCTGGCCGAAAGCCTTACCCGCGCCGGCATCAAGGCCGGCCTGCCGATCGAACTCGCCGCGCGGCTGGCGCGCGTCACCGTGGCCGGCTCGGGCGAACTGCTTGGCCGCTCCACGCTCGGGGCCGACCAATTGCGCGTCAACGTCACCTCTCCGGGCGGCACCACGGCCGCGGCGCTGGAGGTGCTGATGGCCGAGGGCGGGATGGACGCCCTGCTCGAGGAAGCCGTGGCTGCGGCGGCGCGCCGCTCGCGGGAACTCGCCGGCTAGCTTGGCGCTTGGAATGGTGCGGCAGGGTGCTTACCTTTGCCGTATCGATCCGGAGACGCCCCGAAATGCCCAATCCTTCCGGCACTTCCGTTCGCGACAGCGCGGTCGACGCGCTGATGGCCCTGCTTGCCGAGCGCGCCTGGGCGGAAGTCTCGCTTGCCGATATCGCCGAAAAGGCTGGCTGCTCGCTGGCCGACCTGCGTGACGCCTACCCCTCCAAGGGCGCCATCCTCGCCGCCTTCTCCCGCCGCATCGACCATGTGGTGCTGGCCGGTGGCGGCAGCGATGCCGACATGCAGTTCCAGCCCGCGCGGGAACGCATCTTCGATGTCCTGATGCGCCGCTTCGATGCGCTGGCGCCTTACAAAACGGCGGTTCGCTCGGCGCGTTCGGGCCTGCTTCGCGACCCGGCTGCTGCAAGCGCCTGGAACCGCGTTGCGGTGACCTCGGCGCAATGGATGCTGGCGGCTGCGGGCATCCGCGAAAGCGGGGTCGTCGGCAGCGCCAAGGCACAAGCGCTGGCGCTTCTGTTCGCGCGCGTTCTGCGCACCTGGCTCGATGACGACGAGGCCGGGCTGTCGCGCACCATGCGCAAGCTCGACCACGAATTGCGCCGGGCCGAGCGGGCGGTGCAGACCTCCGACATGGTGGCGCACACGCTCTCGCCCTTCACCCGCATCTGCCGCGCCGTGCTGAACGACCGCCCCTCGAAGCGGCGTGCCCGCACCGACGGCGGCGATGCGGGCGAGACGCAGGACCCCGTCACCGCGATCTGAGGCGGAGACTTTCCACCGTGGCTTGAGACAGGGGCTGGACATGGCTGAGCCGATCGCTTTTTCCGATTTCATGAAGGTCGAGATACGGGTCGGCACGATCCTCGAGGCCGAGCCTTTCCCCGAGGCGCGCAAGCCGGCGCTGAAGCTGCGCATCGATTTCGGCCCGGAGACCGGCGTGAAGCGTTCCTCCGCCCAGATCACCCGGCATTACCTGCCCGAGGAACTGATCGGCCGCCAGGTGCTGGCGGTGATCAATTTCCCGCCCCGCCAGATCGGCCCGATGATGTCGGAAGTGCTCACGCTGGGCATTCCCGACGAGGATGGCGAGGTCGTCCTCATCCAGCCGCAGCAGGCCGTGCCGAACGGCGGCCGGATGTTCTGACCCTCAGGTCGGCAGGCGCAGGGTCGCCCGCAGGCCGCCCAGCGGGCTTTCCGAAAGCTCCACCTCGCCGCCATGCCCGCGCGCCACATCGCGGGCAATCGCCAGGCCAAGGCCCGAGCCGCCCTGGTCCTGGTTGCGTGCCTCGTCCAGCCGCAGGAAGGGTCGGAAGACTTCCTCGCGCTTCTCGGGCGGCACGCCAGGACCATTATCGTCCACGGTGACGATGAGCTGTTCGGGCGTGCGGTGGCCTTTCAGCTCGATCTGGGTGCCGAAGCGCTGGGCGTTGACGACGAGATTGGTGACCGCGCGCTTGAGCGCATCGGGCCGCACGATGACCGTCGGATGCCCGGTGAAGCTTGCCGTCACCGGCTTGCCGAGGCGCCGTGCGTCGATGGCGATTTCGCGCAGCAGGCGGCCGACATCGGTCGGGCGTGCGGCCTCGCCGGCATCGCCGCGGGCGAAGGCCAGATAGCCCTCCAGCATCCGCTGCATCTCGCCGACATCGCTTTTCATCGCGTCGACCTCGGGGCTTTCGTCGAGGAAGGCCAGTTCGAGCCGGAAGCGCGTCAGCACGGTGCGCAGATCGTGCGAGACGCCGGCCAGCATGGCGGTGCGCTGTTCGATCTGGCGCTCGATGCGGGTCTTCATGGCGAAGAAGGCCAAGGCCGCGCGCCGCACCTCGCGGGCGCCCCGCGGCCGGAAATTGGCGACATCGCGCCCCTTGCCGAGATTTTCCGCCGCGGCGGCGAGCTGCAGGATGGGGCGGATCTGGTTCCGCAGGAAGAGGATCGAGACGAAGATCAGGAAGCTCGAGGCGCTGAACATCCACACCAGGAAGATGTGCGAGTTCGAGGCATAGGCCTGGCTGCGCCGGGCGAGGATGCGCAGCACGGTGTCGGGCAGCTTGACGCGGATCTCGATCCAGTCGGAGCGGCCGATCGTGTCGATCCAGAAGGGCTGGGTGATGCGCTCGGCGATCTCGTCGGAGAGCGCGCTGTCGAGCAGCGAGAAGAAGGGTTTCGGGCCGGGAAGCGGCAGGGTCTCGTCGGGCAGGAACTCGACGCGGAGATTGAGCCGCTTGCGGGCGATGGTCCTCAGCGTGTCCTGCGCGCTTCCCGGAGGCAGCGTTTCATAGACGTCGATCAGCGCGGCGACATCCTGCGCCAGCCCCTGCGACAGGCGGTGGGTGACGCGGTCCCAGTGGCGCTCCATGAACAGGAACGCCACCACCGACTGCAGCAGCACCATCGGGATGATGATGATGAGCAGCGAGCGGGTGTAGAGTCCCTTGGGCAGGGTTGCGTTGATGCGCCGGCGCAGGCGGCGGATGACGCCCGGCGCCTCGGGAGCGGCGGCGGGGCTGTCGTGGCCGCGAAAGACGCCGCGGGAGACGAAACCCATCAGGCTCATGGCTCGGTCAGCAATCGGTAGCCGGTGCCGCGGACGGTCTTGAGGAAAGCCGGATCGGCCGGGTCGCGCTCGATCTTGCGGCGCAGGCGGTTGATCTGCACGTCCACCGCGCGGTCGCCGACATCGCCGACCGCCAACTCCCAGCGGGCCACGGTGCCGCCGTTGCGTTCCGCCAGCAGGGTCAGCATGTCGCGCTCGCGGTCGGTGAGGTGCACGCGCTCCTCGCCGTCATAGAGCTCGCCACGGCCGGCATGGAAGGCAAAGCTGCCGAAGCGCACCTCCTCGGACTTGCTGCGCGGCGGTGCCTCCGCGAGGCGGCGCAGGATCGAGGAAATGCGCAGCGCCAGTTCGCGCGGCTCGAAAGGCTTGGCGACATAATCGTCGGCGCCGATCTCCAGGCCCTCGATGCGGTCGTTCGCCTCGCCGCGGGCGGTGAGCATGAGAATGGGCACGTCGGAACGGCGGCGCACGTCGCGGGCCAGGTCGAAGCCGCTTTCTCCCGGCATCATCACGTCGAGGATGAGGAGATCGAAGCTCAGCCCCGACATGCGCACACGCGCTTCGGAGGCGGAGGCCGCCGTGCTGACGCGGTAGCCGGCCTGCTGCAGGTAGCGCGCGAGCAGGCTGCGGATGCGGGTGTCGTCGTCGACCAGCAGGAGGTGGGGCGCCTCGTCAGGCAGGGAGGGCTGCGGCACGATTCTTCAGCTCCGGCGGGACGGGGCGGGGGCCGGGCGTCCGCCATCGGCCACCGCTGCAAGGAAACGCATCACCGCATCCTGCCCTTCGGGGCTGACGGCGTCGAGAGCCCGCTGCAGCCGCTGCGCCTGCACGCTGGCCAGTTCGCCGGCCAGCGCGGAGCCTTTCGGCGTCGTGAACAGCAGGCGCTGGCGGCGGTCGGCCTCGCCCTCGCGCACCGTGACGAAGCCCTGGTCGATCAGCTCGCGCAGGACGCGGCCGAGACTCTGCTTGGTGATGCCGAGAATGGTCAGCAGGTCGGCGACGGTCAGGCCGGGATTGCGGCCGACGAAGTGCAGGACGCGATGATGCGCGCGGCCGAAGCCGTGATGGGCGAGGATGGCGTCGGCATCGGCCACGAAATCGCGGTAGGCGAAGAACAGCCGCTCGCTGAGCACAAGCAGGTGCTCGGGGCAGGGCGTCGTGTCGGCCTCGCGGGGCACGGCGGGGGTGCGGCTAATTACGTCAGTCACGTTGACATATTTAGCCGATTGGTGTTGCAATGCCAGTGCTCATTGCATGTTCGGCGCCCGACCCGCTTGCGCAGCCGCCCGCCACAGCAACGTCGCAACGACCCAGCCCCTTGTGGTTACGGCCAAAAATCCGAGTAATTCGCTTTCCTGGGAGATAAGGGAAATGCTTCCTCAGTCCTTCGATAATCGTCCTGGCGTCATCTGGTACGACGGCCAGTTCGTGGATTGGCCCGATGCCAAGCTCCACGTCCTGTCGCACGGCCTGCACTACGCCAGCGCGGTATTCGAAGGGCAGCGCGCCTATGGCGGCGAGGTGTTCAAGCTCCAGGAGCACACCGAGCGCCTGAAGAAGAGCGCCAACATCCTCGACTTCGAGATTCCCTATTCGGTCGACGAGATCAACGCCGCCTGCCGCGAGCTTCTCAAGCGCCAGGGCTTCGCCGACGCCTATATGCGCCCGGTGGCCTGGCGCGGTTCGGAAATGATGGCGGTCTCGGCGCAGCACAACAAGGTGCACCTCGCCATCGCCACCTGGGAATGGCCGAGCTATTTCGACCCGGCGGCGCGCCTCAAGGGCATCCGCCTCGATCTCGCCGAATGGCGCCGGCCCGATCCGCGCACCATTCCCTGCAAGGCCAAGGCGGCGGGTCTCTACATGATCTGCACGCTTTCCAAGCACGCCGCCGAGCGCAACGGCTATGCCGACGCGCTGATGCTCGACTGGCGCGGCCAGGTGGCCGAGTGCACCGGCGCCAACATCTTCTTCGCGAAGGACGGCGAACTGCACACGCCCACCCCGGACTGCTTCCTCGACGGCATCACCCGCCGCACCGTGATCGACCTCGCCAAGGCGCGGGGCATCAAGGTCAACGAGCGGGTCATCATGCCGGAAGAGCTGGCGGGCATGGACGAGTGCTTCATCACCGGCACCGCCGCGGAAGTCACGCCGGTGTCGGAGATCGCCGAATGGCGCTTCGCGCCCGGCTCCGTGACCACCCAGCTCATGCACGACTACACCGCGGCCGTGCAGCCCAAGGCGGCGGTCGCCGCCGCCGAGTGAGCGGGCGCACAGCGCAGACACGGAAGAGCGGGCCGCGAGGCCCGCTTTTTTGTTGGGCGCAGCGTGCTTTCGGTGATCGGTGCGTTGGCCGTAGGGCGGCGTCCTCTCTCCCGTCATGCCCGGACTTGATCCGGGCATCCAGGGCCCAGAGCGCGGAGCCTGCCGCCCTGGATTGCCGGGTCGAGCCCGGCAATGACGGGGTGCGGGCCACGCCCTGCCATGACGGAATTCGGGGTTGCTGCCTTCCGTATCCCTGCTCGCACCTCATTTCGCATCCCGCTCTCCTCC
>Ga0182743_1003316_pt1 | contig 13125 bp, 12 predicted proteins | sample eDN3rd30CKraftOP_FD_128522 | JGI IMG/M metagenome (GOLD analysis project Ga0182743, IMG submission 128522) | Enriched Organic Plus compost microbial communities from Emeryville, California, USA - eDNA 3rd pass 30_C Kraft OP (version 2) (version 2) ... | reverse complement strand
TCAGCCCGAACAGATCCTCGAGGAGGAGGAAATCGACCTCCTCTTCCACGCGCTCTCCGACCGGACGCGGCGGGACATCATGGGAAAGGTCAGCGTCGGCGAACAGTCCGTCTCCGGGCTCGCCCGGCAGTACGACGTGAGCTTCGCCGCGATCCAGAAGCACGTCGCGGTGCTGGAGAAGGCGTCGCTCGTCACCAAGCGGACGGAAGGACGGCGAAAGCTCGTCCGCAACAACCCGGACACGCTGCGGCGGGCGACCGAGCTGCTGGCGCGGTACGAGCGGGTATGGACCCGGCGAATCGATGCGATCGGGCAGATCCTCGACGAGGAAACGAGAGAGGAAGGGAAGCACCGATGACCGTAGTCAGCACCACACCCGATCGCGAGAAACTGGAACTGACCGTGGTGGCCGAGTTCTCGGCCCCGGCCGAGAAGGTCTGGCAGGTATGGGAGGACCCGCGCAAGCTCGAGAAGTGGTGGGGGCCGCCCACCTGGCCCGCCACCTTCCCCGAGTTCGACTTCACCGAGGGAGGCCGGGCGCGGTACTACATGACCGGGCCCGACGGAGAGAAGGCGGGTGGATTCTGGCGGTTCCAGGCCATCGAGAAGCACCGTCGGATCCAGCTCCTGGACGGCTTCGCCGACGAGGACGGGAACCCGAACGAGGAGATGCCGAACATGGTCATGACCATGACCCTCGACGAGGACGGGGGCAAGACGACCATGACCACCGTGACGAAGTTCAACTCTCTCGAGGACCTCGAGCAGCTGCTGGAGATGGGCATGGAGGAAGGCATCCGCGCCGCGGCCGGCCAGATCGACGCGCTGCTCTGAGCGGGACCGGGCGCTTATTGTCCGGTCATGAGCATTCTCGACAGCTTCTCTCTCGATGGAAAGGTCGCGATCGTGACCGGGGCCTCGTCCGGGCTCGGGGTCGCGTTCGCCAAGGGATTCGCCGAGGCCGGCGCCGACGTCGCGATCTGCGCCCGGCGCGTGGAGAAGCTGGAGGCGACGCGGCAGGGGATCGAGGACATGGGCCACCGGGTCATCGCGATCAACGCCGACGTGTCCAGGCCGGAGGACTGCCAGCGGGTCGTGGACGAGACCGTGGCCAACCTCGGCAAGGTCGACATCCTCATCAACAACGCCGGCGTCGCGACGGCCGTGCCTGCCACCCGCGAGACCCCGGAGGAGTTTCGTCAGGTGATCGACATCAACCTGAACGGCTCCTACTTCATGGCCCAGGCCTGTGGCCGCGCGATGGGGAAGACCGGGGGCGGCAGCATCGTCAACATCGGCAGCGTGCTCGGCTCGACCACCGCGCACCTGCCCCAGGCCGCCTACAGCTCGTCCAAGGCGGCAATCATCGGTCTCACCCGCGACCTCGCACAGCAGTGGACCGGGCGCAAGAACATCCGCGTGAACGCGCTCGCGCCGGGCTTCTTCGAGTCCGAGATGACCGACCAGTACCCCGACGGCTACCTCGACCAGATGATGTTCCGGGTCCCGGCCGGCCGCAAGGGCGAGGCGGAGGAGCTGGTCAGGGCCGCGATCTTCCTGGCCAGCGATGCCGCGTCGTACGTGACGGGCGCGCTGCTACCGGTCGACGGGGGTCTGCTCACCCGCTGACGGTCGTCGCCCGGGTTTCCCTTCGAGGGGCGTGAGGTCAGGCACGCCGCCCGACCACACCTCGTCCGGAGCCGGTGGCCCGTACTTCGGGGTGATGTCGCGGTCATCGGCCCCGGCGCGGCGCATGTGCCGGTACCAGCGGTGGTAGAGGGGCGCGAGGAGCATCGTCAGCCCGGTGAGTACGAAAAGGCCCGCGATCAGCCACAGGTGCTCGTAGAGCACCGTGCCGCTGCCCGACTCCCAGGCGCCGATGGCGACCAGGGCGATCGAGACCAGGATCCCGACGTAGTAGTCGAGCGGGAAACGCCAGATCCACGGCACCTCGAACCACCACACGTTGCCCCGCTGGAAGCGCTTCACCGTGTACGCCGGGTTGAGCACGAACCAGCAGTAGTCCCAGATCACCGCGAGCAAGAAGTACTTGGCGATGGTCGCGAGCTCCGCCGAAAGCGACCAGTCGACGCCCATCCCGAACGGCAGGTGGAGGATCACCATCGGGATCGTGAAGGCGTAGACGTGATAGCCGGTCAGGGGGCGGTGACCCATGAACCAGCCGTAGACTCTGCCCGTCCTTCCGCGCTTCAGGTACCAGGTCGGCAGCCGCTCGGCCCAGCCGTATCCGCCTTCGATCTCGATCTCGATCGCGCCCAGTCCGAAGCACCAGAGGAACAGCAGGACGGTGAGCGTGATGTTGAGATCGTCGAACATCAGGCGGCGTAGCGGGAACCGGTGCCGGCGGCGGCGACGAGGTCGGGCACGGTCACGAACCCGTACCCCTCGCCGCCGTGGTGCTCGAGGATGTTCCGGGTCGCCGCGACCGACTTGTGCCGGTCGAAGGCCGGGTGCTGGTCGAAACCGTCGTGGAGGAGGATGATGTCGCCCTCGCCCGCCTTGAGGCCGCGGCGGGTGATCGCCTCGGTCGTGGTGTGGGCCCGCCAGTCGTAGCAGGTGATCGACCAGGTCACGCCGACGTAACCCTTCTCCCTGAGGACCCGCAACGTCCCGGGCCGGCGGCGCCCGTAGGGGGGACGCATGAGCATCCGGTCCCCGACCTTCGAGAAGGTAACCCCGGCGGCCTCGACCGCCTCCCGGCAGGCGTCGAGCTCCTCGCGGATCCGCTCGTCGCTCTTGGCCGGCATCGTCGGGTGCGTGTACGTGTGGTTGCCGATCGCGTGGCCCCGTTCGACGACCTCCTTGACCAGTTCCGGCTCACGCTCGGCCCACTTGCCGATCAGGAAGAAGGTCGCCTTCGCGCCGTGCTCGTCGAGCAGGTCGAGCAACTCCGGGGTGTAGGCCGGGTTAGGTCCGTCGTCGTAGGTGAGGCAGACCTTCCTGCCCGCGCCGGGCTCCCGGCAGATCGTGCGTCCGTATATCTGGGCGGTCGGGACCTGGGCCCCGTAGAAGGCGATCCCGGCCGCCGCCAGGGCGCCCGCTCCCGCCGCGATTCCCGCTGCCTTGTTCATCTCGGTGCCTTTCTCGCTTCCCGCCGGGCCCGGGCGCGGTCGCGCCTCGAGTCCTCGGCCGCTTTCTCGACAGTCCTGGTTATCACCTCGAGCGCCTCCCGGTTGCCGTCCTGGGTGTATCCCGCCAGTTTCTCGTGGAACTCGTCGAGGCCGTTCAGGAACCGGTCCAGGGCGGCCCGGTCGATCGTCAGGGCGCAGGTGCCGTAGCCCTCGAGCTCAAGGTACCGGGCGTTCATCAGCTGCTCGAACTGTCCCTTGAGCGGCATCGAGAGGATCGGCTTGCCGAGGTACACCGCCTCGCTGAGCAGCGAGAAGCCGCCGCCCGTGATCACCCCGCGCGAGGTGACCAGGTCCTCGAGGAAGCCGTCGATCGAGCGCGGACGGAACTCGATCGCGCCGTCGGTGGTGCCGACCCGGTCGCCGTCGCGCATGCCGTAGAGATGGACCGGCAGGGGAGCCTCCCGCAGGGTGTTGATCAGGTCGTCGCCGCCGCCCGAATAGACGACGAGATGGTCGCCGCGGGTCGGTTCGGAATCGAGGATGGCCTGACGGAGGATGGAGGGGACCAGGGTGGTGCGCCCCTTGATGATCGGCGGCCGGAAGAAGGTGGGGATGATGTAGTCGCCCGCGTGGGGAACCATCGCCCGGGTCACGGCCTTGGCGAGCTCGAAGTCCTGGAGCGCTCCCCGCGTGATCTCTCGGCCGTGGTGGCAGCGGTCGATCATGTGGATGTTGTCGACGCAGACGAGCGGGGTGCGGGTGAGGCGGGCGTAGATCCCTGACAGCGGCTCGAAGTCGGTCACGACGACATCGGGCCGCCACTCCTCGGTCGTGTTCATCAGTTCGCGGATGTTGCCGGGCAGCTGGCGCCGGGCCTGCGCGAGCGAACCGGTGAACGAGGCCCACTTCAGGATCTCCCCCTGGTCCATCGCGAAGGAGGGACCGAACACCTCGGTCACGTCGGGGAAGAGCTCACTCAGGTAGCGGTACGCCGCGCCCGATGTCAACACTCGTACTTCGTGGGCGACCGACAGCGACGAGATCACCAGTTCCGAGCGGGTCGCGTGGCCCATCCCTTCGCCGTTCACCCCGTACAGGATCCTCATGCCGGGGACCCTAGCCGGGGCGCGCTCAGGAAGGACGCAGACCGGCGAGCACGAAATCCACGTGTCGCGTCCAGTCGGATCCGGCGGGCCGGTAGTACATCGTGGAGGTGATCCCGCACATCAGCATCGGGATGTCCTCGAAGGTCAGGTCGCTCCTCACGGCGCCCTCCTTGACGGCGCGTTCGATGATCCGGGTCGTCGGCGCGGCGAAGGCGGCCTTCTCTTCCTCGATCCCCTCCCACTCGAGTTCCTCGGAGCCCATCATCGCAAGCTGGAACCCGGCGTCGCCCTCCACCTGTTCGGCCGACCTCCGGATCAGGGTCTCGATCGCGAGCCAGGGATCCTCGATCTGTTCCGCCTCGCGGGCGATCTCGGCGAAACGGGAGAACCGCGTCCTGACCATCTCGGTCAGGAGTGCCTCCTTGGTGGGGAAGTGGCGGTAAACCAGGAGTTCGTCGCTTGTCTTCCCAGGATCTGATCTCACCTCGCGCCAAGAACCTGGCGCTCCTCCTCCTCGCGCTGACCCAGTTCGTCGTCGTCATCGACGCCTCGATCGTCAACGTCGCTCTGCCCTCGATCGGCAGCGCCCTGGAGATCACGCAGGACAACCTGTCCTGGGTCGTCAACAGCTACACGCTCTTCTTCGGCGGGTTCCTGCTGCTCGGCGGGCGGTTGGCCGATTTCTTCGGCCGGCGCCGCATGTTCATGGTGGGCATGGGACTGTTCGGCGTCGCTTCCCTGGCGGGCGGGCTCGCGCAGAGCGAGGAATGGCTCGTGATCGCCCGGGCCGTCCAGGGCCTCGGCGCGGCGATCGCCTCGCCGGCCGCCCTCTCGATCGTCACCACGACTTTCGCCGAGGGTTCCGAGCGGAACCGCGCGCTCGGCATCTGGGGAGCCGTAGCCGGTGCCGGTGGTGCCGCCGGGGTCCTGCTCGGCGGCGTGCTGACCGAGTGGGCCGGCTGGGAATGGGTGCTCTTCGTGAACGTGCCGATCGCCGCCTTCGTCGTGTGGCAGGCCCCCAAGCGGCTCCTCGAGTCCCGTGACGAGGACGAGCGGGAACGCACGCTCGACATCCCGGGCGCGGTGACCATCACCGCCGGGCTCGCCCTGCTGGTCTACGGGCTCGTCGACGCGGTCGAGGCCGGTTGGACGTCCGGCACGACCATCGTTCGCGTGGCCGTGGCGCTGCTTCTGGTCGCCGCATTCGTGGTCATCGAGTCCCGCACCGGCCGGCCGCTGGTCCCGTTCTCGATCTTCCGGAACCGGACCCTGCGCGGCGCCAACATCGTCGGCCTTTTGACCGGCATGGCCCTGTTCTCGATGTTCTTCATGATCACCCTCTACCTGCAGCAGGTGCTCGGCCTCGACGCGCTCGACGCCGGCCTCGCCTACCTGCCGCTCGCCGTCGCGATCATCCTCGCCGCCGGCATGGCCGGCCAGCTCGTCACCCGGCTGGGCTTCAAGCCGGTCGTGATCGTCGGCCTCGTGACCGTCGGGATCGGACTCACCTGGTTCACCCGGATCAGCCCGGACGGCTCGTACTGGGCCGACGTGCTCGGACCCTCGATCCTCGCCGGGATCGGTCTCGGACTGACGTTCGTGCCGGTGACGATCGCCGCCATGTCCGGGACCAAGCCCGAGGAGGCCGGGCTGGCCTCCGGCCTAATCAACACTTCCCAGCAGGTCGGCGGCGCACTCGGGCTGGCGATCCTCGCTTCGATCGCCAACTCGACCACGAGCGATTCGATCGCGTCGGGAGCCACCGGGGCCGTCGCGCTCACGGACGGTTTCTCGATCGCGTTCATGGTCGGGGCCGGCTTCGCGTTCGCGGGCGCCATCCTGGCCGCGATCCTGATCTCGAGCAAGGACAGCCGCGAACACGCCGAGGCGGCACAGGCTGGACAGCTGGAAGCCACCGCGGCCTGAGGGGCGACGGCTAAAGGCAAGCATCCCGAACGGCTGAGAAAGCTTTTCCGGCCGCGAGCCACCAGACCGGTCGGAGGCGTGGCTGCGATCACTGCGACATACGGCCCACTGGTGCAGTCACCCTCCGGTGGGTCGGTGGCGGCCCGGTGGTCAGCGGTTCGGGAAGTCGACCACCTGGAGGTTGAGGGGGAGCTGGCGATGGTGGATGCCCGCGTACTGCGAGTCGATCTCCGCCTTCACTCCGTCGAACAGGTCACCGAAGTTGAGCAGCCTGCCCTGGATGCCGAACCGGCTGAACGTGTACGGGATCCCGTTCGAGGCGAGCGGGTTGGGGCCGTCCATCATGTGGAAGTGGAGATGCGGCGCGTTGGAGTTGCCGCTGCTGCCGAGCCGGCCGAGCACCTGGCCGGGCTTCACCCGCTGGCCGACCTTCACCCTGGCGCTCCCGGGCTGCATGTGGGCGTAGAAGGCGAACCGCTTCTTCGCTACCCGGACGACCACGTAGTTGCCTCCGGCCGCGGCCGCCGAGGCCGGCGGGAGGTTGCCTGACGGCTGGGTCTCCGGCAGGTTCTTCACCACCCGGACCACCTTGCCGCCGGTCGCCGAGAGGATCGGCGCGCCGAAGAACGGGTAGCTGGACAGGTCCTCCCAGGGTCCGGTCACCAGCTTGCCGTCGGGCTGGATCCGCATGAAGTCGATGGCGAATCGTTCGGAGTTGTGGAAGTGGCCGTCGACCGGGAGTACGGCGCCACGGTGCGAGGTGAACTCGGTACAGCACCCGTTCGCGGCCACCCAGCCGGAACCCCGGAGCGGGTAGCGAACCCGGACCGCGGGACGACTCAGGACCCGCACCGTCCCGGTGCGGAACTTCGAGGCGAACCGCAGGGGGACGTTGCTCTTCGTGACGACGAACTGGTGCGCGATCCGCCCGGGCAGCTTCGCCTTTGGGCGGAGCGAGAGGTCCAGCAGGATGATCCCCGACTGGCCCGGTCCCAGTTCGTTGCTGCCGGGCGCTCCGGCGAACGGCTTCAGCATCCCGCTGATCGCCTGTCCCGTGACCGGGGCGAGCTTGCGCCTCCCGTCGAAGCGGTTGATCCGGTCGATCGAGACGGGAGCGGCCGAGTAGTTGGTGAGGACCAGCTCGTACGCCACGTGCTTGCGGCCGTCCGTCGCGACCACGGGCCGGGCCGGCGCGAGAGATTCGGCGACCAGGGGTGTGAACCGCTCCTCGGCGCCGGCGGTGGCCCCGATGGCCAGCGTGAACAGGACCGTTACGAGGGAGAAAAACTTGCGCATGACCGCGACCTTACAACTGCCGGCGGGTTATCAAACTTGACACGGGTCAAGTTCCGGTTATTGTCCCGAACTGAGAGGAAGCAGGGAGTGGAGAGGATGACAATTGGACCGTCGGATATCCCAAGGTAGAGCCGCCAGGTTCGCGGCGGGCGGAGCTCTCGCCCTCGCTTTCTTCGGACTGCTCATGATGGTGAACGGCCTCCACGAAAAGGCCGCCGCTGCCCGCAAGCACGCCGCCAACTTCGGCAACAAGCCGAACATCGTCCTGATCCAGGCCGACGACATGGTGCGCGGCGACATCAAGTACATGCCCAACGTGCGGGCACTGATCCAGCGGGCCGGCACCACCTTCACGAACTACAACGCGCCGTATCCGCTTTGCGGACCGGCCCGGGCCTCGCTGCTCACCGGCCAGCTCGCCCACAACCACGGCGTGCTCGCCAACTTCAAGGCGAACCAGGGAGGCCACTACCGGCTGCGCGACCTGCCCGGCAAGCGGAGCGACCGGAACACCCTGGCCCCCTGGCTGAAGCGGGCCGGTTACCGCACGGGCTTCGTCGGCAAGTACCTGAACGACTACGGCGCGCTCGATCGCACCGAGATCCCGAAGGGCTGGGACAGCTGGGAGGCGCTCCTCGACCAGTCGACCTACGACTACTACAACTACGCGATGAACCTGAACGGCAAGGTCAGGTTCTGGGGCGACCCCGAGTACGCCGAGTCCCACCTCGAGCTGGGCACGCTCAGCGCGACCAAGGCACCCACCACCTTCGGCGAACTCCTCGACTACTTCCGCCAGGCGTACGACCCGTTCGACTACTTCGGGTGGCAGCGTGCCAAGGACTACTCGATGGACGTGAACGGGAACATGGCCAAACGCTTCGTGGCGAAGTCGGCCGGGTCCCGCAAGCCGTTCTTCCTCTACTACTCGACCCCCGGCCCCCACGCCGAGGACACGAACCACCTTCAGGGCCTGCGTCCCGGGGCGCCCGATCCGGACCCCCGCCCGCCGAAGCGCTACGAGCATGCCTTCGATCACGTGGACCTGCCGAAGCCGCCTTCCTTCAACGAGGAGGACGTCTCGGACAAGGCGAGCAACGTGAAGAACCTCCCGGCGATGGGTGAGGAACAGATCCAGCGGGTGACCGACAGCTACCGCGGCCGGCTCGGGACGGTCAAGTCGATCGACGACCAGGTCGGCAAGATCGTCAGGACCCTGAAGAAGAAGGGTGAGTTCCGCAACACGCTGATCATCGTCACCTCCGACAACGGTTACCTGCAGGGCGAACACCGGCTGGCCGCATCGAAGTTCATGCCGTTCGAGAACGCGCTGCGGATCCCGCTGATCATGAGGGGCCCGGGGATCAAGGCCAACCGGAAGATCTCGCGGCCCAGCCTCGACGTCGATCTCACCGCGACGATCCTGGCCGCCGCGAAGGCCAAGCCGGGAAGGGTCCTCGACGGCATCTCGCTGCTCGCCGCCGCCAAGGGCAAGAAGAAGCTGCCCAGGCGCGACATCCCGATGGAGGCCGAGCGGCCGCTGTTCAAGTTCACCACGCCGCTCACCGCCTTCGACGTTCCGTTCTACGGGGTCAAGACCGGCCGCTACAAGTACATCAACTGGTCGTTCGGCGAGAAGGAGCTCTACGACATGAAGAAGGACCCCCACGAGCTCGAGAACGTCGCGAACGATCCCGCCATGGCCGGCGTCGTGGCGAAGCTGGAGAAGCGGGCGCAGCAGCTCTCCAGGTGCAAGGGAGCCAGCTGCCGGTGATCGATCCGACCCCGGAGCAGTTCAAGGCGCTCGCCTCCTCGGAGGACGAGTCACCGATCGTGATGGTGAACCTGATCCGGTTCAAGGAACGCGCGACGGGGATCGACGAGGGCAAGACGGGGGCGGAGGCCTACGCCATCTACGGGCGCAACATCGCCCCCTACCTCGCCGCCGCCGGGGGAGAGGTCATCGCCGCGACGAACAGCGTCGAGAGCGTGATCGGGCCCGAGGAGCCCGAGTGGGACATGGTCCTGCTCGTGCGCTACCCGTCCCGGAAGGCGTTCGTCGGGATGATCACCGATCCGGGCTACCAGAAGGAACACGAACACCGGGCGGCCGGGGTGGAGGAAGCCCGGTTGATCCTCTCCACCCAGGCTTTCGGCGCTTGAGCGGGAACCCACTGAGCGGCGTGGTCGAGGCCGGCGCGTACTGGCCCGGGCCGTGGTCCGGGGAGGACGGCGGCCCCCGCCGGCTGTGCAAGCCGGAGGGCCAGGCCGGCCTCGGGATCGAGCCGGGCGAGCGGCTCGAGCTCGCAACCTTCCGGGACGCCTTCGCGGCGGACATGCTGATCCGCCGCGAAGAGGGTGAGCTCTACGCGCTTCGGCACGACATGCCCAGGGGCGACCCGCTCGCCGGGGACTGCGAGGGCTGGGTCGAGAAGCTCGACCCGGTCACCCTCCAGCCGCTCACGGTCACTCCCCGCTTCCCCGCCGGCCGCTACTGGCCGGGCGGGATCGCCGCCCACGCCAACGGCGACATCTACATGGTGTTCGGCCGCTGGGCCCGGCGCTTCGGCAAGGACCTGGAGCTCAAGGCGGAACGGAAGCTGCCGGTCGACCGGCCCTACAACTCTTTCGTGATCCTCGACACCGGGGAGCTCGTGACGAAGGACTGCGACGCTCCGCGTGGCGAGGCGAGCTCCACATTCTCGGTGCTCGATCCCGAGACCCTGGAGAGCATCGTGCCGGAGCTCGAGATCGAGGAGGGCAGCATCGCCCGCCTCGCTTCCGACGGCAGGACCGTGACCTGCGTCGGCACGCAGACCGTGATGCGGCTCAGCCTGGACCGGGAGGCCGGGCGGCTCGTGGTGGACGAGGACTGGCGGCCGCACTACGCCCGTCCGGGCCAGACGTTCGGCTGGGATCCGGTCGTCACCGACGAGCACGTGTTCTGGATGGACAACGGCAAGAACTCGGTGGACTGGACCATGCGTGGTTCGGGCGACGTGCCGTCCGCCGTCCGGCTCTGGTGGTGCCGTCTCGACGACGAGAACGCGCTGAACTCGGTCGCGATCAGCGGGCTCCCGTACGGCACGGAGTCGAACCCTCCGGCCTGGGATCCCGAACGTGGCGTGGTGGTCGCGTACGACGCCGGCAACGCCGTGGTCCGTGCCTGGAAGCTCGAAGGGGACGAGCTGAGGCCGCTGTGGCGGCGGGACGACCTCGCCCACGCCGGACACCTGATCGTCTTCCCCGACACCCGGGAACTCGTCGTCCAGGACTTCCGCGACGTCCCCGCGCTCCGCAGGCCGGGCCTCCGCAAGCTGGTCCGGCGGGGCGTGCAGGCGCTCGGCCGCCACGAGATCGTGCGCCGGAATTCGCCGGTCGGCCACGACAGCATGGTCGTGCTCGACCTCGACACCGGCGCGGAGAAGGGCCGCGTCGACGTCCCCTCGCCGAGCCAGGCCTTCCTCTTTCCGGCCCCCGGTTTCGACCGGGACCTGTACTACCTGTCGATGACCTCGATGGCCCGGATCACCGTCACCGGCTAGACCGTCCGTTTGACGTGCGTCCCCCGGGGCGGCGATACTCGGTCAATGGGCAGGGTCTGGTGGGTGGTCTCGTCATTGGTGGGGTGTTTCGTCGGAGGCGTGTTCGTGGCCGGAGCGTCCGCGGCGACCGTGTCCTACATCGCGGGAAACTCCCTGTGGCTCAGCAACCCGGCCGGGACCGTTAAGAAGAAGCTCGCCGGCCCGGCCGCCGACGGCCGGGTCTGGACCGAGCAGGCCCAGTCGGACAACGGCAAGGTGGTCGCGGTCCGTCGCGAGCCCGGAAAGATCGTCCAGCTCAACTCGTTCACGCTCTTCGGTCCGAACGGAGCGACGCTGCAGGAGGGCAGCCTGACCCATGAGCCGGGGTGGACGAACTACACGTACCCGGTGAGCCTCGACCTCACGGATGGCGGCGTCGCGGTCTACGGGTTCTCGAACTACAACCCGACTTTTCCCGTCTGGACCTTCGATCGCGGGACCTACGTGCGCACGGTGGAAAAGCCCTTCGTCCTGCAGCCGCTCGAGATCACGGGCTGGGAGTGGCCGACGCTCTTCCACGGCCGCCTGGTCGCGACCCAGGGCCAGCAGGTCTGGCTCCAGGATCCGGGAGACGGCACGCCGTTCGCGCCCGATCCCGACATCGGTTTCGTCGAGGTCCCGCCCGGTCCCACCATCAACCGGACCGACGTCTCGGCGAACGGCAAGCTGTTCGGGATCGAGCTGAACTACGACGCGATCGAGCTCTACCCGGTCTCTCATGTCCCCGACTCGACATCCGGCCCGGCCACCGTCCTTTCGGGTGGCTGCGTCCTGACCACGCAGGGCGAGGCGAGTCACATCACGATCTCGCCGGACGGCAAGGACATCGCCTGGGAGGACGACCGGGGAGTGGTCTCTGCAGGCGCCCCGGACTTCCAGGGGGCCGACCCCTGCAGCCTGACCCGCGCACCGGTAGTGCTGGCCGCTGACGGCAAGTACCCGTCGATCGGCGCCGCCCCGCTGTCCACCGGCGGCGGGGGCGGCGGAGGCGGAGGCGGAGGCGGAGGTGGCGGCGGGGGCGGTGGTTCCCTCACGCCGGTCCCGACGGTGCCGGCCAGGATCACCGCCGGGTCGCTTAAGAAGGGGATCTGGATCGCGGTGCGGATCGCCAAGGCGGGGCCCGTCGTCCTCACGGGCAAGGTCCGCCGGAGGGTGGTGGCCAAGGGCAGCGCGACGGCGAAGAAGGCGGGGAAGGTGAAGGTCCGGCTGAGGGCGGTCGGGGCGTACCGGAAGAACCCCAGGAAACTCAAGGGCAAGACACTGGTCCTCCGCGTCACCTCGGCGGGCAAGACCAAGGTCGTAAGGAGGGTGTTGAAGTGAAACTCGTGATCAGAATCTCCGGGCTGGCGGCACTGGCCGTGCTCGGCTTGGCCCTGGTGATTCCTTCGGGCGGAACAGCGGCGAAGAAACGCGTCCCCGCCCTCCTGACCTACAAGGCGATGGTCCACGTGGCCGGAGGGGTCACGTTCACCAGTCACAAGGACGACTTCAAGAACTGCCTGCCCGGCCAGCGCTGGACCCTCAGGGAGGACTCCGACGTCGACATCCGGGGCAATCTGCTGATCGAGACGATGAAGAATTTTCAGGTGAGGAGCTCCCCGCTCATCGTTCCCGGCGCGGCCGAGAACAAGAACTCGCTTCAGAAGTACGAGGAATCGAACAACTGTCCGCCGGACGAGCCGGTCCGGCTGGAGGCCCCCCGATGCAAGAGCTTCACCGGCAAGGGCTCCGTCAGCCTGCGCAACGATGCGCGGCGCAGGGGACCGAAGCGGGTTTCGATCGGTCTCGCCCGAATCACCGGTGGCCGACAGGACATCGACTGCACCTGGGGCCTCAGCAGCGTCGCCACCCCGACGGGCGCGCAGGTCGAACAGTTCAGCAACGTCTACGCCTCGACGGTGCTCCCGCTGGACATCACGATCAAACAGCTGCGCACACTTGGCGTGAAGAAGAAGCTGATCCGCACGATCCGGATCGGTGGCGACTGCAGCGGTCCGATCGTCTACCGCGGCAAGAAGATCCCCTCGGACACCACCAACATGAAGGACGGCGACTGCGTGGTGGACGGCGACTTCGTGATCACCATCAAGCGCCTGAACCGGATCTCGAAGAAGGGCGTCC
>Ga0182743_1003312_pt1 | contig 13134 bp, 12 predicted proteins | sample eDN3rd30CKraftOP_FD_128522 | JGI IMG/M metagenome (GOLD analysis project Ga0182743, IMG submission 128522) | Enriched Organic Plus compost microbial communities from Emeryville, California, USA - eDNA 3rd pass 30_C Kraft OP (version 2) (version 2) ... | reverse complement strand
GTACCCGGCAGCAGCGCACAGGCGCCGAGCAAGCCGAGCCACATTGGCTCGACGATGACAGCGCTTTTCAAGTGCTGGAGCGGCACCTGCACCGAGAGCGCTCCGTCTTCCCGCTCGATGGTCAAGGCATCAAGGGCCGGCGTCGTAAGGAGATGGTCGATCTCGCCCATCAGATCGGCGGCATCGACACGCTTGACGATATTGGGCTGGTGCTCATCCGGTTCGCTCATCGCGCGCTCCCGTGCTCCATGATTGACCTGGAGGATGCTACGCGGCGAGAACTGCCAGCGGTTGATGCCGGTCAATGATAGGTTCTGCCTGCAACCGAGGAGCAAACGATGACCGATCTCAAGATACGGGTATTCCGTGGTGACGAACGCCACCTCGCAACAACGGTGACTATTCCGGGCGGGATACTGGGAACCGCGGTCCGGCTGATACCGCGCCGCGCGCTCAGCGCCCTGCGCGACGAAGGCATCGAGGTCGATGAACTGGTTCGCCTGTCCAATGATCCGGCGGCGCGCGGCGACCTGGTGCGAATTGAGGATCATGACAAGAACGAACTCGTGGTCATCGCGCTCGAATAGCGCGGCGAAGACCGGACGCTGAGGCATATTGTTACAGCTCGCGACGGTGGACGATCGGGCGCTCTCTTTCTAGAACCTCGGGAGCCGACCGCTCGGCTCGCCTCCCGTGAGTGCGATCCTCGTGGAGCGTCAAGCGGTTGGCTGACAGCCAAGGCCTATCCTGCTAGAGATCGCAATATTCGTATCCCTGCTCCCCCTCCGAGTTCCGCGATGCCCGCCGCTATCAGCGTCGAAAACCTCTTTGCCTCATACGATGGCAAGACGGTTCTCAATGATGTCTCGTTTTCCATTCCGCGCGGCGCCAGCTTCGCCCTGCTAGGCCCCAATGGGGCGGGCAAGACTACGCTGGTCTCGATCCTGTGCACGCTGCGCCTGCCCGATCGCGGGACGGCACGCATCAGCGACTTCGACGTTGTCAGGCAGCCCACCAAGGCCCGCGAGACCATCGGCGTCGTCTTCCAGGACTCGAGCCTCGACGACCGATTGAGCGCCTGGGAAAACCTCGAGTTCCACGGGCTCGTACACGGGCTGGCGCCAAGGCTGCGCCGCCAGCGCGCCGAGGACGTGCTGGCGCTGGTCGAACTGACCGACTGGAGCGACGAGATCGTGCGGAGCTTTTCCGGGGGCATGCGGCGCCGCCTCGAGATCGCCCGTGCGCTCATGCACCAGCCGACGATCCTCTTCCTCGACGAACCCACAGTGGGCCTCGATCCCCAGACCCGACAGCGCATCTGGAGCTATCTCGAGCGCCTGCGTCGCGAACAGCACCTGACCGTGCTCACCACCACGCACTATATCGAGGAGGTCGAGAGCGCCGATCAGGTCTGCATCATCGATCACGGCCAGATCATCGTCCAGGGAACGCCCGCGGACCTCAAGGCGGCACATGGGTCGAGGTGGCTCCACGTGGTCCCGCGTGACGAGGCCACGGCCACGGAAATCGCAGCCCGCTACCCGCAGACCCAGCGCCTGGGTACAGCCCACGCACTGCCGGTATCGGACGATGCCATGGCGGACGCCTTTCTGGCCACCTACCGGACCCGTCTCGAAGAGATCCGCTTCCAGGAGCCGACACTCGAGAGCGTGTTCCTGTCCTTGACGGGCCGCGAACTACGCGACCGCGCAGATGGGCAGCGAGATGCACAACGCAATGCCGGTCGCCGGGGAGGTCAACGATGAACCGCGCCATCACCCTGTTTCGCGGCGTTTATGGCGTTTGGCTACGCGAAATCACCCGCGCCACGCGCGATCGCAGTCAGATGATCGGCGGCATCAGCCGCCCGCTGATCTGGCTGTTGGTGCTCGGCGTCGGCCTCAACCCCTATTTCCGGGGCGAGGTGTTCGGCGAGGTCAAGTACGTGATCCCCTTCACCTACCTTCAGTTCCTGTTCCCGGCGGTGATCGTCCTCAACATCATGTACACCTCGATCCAGTTCGCCGTTTCGGTAATCTGGGATCGGGAATTCGGCTTCCTGCGTGAAGTGCTGGTCTCCCCCATGCCGCGCTCGCTGATCCTACTGGGCAAGGTGCTGGGCGGCAGCACCGTAGCCATGATCCATGGCGGCCTGGTGCTGATCCTGGCCCGCTTCGCCGACGTCACGCTCGGTATCGATCAGATGGCGATGGCGCTGGGGTTGATGTTCGCCCTCTCGTTCGGCCTCACCTGCTTCGGGGTAGTGCTGGCGTCGCGCGTGCGCAGCTTCGAGGGGTTCGGGGTCTTCTCCAACACCGTGATCCTGCCGCTCTATTTCACTTCGTCCTCGATCTTCCCGCTCGATCCCACGCTCTCGCGCACCCAGACCGCTACCGCCTACCCGGAATGGCTGGTGTTCATGGTCCAGATCAACCCGATCACCTATGCGGTCGATGCCCTGCGCGGCACCATCATCGGCTTCAATCAGTTCCCGCCCTACTATGGACCGGCGGTCATCTTCGCCATGGCGGCCGTCTTCTTCGTCTGGGCCCTGATCGGCTTCCGACGCCAATGACCCCGCCCCGCCGACATCGCTGGCGTCGCGCCGCTCTCAACTTCCTCGTCGTGGTCGCACTGCTGGTCGCGGCCAGCTTCCTGCCGCCCGATACCTCGTTGCGCGACCGACGGCAGGCCGGCGTGATCAAGGCCTGCGTGCCGCCGAGCTATCCTCCCCTGGTAACAGGTGATCCGGCCCGGCCGGGTTTCGATATCGAACTGCTCGAAGCGATCGCCAGCGAAATCGGCCTCCGCCTCTCGGTCAACACGCTCACCTCCATCGGCAGCGACTTCAATCCGCGCAACTGGATGCTGACCCGCGCCCAGTGCGACATCATCGCGGGCGGCGTAGCCGACACAGAACAGACGCGCGGTTTCCTGCAGACGATACCCACCCCTGCCCAGACCGGCTGGATGGCCGTCTCGCGAACCGGCGAGTTGCCTGAACGCGGCGGCACGGTTGCCGTCCTCCCGGGAACGGCCGGCCTGGACCGCGTCAAGCTCTCGACCTGGGTGCGCGCCAATGGCTGGACGGCCCGCGGCACCCCCTCGCCGGGCCAGTTTCAAGCGGCCCTGGATGACCCGAACCTGGGAGCCGGCATCGCCGAGCGATTCGTGATCGACTCGCTCCATCTCGAAAATGAAAATTTCAAGCGCTTTTGGCTTCCTGAGCAGGATTTTCCTCGCTACCGAATGGCGCTCGGGCTCTGGAAAGGCGACCAAACCCTCAAGCGGGCAGTGGCGGACGCCCTCGATCGCGTCAGCAAATCCGGGGTCCTTGCCAGTATCGAGAAGCGATACGACCTGGCCGCTCCGCCGGAGCAATAGAGGTTCTGCCTATATCGGCTATTGCGTAAGTCGCTGTGAATTTTGCACAAACGGCTCTTTGCGTCATTGAGCGTTTATAATCGGCATGGCAGACGAATGGCTCCAATTCAAACTTGGGCGACTCGCCCATGAATTGAACATAGACAACTACCTTGTGGGGTTATCGTGCCTTTCAACTCGCTGCGGTCTACCGCTTCCGCCGCCATCCTCGCGCTTAGCGTGATGGGTGCCTCTTCTTCCATGGCCGCGGGCTTCACTGCAGAGCAGGCCGACGCTGGCCAGACGGCGTACAATTCCAATTGCGCGCAGTGCCACGGTCGTCAGCTCGAAGGTCCGGATGCTCCTGGCCTGTTCGGTTCGGACGTCATGCAGAACTGGGACACTGCCGGCGGCATCTATGACTTCATCTCCGTCGCCATGCCGCCCTCCGCGCCCGGCAAGCTGGGTGAAGACACCTACCTCAACATCGTCGCGTACATCATGCAGTTCAACGGCGCTGCTCCCGGCGACGCTCCGCTGACCACCGACACGATGGCGAGCGTCTCGCTCTCCGCCGAAACTGCAGCCGGAGCCGCCAGCATGGCTGCCGCGGCGCTCGACGCGGGTGGCGCTGCCACCGCGGACGCCACGCCTGCCGCCACCGCCGTTCCGCAGGCCTTCACCTGGGGCAAGCAGCTCCCGGGCGGCCTCGCTCCTGAGCAAATGGCGCCCGCCGCAGCGGCCGCACCGAGCGTCCCGCAGGCTTTCACCTGGGGTCAGACGCTTCCCTCGGTCGCCAACTAGCTCCCGCTTTCTCTTGGCGTCCAAAGCGCCATTCTACTGGAGGTATCGATGAAAATCGAACTGATGAAAACCCTTTTTGCGGCGACGACCGCACTGGTGGCCCTGTCGGGCACCGCGTTCGCGCAGGGTATCGAGAACTACAAGCCCGTGACGGCCGACATGCTGGCGAACCCGCCGGCCGAGGATTGGCTGATGTTCCGCGGCGCCTATAACAACCAGGGTTATAGCCCCCTCGACCTGATCAACAAGGACACGGTCGGCAAGCTTCAGCTCGCCTGGGCCTGGCCGATGGCTGAAGCCGGCATTCAGGAAACCGCGCCGCTGGTTCACAACGGCATCATGTTCCTGCAGACGAACAACAACATCGTCGAAGCGCTGGACGCCAAGACCGGCACCCTGATCTGGCAGTACCGCCACACCCTGGCCGAGCTTCCGACCACCTGGAGCTACCAGATCAACCAGGCTCGCCGTCAGAAGAACTCGATCGCGCTCTACGAAGACAAGGTCATCCTGACCACGGCTGACGCCAAGATCGTCGTGCTGAACGCTTCCGACGGCAAGCTGGTCTGGGAAAAGCAGGTCCTCGACTACAACAAAGGCTACAGCTACACCGTTGGTCCGCTGGTCGCCGATGGCAAGATCATCTCGGCCATCTCGGGCTGCTCGATCGCCGGCACCGCTGGCGGCTGCTACATCATGGCCCACGACGTGAACACGGGCGATGAAGTCTGGCGCTTCAACACCATCAACGATCCGGACAATCCGGCCCAGCAGGCCAGCTGGGGCGACGTTCCGCCGGAAAACCGCTGGGGCGGCACGCCGTGGACGACCGGCGCCTACGATCCTGAGACCAACACCACCTACTGGGGTGTCGGTATGCCTGGCCCCTACTCCGAGCTCATCCGCGGCTCGGGCGACGGCTCGGTGCTCTACACCAACTCGACCCTCGCCATCGACGTTTCGACCGGCAAGCTCAAGTGGTACTACCAGCACCTGCCCCGCGACAACTGGGACCTGGACAGCCCGTTCGAGCGTATCCTGGTTGACCAGGACATCGACGGCGTGAAGCACAAGCTCCTCGTCACCGTCCCGGGCAAGAACGGCATCGCCTTCGCTCTCGATCGCGACACCGGCAAGTACCTGTGGTCCAAGGAAACGGTCTACCAGAACGTCGTCAAGTCGATCGACGCCGATGGTACCGTCCACATCAACGAAGACCTGATCTCGAGCGCCGTTGGCGAAGAGCACCTCATCTGCACCTCGGTGTCCGGTGGCAAGCTCTGGCAGGCCGGCTCCTACAGCCCGCTGACCCAGGCCTACTTCGTCCCGCTGACCGAGGCTTGCAACACCGTTGCTCCGACCCAGACCGAGTTCACGGCCGGTAACGCCGTTGGCGCCGTCAAGTTCGGCCCGCGCGTCCTGCCCGAAGGCATCACCGATGCCGGCCTGATGCAGGCTCTCTCGGTCAACCCGACCCAGGGCGAGTCCAAGTGGCAGTACCGCAGCCGTCCGTCCATGACCTCGTCGGTCCTGGCGACCGCCGGCGGCCTCGTGTTCGGTGGTGACGCCGCCCGCGACGTCAAGGCCTGGGACCAGGAAACCGGTGACGTGCTCTGGTCGCAGACGCTCAATGCTCCGATCGGTGGCTACCCGATGACCTACGAGATCGATGGCGAACAGTACCTCGCTATCCCGACCGGCTACTCGAACGCCGCTTCGTCGATCTCCTCGGCCTTCCCGGAGATCCCGCTGCCGACCGGTGCCGGTAACTCGATCTTCGTGTTCAAGCTGCCGAAGTCGGCCAGCTAAGCCTTCCGGCGAATAGCGAAAGGGGCCCGTCGGGCCCCTTTCTTCTTTGTATGGAGACTACAATGTTGCGCTTCGTGGCCCCGGCTCTGTTCCTGCTTGGAACTGGCGTCGCCTTCGCCCAGACTTCGGGCATCCCCCCCGAGGAACTGACCAACACCCGCCGTCAGGCCGGCGACAGCATCACCGTGTGCGTGGATGCCACCGGCCAGAGCCGCGCCTTCGATCTCGACGTGGCGCAGGCCATCGGCGACGCGCTCTTCCTCCAGGTCAAGCCGATCGAGGGTTTCGGCGGCTTCCCCGTCAACGGGGACGGTTTCATGGACGAGCTGACGCTGGCCATGAACAACACCTGCGACCTCTTCATGGGCGTATCGGTCTCGACCGAAGTGCAGGTGTCCGAAGTCTTCTCGATCACGCGCCCTTACGTGACGATCCCCTTCGTGCTCGCAGTGGCCAATTCAGACTGGCAGAAGCTCGCTGACATTCCGCTTGACCAGCGGCTCGGCACTGCCATGTCCAGCATCGGCGAGATGACCTACATCACCTGGGCCCAGCAGCGCGCCAAGAGCGAACGCTGGGTGCGCCTGCCCTACGCCGATCCCGACCTCATGGCGAGCCGCGTTCTCGACGGTACTATTGCAGGCATGATCCTGTGGCAGCCGACCCTGGCCAAGCTGCGGGCCGATCGCCCTGACGCGCAAAAGCTGCGTACGATCGCCACCGACCCGGTTGCCGAAACGGCCATCCGCGTGGGCGCTCTCGTCTCGAGCCGTGACAGCTTCCTGCGCAACCAGGTTGACCAGGCCATCGACGCACTGGTGGCGGATGGCACCATCCAGGGGCTCCTCGACAAGCACCACTATCTCGGCCACGCCGGCGAATAGACGATGGCAGACCGCCTGCGGGCTAGACGGCCCGCAGGTAAGGCATCACCGAAGAGGCAGGGTTGGGGATGAGGCCGGCGACGATGGCGGCAAAGACCAGCCCCAGCCCGATGGGCACCAGCCGTTCAAACCGCCGCTCGTGCCCTTGCCATCCCAATTGCGTCAACGCACCTGCCGCCAGCCCCGGAACGGGGAGGCAGTTGAGGATGACCGATCCCACCGTTATCGCCTGAAACTGGTTGAGCACGTAGAGCGTCGCGTAGCCGGCCGTGCGCGGCAAAAGCAGCAGCAGCGGTCGCAAGAAGTCGGCCAGCGGCACCAGTGCCAGCATCAGGGCGAGACCCGACGCAACCACCAGTAGCAGCCCCCACCCACCGAACCGGATGGCGCGCGGCTCGTATCTGACCGGCCTTATCCATGTCAGCGCGAAGAGCACGCCGGCGATCACCCCCCACATCGAAACCTGCGTGAACGGATTGACGGTCAGCCGTCCCTCGTTCTGCGGGCGAGCATCGCCCAGGAGGCGCGCCAGCGCCGCAAAGATGGCGCCTTGCAGCGCGGCATAGATGAGGACCGCCGCGATCCGCGTCACGATTTCGCTCAGGCTGAGGGCGCCAAGCAGGGCCATGGGAAATCCAGGATGGCATCCCACATCCTTTGTGCGGCCGTCGGGCAGCTGCCCAGGAGAGGCCAAGGGTGGGGAAGCGAAGGTTCGCGAAGCTCCATAGAGCACCCTGCCCGGCCGCCGGGTGGGCAGCTAGGGAGCTGCCATAGTGATCCCGAGATGTCAACGAAACGGAAGGTGTCTGCGCCGCGACAGAGCTCCAAGGGCCGCCCCCATGTCAGGGCCTGACCACCCGCGCTCCCCGCCAGATCTCGTGGAATTCATAGACGATCTCCGGCTTGCCCCATTCCTTGTAAAGGCAGCGCGCCTCGACGGCCAGGTTGTAACCGATAACCGGCCGTCCCTTGGCAAGGGTTAGGCTGGGTGCCATGCCGTTCCACACCTCGCCGTCGCATGTATAGGGAATCGCGGTTGGCCGATCGGCTGCGGCAACCTCGGAGCGCTCCGCAAAGTCCGACGTCCACGACGCCGATTTGCTGTCTTCGCATCCGCCCGTGCAGCTGGCAAAACCGAGCTCGAAGCCGTTGGTGGTGAAGGCCACATGCGGCACGCCATCCGCATCGAGCTTGATATCGGGGCTCTCCCCTACGCCATTGCCAAGCCCGAGCGGATAGCCGAACCAGTTCTCACCCTCGGGCGCGGTGCAACCCTCGTCGCAGTAGATGTAGAGGAGTTGCTGATCGAGCCCCTCGATCTCGGTGCCGTAGCCGGTAAACAGCGCCACGCGCGGCCGCCCGTCCTCCGTCAAATCCATGCTCCAGGTGGGGTTGGGGTAAGACCCGCTCCCCTGGTCGATGACGCGGGTCCGCTGCCAGTTCGCCCGCGTTTCGCAACCATGGTCGCACTCGTAGTAATAGAGCCCATCCGGCAGATCATTGCCCTCTTCGTCGAACGCATAGACGCCGGCAATGAGGCGCGCCCCGCCACCCGAGCTGAGCGCCAGGACCGGATAGCTGAAGCTCTCGGAGCTATAGCCTGCCTGGTTGGCGAGGTTCGTCTCACTCCAGTTCCGCGCCTCCGTGCAATAGCTCTCGCAGGACATGTAGAAACCGCCATAGTGGTCCGGTTCGACCGAGTAATTGGAATCCGAAACCATGAAACGTGGATTGCCGTGTTCGTCGAGCGCAAAGGACCGTTCGGGAAGCCGATGGCGCCCGATGTTGGACATCAGCCCATCCGCCGTCGACATGACCTTGCCGATCTGCCAGTTGTCCGCATCCAGGCAGTCGGAATCGCATTGGGCGAAATAGTAGCTCGTGCCGTTTGCCTGCTCGGAGTTCCAGCCGGCGCCAAGGATACGGGGTTTGCCCTCGGCCGTCAGTGCGAGCTGGGCCTTGACCGCCTGGTGCAACGGCAGCGACACGGCCTCCCAATCCTCGTTCTGCTCGCAACTGTCGTTGCGGCAGACCGCGTAATAGAGAGTGTCGCCGTTGCTCTCGCCGAAGCCGACAAAGGCCGCTTGCAAGCCAGTGACCTCGTGGTGCGCGAGCGAGACGCTGGAACTGTCCTCATCCGGCAGAAGGTAGGCGCCGTGTTCGCTCGCCGCAGTCTCGGCCAGCGCCGGACCGGCAAGAAGCAGCCCCAGGCCCAGGAATATCGTAGCGCGCAGCATTCAAGCCCCTCGAGGCGAAACGGATCGGGAAAGAGGCCTTCTACACATGCGCGAGGGCGTCCGCCCTAGGTAAACGACTAGGTTCGCCTAGCGGGCGTAAGCTACCCAGCCCCGGAAGCTGAAGCCGGCGTAGAAAAGCTCGATACCATCAAAACCAGCCTCGGCCAGCAATGCCTCCTCCTCTTCAGGAGCGAGAATAGTGAGGCGAGTGGCTATCGCCTGGCGCGAACTCTCCAGCTGCGCCGGGTCGGCGCCGTCGGGCGCGCCAAAGGCGACATGCCGCGCGATCCATTGCGACCGCTCCGGCTCGGTCTGCGGAAAGCTGATATGGGCCAGGACGAATGGCGCGCCCGGCTTGAGGCGCCGATGGACCTGCCGCAGAGTTTCGAGCCGCTTGTCGGGCGCAATGAAGTGAAATGTCAGAAGGCTGGTCGCTCCATCGAAGGGGCCGTCGGGCGCGTCCTCAATGTAGCCATGATGGAGACGCACGCGCCCGGGATACTGCTCGGTCGCCTGCTTGGCGATCCCCAGCATATCGGCGGAGGGATCCACGCCATCGAAGGACCAACCCGGATGCGCTTCCGCGAAAGCCTTGAGTTCCAGCCCGCCTCCGGCGCCAAGCACGAGCACCTGCCCGTCGGCCGGCACCCGCTCGGCGAGCAACATGGTCGTCATGCGGTGAAGGCCCGCGAAGCCGGGAACCTGGCGCGGCGGCCCTGCGGAATAGGCGTGGACCGATTGACCGGAAAAGGCGGGCGTCTTCATCGTCGTACCTTGCTTTCGTTTCGACGAAGATGAGGTTCGCACCCTTAAAGTTCAAGGCAACGCATGGACTTGGCCAGGCGGCTGACACGTTGCCCTCAAACGAAAAGGGCCCCGACCGGGGGCCCCTTCCTCGCTAGCGCTGCACCGATCAGGCGGTGGCCTTGTCCAGCGTCACCGACGTATCGATCGTCTTGCCGCCGCGCAGCAGCGTCAGATCGACCTTGTCGCCGGCGCGCATCAATCCGATGTCCGTGCGCAGTTCCGAGGAGTTCGTGATCGGCTTGCCGTTGAGGGCGGTCACGATATCTCCCGCCGCAAGGCCGGCTCCAGCCGCGGCGGAATTCGCTCCGACATCGGAAACCAGAGCACCCTGCTGCCGATCAGGCAAACCCATGGCTGTAACCAGATCGGGCGTCAGGTTCTGGATCTGGATACCCAATTGCCCACGCTCGACATCGCCATACTTCTCGATCTGGGCCACGACCTGGTCGATCATCTGCGTGGGGATAGCAAAGCCGACGCCAACGCTGCCGCCACCGGGGCCAACGATGGCAGTGTTCATACCGACCAAATTTCCGTTCATATCAACCAGCGCGCCACCCGAATTGCCGGGGTTGATCGAGGCGTCGGTCTGGATGAAGTTCTCGTAGCCTTCAATGCCGAGGCCCGTGCGACCCAGGGCGCTGACGATGCCGGAGGTCACGGTCTCACCCAACCCGAACGGGTTGCCTACCGCCACGACATAATCTCCGACGCGAAGGCTTTCGGGCGTCGCCATCTTGATGGCGGTCAGGTGATCGGCCGGCACCTGCACAAGGGCGATGTCGGTCGCCGGATCCTTGCCGAGAACCTTGCCGGTCAGGACGCGACCATCCGAAAGCGTGACGGAAATCTTGTCGGCGAAGTCGACGACATGGTTGTTGGTGATGATCAGGCCCTTGTTGGCATCCACGATCACGCCGGAGCCCTCGCCCTGAACCTGCTTCTTCACCGGCGGGCCGGAATTGGGCAGGCCGAACTGCTGGAAGAGCGGATTGTCCCCGCTCTGGTTGACCGGTTGCACCATATTGCCCTGCACGGCGATGGCTACAACGCTCGGCAGCACCTCGCCGACAACCGGCGCCAAGCTCGGCAAGGCGGTGCCGGCCGCGGGCGGCGGCACGCTGATTGCAGATTGGGCAGCAACGATGCTGACGGCGGAGCCGGCCATGACGGCCGCCGTCAATCCAGCCAAGATAGGCAAAGTCTTGGTACGCATGATCCGTCTCCAAACGAAAAGGTTGCCACCATCTTAACCATCCCAGCTTTCCCCGACATTTCGTGGAATTTACATCTGCGTAATGTTTGAGGCGCTCGCTGGGCGAACCGTCGAGGGCCGCAATGCTTGACAGAGGGCACCTGCATGGGGACTTTCCAACCAAGATGCCCGGCGCCCTGCGCCGCGCCGGTCCAGGACAGCGACTTCACGACATGAACCTGATTGCAGACTTCGACCTCTCCGGGCTCAACACGCTCGGCCTCGCCGCACGCGCCCGTTTCGGGGCGAGGATAGAGTCGGCCGAAGCCATCGAAGAACTGGCCGCACTGGCGTCAGGAACAGGCTTGCCGTTGCGCATCCTCGGCGGCGGCAGCAACGTGGTGCTTCGCGAAGAGGTTGCCGCCGTCGTCGGCTTCATGGCGACCAAGGGAAAAAGCATCAACCAGCTCGCCGATGGCTCTGCGACGGTGACGGCGCAAGCGGGCGAAGACTGGTCCGAATTCGTCGCCTGGACCATCTCGCAGGGGCTACCGGGCCTCGAAAACCTTGCAGGCATCCCGGGCACGGTGGGGGCAGCGCCGGTACAGAACATCGGCGCCTACGGTATCGAGCTGGCCGATCGCATGGAATCGCTGCTGGTCTGGGACACCCAGGAACGCCGCCAAGTACGCCTGGGACGCGAGGACTGCGATTTCTCCTATCGTCAGAGCATGTTCAAGCGTTCCGGCAACCGGTTCATCGTTCTGGAGGTGACGTTCGCCCTGCCCCGCGACTGGACGCCCAACCTCTCCTACCCAGGCCTCGACAGCCTCCCGTCGGACGCGGACGCCCGCACCATTATGGAGCGGGTCCTCGAGGTGCGTAGAGCAAAACTGCCCAATTGGCGCACCCTGGGCAATGTCGGCTCCTTCTTCCACAATCCCATCGTCCAGCCAGAGCTTGCGCAAGGCATTGCGGGCGTGCCGCGCTATCCGCAGCGCGACGGCTCGGTCAAGCTTTCCGCCGCCTGGCTGATCGAGGCCTGCGGCTTCAAGGGCTATCGGCACGGCCAAGCCGGTGTCTACGATAAGCACGCCCTGATCCTCGTCAATCACGGCGGCGCCACCTATGGCGAGATCACCCAGCTTGCTGCGAAGATCGTCGAAACGGTACGCAACCGGTTCGGCGTCACCCTGATCCAGGAACCGATCGAACCCTGACGATCCGCGCTCCGACCGCTGCCGCTAGTTGTCGGCGCCGTCGAGGTTGAACCAGATCGCCCTTTCGCTCAAGCCGGCGCCCGTTTCAGGAGATCGTTGAGGCCCACACCAAACGGCTGCCTTCGAATTTCCTCACTTTCGCCACGCCTTCAGAGTTGCGCCGCCAAGAGGTCGCCCGCTTTCGTCGCCCAGATGGAACTACCTCAAAAGGCGTACGTTGGATTCGTCCTGAAGGGGTAGTCTGCACCACAGAGGAGCCCTGAGAGGATGCCGAAAGTCCGCCACACGCTGAACGAAGACGTCGGCGATCCCAAGGAATGGACCTTTACCTGGGAGATCACCGACGATGTAACGCTCGGCAGCGCCTGTGGGTTTTGCGGACGAAGCGAGCAACGCCTCACCTACGAGGTCGTCCGAGGCGCAGATTCCCACTGGATTTGCCAGACATGCGTCGCTCGCTATCCCGTCAAGGGATACCTCGACGGCATGCAGCTCGACCCGATTTCGACGCGAGATCAGGTCCATGGGCTAACGGCACGCATTAAGCAGCAGACGTGCCAGGAAGCGATCCGCAGGCTCCAGGGTCTAACCAACGATCCTGAGATCGACGACATCCTGGTCTACTTCGACAGAAACCTGCAACTATCGCCGCGACGGGCAGCCCGGCTCTTCGCTGCCCTCCCCCTTCTCGCCGAACCGTTCGATCCCCGCGTTTTCGAAATTCGCACGCGAAGCGCGGAACACCAGAGCGAATACGGGAGCCTCGACGAGACGTCCCGGGTCCTGGTCTGGCCGGCCCTCTCTTCAGTGCAACG